>Ga0187766_10001585_pt1 | contig 13361 bp, 7 predicted proteins | sample 0216_QUI02_MP05__4_FD_132971 | JGI IMG/M metagenome (GOLD analysis project Ga0187766, IMG submission 132971) | Tropical peat soil microbial communities from peatlands in Department of Meta, Colombia - 0216_QUI02_MP05_20_MG | ecosystem: Environmental > Terrestrial > Soil > Wetlands > Peat ... | reverse complement strand
TATTGCAGCGAGATCGGCTCGCTATCATCGATCTTGATCTGCACGCCGGCGGGAATAACCAGCGAATAGGCGGTCGGCAATCTGACGAGCAGGTTCTGTTTGTCCTCGCCTTCGATGGTGCGCACCGCCGCGGCCACCAATACGATCCCCGTGTTTGGCTCAAGCCCCTCATGATTGACTAGGCAGATCTGCTTATTACCCGTCTGGTCGTTCTTCAGGCAGAGCTTCACCCATGCGGACTCTTCTGGACCCGCATCAGCGCCAGCCGCTGGCGCGCCAGCGGGCGCAGCCGCACGAGCGGCGGCTGGCGCGGCGGGAGCTGCCTTCGGTACCGTGGTCTTCGGTACCGGTTGGCCCTGCGCCACCGCCAAAGTCATCCCGAGCGTGAGAGCAAACACCGCAAACAACACCGATCCAATCAGGCTGCGGAACGTGTTCCATCGATCCAACGACGAGTTCATAACCGACCTTTCCTGTTTCTGCGGGCCCCGATTCAGCTGGCAATTGAACTCGGTCTTCCCCCGCGCCCCTGTCCTAGGGTCAATACCTGAATTGAGGCGTAGACGTGGCCAAGTTGGCGACCGTAAGGGGCTCCCGACGCGCGCTTCCAACGCATCCGCGCAACTCCTGTCGCCTTAGACCTGTCGGTCTTGTCGCGCCATGCTACCCTGCTAACAATGTGCAACTCGGAAGCATCTATAGCCACACACCATCGCCGTTGAAAGCCCTTATTTCACTTTTCATTTTGTGCCTTTTGCTTTTGCCGGAGAATGGCATATGCAAGCCAGCGCCAGGTATCGCCATGCATGGCGAGCCTGCGGAGCCTCCGAGCTTTACCCACTTTCCTTACGCCAACCCGAATGCACCGAAGGGAGGACGGCTCACGCTCGCCACCCGCGGCTCCTTCGACAGTCTCAATCCGCTGATCGTCAAGGGCGAGAGCGCGGAAGGCATCCGTGAATATGTCTATGAGAGTTTGCTCGCCCGCGCCTATGACGAGCCCTTCACCCTTTATGGCCTGATCGCCGAGAGCGTGGATGCACCCGACGACCGGAACTCCGTGGAGTTTACGCTCCGCCCGGAGGCAAAGTTCTCGGACGGCACCCCGATCACCGTGGACGACGTGATCTTCTCGCACGCGCTGCTGCGCGATCATGGGCGTCCCAACTACCGCTCCTATTATCAGAAGGTCGCGCGCGTGGAGCAGACCGGCGACCGCAAGGTGAAGTTCACCTTCGATGGAAGTGGCGATCGCGAGATGCCGCTTATCATCGGCTTGATGCCGGTGCTGCCGCATCACCTGATCGATCCGGAGACTTTCGACAAGACGAGCTTCGTCCCGCCCATCGGCAGCGGCCCCTACCTCGTCAATGAGGTGAAGCCCGGCGCCAGCATTACCTTCAAACGCGATCCAAACTATTGGGGTTTGAAGCTTGCGGTCAATCGCGGCCTATACAATTTCGACGAGATCCGGTTCGACTATTACCGGGACGCCGGCAGCCTGTTTGAGGCCTTCAAGGCAGGTGCCATCGACGCAAGGCTCGAGGACGATCCGACGCGCTGGACGGAAGGCTACGACATCCCGGCGGTGCGCGATGGCCGGATCATCAAGGCGGTGTTTCCCATCGGTGTGCCGGCCGGCATGTCGGCTCTGGTCTTCAACACGCGGCGGCCGCTGTTCGCCGATCAGCGCGTGCGCCAAGCTCTGATCAAGCTCTTCGATTTCGAATGGATCAACCGCACGCTATATCACGGTCAATATGCGCGCACCGAAAGCTACTTCGACCGCTCGGAGCTGAGTTCGCACGGGCGGCCGGCGGAGGGGCAGGAGCGGGAGCTGCTTGCTCTTTTCGCGAGCGAGGTCAAGCCCACAATTATCGACGGCACCTTCGCTTTCCCGGTTAGCGACGGCTCAGGCGAGAACCGCGAGGGGCGCAAAGAGGCGCTCGCGCTACTCGATCAGGCCGGATACCGGCTTACGAATGGCAAGCTCCGCAACCAAGCCACCGGAGAGCCCGTCACCTTCGAGATTCTCGCTACCACCAGGGGAGAGGAGCGGCTGCTACTGACTTATGCCCGCGCCTTGAAGCAAGTGGGAATCGACGTGCAAATCCGCCAGGTGGATTCGGCTCAATATCAGCGGCGCAAGCAGACCTACGACTTCGACATGATCCAGTTCGACTGGCCCGTGTCGCTATCGCCGGGGAACGAGCAGTCCTTTCGGTGGGGAAGCGAGGCTGCGTCCACTGAGGGCTCGTTCAACTATGCGGGTGTCAAGAGCGGAGGCGTCGACGCGATGATTCAGGCGATGTTGGAGGCGCGCGACAATGCGAGCTTCGTTGCGGCAGTGCGTGCGCTCGACCGCGTGTTGCTGTCCGGCGATTACGTCGTCCCGCTCTTCTATCTGCCGAAGCAATGGCTCGCTTATTGGGAAAGGTTGCACCGGCCGCCGGAGACGCCGATCTACGGCTATCAGCTCGATACCTGGTGGGCGGCGCCGGAGGCTCCACCCAAGCCTTAAACATCATCGCGAGAAACGCTACGCGGCCTTCTTCACCTGGCCGGCGATGTCGACAAGGCGGCGTAGTAGATCGCGGGTGCCTTGAAGCCGCTCCTCGGGCGCCCCCCAATCGGCGTAGTAGATGAGCCGATGGTCGGGCTGGAGTTTCACGCCGGTCCCCTCCTCACGGATGAACGCAATGAGACCGTCCGGGTTGGCGAAGCTCTTGTTGCGGAAGGAGACGACGGCGCCCTTGGGTCCGGCGTCGATCTGCTCGACGCCAGCCTGACGGCAGAGCGCCTTGATCTCCACAATATCGAGCAGATGCCTCACCTCCTCCGGAAGCGGGCCGAAACGGTCGATCAGTTCGGCGGCGAACGTCTCGATAGCGTCATGGCTCTCTACCGCCGACAGCCGGCGATAGAGCCCAAGCCGCACTTGCAGGTCGGGCACGTAGTCCTCGGGGACGAGCACAGAGGTGCCAAGATTGATACGCGGCGACCATTGATCCTCGATCACCGCCCCCTCCCCGCCCTTGATCGCAGTCACCGCCTCTTCCAGCATGGACTGGTAAAGCTCGAAGCCAACCTCACGGATATGGCCAGATTGCTCCTCGCCGAGCAGATTGCCGGCACCTCTGATGTCGAGGTCGTGGCTTGCCAGCATGAAGCCTGCGCCGAGCGTATCGAGGGATTGCAGAACCCTAAGCCGCTTTTCTGCCGCCGGCGTCAGGCGCGCATCGGCGGGGATGGTTAAATAGGCATAGGCGCGGACCTTGGAGCGCCCCACGCGTCCGCGCAGCTGATAGAGCTGGGCAAGCCCGAACATATCGGAGCGGTGCACGACCAGCGTATTGGCAGTGGGGATGTCGAGGCCGGACTCGACAATAGAGGTCGACAGCAGCACGTCATATTGGCGGTCGTAGAAAGCGTTCATCACCGCATCGAGCTCGCGCGAGGCCATCTGGCCGTGGGCGCGCGCCACCTTCAGCTCTGGTACATGCTCCTGGAGGAACGCGGCCGCGTCATCGAGGTCGGAGATGCGCGGCACCACGAAAAAGGTCTGACCGCCGCGGTAGCGCTCGCGTAACAGCGCCTCGCGCAGGATGACAGGATCGAACGGCGTCACATAGGTGCGCACGGCGAGGCGATCGACTGGCGGTGTCGCGATCAGCGACATCTCGCGGACGCCAGAGAGCGCAAGCTGCAGCGTGCGCGGTATCGGTGTGGCGGTGAGCGTCAGCACGTGGACGTCCTCGCGAAGCTGCTTCAGCCGCTCCTTGTGCTGCACGCCGAAATGCTGCTCCTCATCGATGATCAGCAGGCCGAGATTGGCGAATTCGATGGTCTTACCGAGCAATGCGTGGGTGCCGATGACAATATCGATGACGCCGCTCTTAAGTCCCTTCTTCACTTCGGCGAGCTCCTTGCCGCCGACGAGGCGCGAGGCTTGGGCGATCTTCACAATGAGCCCTCGGAAGCGCTCGGTGAAGGTGTTGAAATGCTGGCGAGCAAGCAGCGTGGTCGGCACCACCACGGCGACCTGCTTGCCGGCAAGCACCGCGAGCAGGCTTGCGCGGAGCGCCACCTCGGTCTTGCCGAAGCCGACGTCGCCACAGATCAGGCGGTCCATGGGGCGGCCGCTTGCGAGATCGTCGAGCACCGCATTGATGCTCGTGGTCTGGTCCTCGGTCTCCTCGTAGGGAAAGCGCGCGGAGAACTCGTCGTAGAGACCGTCAGGCGGGGTGATCACTGGCGCCTGGCGCAGCTCGCGCAAGGCGGCGACCTTGATCAGCTTCTCGGCGATATCGCGAATGCGCTTCTTGAGGCGGGCTTTGCGCGACTGCCAGGCGACGCCGCCAAGCCTGTCGAGCTGGACGCCAGCCTCGTCGGAGCCATAGCGGCTAAGCAACTCGATGTTCTCCACAGGCAGATAGAGCTTATCGCCGCCTTGGTAGATTACCTCCAGGCAATCGTGCGGCTCGCCGGCGGCTTCAATGGTGGTGAGGCCGGCAAAACGCCCAATTCCGTGATCGGCATGAACCACGAGGTCGCCGACGGTAAGACTCGAAACCTCGGTGAGCACGTCGCTGCCGGTCTTGGCGCGGGAGCGGCGCACCAGCCGGTCGCCGAGGATGTCTTGCTCGCCGATGACGGCGAAACCCGGCGCTTCGAACCCAGCCTCCAATGGCAGCACGGCGAAGGTCGTCGTCGCTTGGGTTGTTGCAAGCGCCTCTTGCCAAGTTTCAACGCGAAGCGTGTCGCCAATGCCGTGCTCGGCGAGGACGGTCGCAAGCCGTTCCTTGGCGCCCTTGCTCCAACAGGCGATGAGCACGCGCTGGCCCTCCGTTTGAAGCCGCCTTGCGTGGGCGACCACGGCGTCGAAGACGTTGCCGCCTTCGCGCTGCCGCTCCGCGGCGAAGGATCGGCCTTGTCTGCCGCCAAATGAGACCACGACCGCATCGCGTGCGGCGTCCGGATGCTCGAAGGGATCGAGGATGATCCTCTGGCGTCCCTGAAGAGCAGCCTGCCAGTCCTTCTCCGTCAAGAACATGCTTTCCGGCGGCACCGGGTTGTAGGACGGCGCGCCGAAAGTCTTGCGCTCCAGTGCCTGTACCCGCGCCGCGTAATGATCCCTCACCTGCTCCAGCCGCTTGGCTCGGGCGTCGTCATCGAGCGCATCGAAGGTCACTACCGCGCCCGGCAGATAATCGAACAAAGTCTCAAGCCGCTCATGGAACAGCGGCAGCCAATGCTCCATGCCCTGATGCTGGCGGCCAGCGGAGATCGATTCGTATAGCGGGTCGTCTCCGGTGACAGGGCCGAATAATTCTACATAGCTGGCGCGAAAGCGTTTGCGTGCCTCCTCGGTGAGTGGCGCTTCGCTCATGGGGAGCAGCGTGACCGCATCGAGGCGGGCCAACGTTCGCTGCGTCTGAGGATCGAAGGCGCGGATCGCTTCCAGCGTGTCGCCAAAGAAGTCGAGGCGGACCGGCCGGGCGCCGGGCGGATAAAAATCGAGGATGCCCCCCCTCACCGCATATTGGCCAGGATCGGTGACGGTGCCGGCGCGGCCATAGCCGAGGTGCTCCAGTTTCGCGATCAACTCGGCCATACTCACCGCTTTACCTGGCAAAAGCCGCTGCGTGGCGTTGGCGAAAAAGTCGTGCGACGGCACTCGCTGCAACGCGGCATTGACCGTGGTGAGCACGATCAGTGGTGTGGCATCGATGCCGTTGCGGTGATTGATGAGCTCGGCGAGCGTCGCGACGCGCCGGGCGATAATCTCGGCATTGGGCGCGACGCGGTCGTAAGGAACGCCGTCCCAGGCAGGGAAGCCCAAGCGCTTCACCTCTGGCGCGAAGAACTGGAGCGCGTCTTCCAGCGTCGCGAGCCGCTGGCCGTCGCGCGCGATGTGCAGGATCGGCGTACCTGCGTTGTTGCTCGCGAGATGGCTGGCAAGCACGCCGAGCACCGCCGCGTCGAGCCCCTCGGGCACGCCGCTCGCAATGACCAAGGCGCTGTCAAGCAGCCGTGCGATGGGCAGACTTTCAGATATCGACGTTTCGGCCATGGAGTGTCGTTAGCAGCTTTTCGCGTGGCCTTGCGTGATCCCGTGGAAGCAGCGCAAGCGCCGCATTAGCGCGTCGAGCGCAGGCTCGCCCAGCGAGTTTCCCTCAAACAGACTTAGCGCAATGTCCGGATCGGGGATTTCGATCAAGCGTTCCAGCACGCGAATGTCCGCCTCGCTCATGGTTTCGATGGCCTGCTCGGTGAAGCGGCCGAGCAGAAAATCCAACTCCTTGCTGCCGCGATGGGTTGCCCGGTAGAGGGCACGGCGGCGCTGCATGGCAAGATCATCGCTCGGCATAGGCCGAGGGTTAGAGCGGAGGCGGCTTGTCTCTGTCAAGTTCCGTACCCTAACCCGGGGCGACTTGCTTTGTCATGCTCGCGGAAGCGAACATCCAGTAATCACCGGTGCAAAGAATCTGTTGAGGGCGGCGAGTACTGGATCGCCCGGCCGAGCCGGGCGATGACAAGAAAGGCTATAAGACGAAGCTATGAAGCCCTCGCTCTTAGCCCCCCTTTTTGCTCCGGCGCGCAGCCTCAAAGGCGTCGGCCCGCGCATCGAGGGACTCCTGAACAAGCTCGTCGCGCCGCGGCATCAATCTGAGCATGCGCGCGTCATCGATCTTCTCTGGCATCTACCCCAAGGGGTGATTGACCGGCAACTCACACCGAGGATTGCCGACGCCCGAATCGGCGAGTTGGCGACGCTGCAGGTGACCGTCACCGAGCATCGGCCAGGCGGTCCGCGACGCGGCTTGCGCGCGCCCTATCGCGTGCTGGTCGAGGACTCTTCCGGTGCGCTCGAGCTTGTCTATTTCAACGCCGATCCCGCCTACCTCAAGCGCCTGTTGCCGGAGAGAAGCCGGCGGCTGATCTCCGGCAAGCTTGAGTGCTATGACGGCTCGCTACAGATGCCGCATCCGGACCATGTGGTAAGCGCGGAGACTTCGGATAGCGCACAGCGCCTGCCGTTGCTTGAGCCGATCTATCCGCTCACCGCTGGACTCACCAATACCAGCTTGCGCAAGATCATCGCACATGCGCTGTCGCGCCTGCCGGCCCTCCCCGAATGGATCGACGCGAGCTGGGCCAAGCAAAACGCCTGGCCAAACTTCGCGGGCGCCGTCCGCCGTATGCATACGCCGGAGACGGCCGCGGATCTTAAAGCGTCGGCACTAGGGCGGACGCGGTTGGCCTATGACGAATTGCTCGCCAACCAGCTCGCTCTTGCGGTGATCCGCCAGCGCCTGCGCCGGGCCGCAGGGCGTCCCCTTGCGGCTCCCGGCAAGCTCCGTCAAGCCATCCTAGCGAAACTCCCTTTCGAGCTTACCGGCGCTCAGCGTCGCGTACTCAGCGAGATCGACTCTGATCTCGCTAGCCTCGACCGCATGCTGCGATTGCTGCAAGGCGATGTCGGCAGCGGCAAGACTGTCGTGGCGCTTCTCGCCATGGCGACCGTGGTGGAGGCTGGAGCACAGGGGGCGCTGATGGCGCCTACCGAACTGCTCGCACGCCAGCATCTCAGGACGGTAGAGGCCTTCGCCACTCCCGCAGGTTTGCGCATCGCTCTGCTCACGGGCCGCGAGAAGGGCCGCGAGCGCGAGGGCATCCTCGCCGCCTTGCGCGACGGACACATCGACATTCTGATCGGGACTCACGCCCTGATTCAGGAGCCGGTCGAATTTCGCGACCTCGCCCTCGTCGTAATCGATGAGCAGCACAGATTCGGCGTGCATCAGCGGTTGGCACTGCAAAAGAAAGGCACCGGACGCGGCGCCGAGCTTCTGGTGATGACGGCGACGCCAATCCCGCGCACCCTGCTGCTCACCAGCTATGGCGACATGGATGTCTCGCGTCTCGACGAAAAGCCGCCGGGGCGGAAGCCGGTGACGACTAGCGCTATGTCAAGCGAGCGCCAAGCGGAGGTGGTGGAGGGCCTCGCCCGCGCCATTGCTGCTGGAGCGCGGGTCTATTGGGTCTGCCCGCTCGTGGCCGAGTCGGAGATGCTCGACATCGCTGCTGCCGAGGAACGCCACGCCGAGCTCAAGAAACGTTTCGGCGAAAAAGTCGGCATCGTGCATGGACGGCTCGCAGGCAAGGAGAAGGACGGCGTCATGGCGGCATTTGCCGCGGGCCACCTCTCCATCCTGGTGTCGACCACGGTGATCGAGGTCGGTGTAGATGTGCCGAATGCCAGCATCATGGTCATCGAGCATGCCGAGCGCTTCGGACTTGCGCAGTTACATCAGCTGCGGGGCCGCGTTGGCCGGCGCGCCGCGCAATCCTCCTGCATACTGCTCTATCGCAAGCCGCTGTCGGAGGCGGCGCAAGCGCGGCTCAATGTGATGCGGAGCACTGAAGACGGTTTCGTCATCGCCGAGGAGGATTTGAAGCTTCGCGGTGGCGGCGAAGTGCTTGGCACGCGACAGAGCGGCCTGCCGGCCTTTCGCGTGGCGCAGCTTCCAGAGGACGAGGCGCTGCTACAAGCGGCACGCGATGAGGCGCGGCTTGTGCTCACCCGCGACCCTGATCTGAATGGCCCACGCGCGGATGCGCTGAAGCTGCTGCTTTACCTCTTCGAGCGCGACGACGCCATCAAGCTGATGCGCGCGGGATAGAGTCCTATCAGACGACCGGCTCTTCCTCATGCACCGGCTTTGGCCCCTTGCGCTTGGCGAGCTCGCGCAAGCGATCCTGCTGGTCGGGTGCGACGAGACCTGCGGACACAACGAGCTTCGCCGCATCCTCCACGGAAAGATCGAGCGGGACGATCTCGCTTGCCGGGACGAAGACGATGAAGCCCGTAGTGGGGTTTGGACCGTTCGGCATGAACACGGTCATCATCGGATTGCCGCTGCCAATCTTTTCGCCGACCTCGATTGGTGGCTCGCCGGCCATAAACACGATGGCATAGAGCCCGCGCCGCGGGAATTCGATCAGGCCGACCCGCTTGAAGGAACCTCCGTTCTTGGAGAGCACGGTCTCGAAGATCTGCTTCAAGGTGCGATAGACGCTGCGCACGATAGGCATGCGCGCCAGCATCATCTCGCTGTAGCTCACGAGCGTGCGGCCGAACAGATTGGCGGTGAGCGCGCCGACCAACATCACGCCGGTGATGCCAAAGATCAGCCCGACGCCAGGCACGTTGAAGGGCAGATAGTGTTCGGGCAGATATTGGGGCGGGATGAGCGGCTTCACCCAAGTGTCGATCAGGGTGATGAACCACCAGACGACATAGATGGTGATGGCCACCGGCCCGACCACGATGAGGCCGGTGAGGAAATAGCTGCGGAGCCTCGCGCCAAGATGGGAGGAGGCAGGCTCCTCAGCTCCGGCGACAATCTGTCGAAGCGGTTCTACGCGTTCGGAGGCTTCTCCCGTTGGTAACGGCTTTGAGTCGGTCGTGTCCATGCGTGCTTCGGGCAAACAGAATGTCGCTGATGAGCGACGGGTGACACAAAACGCTGGCTGTATGATGAACCCAAACGACATCGCCCGCGGATCGACTGCCGGGCGAGTCGTAACGCGTCACGCGCAGTTTAGGTTCTTAGGGGTTGACGAGAAAGCAGTCGACTCCGCTTCGCTTCAGCGCGTTACACAGCTTAAGGCTTTCCGCCTTGTCCGGGAAGGGCCCGATCTGCAGGCGATAGAAGGTGCCGAGATTGCCCATGTCGGTCTTCTCGATGTGCGGCTCGAGCCCCGCCAGCTGCTGGTTCTGCTTCGCCACCTTTTGCCAAAGATCTCTTGCCTCGACCTCGGAGCGCGTGGGGCTGAGTTGCAACCGGTAATTTCCACTGCCGGCTGAAGGCATTGGGTCCTTAGGGCTCGCCGTCGCCACCCGCGTTCCGGGCGCGGCTCCCGCCTCCGCTTGGGTTTGTGTCGTCCAGGCCGTCGCGACCGCTGGGGGTTTCGGGATCGGCTCGCTGGAGGGCGCCGGCGCCGGAGGTGGCTCGGATTCGCTGGACGGCCCTCTGACCGAGCCCCACCAGCGGGACAGACGATTGCCGCTCGAAGGCGCGCTCCCAGGCGCTTCTTCGCTTGTGGTGCTCCAGGAGCCCGAGCTTGCCGCTTCTGTGTTGCGCGCCGGCGGTGGCGTGGCCGAGGCTGAGGCGATCGTGGTTGTCCGTCCGCCCTCCGTGCGCACTTCTGTGGCGAAGGCGCCCATGGAAGCACTATCAGCGCCCGTGCCGCCATTGCTCGCAAGAAGCTTGTCGACCTGGCCGTCGTTATCGTTTTTGCGCGCCGAGGCAAGCTCGGCGTCGGCTTGAGTCTTCAGGCCCGTGGCGCGATAGGCGAGGCTCCGGTTGACGAGCGCGATCGTGCGTTCCGATGGCGATCGCGGAAGCCAATTGGCCGCGCCGAGATCGGAGATGGCGCGGGTGGGCTGCCGGAGCTTTTGATAGGCGAGACCTCTAAAATAGAGCGCCTTGGCCGCCTCGTTCGGGGAAACTTTGTCGCCTTGCAGGACGGCGGTCATCTGCCGGACCGTGGCGTCGTATTTGCCGGCGGAGAAGGAGGAAACGCCAGCGCCCAAAACGCCACCGCCGCCTTCCTCGGCGTACGCCGGCGTCAGGAACCCGAGGCCCCCAAAAGCAATCAGCGCACTCAACAGGAGCACACGCCGACGGGGCCGCTTGCCTGATATCGGGTCGCGCGGGAGGGGGCGTGTCCGATGAACCGCCATTTCCTTGCTCCAACAAAGAAATCAGGCAAATCCGAGGCTAGCAAGCTTATTCCACGGTAACGGATTTTGCCAGGTTCCTGGGCTGGTCCACGTCGGTGCCCATAAACACCGCCGTATGGTAGGCAATGAGCTGGACGGGCAAGGCGTAGACAAGGGGCGCCACGAAGCGGTGCAGCGGCGGCACGGCGAGATGGGTGCGGATGGCGCAGCCCACGCTTGCGGCATCCGCATCGCTGACGAGCACGATCTGCCCGCCCCGCGCGGCTACTTCCTGCATGTTCGATACGGTCTTCTCGAAGAGATCGTCGCGCGGCGCGATGACGATGATGGGCATGTTCTCGTCGATCAACGCGATCGGCCCATGCTTCAATTCGCCGGCGGCGTAACCTTCGGCGTGGATATAGGAGATCTCTTTCAGCTTAAGCGCGCCCTCGAGCGCGATCGGATAACTCTGGCCGCGGCCGAGATAAAGCACGTCCCGCGCCCGCGATAGACTATGGGCGAGCGTCTCGTAGGGGCTCTCGTCCCTCAAGACCGTCGCCATATGGCGCGGGACTTCGGCGAGCGCCTGCACCAGCTCCGCTTCGAGAACTTCATCGATATGCCCCCTCGCCTTGCCTGCAACGACGGCAAGGCAGGCAAGCGCAGTCAGCTGGCAGGTAAAAGCCTTGGTGGAAGCGACACCGATCTCCGGGCCTGCGAGCGTCGGAATGATCGCATCGGATTCGCGCGCGATGGAGGACTCTCGCACATTTACGATGGACAGCACGCTCTGGCCCTGATCGCGGCAGTGCCGCAGCGTCGCGAGCGTGTCAGCCGTCTCTCCGGATTGCGAGATGAACAGGGCAGCGCCGCCCGGCTCCAATCCGCCCTGGCGGTAACGGAACTCGGAGGCAATATCGACGTCCACGGGAAGCCGCGCCCAGCGCTCGAACCAGTATTTGGCGACGAGGCCGGCATAGAACGCCGTGCCGCACGCCGAAATGGACAGGCGGCTTAGCCTCGCAAAATCGAAGGGAAGCTTGGGAGGCTCCACGCGGGCGAGCGACAGGTCGACGGTGCTCGCGAGCGTGTGGCCCACCACTTCCGGCTGCTCATGGATCTCTTTCGCCATGAAATGCCGGTGGTTGCCCTTGTCGACGAGCAGCGCCGTCGCCAGCGACCGAGCAATTGGCCGTTGCACAGCATTGCCGCTGCGATCGCGGATGGCGACGCCTTCGCGGGTCAGCACCGCCCAGTCGCCATCCTCCAGATACGAAACCTCATCGGTGAAGGGCGCGAGCGCCAGCGCGTCGGAACCAACGAACATCTCGCCCTCGCCATAACCGATAGCGAGTGGGCTGCCCTGGCGTGCCACGATCATAAGGTTGTTATAGCCGCGGAAAATCATGGCGAGCGCAAAAGCGCCTTCGAGCCGCCGCAGCGCATGATAGACGGCACGGACCGGGTCATTGCCGTTCCTCAACTCGCGGCTGATGAGATGGGCGATGACCTCGGTGTCGGTGTCGCTCGTGAAGACGGCGCCCCCGGCGACCAGTTCCTCTTTCAGCTCGCGGTAGTTCTCGATGATGCCGTTATGCACGACCGAGACGTCGTCGGTCATGTGGGGATGGGCGTTCGCTTCCGTAGGCTTGCCGTGGGTGGCCCAACGGGTGTGGCCGATGCCGGTCTCGCCGAGCAGCGGTGACGATTGGAGCCGCGCTTCGAGATTGCGCAGTTTGCCTTCGGCCCGCCGACGTCCGAGCTTGCCGTTCTCCACGGTGGCGACGCCAGCAGAGTCGTAGCCGCGGTATTCCAGCCGCTTCAGTGCATCTACGAGCTGGCCGGCGACCGGCCCTTTTCCGAGAACGCCAACAATGCCGCACATCGCCTTAGCTCCGATTCCCGACTAACACGCTTACCTATCTACGAGGCAAAAGTGGCGCCAATTAATATGCTGTAACTCTTTATTACCGCTCCCGCCGCTATTGCCGCTCCCACCGCTTACGGAACCGCGCGGCCCAGCCCGGGCGCTCCCTTTGGGGGGCGCGGGTGAGCGCTAAGGCATCAGCGGAAACGTCCTTGGAGATGACGCTGCCGGAGCCGATATAGGAGCCCTCCCCGATCTTGACCGGAGCTACAAGCGAGGTGTTGGAACCGATGAAGGCTCCCGCGCCAATCTCGGTGCGATGCTTGGCGACACCATCATAGTTGCAGGTGATGGTGCCGGCGCCGATATTGGCGCGTGCGCCCACGCTAGTATCGCCGATATAGGTGAGATGGTTGACCTTGGCGCCTTCGGCGATCTCTGACTTCTTAATCTCCACGAAGTTGCCGACCTTGGTATTCGGACCGAGTTCCGCGCCGGGCCGGAGCCTCGCAAAGGGGCCCACCTCGGCATTGGCTCCAATGCGCGCGCCGACAAGGTGGCAAAATCCTCGGATGGTCACTTGGTCCTCAATGACGACGCCAGGGCCGATGATGACGTTGGGCTCGATGACCACGTCCTTGCCGACCTTGGTGTCGTGGCTGAGAAACACGGTGTTGGGCGCAATAAGCGTTGCTCCTTCTGCCATCACCTTCTCTCGCAACCGCTGTTGCATCGCGGCTTCCGCTTCCGCGAGCTCGG
>Ga0187766_10001583_pt1 | contig 13376 bp, 10 predicted proteins | sample 0216_QUI02_MP05__4_FD_132971 | JGI IMG/M metagenome (GOLD analysis project Ga0187766, IMG submission 132971) | Tropical peat soil microbial communities from peatlands in Department of Meta, Colombia - 0216_QUI02_MP05_20_MG | ecosystem: Environmental > Terrestrial > Soil > Wetlands > Peat ... | reverse complement strand
CTTCCATGCCGCCATACTTCGCCTTCCAGCGATACAGACTACCCCGTGTGATGCCATGACGACGGCAGAGCTCGTCGGGTGCTGTTCCCGCGTCCGCCTCCTTCAGAATGGCGATGATCTGTTCTTCGTTGAATCGACTCTTTCGCACGACTCCTCCTCCGGCCCTGGCGGGCCATCCTAAATGGAGAAGTCACATTTCCAATGGACTAATTTCTTGGGGGCAGGTCACTTCGGCGATTGCTGGAGAGATATTCGTGATAATCAGTTGGCGAATCCAGATAGTGAATGGTCGCCCAGATGTGACAATCGGCTACTCGAACTGCGGATCCCCCAATTTGCTCTTTGTTATGTATTTTACCCATAACTATTGATTGGAGCCTCTCTGTTGGTTTCATTCTTTGGGATAATTCGAGACAGTGCCAACTGACAACTTTGTCAGTCATTATGTTTGGCAAGCAATTGGGAGCACAAGCTTCGTCGTGTGTTTCAAGATATTCAGGGATGCACGATGAAATTCATCCGGCCGGAAATTCCGGTTGTCGGATCCGTAGCCACGACCTGAAACTGAACCGGAGTGGCGGCCCCTGAGATTGTTACGAGCAGGCCCGTGCTCGAGATAGTCACCCCCGAAATCGAGGACGGGCTCGTACTCCACGTGACTGAGTCCGTAATATCGATCTGCTCTCCGTTGGCGGTGCCGGTCGCAATAAACTGTTCGCTCTGCCCGTAATCAATGCTCGTAACTCCATCCTGATTGGTGACGCGGATTGATGTGAGGCCGCTAATCGTCACAGTGATGGTAGCGGTCCCTGTCACAGTTTCCTTCGCACCAGTAATTGTAGTTTGACCGGGCTCGCGCCCCGTTACTAGTCCCGATCCAGTAATGCTTGCAATATTCGGGCTGCTGCTGCTCCAGTAAACATTCGACAGTTTTAGCTGAGAACCATCATTATAGATTCCGACCGCACTCATCTGCACTGTGCCACCGGTCTGAACTGTCATGGAGGGCCCGACCGTAACACTGGTGAGAACCGGTTCGATAAAGAAGCCTTCGCAACCGGATCCCACGGTGCACATCAGAATGATAGTAACTTCTGTCAGCCAATGTGTAGCCTTACTGCCCAAGATACATCACTCCCACGAAGTTTGTAACCTAAACGCTAGAATTATAGAAACAGTGCCAGAACTGTAAACACCGACAGTCTTTTAGGTCATTAGTGCTGCACATCCTAGATTGAGAACTTAATTCGAGAATAAGGCATTAAATGCCTTCGGGGTTCAAGGAATCAAAGGAATTTCGGAGGCCAATTGCACGTCGATCATAAGACTAAGGCGATTATCCACTTGGAAGAACTTTGCCGCCCTCTTGGCTCCTAGAGCCTTCTCAAACCTCGGCCAATACTCTTGTTGCAAGTTAATACCTTTCATTTCAATATTGAACATCTTTTGCGACAAGTCCTTCGCTTTTGCATCGTCCATCTTGTCTATATGTTTGGCATAGTCGGTGATCACTTTCAGCCGTTCGTCAGCAATGGCGGCTTGGTCGTGTGCATAATCACGATATACCGGCCAGAAAGCGGTAGATTCGGGATCGTTAAATTGCATTGTATCGGCGATGATTTTGTTCTTGCCCATCTGAAGATTGGAACGTAACAACTGGATGTCAGTGTCAGTAAGGGGAGTAGCTGTTACGTCGACATTCTGAGCTAATGCCGCCAGAATCAGTGAAATCCAGACCGTAACAATTGGAGCTAAATGTTTCATAGATGTCTCCCGTTTATTACGCCGCGCCATGCGGCTGGCACGTATGTGAGATCAACGGCCAATTCTCGTCCGAAGAATTGTCCTCGGGTGGCTGTGACAGGCCGTAAGGTATTCTCGGCTGTTCAGAAGAAACCGGCTACTAGTAGAAATGCCAGTTGGGATTGCGGCAACCGCTCTCAAAATACTCAGTCGTCCAAGTTACAGGTGCCGTCGAGCCGACGTTGAATGCATGGCGAGCTGCTTTCAGGTAGACGCCTAGTTACTATGAAGGAGCGTCGGCGAAACGAACATTTTATCGGAGAGGACTGCATTGATAGCGGGGATCAGGTCGCTTCCTAATCTCGATTTCACAACGTAAGCTAAGCCACCCGCTCCCATGGCGGCGTTTATGTAATCAGAATCTTCGTGGACAGTCAAAAAGACAATCTTCGATTCGCAGCCGAAGTCTCGGAGATGGTGTGCCACATCTATGCCACTGAGCAACTCCATCGAGATATCCAGCACGATCACATCGGGACTGAGTCGTCTGTATTCACGTAAAACGGCAGCTCCGTTGCGAAGGGCAGCAACGATCTCGTAGCGTTTGGTCTTCTTAAGTAAAGTAGCGACATGATCCAGAATGGCCGAGTTATCGTCCGCGAGTAGTATGCTCGTTTTTGGCATGACAACTCCTTCGAAGTGGCACAGGTTGCAGAAACTCGTAACTTAGCAAGGCAATATTGTGTTGAGCTCCAGCTCAGAGCAACTTCTAGGAACTGAGATTATGCGGTTGTTACCCCTTTCGCACACTGGCAATAGTAAGGGCAACAGCTTATTAAAACTAATTACTTGTAATGCTTCATTTTAGGCAGTCTGGGCAAGATTTCTTGTGATGGGAACGGACGCTTCTATCTGGGTACCTAGCGAAGGATGAGACCATACTGAAAACTGACCTCCAACCGACCTCAGCCGCTCCTGCATGCTTATTAGTCCCAGGCCGGGGTGACTAATTTTCTGTTCAGAATCGAATCCGACTCCGTCATCTGAAATGCGCAGTCGTACGGCACTCGTCTCACCGCAAAGTTCGATTTTCACATGCTGCGCATGGCTGTGTTTGGCCACATTGTGTAGTGACTCTTGAGCAGTTCGAAAGAGACTCAACGAAACGTTTTCATCTAGGTCTGTGGGCAAATCCCGCACGACGCATTCGACTTTCGTTTTGTGAAGTTGCGAAAACTCGTGGCAGAATCCCCGCAATGCAGCTGCTAAGCCAAGGTACTGCAGCTTCGAGGGATGCAATTCATGCGACAGATGCTGAAGATCTGTAGCGAGTTCAGAGGTTAGCCGCCACAATGCGTGGAGTCGCGTTTTCTCCTTTCCCTCATGGGACGCGCAACTCTGCTCGAGTTGCTGAATACCGTTCGCCAGCAATGCTAATCTTTGGTTCACGTCATCATGTAACTCTCTCGCGATGCGGGCTCGCTCCTCCTCATGCGCTCGCATTAGCCTACCACTAAGTTCTGCCTGGGCCGCCTTTGCTTCCTTCTGTTCAGTAATGTCAACGCAACAGCCTATGTAACCTGCGAAAGTGCCATCCTTCAGAAACCGAGGCACACCTTTGTGCAAGACCCAACGATACGCGCCATCATGGCGTCGCAGGCGATACTCCATGGAAAATTGTTGTCGCCGATCGAATGCTTTTGTGTAGATGAGAAGGCAAGCGTCTGAGTCGTTTGCATGAATGCCCTCCGTCCAGCCTTTACCCACTTCCTGCTGCATGGTTCGCCCCGTGAATCTCAACCATTCCTTATTGAAATCTGTGCAGAGTTTGTTTGGATCGGCCATCCACATAAGCACCGGAGCAGAATCAGACATCAAACGAAACCGTTTCTCACTTTCAACTAAGGCCTGTTCTGCCATGGTCCGGTCCGTCACATCAATGGCGGCTCCGAGAACGCAGGGCTCGCCAGCGATTTCGATCAGCTCTGCAGATGTTTGGGCAAGACGTGTTTGGCCACTCTTTGTAATGAACCGAAGCTCCACATCTCGAAGACTGTCACCAGCCAGCAGGCTGCTCAGAAAATGGGGCCTCTGTGAGACTTCGGGCCAGATTCCTACCTCCATGGGAGTCCGCCCGATGAGTTCTCCACGGCAGTATCCCGTGAAATGCTCGAAGCTCTCATTCACATCGATGTAGCGTTGCGTTGTAGCGCTAGTAAGGCTAAGAGCCATCGGTCCTTGTCTAAAGGCCTTTGAGAACATTTCCTCAGATTTCTTGAGCTCGGCTGCCGCTTGCTTTTGTCGTGTAACGTCCTGCATCGTGCCGCGTAGTCGGATGACAGCGCCAGTGCGATCACGAACCGTCTCGCCGCGAAAAATAACCCACATTTTTCTTCCGTCAGCCCGCGAGGCTTCTAGTTCTTCTTCATAGCTCTCACCCGTTGTTAAAGTTTTTTCTATAGTTTGCGTCACACGTGCCCAACTCTCAGAAGTGAAGATCTGCGAGAGCTGTTTTCGCGACTGAGGAGGTGGTGTGCCGTTGACACCCGTAGTACCGAACAGATCCCTGGACCACGTCAAGGTGTCTGTGCTGAGCTCCCACTGCCAACTGCTAATTTGTGCCAAACGCTGGGCTTCTGAAAGTTCTGTCTCCTTTTGGACCAACGCATCTTCGGCACGTTTTCGCTTTGCACGGCTATGAAGTAAAATTAGAATGAGTGAAGTTTCGATAGCAAGAGTTGCGGAAAGTGCGACGATCCTCCACCGGTGGAGATCCCAGAATAAGTACTCCCAATATAGATCCAGACCTGAGCGGGAAAGTTCGTATTTACCAACACTCCAGTGGTGGAGTGAGCACTTTCCAAACACATTGCGCTGGCAACCGCGAATTCTTCTGCCCTGAATCATGAAGTGAACTAGTGTACGTATTCCTTCAATCATCCGGGGTTCTACCCACTCGATCACGCCCGACGTATCAGGCCAATTTGGATCTGCCGGCGACAAGAAGAATATCTTTGCTTGTCGGCTTCCGTGAACTGCCAATGAGCGGGTGCTAGCGTGTGGCACAATTATGCAGTAACAAAGAAGAATGAAAACTGACATTCGCCATCCACTGAGTCTTTTGTTGCGCGTTATGCGTGAAATCTGACCGTACAGATGTCCTCAATTTAGCGGATTGCAATCCCGACTTGTTTGTGACGAATGGGCTCGGCAACCAGCGGGCAAATCTAAGACGATTCGCGCAATCTCACAACGCCGGCTGGCTGTACTCGGGATTTCAACTTCGATGAAAGCTTTCACGACGATGTGACGGATGCAGCGTAATCTCCATAGGCATATGTCACTACTGTCACTATTGCCAGTTTGCGTACTTAACCCTCACGTGTAACATCGGCAGAGTTTGGGAGCAGACAATCACGGTAGGACTCTGTGACCGAAGGTCCCCACAAGCTCATCTTGCCCCTGTTAGCGCTACTTGGCGCGCTGGCTGCCATCGCCTCGGCTCAAAGCAATAGCAATATCGGAGATCCTGCTCTGGACGCTTACATAGACTCCATTCGCGCTGATCTGAGATCAGACAAGATTGAAATGATAACCGCTGCAATGCAGTTCAACGACAAAGATAGGGCTGCGTTTTGGCCTGTCTACAAGAAGTATGAGGCAGAAGAATCGAAGTTGAATGATGAAAGAGTTCAGGTGATCAAAGCCTATTCAGAAACTTGGGCAAGGTTGACAGATGTAGAAGCCAGGGACCTAGCACAGAAATCTCTTGATTTAGAGAGTCGGCGAGCTGATCTCAGGAAAAGATATTTTGTAAGTTTCATTAGGGTACTACCCGGGGTTGTTGTCGCAAAGTTTTTTCAATTAGAATATCGCCTGGATCTGCTCGTGGATCTCAAGATCGCGTCGGAGTTGCCAGCACTGCTGGCGCGGCCAGCAGCAATGTCGAACGAGACCAGCCAAACAAAGCCGAACTGATTTTTCGCACCAGTGGATAAGTTCGGATCCCAAATACGTGCCCGTTGGAAAGCGATTTCAGTAGTCATAATTTACTCAGTACACCTGGTTCATGCTCAAGACCTTGCTCCCCGAGCTTATGTCATCACGCCTATCCATTCGAACGCGCTGACTCTCACCTACGCGTTCGAGAAGGGAAATCTAATTTTCGATGGTAATATTCCCATAACCGACGCCACAGCCAAGGTCGGCGTCTCACTGTTCAACTACTCTCATTCGTTTAGTTTCTTCGGGCGGACGGCTACTTTTCTCGCCACAGTGCCATACGGCATCGGGAACTTCCACGGTACCGTTATGACCACCGAGACCAACGCTTATCGTTCTGGGTTACTGGCCACTGCTTTTCGCCTCTCTGTCAACGTAAAAGGCGGTCCTGCTATGGATGTACAGGACTTCCCGAAGTGGCAGCAAAAAACTCTCGTTGGTCTGAGTCTGAAGATCGTAACCCCTACCGGTCAATATGATCCGATGAAGCTCCTCAACTACGGAGCAAACCGCTGGGCCTTCAAGCCAGAGCTTGGCGTCTCTCGACGCTGGCATCATTGGCTACTCGACACATACGTCGCAGCGTGGTTCTTTACGACTAACAACGAATTCTTTTCGCGCAACCAATACAACCCTGGTATAGCAACACAGTCACAGGCGCCCACAGGCGCCTTCGAGGGGCATTTAAGCTACGATGTAAAACCCCGTTTTTGGGCTTCACTGGATGGCAATTTCTGGTTTGGAGGGCGGACAAGTGTCAACGGAAGAGAAAACATCAACACGCTACAGAGAAACTCGCGTGTTGGAGCAACCTTCTCTCTTCCGGTAAGCAAACGACAATCTCTGAAGATCAGTTATAGCAATGGCGCATATATCAGGTACGGTGGGAATTACCAGAACATCTCGGTTGGGTGGCAGTATTCGTGGCTAGGCAAACCAAATTAACTCTTCTCAACTGTTGCAGTGCCCACGCTCTAGCGATTTCCGAAGGTCCAGCTAACTCCCGAACTCGTGCCGTAGTCGCTCCCTGAAAAGCCTGGTGGCGGGCGGGTGTCCCAGTTCCCATAAACAGAGACATTCCAGGAGAGATTGTTGAAAAGCTTTAGGTAATATGATGCATTCGTATCAACAAAGATACGCCTGGGGTCAGAAAGGGTAGGGAGAACAGCTCCAGTGAAGCTCAAGTTAGTCCTGCTAAATTTGAAGGCTTTTACTTGTGTCGCAACCAGAGCAGCTGCTACATTTTGTCGCCCGGGCAACGTTAACGATGGCTGGTAATCGGTACTCTGCCATGCCAAACCACCCAGGAGCGCTATGCTAGTACGGTTCGTATTCTTGAAAAAATGCCCGATGCCAGCTCCGATTGTGCTCTGCAGTTTGATACCTTGCTCCGCGCTCTGAAGAAAATTACCCAGTCCACCATAGAAATAGTTGTTCCACGGTAAGAGGCGGTAGGCGTGTATGCCGACTTGGTTTCGAGTAGATGTACTAGAACCACTACTCGAGGACAAATTAGAGCTGAGCAGCTCGTCGGCAGCCCAACGTTCTCGGAGATATTCGGACTCCGCCCCCAAAGTGTATTGGGTTGCGCTGTTGCCCTTTGAATAAATAGCTCCGAGGTTGATGGAACCGCTGAACCGTTGATAGAACCGTTGGGATGTCTCAGTCATCCTTACAACATGAGACCTTTCGAGTTCAACTTTGTTTTCCCGAGCTTGAGTGATCTGAATGATCATTGGCTGTGCAGCATCCCCAACGGCAGTTGAAAGTTTGCCTTCGTACGAGGATCCGTCCTCCGCTAAAACCACGAAAAGCTGCCTGCTTTCCAGCCGTTGCACCTTCGACCAATCTACTGAGACCGTGCCGTCAACGTAGTCGAGAGCAATCGAGAGAACTCCTGCGTTAAGGCTCTTCAGTTCACAGGTGATGCGGTCACCATTGTTCATCACAATTACGTCCGTTTTTTGTCGGGCGAAGAGTGGAATCGTGCTGAAAAACGTGAAACAAAGGAAAATGTCACGAATACTCATGTCATCCTCAATCCTGGTCTTCTTTCAAATTGCACATACCAGATGGAGGGAATGGCAAAAACGCAGGACAACAAAACGAGTCAGACGAAGCGACGGGCATGGTCCAACTCCCGTGCGTTAGTCCCATGGACACTGCGGTGCGGTTTCGAGCGCGCGTGAGCAGCTAAAATACGATGATTTTAGAAAGCCAGTCGAGCGGGTGGACCTGTTAACTTTGACAGCGAAGGTCGTAATGACCGAAGGGAAAAAGACAAGAAGCAAATCAGCTTACCGAAAGCCGCTGCCATGAAAAACCTGCGGGGCTCCTAGGACGCAGCTCGAATCTGGACACTCTGCTGCGGCACATCCTGACCAAGTTGTACGCTTTGTTGGAGCCACGCAAGGAACAACTTGTACCCAACTGACAAGACAATCGCTCCTATAAATAGTCCAATCGTCCCCATTGCGATAAATCCACCTATAGCACCTAAGAAAACAACCACCATAGGTACTGGAACCCCGCGTCCAAGCAGAAGAGGCTTAAATGCGTTATCCATCACACCCACCACGATGCACCACACTAGAAACAAGATGGCCTTAGTGGTACTGGCAATTGCGAACATATAAATTACTGCTGGGATCAAGATGAGCCACCCAAGTTGAAGGACCGCTGCAAACAAGAATGTCACAGCCCACAAACCGGCGCCCGGTAATCCGGCAACCAGAAAACCTACGGCGGCGAAGACGGACTGAATGAATGCAACTCCGATGATTCCGTTAGTTACGCTACGGATTGTGGCTCCAGCTAAGTGTTCGAACTCCGGACCCTTTTCGCCGAATAACCGATTGGCTAATGAACGTGAGGTGTTGGTCCCCGTCACGACATTAGCAAGCAAAAAGCCGGCCACAATAATAGAAAGGATCCATTGCAGGACTCCCAAGCCGATGCCTGCGGAAGCGAAGAGCAGTTTTGGAATGACCGCTCTAATCTGTGGGGCGAAGGCCTGCAATGCAGCGGACAAATTCCTGGATGCCAGTTCCCATGTATCCTTTAAAGGACGCCCAATGATCATCCAATTTTCAACGCGAGTCGGCGGAGGCGGGATAATTGGCGTTCCTTCCCTGAGGCGAGCGACTAGGTTATGAATGCCCTCTACGAAAGAACCCGTTAGCAGCACAACGGGACCAATTAGGAATGCTAGCAAGACTAGAGTACAGAAAATCGCGGCGACAGTGGTCCGTCCGCCCCAAAGAACTTGCAGCTTTCGATAACCTGGGTAGACAGCAATGGCGATGATTACCCCCCACAATAACAACGGAATAAACGGGCGCAGAATGAGAAGGCACGCAACCGACAGCAGAATGAGAAGGCCAACATGGATAGAAATCTCAAGAGCACGAGTTACGTAATCGTCATGCTGATAGCGCGCCAGCATCTAAATGGCTCCTCCCCACGCGATCGCAGTCCTAAATTACAAGCGATGAACAGGTTCAGAACTGAGATATGTCGGTGCAAGAACTAGACCGCTGTTACCCTTCGTTTTATGGTGAGGTATCGTGCTGGGCCACCCGGAGAAATGCAGCTCAAATTGCGCGGTCGCGCCAACACGTTCTGTGGGCACTTTCTTTATCCCGAGATGGGCAGACTGTAGTCACGTTCCACATCGGCTTTGTGAAGCGCCAGAATGACTAGGCAAACCAATCTCGAGCACCGTAATTCCAATTAGGACCTCCATCAATCCACCGAATCGGCGGCAACGAACCAACGGAATTCTCCCTGGTGGTCTTTAAGTCTCTTGGCGCCCAGAGGGAAGATAGTGCGCTACGAGTGAGGGAGTAACTGGCAGTTCTGACAGTCTAATTCTATTAGGGTTGGGACGTTCGGAACCGATATTTTGAGCTGCGACTACGCAGCGAAGATGCTTATTTCCTTCCCTCTTAGCCTTTCTTTACGAACAAAGTAAAGGTAGGCGCCCACAGTCAGGGAATTGATTAAAACAGCAATCACGTTCCAGAGAATTACTGGTCTCGAAGCGATCAACAAACCGTAGTAAACCCAGAGAATCTGAAAGATGCACATGATTAGAACCATTCTAGGGTTCATGCCGGCACTGGAACGTCGCTTGAGCATGGCTATCAAATCTGGCATGGCTGCGAAGGTGGTTCCAAACCCAGCGACAAAACCAACGATTTCTGAGCGCTGAAACTCGGGAACGAGTAGGCTTTTGGTGTCCCGGGGCACCAGATCGTTGCAACCTATAAGGGGCGCCAGGCTAAGAAAGAGAAGGAACCTAATCAAGGACTTGCATCGACACATGAACAACCTCCGCCAGGAATAGCGTGGTCAACTCACAACACTGTTATGATGAAACCTCCACTCGTCAACTCCAACACACAAACTCTCACCCCGCGACCTGTGAGCGAGTCATCTGCGCGGCCAGGTCTCCCTTCGGGACGCGGAGCCAATCGGCCGCAGTCCCACGGGCGAATATATCGAGCAAGCGCGCGATCGTTCCTGTCCATCCTGTTTGGTGGCTGGCGCCGAGGCCAGCACCGTTGTCCCCATGAAAATACTCATAGAAGAGGATGTAATCTCTCCAATGAGGATCTTCCTGAAATTTCGTGGTAGCACCATAAATGGGGCGCTGCCCATTTGCGTCTCGCAAAAAGATGCTTGAAAGCCTGCGGGCAATCTCTTTGGCAACTTCGAATAAATTCATATATTTCCCAGAGCCCGTGGGACACTCGACCTTAAAGTCATCGCCATAAAACTGATATAGGTTTACCAAACTACGAATTAGCAGGCCGTTGACAGGCATCCACACGGGTCCGCGCCAGTTAGAATTGCCGCCAAACATTCCGGTATTCGACTCCGCCGGCAAGTACTGGACCTTGTATTCATGCCCTGCCACGTTGAATGTGAACGGATGCTCCAAATGATATCGAGAGAGCGAACGTATGCCATAGGGGCCGAAAAACTCATTTTCGTCGAGCATGTACCTCAAAATCCGTTCGACTTTTTGTTTGTTGCAAACTGACATCAAACGGCGGTTGGCATATCCGACAAACTTCTCGTCGGCGGGGGAAATATGCTTCAGCAAATCGGGATGACGCTTTTTGAACATATTAACCAGTTCCATCAACCGAGGATGACTTGTAAGCGCCCCCGTAGCTTCCAGCACAGTCGAGGCGCATAGTGGTAACAGTCCCACCATCGAACGGACTTTGAGCCGCACAGCATCTCCATTTGGAAGATGCAGTAGATCGTAAAAGAACCCGTCGTTCGCATCCCACATTTCATCGTGGTTCTCTCCAATGCGATCCATAGCGTATGTGATCCATAGGAAGTGCTCCAAAAAGCGGAATGCGATGTCCTCATACACAGAGTCGTACTCGGTAAGAATTAATGCAATTTCGAACATGGTCTGGCAGTAAAAAGCCATCCAGGCAGTACCGTCAGCCTGATCGAGATGGCCGCCGGTAGGAAGTTCAGCGCTACGATCGAAAACGCCGATATTATCAAGACCAAGAAAACCACCAGCGAACACGTTATTCCCCTGCGGATCTTTGCGGTTTACCCACCAATTGAAATTCAACATCAGGCCTTGAAAGGAACGCTCCAGAAAACGCAGGTCTGATCGGCCCAACTCCTTCTCGATGTTGTATAGAAATAACGTTGCCCAGGCATGCACAGGCGGATTCACGTCGCTAAAGTTCCACTCATATGCCGGAATTTGACCGTTCGGGTGCGCGTACAGATTGCGAAGCATCAGTAGGAGCTGTTCTTTGGCAAAGTCAAAATCGACCAGAGACAATGCAAGGGTGTGAAAAGCGAGATCCCATGCGGCATACCATGGGTACTCCCATTTGTCAGGCATGGAAATAATGTCGCTATTCAGCATATGAAACCATTCGGTATTGCGGATGTTACGGTGTTTGTTGCCCATCAGGGGATGAGCTTCATGTTCATCGAGCCAACGGTCGAGGTCGAAGTAGTAGTACTGCTTGCTCCATAGCATCCCGGCTAGGGCCTGGCGGTGAAGGCGACGCTCGTCTTCGCTCAAGGAACGTGGGGCGATTCGGTCGTAGAATTCATCCGCATCCGAGATACGGGCGGCGATGATCTCGTCGAATTCGTGAAATGAATTGAGTTCGAATTTACGGCTCAGCCGCAGACGTACAGTCTTGTTACTCTGCGCCGGTAGTTGGATCTTGTAATAAGCAGCAGCCTTGGTACCGACTTTGGAAGGATTCACGGCATCCCGCTTACGCGATATTACGTATTCGTGAAAAGCATCTTTCACATACGGAGAGGGGTTTGCCTGCCCCCACAATCGCGCCGTATTTGTCTCATTGCCTGTGAATAGCATCTCCGGATTGCCTTCGCAGGCTAAGATGCGATCCCCTAGCTCATCATGCGAAGCACGCACGACGCCATCCTCCGTTAAAGATAGTGTGGGTTTGCTTGTGTCACCCGAAGACCACGTATTGCGAAACCAGAGGGTTGGAAGTAGATGTACTTCGGCGGCTTCAGGGCCACGGTTATGAACCGTGATCCGGATCAGCAAATCCTCAGGATCTGCTTTGGCATATTCGACGAATACGTCGAAATAGCGGTCGGAATCAAAAACGCCCGTGTCCAGCAGTTCGTACTCAAATTCTTCACGTGAACGGCGGCGGTTCGTCTCCACGAGGTCGCGATAAGGAAACTCCGCCTGTGGGTACTTATATAAATATTTCATGTAAGAGTGCGTTGGTGTGCTATCGACGTAGAAGTAATATTCCTTAACGTCCTCGCCATGGTTGCCTTCGTTATTGGTTAGACCGAATAGTCTTTCTTTCAGGATGGGATCCCGTCCATTCCATAGCGCTAGCGCAAAACAGAGGCGCTGCTTTTCATCGGAGATTCCAGCTAGACCATCTTCGCCCCAGCGATATGCACGGGACCGGCTTTGGTCGTGACTGAAGTAATTCCAAGCGTTACCATCCTGACTGTAGTCTTCTCGAACCGTGCCCCATTGCCTCTCGCTGAGATATGGTCCCCATTTCTTCCATGGAATACCATTTTCCCGCGTGTCATTGAGTCGTCGTTGCTCCGCGGTTTCAATGTATGCAATCGTCGCTTTACGGCTTGAGGTCATAACTTCCCTCCTAGTTGCTGTTTGACCAGAAGAACCTGATTCACTCCCTTCATCGCCTGTGCACTTGGAGTTTATCCAGTTCAGCTGAAGCGCTGCCCGTAGTTGCTAATTCGAAAACGTGATGAAGTAGGGTAGCTGCAGTAGTACAACTTTAGAACTAGCAAAAATGCCAGTTAGAGTATTTTTCAGGGCAGAACGAGCGACGTTGCGAACATGGATACAGTCATTTCCTGCTCTTCATTTGTTACCAATTCGAAATGTGATCCCGGCACTAATTCGGTAGTTACTCTCGCTCTGATTAAAAACGAAGCTGTGGAGGTAATCCCCTACGATCCGAAAGGAGCTGTAGCTTTTTAAGCGATAGTCAAATCCACCACCGAAAAGTAATGCAAAAGCTGTTTCACTGGTGCTGGGAGAAGGAAATATCGCACCAAGTGCATTTGTGATGTTCGCATCGGGATTCAATTTCGCATAAGCAGCG
>Ga0187766_10001582_pt1 | contig 13381 bp, 14 predicted proteins | sample 0216_QUI02_MP05__4_FD_132971 | JGI IMG/M metagenome (GOLD analysis project Ga0187766, IMG submission 132971) | Tropical peat soil microbial communities from peatlands in Department of Meta, Colombia - 0216_QUI02_MP05_20_MG | ecosystem: Environmental > Terrestrial > Soil > Wetlands > Peat ... | reverse complement strand
GCCTTGATCTTCCGCTCGGACACCTGATCGGCCAGGATCAGCTTCTTCGATTTGGTTCGTGTCGCGATGTAGGCGACCCAGTCATCGAGATCGGGTGTGCCGCGCCACACGATGGTCAGCCGGCTCAGCCGCAGCGACCTGCGCCCTTCGATCTTCGCGAGAGGCTTTCGACTCGCCTGCATGATCGGGGACCAAGCCTAGTGACGCGTCGAGGATGTGTCAAGACGATGACAAAGAAATTTTTGTGAATAAGTGTGGATAACCCGGAGCGGTCCGTACACCGCCTTGACATCGATCGGCTCGCGTTGATATGAGAGGGCACCATGCAGGTCGAAAGACGGCTCGAGGCGCTCGGGCTCAGGCTGTTCGACCTCGAGCAGCAGTATCGCGCCAACGCCTCGGGCGCTCACTTCATGTCGCACCTCGCGGTCAACAACGTCCTGTATCTCTCCGGCACCACGCCGATGAAGGACGGCGCCCCATACCTCACGGGAATTGTCGGGAATGATCTCTCGCTCGAGCAGGGCTACGAGGCGGCGCGCTACGCGATGCTCTCGAGCCTGGCCGTGCTCAAGTACGCGCTCGGCGATCTCGATCGCGTGCAGCAGGCCCTCCAGCTGATCGGCTTCGTGAACTCGGCGCCCGGCTTCAGCCAGCAACCCCGGGTGATCAACGGCGCCACCGACCTGCTGGTCGCGCTCTACGGCGACCAGGGCAAGCCCACGCGCGCGGCGATCGGCTGCCAGGGGCTGGCGATCAACCACTCGGTCGAGGTCGTGCTCACCGTGCTCTTCACCGGCGAAGGGATCACCCCGCCCCTGGCGCGCGATCACTACGTGAAGTAGGCTCGCGGCACCATGACGGCGCGCCAGCGCGCGAGCCTCCGGGACTGGCAGGCCTTCGCCGACCGCGTCACCGCCCACTACGGGGTCAGCGACGTCAGCTTCCTCGTGGGTGACCAGCCGGGCCCGGGCGGCGCGGCGATGCGGCCGGGCGGGCTCATGACCTTCAAGGAGGAGATGCTGGAGCCGCTGCCCGCCGGGCAGAGCCGCGACTTCCTGCTGGCCCACGAGCTGGCGCACTGGGTGCTCGCCACACCTACTTCCCGCCGCCCGGCGAGGCGAGCACCAGCCTCTGGCAGCGCGAGCAGGAGTGGCGCGAGCTGGACGCCAACGCCGAGGCGGTGAAGATCCTGATGGTGGGCCGTCACTGGTCCGAGCGGCGCGCGTTCTTCCACGCTCACGCCTACCTGTGGAGTTATCGACAGGCGATCCTGGCGGGCCGCGCCGGCGTCCCGGCCGGGCATCCATCCGACTCGTGCGTCGAGATCAACGACCTGATCCGGCGCTACCCGCCGCCTCCCGATCTCAGCGAGCCGTGCACGTCGCGGCCGGAGCCGCGCTGGGCGACGCCGCGCGGCCGGGTCGACGCGGTCTCGCACGCGGCCGACGCCCCGCCCTGAGCGCCCGCGCCCGGGGACAGCCGTGCCGGACGTGATCGCCCCGCGCAGCCGCACGCTGCCCGGGCTGTTGGACGAGCTGGCCGCACGCCAGCCCGACCACGAGCTGATCGTCGGCGGCGACGTCCGCCTCGCCTACCGCGAGAGCCGCGACCGCGCGCGCCAGCTCGCCAGGGGGTTGTGGCGCCTAGGCGTCCGGCGCGGCGACATGGTCGCGCTGCTGATGAACAACCAGCCGGACTGGCTCCTGATCGACTTCGCGGTGACGATGCTCGGGGCCACGCTGGTCCCGCTCAGCACGTGGGCGCGGCCGCGTGAGCTCGAGTACATGCTGAACCACTGCGGAGCCGGCGTGCTCCTGACCGTGCCGCGCTTCGGCGGGCAGGACTACCTGGGCGTGCTCGCCGAGCTGGGCGGCCCGGGCGGGAGCCGGCTGCCCCGTCTGCGCCACCTCGTGGTGGCAGGCGAGCCGTCCGCGGGCGGGGGCGCGGGGGCGGCCGGGGTCTCATCGCTCCGGGCGCTCTGGGATCTGGGGCGCGACGTGAGCGACGCGGAGATCGACGCCGCGCAGCGAGCCGTCTCGCCGGACGACGTCGCGTGCATCCTCTACACCTCCGGCACCACCTCGACGCCCAAGGGCGTGCAGCTGGCGCACCGCGGGCTGATCGAGAACATGTGGAACATCGGCGAGCGGCAGCACCTGACCGCGGGCGACCGGATGTGGATGGGCATCTCGCTCTTCTGGAGCTTCGGCTGCGCCAACGCGCTGCTCGCCGTGATGACCCACGGGGGCACCGTCGTGCTGCAGGAGCACCTAGAGCCGGCGGCGGCCCTCGCCCTGATCGAGCGCGAGCGGTGCACGGTCTACTACGGCACGCCCAACATCGCCCAGGCTCTGATCGAGCATCCCGACCGGCCGCGGCGCGACCTCTCCTCGCTGCGCACCGGCGCGGCGATCGGCTCGCCCGCCGCGATGCAGACGGTGATGGACCTGGGCGCGCGGGAGATCTGCAACGTGTACGGCCTCACCGAGTGCTACGGCAACTGCTCGGTCACCGACGCGCACGACGAGCCCGAGATCCGGCGCACCACGGTGGGCTTCCCGCTGCCGGGGATGGAGATCCGCGTGGTGGATCGGGAGACGCGGCGGCCCCTTCCCGTGGGCGAGGTGGGCGAGATCCTGGTGCGGGGGCACCTCACCCCGGGCTACTACCGCGATCCGGAGAAGAACGCGGCCGCCTTCGACGCCGAGGGCTTCCTGCTCACCGGCGACCTGGGCTTCGTGGGCGACGACGGGCGCCTGCGCTTCCGGGGGCGCATCAAGGAGATGGTGAAGACCGGCGGGATCAACGTGGCGCCGGTCGAGGTCGAGGAGGTGCTGCTGGCCCATCCCGGGGTCGAGCAGGCCTACGTCGTCGGCGTGCCCGATCCGCGGAAGGAGGAGATCCTCGTCGCGGTCGTGGTGGCGCGCGCCGGGCACGCGCTGGCGCCGGAGGAGCTTCGCGTCCTCTGCAAGGAAGCGCTCGCCGCTTACAAGGTGCCGGCGCGGATCCACGTGATGGCGCGCGAAGCGCTTCCCGTCACCGGCACCGGCAAGGTCCAGAAGTTCCGCCTCGCCGAGCTGCTCCAGGACGGCCGGCCCTGACGCCGGCGATTCAGCGGAGGCCGGCGGCGGCGAGGCGGGGGAAGACGGTGTCGCGGAAGGCGGCGATCTCGGCTTCCGGCGGGGCGAAGGTGAGGAGCGGCATCAGGTAGAGATTGCGCACGCCGAGCCTGGTCATCTCCGCGATGCGGGCCGCGGTATCCGCGGGCGTGCCGATCAATCCCATCGCCTCGCAGAGCTGCGCCACGACCTCGTCGGGCACGAACGAGGTCGCCGCGATCGCGGCCTCCCAGTCCTCCGCGTGAGAGAGATCCGGATAGATCTTCCACACCGCGTCCGGGATCGTCAGCGGCGGCAGCCGCAGCCCGGCCGGCTCGAGCCAGTAGCCTCCCCAGCGCAGGATGCCCCAGTGCACCGACGTCGGCCGCGCCTGGCGCAGCGCCTCCGCGGTGGTGGGAAAGCTCGCGGTGCGCACGGCCCAGATGATCTCGAGGTCCTCGAGCTTGCGCCCCGCGCGGCGGGCGCCCCGCTCGAGGAGCTCGAGCGCCCGCTGCACGATGCCGCGGTTGAAGCCCACCAGCAGCAGCGCGCCGTCGGCGATCTCCCCGGCCAGTTCGATGGCCTTCGGACCCGAGGCGGCCATCAGCACCGGGATCCGGCGACCGCCGGCGTAGGCGAGCCGTCCGGCCGTCTCGCCGAACCGTGCGCTCTCCCCGGCCAGCAGCGTCTTCACGGTGGACACGCACTCGCGCATCTCGGCGAGCGTGGCCGCCTTCCGCCCGATCGTGCTGGCCGAGGTGTAACCGGTGCCGATCACGAACTTGATCCGCCCGGGCGCGAGCTCCTCGACGGTCTGGATCGCGCCGGCCAGCACCGAGGCGTGGCGCGTGAACGGGTTCGTGACCGCCGGGAACAGCGTGAGGCGCGAGGTGTGGATGGCCGCCTGGCCCAGCGTCACGAAGGTGTCGCGCGAGATCATCTGGCTGTCGAGGATGCCCGCGCCGTCGAACCCGGCCGCCTCGATCGAGCGGATCAGCCGCATCAGATCGGGCATCGGCTGCGTGCCCGGCACGCGGATGTGGACGGCGACGGGTGCGGTCACGCGCGCCTCCTCACTCGTACCGCGGCCGGCGCTTCTCGCGGAACGCGGCCACGCCCTCGCGAAAGTGCGCGCTGGCCCGCACGCGGTCGCCCAGCTCCTGCTCCATCGGCTCGCGCGCGCGGGCGTGGTCCGCGATCGTCGCGCTGATTTGCCGCTTCACCGCCTGCACCGCGGACGGGCTGTTGGCCGCGATCGCCTCCGCGGTCTCGAGCGCCCAGGGCATGAGCCCCTCCGCCGGGACCACCCGGTTGACCAGCCCCAGCCGCGCCGCCTCCGCGGCGTCGATGAGCCGCCCGGTGAGCAGAAGGTCCATCGCGTGCACGTGGCCGATCTGCTGCGCGAGCTTCACGGTGGCGCCGCCGAAGGGGTAGATCGACCACTTCACCTCGGGCAGCCCGAAGCGGGCCGACGGCGCCGCGGCGCGCACGTCGGTGGCGAGCAGCAGCTCCACGCCGCCGCCCACGCAGTCACCGTTGACCGCGGCCACGATGGGCTTGTCGTAGGCGTCGTACTTCAGCAGCGCGTGGCTGACCACGCGCGCGGTCTCGGGCGCGGCGCTCAGGTCCCCGCTGATGTCGGCGCCCGCCGAGAAGGCACGGCGGCCCGCGCCGGTCAGCACGATGCAGCGGCACGGCCCGCGCTCGAGCTCGTCCCAGATCCGGGCCAGGTCGGCCATCATGGCCCGGGTCATCGCGTTGAGCCGCGGCTGGTTGTCGATCGTGATCACCACGATGTGGCGGCCGTGCTCCTGGACGCGGATCTCCATCGCTCAGCTCCGCCCGGGGAGCACCACGATCTTGCCGAAGGCCTGGCGGTCGGTGAGCAGCTTGATCGCCTCCACCGTGCGCTCGAGCGGGAGCCGGTGACTCACCAGCGGCCGGAGCTTGCCGGCCGCGTACCAGCCCAGCAGCGCCTCCACCGACACGAGCAGCTTCTCGGGCGCCTGGTTGCGGTAGTAGCGGAGCGAGCTGCCGAGCGCGGAGCGGTTCTTCACCAGCAACCGATTGGCCGGGATCTGCTGCACGCCGCCCACGAAGCCGACCAGGAGCATGCGCCCGCCCCAGCCGAGCGCGGAGAGCGCCGCGTCGGCGAGGTCGCCGCCGATCGGGTCGAAGCAGACGTCGGCGCCGCGGTCCCCGGTGAGCGCCATCACCCGCTCGGTGAGGTCCTCGGTCGCGTAGTTGACCAGGTCGTCGGCGCCGTGCTCCTTCGCGACCGCCAGCTTCTGAGCCGTGCTCGCCCCCGCGATGACCCGGGCACCCATCGCCTTGCCGATCTCCACCGCGGTGAGCCCGACTCCTCCCGCCGCGCCGAGCACCAGGAGCGTCTCGCCCGCCTCGAGCCGACCCTGCCAGCGAATGGCGACGTCGCTCGAGATGTAGGCGATGGGAAACGCGCCCGCCTCCTCGAACGACATCCCGGCCGGGATCGCGAAGGTCTCGCGCTCCTTGGCCACCGCCTGCTCGGCGAGGCCGCCCCAGGCGAGCGTGGCCATCACGCGGTCTCCCGGTTTGAATCTGGTGACCGCGGCCCCGCAGCGCGCGACCACGCCCGCCGTCTCGAGCCCGGGGCTGAAGGGAAACGGAGGGCGAGTCTGGTACTTGCCCGCGACCATGATGGAGTCGGCGTAGTTCACCGACGTGGCGCGCACGTCGATCAGCACCTCGTCGGCGGCGGGGACGGGCGCAGCGACGTCCTCGACGGTGAGATCCTCGACGGCTCCCCAGGCGCGACAGATCACCGCTCGCATCGGCTCGTCTCCGCTGGCCCCCGGCTCGCGTTGGCGCTCACGGCGCAGGAGTATACCCCGTCGCGCTAGCGCAGGTCGGCGTCCAGGCGACCGCCCCCGTCCGGGCACGACTCCGGTCCGAGCACGCCCCACCGCACGCTCTCCGCGACCACCGCCGGATCGCTCGGATCGGGCGACTGGCCGGTCATGAGCGCACGCTTCTCGCACGCGGTCGCGGCGAGGCCGGCCGGCGCGGGTGGACCCGGGGCCCGCCCGAGCGACGACGCGCACCCCGCGAGCAGGCCCACGAGCAGCGCGGCGCGCCACATTCGCGAGCGCGGGCCGTCGTTCAGTTGGGCGCCTCTCCTGGCCCGGAGTCTAGCAAACGCCGCGTGCTATAGTGGGCGCCGCTCGATCCCGGACTCTCACGCCAGCGGGGGACACCATGAGACTCGGCGGAAAGGTCGCGATCATCACCGGAGGCGCGCACGGCATGGGCGAGAGCGAGGCGCTGATCTTCGCGCGCGAGGGCGCGGCGGTGGTCGTCGCGGACGTCGACGAGGCGGCCGGCCGCGAGGTCGCCGGCAAGATCACCGCGTCGGGCGGCAAGGCGCGCTTCGCCCGGCTCGACGTGACCAGCGAGCGCGACTGGGAGGACGTGATCCGCGCGACCACCGGCGCCTATGGTCGGCTCGACATCCTGGTCAACAACGCGGGCGTCAGCGGCTCGCAGGACCCGGACACCCACAGCACCGCGGCGTGGGACGCGATCATGGGCGTGAATGCCAAGGGCGTCTTCCTCGGCATGAAGCACGCGGTGCCCGCCATGCGGCAATCCGGCGGCGGAGCCATCGTGAACATCTCGTCGATCTCCGGCTTCGTGGGTCAAGACCGGCTCCACATGGCCTACAACGCCTCCAAGGGCGCGGTGCGCATCATGACGAAGTCGGGCGCGGTGCAGTACGCGCGCGACGGCATCCGCGTGAACTCGGTGCACCCCGGATTCATGCCGCCGATGCGCACGTCGAAGACCTCGGCGGACCCGTCGTGGCGCAAGCCGTTCCTCGACGCGGTCCCGCTCAAGCGCGAGGGCCGGGTCGAGGAGGTCGCCCACGCGGTGCTGTTCCTCGCCTCCGACGAGGCGTCCTACATCACCGGGACGGAGCTCGTCGTGGACGGAGGGTTCCTGGCGGTGTAGCGGGAGCGCCCCTCACCGCCCCCTCACCGGGCGAGCGGATCGGGGCGGAGCTGCAGCTTCACCACCTTGCTCGTCGTCCCCTTGCCGGTCTCCAGGTGGAACGGCGCGCGCGTCGCGTAGGTCGTCCAGACGCCGCGGCCCTTCCAGCCCGCGGCCGGATCGTCGATGCGCCCATCCATGCCCTTGGCGTAGAAGCCCATGGGGTACGGCACGCGCAGGTTGACGAAGGTTCCGTTCACCAGCGCGAGCAGTGACTCGTTGCCGTTGCCGGTGGCGAGCGGCACGTTGCGGCCGAGTCCGAGGGTATCGTGCTGGTCGACCCAGCTGTAGTAGCTCGCCTCCGCGCTACCGGGGTCGGTCACGTTGGCGAGCTGCGGGCCGGGGAACGGGTAGAGCGTCCAGCCCTCCGGGCAGTGCTGACCCGTGGCCGTCGGCCCGTTGAGCGGCCCCTTGCACTTGCGGCGATCGAAGCTCGCGAGATGCCCGCTCGCCAGCGGCGCCCAGACCACGCCGTCGCGGTCGATGTCCATGCCGCGCGGCGAGTAACCCGGCGTCGGGGGCTCGTAGATCTCGGCGAGCGCGGTGGCCGGCGGGTTCGACCCCGGGTCGAGACGCACGATCGCGCCCGGGAAGCCCAGCACCGAGCCCCAGACGCTGCCGTCCACCGGGCTCGGGGCGACGCCGTAGAGCGCGGCGGCGATGCGCTTGTCCTTGGTCGGATCGACCGGCTGATCGGGCTCCACGTACTCGTCGCGCCGACCGTTGCCGTTGGTGTCGAGCACGAGCGCGGTCCAGCCCTGCGACCTGGCCTCGTCGCCGGTGGCGTCGAACATCTTGCGGTTGAGCCAGCCCACCACGCCGCTGCCCGGACCGCCCGCGCTGGTCCAGAGCGTCTGGTTGGCGTCGAAGCCGAATTGCAGGTGGTGCGTGGGGAAGCAGGTGCGGATCAGGGTGATCGTGCCCCGTCGCGGATCGTAGACCGCCAGATGCCGGCCGGAGCGCTCGAGCGGGAACAGGCGAGCCGACGCGAGATCCGAGCCCTTCTTGCAGAAGTCGGGGTTGTCCGGCGGTCCGACCCGCGAGGTGAACCAGACCCGTCCCTGCTCGTCGAGCATCGGATTGTGCATGCTGGCCCGGCTGTCCCAGATCGGCTCCGCTCCCCAGTACGGCGAGGGCGTCATCGGGTTCTCCCGGGACGAGGCCGTCGCGGGATCTCGCACCGGCATGCGCAGCACGCGGGCCCGGTAGCGGAGCGGATCGAGGATCGGGAAGAAGTCGGTGCTCTCCTCGGGAGTCCCGTAGATCGGGCCGTTCGCGTTGACCGTCGGGTTGCGCTTGTCGGTCGAGGCCTCGTCGTGGAGATAGGCGGTGGGAGTCGCCCAGTCCCAGAGGCTCACCACCAGGTTGCGCTCCACGCCCCGGGGCCGCTCCGGGCGGGCCGCGGGCAGCTCGCCCGCCGCGATGCGATCGGTCCACTGCGCGAAGAGGGCGAGCGCCCGCGGCGCACCGAGGCGGCCGAGGTTCGCACTCATCTGAGCCATGGCCTGACCGGAGACGACGCGCCGGCTCCACGCGTCCACCGAGGATCCGAACGTGCCCAGCTCCGGCGAGATCGCGCGCGTCGCCCGGTTGCCGAGCTGATGGCAGGTGTAGCAGCCGTCGGTCTTGACCACGTCGAGCCACTGGGCCTGGCTGCGCATGGTCTCGGCGATCCCGTTGCCACCGGGCCCGGTGCCCGGGAACTCCGAAGGCTCGGGCACGGTGAGCATGGCGTACCAGTAGATCGCGGGATAGTACTGGGCGGCCGCGGCCGCGCTCGGGGCCACCGCTGCCTCCAGGTTCAGGAGCGCGCCGGGCGTGGCCTCGACCGGCGTCGAGTCGACGAGCCCGTAGCCGCGGACCCAGACGCGGTAGCGCGCCTTGGGCAGCTCCGGCACCACGTAGCGACCGCGATCGTCGGTGACGACGATCTTGGCGAAGCGGGTCGGCAGCTCGGTGGTCTCGGCGATGACCCAGACGCCGGCCTCGGGCCCGTTCGCGCTGGTGACCACGCCGCCCAGGTCGGCCGGGCCGACGCGCAGCGCGGGGTCCGTCTCCGACTGCGCGGCGAGGCGCGAGTGGCCCGCGATCACGGCGACGACGAGGCCGAGCGTGACCGCTCCCAGCGATACCGCGCGCGTGATGCTCATGGGCCCTCCTCCGCGATCCGGCCCCATCATACGCCCCAGTTGACCGCCCGCAGTGCATGTAGACAATGGGCGGGGAAAGGGAGGGCGCTCGCCATGGGCTCGTCGATTCGTGCGCTGATGCAGGGGCGGCTGCCGGTCACCGCGCCGCTCGTCCTGAACCCGCTGATGGCCCGCATGGTCGAGGCCGCCGGGTTCCCCGCCGGCTACCTGGGGGGCGGCTCCACCGGCTATCTGAAGGCGGCGCTGGAGGCCAACCTGAACCTGACCGAGATGTGCCAGGCCGCGATCGAGATCGGCGCGGTGTCCTCGCTGCCGCTCATCCTGGACGGAGCCTGCGGCTACGGCGACCCCATGCACATGCACCGGACCATCGGCATGAGCGAGGCCGCGGGGTTCGCGGGGATCGAGATCGAGGACCAGCTCGTGCCCAAGCGCGCCCACCACCACGTCGGCATCGAGCACATGATCCCGGCCGAGCTGATGACCGCGAAGGTGCAGGCCGCGGTGAGCGCACGGCGCGATCCGGAGTTCCTCATCATCGCTCGCACCAACGCGGTACGGGCCAGCAGCATGGACGACGCGCTCCGGCGCGGCGAGCTGTACCGGAAGGCGGGCGCGGACGTGTTGCTCCTCTCGATGGCGCACACGCCCGAGCAGCTGCGTTTGATCGGCGACCGGCTGGGCGGCCCGCTCATGCACTTGACCGGGCGCGGCGGGCTCGCCGGTCTCGGCATGACGCTCGCGGATCTGAGCGGGCTCGGGTACCGGATCGTCGCCGACCCGTCGACGCCGCTGCTGGCCGCCTACGGGGCGTGGAAGAGCGCGTACGCCGATCTGGCCGACGGCTTCGGCGCCGGCCGGGCCACCCGCGACTGGGCTCCGCTCGAGAAGGAGATGCTGCGCGTGATCGACATCGAGAAGCTCCTCGCGGTGGAGCGGGCCACGGTGGAGAAGTAGAATGTCAGCCGCGCGAGCGCGGCTGGCGTATACTGGGCCCCTCGACCGAAAGGGCTCGAGAGGAAAAGTCCGAGAAGGAACGGTCCCAGTTAGTAACGGTCCCGGAACGAACAGTCCCAGAAGAAAGGACCCCAGTGCCCCGAACTCCGACGAAGCCGTTCCACTGCACCGTGGTATCGGAAACCGTCTCCATCTCGCTCCGCCGGCGTCAGTCACTCGGAGGCAACGGGAAGCTGTACGTCCGCTGCAGCGAGCTCGAGTGCCAGTACGTCGACACCAACGAGCCGCCCTGCCCGCTGACGCTCGCGCTGTTCGAGGCCGAGATCGCCGAGCGGATGAGCCAGCGCGGGGAGTAACTCCCGGCCCACGAAATTCTTCGCCGCCGGCCCCGGCGGCGTGTATGCTGTAGACACTGCATCAGGACACTGCATCAGCAGACCGCGTTTCCCGTCCTCTTCCGCATCGTGGGGCGCGCTCAGATCGTCCGCGGAAGACTGCACGGGTCCAGCTGTGCCCGAACGAGGTCACCAGCATCATGTCGTTTGCCGATTTCAAGCTTCACCCCGACCTGCTCCGCGGCGTCGCCGCCATGGGCTTCGCGGCCCCCACCCCCATCCAGCGCGACGCCATCATTCCGGCCCTGGAGGGCCGCGACGTGCTCGCCTGCGCCATGACCGGCAGCGGCAAGACCGCCGCGTTCCTGCTGCCGATCCTGCATCGCCTGATCGGCCAGCCGCGCGGCACCATCCGGGCGCTGATCGTCGCGCCGACGCGCGAGCTGGCCGCGCAGATCGACGAGCACCGCCGCGATCTCGGCCGGTTCACGCGCGTGGACGGCGCCGCCGTCTTCGGCGGTGTGGGCATGGGCCCGCAGGAGCACGCTTTCCGCCGGCGCGCGGACGTCCTGGTGGCCACGCCGGGGCGCCTCCTCGATCACATGCGCATGCCGTACGCCAGGCTCGACGGTCTCCAGGTGCTGGTGCTCGACGAGGCCGACCGCATGCTCGACATGGGCTTCCTGCCGGACATCCGGCGCATCCTGCAGCGGCTGCCGGCGCGGCGGCAGACGATGCTCTTCTCCGCTACGCTCCCCGCGCCGATCGTGACGCTCGCGCGGGAGATCCTGCGCGATCCGGTGGGGATCCAGGTGGAGCGGCCGGCCGCGCCCGCGGTGGGCATCACCCACACCGTGTACCCGGTGCCGCAGGAGCTGAAGTCGGCGCTGCTCGTGGAGCTGCTGAAGCAGCCCGGAACGCGCAGCGTGCTCGCCTTCACCCGCACCAAGCACCGGGCCAACCGGCTGGCCGAGTACCTGGTCCGCCACGGGGTGAAGGCCGATCGCATCCACGGCAACCGGAGCCAGTCCCAGCGCACCGCGGCCCTCGCTGGCTTCAAGGAGGGACGCTTCCAGGTGCTGGTGGCCACCGACATCGCGGCGCGCGGCATCGACATCGATGCCCTGAGCCACGTGGTCAACTTCGACGTGCCGAATCTCCCCGAGGACTACATCCACCGGGTGGGGCGAACCGCGCGGGCTCAGGCGGTGGGCGACGCGCTGACCCTGGTCGCGCCCGCCGAGGAGACGGATCTGCGGGGCATCGAGCGCGCGGTCGGGACGCGGTTCTCGCGGGCGACGCTGGCCGGCTTCGACTACGCCCGTCGGCCCGCCGACAAGCTGGAGATTCCCCTCGCCGAGCGCATCGCGGTCATCCGCGCGCGTCGGGCCGAGGATCGCGAGCGCGCCCGCCTCAAGGCCGCCCGCCGCTAGATCGGGGTCAGGTCTTGCACTCCGACATTTCGAAATGTCGGAATGCAAGACCTGACCCCATCTTCACGCCCTCGCCGCGGGATTGGCGGGAGAGGGTGTCGCCGACCACGGGGCTCAACGCAAAGCCGTGGCCGGAGAATCCCGCGGCGACGAGCAACCCGTCGATCCCGGGGACGGGCCCGATCACCGGCAGGTCGTCGGGCGTGAAGGCCTCGAGTCCGGCCCAGCTGCGCACGACCACACGGCCGGCGAGCGCCGGGTACACCGTGCGCGCGGTCTCGAGGCTTCCCGCCACGCTCTCGGCCAGCACCTCGTAGCGGTTCTGCGCGTGATCGGTGACGCGCGCGGGCCAGCCGCCGCCGATCAGGTAGGCGCCGTCGTCCAGCTGCTTGAGGCTCAGGCGGTGCTCGAAGGCACCGATCACCGGGCCGAGCGCGGCCGGCGCCCGCTCGGTCAGCAGCATCTGCAGCGGCCGCGTCTCGAGCGGCAGCCGCACGCCAACGCCCGCGAGCAGTCCCGCGGTCCACGCTCCCGCGGCCACGACCGCGACGTCGCATGACAGCCGCCCGCCGTCGCCGCGCTCCACCCCCACCACGCGGCCTCGCTCCACCCGGAGACCCGCCACGCCCACGCCTTCCTCGACGGCGGCGCCGAGACGCCGCGCGCCCGCGGCGAAGGCCCGCACCGTGGCCATGGCGTCGGCCTGGCCGTCGATCGGACAGTGCACCCCGCCCAGGCACGAGCGCGCGACCCCCGGCGCGAGCCGTCGCGCGGCCGCGGCGTCGACCACCTCCACCGGGACCCCATCGGCGCGCTGCGCGGCCACCCATGCGGAGGCGGCCTGCCAGCTCGGGTCGTCGAGCGCCAGGCGGAGTCCGCCGCCGCGGCGGTAGCCGGTCGGCCCCTCCAGCTCCCGGTCGAGATCGGGCCAGCGCGCGAGGCTCGCCAGCGCCATCGCCCGCTCGGCCGGATCGCGCCCCATCGCGCGCACGCCGGCCGCGCTCGCCCCCGAGGCGGCCGCGCCCACGCCATCGCGCTCGAGCACGGTGACCCGCGCGCCCGGCTCGTCACGGCGGAGGTGGAACGCGGCGCTCAGGCCCATCAGCCCACCGCCCACGATCACGATCCGCCGCGCCATGAGGCCGCAGTCTATCACCGACGCGCCGGCCCGGAAGTGGTAGCATGTCCGGGCCATGGGCATCATCATCGCCATCGTCATCGGCGGCGTCATCGGCTGGCTGGCGAGCCTCATCATGAAGACCAATGCCCAGATGGGGCTCCTCGCCAACATCGTGGTCGGCATCGTGGGCTCGGTGCTGGGTCACTTTTTCGCCGGGTTGCTGGGCATCGCGGCCTTCGGCTCGCTCGGCAGCTTC
>Ga0187766_10001581_pt1 | contig 13381 bp, 8 predicted proteins | sample 0216_QUI02_MP05__4_FD_132971 | JGI IMG/M metagenome (GOLD analysis project Ga0187766, IMG submission 132971) | Tropical peat soil microbial communities from peatlands in Department of Meta, Colombia - 0216_QUI02_MP05_20_MG | ecosystem: Environmental > Terrestrial > Soil > Wetlands > Peat ... | reverse complement strand
CGTGACCATGAAGGCGGTCTATTTTGACGGCGACAACGGCGAGCACGTCCGTGAGGCGGAGATCCCGCCGCAGCTTCTCGACGAGGCGAACGCGGCCCGGGAGAACATGCTGGATGCGGTGTCCATGTTCTCCGACGAGCTCACCGAGGCCATTCTCGAGGGCAAGGTGACCGAAGAGCTGATCCACGCGGCCGTGCGCAAGGGGACGATCTCGCTCTCCCTTTGTCCCGTCTTTCTCGGATCGGCCTACAAGAACAAGGGCGTCCAGAAGCTGCTGGACGCGGTGACGCTTTATCTCCCGTGCCCGACGGAGGTCGAGAATACCGGCGTCGACCTCTCGAACCGGGAGGCACCGATCGTGCTTTCGAGCGACCCGCAGAAGCCCCTGGTGGCGCTCGCCTTCAAGCTCGACGAGGGCCGCTACGGGCAGCTCACCTACCTGCGGGTCTACCAAGGCACCATCGCCAAGGGCTCGAACATCATCAACAGCCGGACCAAGCGGCGCCACAAGGTGGGGCGGCTCGTGCGCATGCATGCCGACTCGATGGAGGACATCCAGGAGTCCCTGGCGGGCGACATTGTCGCCCTCTTCGGCATCGACTGCGCCTCGGGAGACACCTTCACCGACGAGTCCGTGCAGATCGCCATGAGCTCGATGCACGTGCCCGCTCCGGTGATCTCGCTCTCGATCAAGCCCAAGGACTCCTCTTCCAGCGACAACATGGGCAAGGCCCTTGGCCGCTTCACCCGCGAGGACCCGACCTTCCATGCCGGTGTCGACGACGAGAGCGGGGAAACGGTGATCTCTGGCATGGGGGAGCTCCACCTCGACGTCTACATCGAGCGCATGAAGCGCGAGTACGCGGTCGAGGTGGCGACCGGGGCGCCGCAGGTGGCCTACCGCGAGACCATCTCGCAGCGTGCGGACTTCCTCTATACCCACAAGAAGCAGACCGGAGGCTCTGGCCAGTACGCAAAGGTGGGCGGATACGTGGAGCCGCTGGCCGAGGGGGGAGAGTTCGAGTTCGTGAACGAGGTGCGCGGCGGCGCGATCCCCACGGAGTTCATCCCGTCGGTCGAGAAGGGCTTCCGCACCGCCATCGAGAAGGGGCGGCTGATCGGCTTCCCGGTGATTGGCGTCCGTGCCGTCGTGAACGACGGGCAGTCCCACGCCGTCGACTCCTCGGACATGGCCTTCCAGATCTGCGCCCGAAGCGCCTTCCGGGAGGTCTATCCCCGCGCCAAGCCCATCATTCTCGAGCCGGTGATGAAGGTCGCGATCGAGGGTCCGACCGAGTTCCAGGGCCAATATCTGAAGACGGTGCTCCAGCGCCGGGGTATGGTGGTGGGAACGACGGAGGAGGACGGGTTCTGTCGGGTGGAGGCGGAGGTCCCGCTGGCCGAGATGTTTGGCTACGCGACGGATCTGCGCTCCGTCTCCCAGGGCAAGGCGGAGTTCACCATGGAGTTCGCGCGCTACGTGCCAGCGCCCGCCGAGGTCACGAAGACCCTGATTGAAAAGTATGGCTCCAAACTGAAAAAAGACGAAGACTAGGCCGGCGCACGCCGCTGGCTGCGCTCGGCAGGGAAGGGCGATGTATCGGAAGTTCGTGAATGCGCGGAGCCCGCTCCGCCTGCTCGAGAAGGGACTCCACGGCGGACTCGGCTGCGGGAACGTGGGCGTCGTGCTGGCAGGCCACGGTGTGGGAAAGACCTCCTTTCTCGTGTGCGTGGCGCTGGACGACCTCCTGCGGGGAAACAATGTCCTCCACGTTTCGCTGCGCGATGGCGTCCCGCACGTGCGTGCCTATTACGACACGGTGTTCGACGACCTGGCGGCCACCACCCACCTCGAGAACGCCGCCGCGACTCGTGCGGAGATCGACCGCCGGCGCTCCATCCGCTCGTACCCCGCGAACGCCTTCAACGCCGCCAAGCTTCGAGAGGCGATCAAGATCGAGAGCGAAGCGGGCGGGAAGCCCTCTCTCGTGATCGTGGAGGGCTATGACTTGGGTGCGGTGGAGCCCGCCGAGGTCCGCGAGTTCAAGGCCTTGGCGCGGGAGCTCGCCGCCGAGATCTGGCTCTCGGTCGCGTGCGCGGAAGACCGTGTTCCTGCGATTCCGCCTTCCCTCGACCGGGTGGGCGATGCCGTAAGCGTCGTCTTGGCCCTTGAGCCGGCCCAGGGGGCGGTTGCGCTGCGGGCGCTCAAGGACCACGAGAGCCGGGATGTCTCCGCGCTCCACGTCTCGCTCGACCCGCGCACCCTGCTCCTCATCCGGAGCTAGCGCCTCTAGCCCCTCGCCAAGCGGCTGGCCATAAGCTCGCGCAGGACGCTCGTGTAGACGACCCCCTCGGCGCTCCCGGCATGCTCGGCCTCGGCCTTCGCCTTTCTCGGGGCGGTCGTTCTTGCCGCGGGCTTCGGCTTCGCCTTCCTCTTCGCAGGTCGGGCCGTTGCCTTCTTCTTCATCGCCATGCCTTCGTCCCCTCTCGCGCGCCCGGCGCGCCCTTCGCCCGCCGCTCGCGGGCGGAGTAGCTTCTTAGCATGTCGTCGTCCGATGCGAATCCCGCTGCGCCGCGCGGCGTGAAAATTGTGTGCACTCTGGGACCGGCGACGTCGAGCGCGGAGACGATCGGCGACCTCGTCCGGGCGGGAATGAATGTCGCACGTCTCAACTTCTCCCATGGCCGCTTCGAGGAGCACGCCGAACGCGCACGCCTGGTGCGGGCCGCCGCGCTGGCCGAGGGACGCCCCGTGGCCCTCCTCCAGGATCTCCGCGGCCCGAAGGTGCGGATCGGTGCGGTCGAGCCCGGAACGCTCCTCGCGACCGGCGCGGACTTTGCCCTCGTTCCCGGCGTAGGCCAGGGCAACGCAAGCCGGGCCTACGTCGACGACGCGCTCTTCTTCGACGAGGTCCACGCGGGCGATCGCCTGCTTTTGGCGGACGGGGCAATTCAGCTCGAGGTGCTCTCCGCAGGGCCGGACGGCGCTCGCTGCCGTGTGAGCGGCGGAGGACCGATTTCCTCGGGCAAGGGCGTGAACGTGCCCCGGGGGCTCCTGCGCCGCCCCCTCCTTTCCGAGGGAGACCTCGAGGCCATCGGCATCGGGGCGCGGATCGGCGTCGATCTCGTCGGGGTCTCCTATGTGCGAAGCGCGGACGATCTGAAGGCCGTTCGCCGGGCCCTCCGCGAGGCGGATGCCTCGACGCCGCTTGTGGCAAAGATCGAGACCGCCGCTGCCATCGCCAATCTCGACGCGATTCTCGAGGTGACCGATGCGGTCCTGGTCGCGCGCGGCGACCTCTCCCTCGAGACCCCCTTCGAGCGCGTCCCCATGGAGCAGAAACGCATCATCGAGGCGGCGCGGCGCCGGGGGCGCCCGGTCATCACGGCAACCCAGATGCTGATGTCGATGGTGCGCGAGCCCTTCCCGACGCGCGCCGAGGTGAACGACGTCGCAAACGCTGTCCTGGACGGCACCGACGCTGTGATGCTCTCGGAGGAGACGGCGGTCGGGGCCCATCCTGCGCGCGCGGTCGAGATCATGTCGCGCATCGCGGCCTACACCGAGGAAAGTAGAACGCCCCCCTTGCGCGGCGCGGAGGGACTCTCGACCGACCTGCGCGAACTCGGGGTCGGGGCGGAGGCCGCGGCGCGCACGGCCCGGGAGCTTCGGGCGCGGGCCGTGATTGCCTGGTCCCGCGGCGGGCTCGCGGCACGCCTGCTTTCGCGGGCGGGCCCCGGGATCCCGATCGTGGCGCCCACGCCGAGCGCTGCGACGGCACGCATGCTGACCCTCGTGCGCGACGTGACGCCGATCGAGGTCGGGGGAAGCGTGGTCGATCCCGCAGCCGTGCGCCGGGTGCTCGGAGCGGAGCCGCACGATGAGGGCAACGTCGTCGTATTCGGTCACGAGCTGGACGGCTTGGGTCGACGCATGGCGTGGATGCGCGTGGCACGGCTCGACGAGCCCTCGGGCTGGATGCGCGACCCGAAGGTCTAGCCCGTCTTAGGCGCTTTTCGCCTTGAGCTCCGAGAGCTTGTCGCGCCACGCGCTGCGCTCGGCGATCACCTCTTCCCGGGCGAAGCCGATCTCCTCGCCAATCGCCACGATCTCCGCGCTCTCGGCAGACGTGATCGTGCCGTCGGCGGCTGCCACGGCGAAGAGACAGCGCAGGAGGCGAAGCCGCTGCTCGCGCGTCGAGATGCGGTGAAACTCGCGCGTCACCACATAGTTCTCGGTGCCCCCGAGGAGCCGGGCCTGGGATTTTGCGATCTCGACCGCGAGCGCCGCCTCGGCAGGCGGGAGGTGGCCGAGCTCCGCCACGATCCGCTCCATCTCTGCGGTCTCGCTTTCGGGAACCTCGAGATCGGCCAGCGCGACGCGCGCCAAAACGTACGCGAAGGCCGCGAGATAGCGGGCCTGCTCGGGATCGAGGGCCTCGAGGCGCGCTGCAATCCGGCGCACCGTGGCGGTGTCCCCCGCCCCTTGGTGGGATTTTGACTCGTGGCCCAGAAAGCGGAGGAACGACACGCGCGCAGGATTGCAGAGCCTTGGCGCGGGTCAACCCGCCGCTTGACGCCGCCAAGCTCCCACGCGTAGGGTCGTTCTGTGGGAACGCAGGAGCACCCTCTGCGCGTACTGCGCTGGGAGAGCCTCACGAAGAGGGCCTTTGACGAGCTCCCGCGCTCGCGCTGCGTCGTCCTCGCCACCTGCTCACCTCTCGAAGTCCACGGCCCGCATCTTCCGCTCGGGGCCGACGCCCTCGAGGGGGAAGGCCTTGCGGAGCGCGTGTTGCGCTTTCTCCCCGAGCGTCACCGCCAGCGCATCTTCCTCAAGCTCCCCCTCGTGTACGCCGCGGCCGATGTGGTGCCCCAGCCAGGCTCGCTTGCCTTCCGCCCTTCGACGGTCTCGCGCTTCCTAGAGGATCTTGGGGGAACGCTCGCGGCCCAGGGCTTTCGGGACGTTCTCATCTCCAACTTCCACGGCGGACCGAGACACTTCGTCGCGATCGAAAGGGCATGTCAGCGCGTCTCGAAGCGGCGGGGGATCCGCATGGTATCCCTGTTCTCGCTCATGCTCTCGCGCCTCACCGGCGGGAGTGAGAATCTCGAGCAGCTGATTGGAGCACTGCCGGGCGTGAAGCCCGAGGATCTGCGGGACGACACCCATGCGGGATTCCTGGAAACCTCGCAGCTGCTTGCGCTCCACGGCGGCTGGGTGGATCCCATCTACAAAGAGCTCCCGCGGATTTCCTTCGAAAGCTGGCTCGGTAACGCGCAAGGCGGCCGCGCAGGCGAGCGGAAGGGGAGGATTCGCGGCCTGTTCGATCTCCTCCGTTCCTTCCGGGGGAATCTTCTCTTCTTCCTGGAGCACAGCTACAACGGCGCGCCCGCGGGCGCTTCGGCCGAGATCGGCGAGCGGATCCTCGACCTCCTCGGGGCCAAGACCGCCGATGCCACGGCGGAGATCCTCGACGGGAAGCTCTCGCCCCTGGACTGCCATTCGCCCCTTTGGCCGTGGCGATTTTTTCTGCTGAATCCCTTCATGATCTTCCTCGTGAATCGGCTGCTCGGCTTTCGCACTCCGATCGAGTGAGCCCCGAAGGGCCAGGCGGCGTGCCCTTTTCGCGTGAATCCTCGGGACGCGGTCGCGCGTGTGCCCGCCGCAGGTTTTCCGAGGATTTCTGCGATCGCTTGCGCACGATCTCTCTTTTCCAACGCGTTCCCCAACGCCGAATCCATGTTCGAAGGAGCCCCATGCCCGGTCCGTGGGAGGGAACCCAGCTGCTCCCCTCGCCCTGGTTGACCCCGGAACGCCGAGGCGGTCTAATGGTGCGTGGCAGCAGGTCGGCGGCGCGCGTGATCACTTCGGCAAGAGAGGGGGACGGCGATGCAGCTGCGACGCTCCGCGCTCCTCGTGCGACGGATTCTCGTAGTCTGGGCGCTGTTTCCTGCGCTCGTAGCTTCGGCCGACTCTGCCTCGACGGCGTCCGACGCCTCGGCTTCGATTCTCTCCGACGCCGACAAGGCGCTCTCGGCCTTCCACACGTTCACGCAGACCTGGATGGAAAAACTCCGCGGGACGAGTGCGCTTCAAACCGTCGCGGCGAGTTCGGAAGGACCCGAGCTGAAGCGTTTCAGCACGACCTACAGCGAGGAGGTGAAGCCAACGGGCTCCGCGGACAATCCTTTCGTCGGGATTCTCCACTACACTGAGGAGCTCTACCGGTGCAGTGACGTGGCCGGGGCCGATTGCACGATGGTCGACAGTACACCGGTGACGGAGATCTTCCGCTATCAGAACGGCGCGTGGGTCTATTGACCGAAGGAGACAGGCCGCGCCGCCGCTCCGTTCCCGCGATCTCTCAGATCGCCGGCCGAATCCTTCAGCGCGTCCAGCGCAGCCAGGCCCGAAAGAGCGCCTTCACCCATGGCGTGAGGCGGGTTCGGTTGTAGAGATCTCCGATCTGGCGGATCGCCTCGGCCTGGGTGGGGTAGGGATGGATCACGTTCGCCAGGCGGGAGAGCCCGAGCCTTCCGGCCATGGCGACGCTGATCTCGGAAATCATGTCTCCGGCATGCGGCGCGACGATGGTTGCCCCCACGATCTCATCGCTTCCCTTGCGGACGTGGATCTTCACGAACCCCTCCTCCTCCCCGTCGCACACGGCACGGTCCACCTCGGAGAAGGGGCGGAGAAACGTCGTCGTAGGGATTCCTCGCGCGTTGGCCTCATGCTCGTAGAGACCCACGTGCGCAATCTCGGGTGCTGTGTACGTGCACCAGGGCATGTTGAGCGCCGAGAGCTTTCGACCTCCCCGAAGAGAAGGGAACAGGGCGTTCTGGATCACGATCCGGGCGGCGAAATCGGCGGCATGGGTGAACTTCCAGCTCATGCACACGTCGCCTGCGGCATAGATCCTGGGACTCGTGGTGCGCAGGTGATCGTCGACATGAACCCCGAGCTTCTCGTCGTAGGCCACGCCCGCGCGCTCGAGCTCCATGCCGAGCACGTTCGGCTGCCGGCCGGCGCCGACCAGGATCTCGTCCACCACGCAGTCGGAAGAGCCACCTTCCGACCGGTAGTGCAGCACTTTCTCATCGCCCTTGCGCTCGACGCGCAGGATCGCGGCCTTTAGGACGAGGCGCACTCCATCGCGAACGAGTGCCTGTTGGACCAGGGCCGCTGCGTCGGGATCCTCACGCTCGAGAAGATGCTCCCGGTCGTGAAGAAGTGTCACGTCGCAGCCGAGACGCTGGAAGGCCTGAGCGAGCTCCGAGCCAATAGGGCCCCCGCCGATCACGGCGAGACACCGGGGCCGCGAGACCAGCGAGAAGACCGTCTCATTGGTGAGAAAGCCCGCCTCCGCGAGCCCCGGGATCTCCGGGGCCGCCGCGCGCGTCCCGGTCGCAATCACCGCCCGCTTGTAGCGAAGCTGCGCACCCTCCACCTCGATCCGGTCTGGGCCGGCAAAGCGCCCTTCGCCCAAGAAGACGTCGACGCCGAGCTCTTTTGTGAAACGCTCCACCGAATCGTGGTGGCTGATCCGCGCGCGGATGGCGCGCATCCGCTCCATCGCGCGCGAGAAGTCGATCTCCGTGCCCGCCGGGACACCCACCCCAAAGGCACCGGCGCCCTTCACATCGGCTGCCGCACGCGAGGCGCGAATCACGGCCTTCGAGGGCACGCAGCCGACATTGAGACAGTCGCCGCCCATGAGATGCTTTTCGACGAGGGCGACCCGAGCCCCCAGGCCCGCGGCGCCCGCGGCGGTCACAAGACCGGCCGTCCCTGCGCCGATCACCACGAGGTTGTAGCGGTGCGCGGGCGTCGGGTTGCGGTAGGCCGTGGGGTGAACGTTCGCTGCAAGCTCGCTGTTGTAGGCATCCTGCGGCAGAACCTGGGGGATCTCACGCATCCCGATCTCCTTTGGCGCGCGGGGCTCCTTCTCGACCCGTCTCAGGCCCCCGGCACCGGGCAGGCTCCCGCCCGCGCGTGGGCAGCGTCCTCGATGCAGCGCACCACGAGCGCCGTCCACCCGGTCTGGTGGCTGGCACCGAGGCCGTGACCGGTGTCGCCGTCGAAGTATTCGTGGAAGAGGTGGCGACCCTGCCAGAGCGGATCGTTGTGGAATCGCCAAGCCGCCCCGCAGTACGGGCGGACGCCGTGCGCATCCGGGAGGAAGATCTCGGAGAGGCGGCACGCGATCTCATGCGCCACCTCGCCGAGATTCTTTCGGACGCCGGAGCCGGTGGGACACTCGATCTGGAAGCTATCGCCGTAGAAATGGTGGTAGCGCTCGAGCGCTTCGATCAGAAGATAGTTGAGCGGAAACCACACCGGGCCGCGCCAGTTCGAATTGCCGCCGAAAAATCCTGTCCTCGACTCCGCGGGCGCGTACTCGACCCGAAGTTCATTCCCGCTGGCACGAAAGACATAGGGCTTCTCTGCGTGCACGCGGGAGAGTGAACGGATGCCGTAGGGGGAGAGAAACTCTCCCTCATCCAGCAGGTAGTGAAGCATGCGCTCCAGGCGCATGCGCGAGGGGATGGCCAGCAGACGGTGGGACGCGCTCCCTCCATCGTGGGTTTGGGTCTCGAGGTAGGAGAGCGTGCGCGCGAGGTCGGGGCGGTTCTCAAGGAACCACTGCATGCGCCGGTAGAAGCCGGGCATGCGTTCCAGGGCCTCATCTTCCAGCACCGAGACGGCGATCAGCGGTACCAGACCGACCATGGAGCGGACGCGGAGCTGCACGGGATCGCCCGAATCCACCACGAGATGGTCGTAGTAGAACCCATCCTCCTCGCTCCAGAGGCCCGTCCCGCCCAAGTGGTTCATGGCATCGCAGATCCGCACGAAGTGCTCAAAGAACTTGGAAGCCACGTCCTCACAGGCGGGATTCTCACGCGACAGTTCGATCGCCATCGCCATCATGGTGATGCAGTAGAAGGCCATCCACGCCGTGCCGTCGGCCTGTTCCAGCACGACCCCGGACGAGAGGGGCCTCGAGCGGTCAAACACCCCGATGTTGTCGAGCCCGAGGAAGCCGCCTGCGAAAAGGCCGTGGCCGCGCGGATCCTTACGGTTCACCCACCAGGTGAAGTTGAGGAGGAGCTTCTGGAACACCCGGGAGAGGAAGACACGGTCCCGCTTTCCCCGCGCTCCCGTCATCTTGTAGACGCGCCACGCCGCCCAGGCGTGGACCGGGGGGTTCACCTCGGAAAAGCCGAACTCGTAGGCGGGCACCTGGCCGCTGGGATGCATGTACCACTCGCGGAGCAGGAGCACGAGCTGCTCCTTCGCGAACTCGGGATCGATGCGCGCGAAGGGGATCATGTGAAAGGCCAGATCCCAGGCCGCGAACCAGGGGTACTCCCACTTGTCGGGCATGGAGATCACGTCGCGGTTGTAGAGATTGTCCCAGTCCGTGTTCCGCAGCGCCTGGCGCTGGGGCGCGGGCGCCGGCTGGGTCGGGTCGCCCTCCAGCCACGCCTTGACGTCGTAGTAGTAGAACTGCTTGGACCACAGAAGCCCGGCATAGGCCTGGCGCGAGACGCTTTTCTCCTCGGAGGAGAGCTCCGAGGAGAGGCGCGCTGCGTAGAACGCGTCGGCCTCGCGGATGCGCTCGTCGAAAAGCGCGTCAAAGGCATCCGAGAGGCTGGGTGCCCGAGGCTGAGTGGCGGCGTGGAGCCGCAGCTTCAGGACCTTGCTCGCGCCGGGGTCGAGCTCGAGGACGCAGTGCGCGGCCGCCTTTGTGCCCACGCCTGCCGGATTGATCGCGTCCTTGCGGCCTCCCACCAGGTATTCATGGAACGCGTCCTTCACGTAGGGAGTAGGGCTTGCGCTTTTGAACAGCCGCGCCGTGTTGGTTTCGTTCTCGGTGAAGAGCAGCGCAGGCGGAGGCGCACCCACGACGGGCTGGAGCTGGAGCCGAAAGGTCCCGAGGGAGGCGTGCTCGGCCAAGATCACACGATCGGTCGCGCGGGAGAGCCGGGGCTTTGGCCAGTAGCCCTCGCCGGTCCGGCCCCAGGACCAGGTGTTGCGGAACCAGAGCGTGGGCAGGAGGTGGAGCGTCGCCGCCTCCGGTCCATGGTTTGTGACAGTGATCCGGATGTAGATGTCCTCCGGGTCCGCCTTGGCGTATTCCACCAGGACGTCAAAGAAGCGGCCCCCGTCCAGGATCCCCGTTTCCTCGAGCTCGTACTCCGGCCCGTCCTTTCCCCGGCGCGCGTTCTCGGCGACGAGCTCCGCGTAGGGGAATGCGGCCTGCGGATAGCGGTAGAGGGCCTTCAGATAGGAGTGGGTGGGTGTCGCGTCGAGGTAGAACCAGAACTCCTTCGCGTCCTCCCCGTGGTTCCCTTCGCTGTTGGTGAGTCCGAAGAGGCGCTCCTTTAGAATGGGATCGCGGTCGTTCCAGAGTGCCAGCGCAAAGCAGAGACGTCCCTCCCGGTCACAGATGCCGAGCAGTCCGTCCTCCCCCCAGCGGTAGGCCCGGCTTCGCGCGTGATCGTGGGGGAAGTATTCCCAGCAGCGGCCGTCGGGGGAGTAGTCCTCGCGCACCGTTCCCCACTGACGCTCCGCAAGGTAGGGGCCCCAGCGCTTCCAGTTCTTCTCGCGTCCTGCGTCCTCCCGCAGGCGCTGCGACTCGCGATCCAGCTCGTTCCCCACAGCCTTGCGCTCTCCTTCCCCTCGAAAAAGCCAGTCTCGATCCTCCCCTAGCCTAAGCGGATTTCAAGGGCTGCCACCGGCCAGAACCAGCGTCTTGAGCCGAAGGAGCTCGCCCAAGGACCAGGCCTGAAACGGACAACCGCCGGGGGTGTAGGGGGCATCGCCGTCGGCCACTTCGGAGACATGCCCCAGCCCGGCCTGGGAGAGATGCTCTTCCAGCGCGGGGAGAAAGCGCAGAGCGGCTTCTCGTTTGGCCTCGGGCGTCGCTCCCCGCACGCGAATCCAGGCCTCGACGAAGGGGCCGAGGAGCCAGGGCCAGGCCGTGCCTTGATGGTAGGCGGCATCCCGCTCGCCGGGTCCACCCTGGTAGTGGGGCACGTAGCCCGGCTCCCGCGGGCCGAGGCTCCGCAGGCCAAGCGGTGTCAAGAGCTCCGCTTCGACCACATCGACGACGCTGCGCGCGTGCGGCCCGGAGAGGGCCGCGAACGGGAGGCCTCCCACGGCCAGGATCTGGTTCGGGCGCAGCGAGGGATCCGCAGCACCCGCCTTGTGCTCGGGGTCGACCACATCGAAGAGGCAGCCGCGTGCTTCATTCCAGAAACGCAGCTCGAAGGAGCGGCGCGCCCGGGCGTAGAGCTCACGCCAGCGCGGCTCGAGCTCGCCGGCGATCCGCAAGGCGTTGAGCCAGAGCGCCTGCACCTCGACGGGCTTCCCGATCCTTGGCGTCACCACCCAGTTCCCGACCTTGGCGTCCATCCAGGTGAGTTGGATGCCCGGCTCGCCTGCCACCAAGAGTCCGTCGTCGTCGCAGCGGATCCCGTGCCGGGTGCCTTTCGAGTAGCCATCCAGGATCGCGAGCACGGCGGCGTGGAGTTTCGTCCGCTCCCGTCCTTCGAGGGGGCGCCTTTTTGCCGCGAGTGCGGCCAGCGTTTCGTGGACCGCGACCACAAACCAGAGCGATGCGTCGGCCGCGTTGAACTCGGGCGCCCTGCCAGCGTCGGGAAAGCGATTCGGGAGCATGCCGTCGGAGACCGCGCTCGCCCATTCGAGAAGAATGTCGCTCGCGCTCTCGAGTCGTCCGGTGGCGAGGCAAAGGCCCCGTAGCGCGATGAACGTGTCGCGTCCCCAATCCGTGAACCAGGGATAGCCCGCGACGAGCGTCGAGCCGGCTCCCCGCCGCACGAGGTAGGCAGCGGCCGCACGCTCGCTCGGCGTCGAGAAGCGTCGTCGTCGGCGCCTCTCGCTCGCACGCAAGAGCTCGAGCGCCTGGGCGGCGCTGGCCTCGCGCCCCAGAACTGCCTCCTCGTGCCCCTCGGCCGCGAGGATGAGAAGGGCCTCGCCCGAAGCCAGATCGAAATGGAAGACGCCCGGAGCGGCCAGGTCCTCGAGGCAGTCCAGGCCCCGCAAACGCTCCTGCGTGTAGAGGAAGTTCCGCCACCAGTCGGGAGCGTGCTCGTAGCGACCGCTCGTGCAGGCCACGACGCCGGGAACACTCGTGTAGGGATGGAAGCGCGTGCGCTCGCCCCGTGGCTCCGCCGCGAATCGGAAGGCGCCGTTCTCGTGGTGGAGGGAGTGGTAGTCCCGTCCGGAGAAAAACGGCCGCACGCGGAGTGACGCGGCTTCGCCCGGCCCGTCCGCCCACCTCCAGGTGAGGACGACCGCCGACGCACCGTGCGGGACGAAGAGCTCGTGCTCGATGCGGGTCCCGTCGGGGAGTGCGAAGGCCCAGCGCGGCCAGGGCTCGGGGTCGAAGGCCACCATGTGGCTCGCGCCATCGGGAGCCACGACATCGCCTGCGTAGCGCTGCGAGCTCAGCGCAAAGCTCCCGCGCTCGGTATCGACGAAGGCATCGAAACCGTTCACCAGCGCCGTTCGGCCCGTCGGAGGACTCGTCGCGGTGAGAAGAAGGGCGTGGTAGCGCCGGGTGCGCACGCCCGAGGCGGTGCCTGATGCGAAGCCACCGAGTCCATCGGCTTCGAGCCACTCGGAGTCTGCCTCGAACTTCCTCGGGTTCTCCCGCCTCAGGCCTTCCCTCCCGTCGCCTCGGCCAGCGCACGGCGCGCGATGCGTGTGACAAGGGTCGTGACCACGATCGTCGCCGCGAGGCCAAGGGCGAGGAGCCCGTAATCCGCGGCTCCCCTGTCGTGCGCGATCCCTCCCGCCAAGGCGGCCGCCAGACCCAGGACGTGCCCGTAGTAGACGTAGAGGAGTGTCCCAGGAAGCATCCCCACGCTGGCTAGGACGTAGTCGCGGAATCGCACGCGGGTGAGACCCAACGCGTAGTTGAGCAGTGAGAACGGGAACACCGGCGAGAGGCGGAGCAGGAAGACGATGCGGAGCCCCTCTTTTTCGATCGCCCGGTCAATCGCCACGAAACGCGGATTGTCCGCGATGCGTCGCTCGATGAGAGCCCGCACGAGATGGCGGGACACCAGGAAGGCGAGGGAAGCACCGAGCGTCGCGGCGACAAAGACCAAGGCGACGCCCTTCGCGAGACCGAAGATCGCGCCCCCGAAGAGCGAAGGGAGGGAGCCCGGCACAAACGCGACCACCGCACTCGCGTAGCCAAGGACGAATACGAGCGCTCCCACGCTGCCCAGGGAATTCACCCATGCCGCAAAGCGCGGCACATAGCCGCCCACCGTCTTGCCGACCGCGAAGAGCAAGACGAGCGCGGCGATCCCGAGCACGATACGGGACCACGAAATGCCG
>Ga0187766_10001580_pt1 | contig 13385 bp, 8 predicted proteins | sample 0216_QUI02_MP05__4_FD_132971 | JGI IMG/M metagenome (GOLD analysis project Ga0187766, IMG submission 132971) | Tropical peat soil microbial communities from peatlands in Department of Meta, Colombia - 0216_QUI02_MP05_20_MG | ecosystem: Environmental > Terrestrial > Soil > Wetlands > Peat ... | reverse complement strand
TCGAGTGCGTTGAGCATCAGCGCCAGGCCGGCCCACCGGTTGATGAGCATGAGAACTTCGATGGTGGCCTCGGAGCCGAGGGCCTTGTGCACTTGATCGAGCAATGCGGCCGAAACGCCGCGGGCGGTGAGCAGTTCGGATGTCAGGCGCACGACCGAGCGTTCGGTGTCGTTGAAATCGAGTTGTTCCCAACTAGATTCGGAGATTAGGGCTTTGATCTCTTGCTCGCTGACCCCGGCCGTGCGCGCCACATCGGTGTGCTGGCCGAGCTCGTAGGGGCAGTCCATGAGAAAGGCGGTGCGCAGGACGACGAGTTCGCGCAGCCTGACGGACAGTACTGGGCTGGTCAGGGCGGCGCGCCCCGCCAGCATCCAACCGGTGAACACCTTCTCGGCGTTAGCCAGAGCACGGTAGACGTTGAGATTGCCCCGCTCTACGATCAATTCGCGGGCCTGCTCGGTCATTTCTTCGGGCCGACGATAGGCGATTCGAGTCATTTGGCTTCTCCTGTCAGGGTTGGAACCTGGCTGTGGCGTCGACGTCGAGGTCGACCGCGTTGAGCACCAACGCCAGCCCGTAATAGCAGCTGATGATCATCAGCAACTCGGTGACCGCTTCGTCGCCGAAGACACCTCGGGCCGCTGCGAAGGAGTCGTCCCGCAGTCGGTGGGTGGTGCACAACTCGGTGATGACGTGGAGAGCGGTGAGTTCGGTGCTGCTGAAGCCAGCCGCGTCGAGAGCGCCGGTGCCGACGATGGCGTTGATCTGTTGGTCGGTCAGCCCGGCGGCGCGGGCGAGAGCCGTGTGCTGGGCGAGCTCATAGCGTGAGCCCTGCAAATGGGCCACCCGCAGGATGATCACTTCCCGCATTCGCAGGCTGAAGGTAGGACTGTCGAACAGCTCGTCGACCATCTGCGTCCATCCGCCAAACACATTGGGGGCGTTGGTGACCAGTCGGAACACATTGAGATTGTCGCGACGCGCCATGAACTGGCGGATCGGCTCGGGTTGCTGTTCGATGCTGGTGAGCGGTATCCGTGACATTGGCTTGGCCCCTTACTGCTGTCCGTCGGCTTCGGCGTGCAGGACGAACGTCCAGTCCAGGGTTACGAAGGGTTCCTCGACGGTCGTTCCGTCCGGGGCGATGCCGGGCTCGTGCCGCACGAAGTCCGCCTTCAGCGAGTCCTGCGCGGCGAAGACCGCGTCGCGGTCGATGTAGGGGTCGTCGCGCAGGAACAGCTGGGTGATCAGCGGCTGATAGCCCTCGGCGTGGAACCAGAAGTGCACGTGCTGCGGGCGCATGATGGATCGGTTTGCGGCGCGCATGATCTCCCCGCACGGGCCGTCGGTGGGCACCGGGTAATAGCGAGGCGTGACGGACCGGTACCAGAATCGGCCGTCGTCGTCGGTGGTCAGCAGCGCCCGCATGGCCAACTCGCCATGCAGCTTCTCGGTCTGCTGAACGTCATAAAATCCCTCGCCGTCGCTGTGCCAGGTGTCCACATGGGCCCCGGCGACCGGCCTGCCCTGTTCGTCGACAACTCGGCCGGTGACGAACATCGGCGTGCCCGCCACACCATCGGAGATGTCGGCCCCGTTGTCGGCCTTGGGACGGCCCTCGACATAGAACGGGCCAAGCAGGGCCGAGTCGGTGGTCGATGACCCACTGCGCTGGTTGATCTTGTCCAGCAGCATGCTCAACCCGAGGATGTCCGACAGCAGCACAACCTCCTGGCGGGTCGGGGTTGAGATTTTGCCCACCCGCTCGAGGAAATCCATTGCGGTGAACCATTCGTCGCCGGTCAGGCGCACCTCGCGGGCGAAATCATGTAGGTGCTGCACCAGGCAGACGAACAGTTGCCGGAAGCGCTCATCGGTGGACGTGTCGAAGCTCCGCTGCACCGCCGCGGTGAGGGTTTGTTCGGTCAGATTGCTTGACATTGTCTTGCCTCTCTTTGAGATTGGGTCGTTTGAAGTGGTTAGGGTCAGGGGCGAATCACGACGCGGCCGGCGATGTGGTCGGCGACGGCCCGATACGCCGCAACCCCCTGGTCGAGCGGATAGCTCGCGGTGACCGGAAGTGGCCGGAAAACCCCGGATTCGAAGTAGGGACTCATGAGTTCCAGGCACCGTGCGGATTTGACGACGTCGAGTTTTAGGCTGTTCGCGCCGAAAATCCGGGTTTCGTTGCGGTACAGATCGATCAGATCGATGGCCACCTTGCGGGGACCGACAGCGCTGATCACCACCAGCCTGCCCCGGTGCGCGAGCGAGGCCAGCGCGGCCGGCGTGGTCACCCCGCCGACGGCGTCATAGACCACCTGGGCGCCTACGCCGCCGGTCAGCTGTTTGATCTGGGCGCCGATGTCAGCGGCCGGATCGAAGGTGACGAAGTGGTCGATGATCGCCGCGGCCGGAGTGTCCGGGCCGGGCGGGCGGCGGCCTACTCCGATCACCGTGGCGCCCAACGCCTTGGCGATCTGTGCTACCGCGCCTCCCACACCGCCGCAAACGCCGAAGACAGCAATGCTTTCGCCTCCAGAGAGCTCTGCGACCTCAACCGCTCCGTACCAGCCGGTCACAAAGTTCACCCCGACGGCGGAGGCTTCCTCAAAGCTGAGCCCTTCGGGTTTGCGCACCAGCGCTTCCACGGGCACCGACATCAACTCGGCGTGCGAACCGTCGCGGGTGAACCCGACGTCTCCGCCGGTGCCCCACACCGCAGCTCCTTCCCACTCGGGTGGCCCGCTGATCACCACGCCGGCGAAATCACGCCCGGGTGTGCGCGGCAGCACCGTACCTTCCATCGCCCCGGCCACGTTTTTCACGTCCGAAGGATTGACCGACGCCGCTTCGACCCGGACCACCGCCTCCCACGCTGATCCCGCCGGGTCGGGCATGTCCGTAACCTGCAGAACATCCGGGTCACCAAACCGATTGAAACGCAGGGCCCGCATGATCACGTCCTCCTGTGGCCTGATGGTTATCGCCTGACGCCTCTAAGACAACACCCGTTTTTGCATCGCGTCCAACGAAGAAAATCGATCAAAACCATCGGTATATGCGATAGGATTTCGCGAGTGGAGTTGCGGCACCTGGAGTACTTCACAGCCGTGGCCGCCGAGCTGAACTTCTCCCGGGCGGCCCAGCGGATTCATGTCGTGCAATCCGCGCTGTCGGCGTCGGTGGCCAAACTGGAACAAGAGCTGGGCGTGGCGCTGTTCGACCGCACCAAGCGTCAGATTGCGCTCACTTCAGCCGGCGAGGTTTTCCTTCAGCATGCCCGCGAGGTGCTACACGCAGCGCACCGAGCGCAATCCTCGGTTGATGACTACTGCGGTCAGCTGACGGGGACGGTCACGCTGGGCACCTTGATGTCGTGGGGAACGTTGAACTTGCCGGCTGCGCTAGAGCAGTTCCGCCGCCTCAACCCGCTGGTCACGGTTCGCCTGCGGCAAAGCCTCACCGGCTCGGCCGGGCATCTGGCCGCCATCGCCGACGGCCAGATGGACCTGGCCCTGGTGTCGATCTCCGCGCCGCCGTCCCCACTTGTCGCGATCCGTGAGCTGATGCACGAACCCATGGTCTTCGTCTGCGAATCCACCCACGCGCTGGCCGACCGCGCACGAGTGCAACTCGTCGATCTCGCCGAAGAAGACCTCATCCAGTTCCCGCTCGGGTGGGGAATACGCCAGCGCCTCGACGCCGCCTTCACCACGATCGGGGCACAGCCGGTCAGTGCCTACGAGGTCGCCGACTACGCGATCACTGCCGAGCTGATCCGCCACCGGCTGGCAACGGCGGTCCTGCCCGTCAGCGTGGCCAACCGGTTCCCCGACCTGCGCACAATCACCCTGCACCCGCCCCTCACATGGACACTATTTATGGCCAGCGCCGCGCCGCAATACATCAGCCGCGTGGCCGCCACACTCGCTGAAACCCTTATAAGTCACGTGGACCGGTGATGGCGTATTCCGGGACTGAACTTAGCGCCTGCCTTGTAGCTTCAAGGGGGCCTATGCCATCTCGCGTTTGCGATGACTTGCCTTTTCGGACTTCCCGTGTCGCCCAGGCGGTCCCCAGCCCGTCTGGCGTTGTGAAGCGTGATCGCATAGCCGCGACTTCCTCAGATTGGCGACGCCACGACGTTCGCCCCGGAGCTGGCGATCACCCGGGGTGTCCGCCTGCAGCTATTCGGGACCGTGGGCAACGGCGCGGGTGGGATCCGAACTCCACTCGGACCATGACCCCGGAAACAGCGCTGCGGCGTAATCCACCACAGCCAGCGCCGCGAGCGTGACGGTCGCGCTGACACCTGAGCCGCAGTAGACACCGATGCGGTCGCTGCGATCGAGGCCATGGTCGGACAACAGTTGAGTGAGCGCACCGTCGGCGAGAAACGTGCCGTCACCAGCCAAGACAGCGGTGCTGGGAACGTTTTTGGCGCCAGGGATGTGACCGGCAACCCGATCGACCGGCTCAACGTCGCCGCGGAAGCGTTCGGGTGCGCGTGCATCGAGCAGCGTCATGCCCCCTGCGCCGGCTTGCTGCGCGGTCAACGTCGGGCGCTGTCCGGCATACAAATCACTTTGCAGCACAGTCACATTCCCGACTTGCGGGGCGACGGCGCCAGTCTCTAAGGCACCTCCCGCTGACCGCCACGCGGACAGGCCGCCGTCAAGAACGCGTACGTTTGCGAGCCCAGCCGCCGTCAGTACCCACCACGCCCGCGCCGAACCGGCTCGGTTCCAGTCGTCATACGCCACGACCAACACGCCTTCTCGGATCCCCCACCGACGGGCGGCTGCCTCGACGCTGCGCCCCGCCGGCAGCGGGTGACGTCCTCGGCCGGCGACGGTGTGATCGCTGAGTTCCTCCTCAAGTGACACATAGACCGCGCCCGGTATGTGGCCCTGCAGGTAGGCCGCACGCCCATCAGGCTCGTCGAGCTGCCAGCGCACATCCAGGATCGTCACCGGATCGCCAGCTTGGATAAGGCCAGCCAGCTCTGCGGCGGTGACCAGCACCTGAGCTCGTGTTTCCACCTGGTTCACGCTCCTTGGTGTCTCCGGCAACGGCACTGATGACCACCAGTTTGCCAACGTCGCCGCCCACGCGCGACGGCACGGGATTGAGCGCAGGCGCGCAGCTTGCGTGATACCAGTGCAGATCACCGGATGTCACCGGACGACTATCAGCTAAGAAACCGTCTCGGCTAGTAATGCGCTTGCCCACGGGCGCGTTCGGCATGCACTCATCCGCGATTCACCCGGGGACTGCTGCCTTAGGTAGCCAGCCTCCTCAGGACTCCTCCACGCAACTGATCACGTAGTCGCCGCGGACGTGGTCGACGCCGTGCAGGTCATGCTCGAAGCCGGGGAAGAGCCTGTCGAACTTCTCCAGTGCCCGCAGGTACCCGATGAATGGGCCGTCCGCAGGGCCTGCGTTCTCGCCCGGCATGAGCAGCGGGATTCCCGGCGGGTAGGGCACGACGCCGACGGCTACCGTCCGCCCCGCGATGTCGGCCAGTCGCACCGGCCGGACTGTGCCGCGCACCAGGTGAGCATAGGCGTCGGCGTTGGCCATCGTCTGTGCGGGCAGTCGGCTGAACGCCTCGGCCTGCAGTTGCATCTGATTGGTCCTCTTCAGAGTGTCGTGCATCTGCGCGGCCAGGTCGGCCAGTCCCATCCGCCCGTACCGCTCCGCGTCGACGTCGAAGAGACCCGGCAGCACGTTCATCAGTGGCGCGTTGCGGTCCAGGTCATGCTTGAAGTTGAACAGGGCGGTCACCAGGGAGCCCCACTTTCCCCTGGTCACTCCCATCGAGAACAGGAACAGGATCGAGAAGTCCTGCGTCTTTTCCACCACGATGGAGCAGTGCTGGTCGAGGTAGGACGTAACCAGCGCGGCCGGAACGCCGAAGGCCTCCAGTTGGCCGGTGCGGCTCATCCCCGGGGTGAGGATCGTGACCTTGATCGGGTCGAGCATCGCGTAGTCGTCGGGCAGGCCAGTGAACCCGTGCCAGGAGTCGCCCGCCTTTAGGTGCCAGGCCTCCGGCCTGGTGGCCAGCACGTCGGCCGGTGCGTCCGCGAACGCAAGTTCCGCGCCGTTGTCGTTATGCACGTTGTCAGGTTGCCAGGGGCGGAAAAACCAGTCGTCCCCCAGTTCGCGGGCGGCACGGGCGAGGGTCTGCCGGAATGCCACCGCCTCGTCGATCGACTCTCGGGTCAGGACCTCGCCCCTGCGGCCTTCCATCATCTTCGCCGCGACGTCGTTGGAGGCGATGATGGCGTACAGCGGTGACGTGGAGGCGTGCATCATGAACGCCTCGTTGAAGCGGTCGAAGTCGATTGGGTTACGGCCGTTGCGGATGTGGATGTAGGAGGCTTGGGAGAGTGCGTTCAGCAGTTTGTGCGTCGACTGGGTCGCGAACAGCGTGGGGGCGTTCGCTGCGCGCTTGCCGCGGTGCATGGCGTGGCGCTCGTGATAAAGCGGATTGAAGGCCGCGTAGCCGTACCAGGCCTCGTCGAAGTGCAGCCGGTCGACATGCGCACCGAGCGCACGCTCCACAGTGGGCACGTGATACAGCAGCCCGTCGTAGGTGGAATTCGTCACCATGGCCAGCACTGGCGCCCCGGTGGCCAGGGGCGAAGCCGCCAGCTTGCGGGCCACCGCCTCCCCGGACATCTCCGCGGGCGGAATGGGCCCGATGATGCCGTAGGTGTTGCGAGTGGGGACCATGTAGATCGGCCGGGCGTGGGTGATCGTCGTCGCCTGCTCGGCCGACTTGTGCGCGTTGCGGTCCAGGAGCACCGTGTCGCCCGCTGTCACCGTCGCCTGGTGTACCACCCGGTTCGACGTCGATGTGCCGTTGGTCCCGAACAGGGTGAAGTCGGCGTTGAAGATCCTGGCCGCCTCGCGCTCCGCGTCGCCGATCAACCCGGAGTGATCCAGGAGTGAGCCAAGCTCATCCACCGATGTAGACAGATCGGAGCGGAACGTCTGCTCGCCGAAGAACTCGAAGAACGCGCGGCCGATCGGTGATTTCCGGAAGCCGGCACCGCCTTCATGCCCCGGCGTGTGCCAGGAGTACTCGTGTTCTTCGGAGAACCTGACCAGGCCCGCGAACATGGGCGGGAGGAGGGCGCGGCGGTACCGCAACGTCGCGTCACGAAGGCGGCCCGCGATCCAGTCGGCCGTATCGTCCAGCGGATATACAAACCCGTCACACTCGCGCACCACGGAGACCGGTACGGACTCAAGCGAGCCCCGCGCGGTCATCAGGAACAGCGGAATGTCCTCGTTCTGCGCCCGGACCCGATCGACCAGCGTGCTGCCGTCGCCTTCCTGGGTCAGCGCCCAGTCCGCGACAATCACGCCCAGGCCAGGATCCGAGGCGACCACGGCAGCCGCGTCCGCGGCGGACCGGGAGACGATCACTTCGATATCGAGGGCTTGCAATTCGGTGGCGATGGCCCCGGCGGCCCGTCCCACCGCGGTGTCCTGCCGTGTCACACCGCAAACCACCAAAGCTCTTACCGGCAGGCCCGAAATATCAGACAACGTGCTCTCCTGACACCGCTCCGATCACTATGACCAAAGTGTCGCCCGAGTACCGGGGCTTGACAAAGTGCGCGGATTGACGTCGCTATAGACGACATACATCCGCCGGTTCATCGGGCGCGCCGTGACGACGAGCGAAGGGAAGCTGTTGAACGAATCGCGCACCCCCGCAACCGGTCTGACTGCTGCGAGAGCAGACCTGGCTGGCGGCTCTGTGGATCCACACGCACCGGCCGGGGGCCTTGGCAGTTCAGCGCGGCGTGACGGCGGTTCAGATCGCACCGATGCCTCGGTCATGGCACTTCAGTCGAGTACAGCCACGCATCCCACAACGGCCGCAGGGACTCGTCGGAGTAGTTGGCAGCCAGGCCGGTGAAGTCGTCGGTGGTGACGGTGCCATGGCGGTGCCGGGTCGTCCAATCCTTGAGCAGCGCAAAGAATTTCTCGTCGCCCAGCCGCCCGCGCAGCGCGTGCAGGGTTAGCGCACCGCGCTCGTACACCCGGTCGTTGAACATGTCGCGCGGTCCCGGATCGGCCAGCAGCAGGTCTTGCGGCTTCTCACGCAGCTGTTCGTGGTGGAGGCCGGCAAGCTCGTCGGCGCTGGGCCCGCCACTGTGTTCCGACCACAGCCACTCCGCGTAACACGCGAATCCCTCGTGCAGCCAGATGTCACGCCACCACCGCGCGGTCACGGAGTTGCCAAACCACTGGTGCGCCAGCTCGTGGGCGATGAGCCGCTCGCCGGCCCGCGTGCCGTCGCAGTGATTGGCGCCGAAAATCGAAATCCCCTGGGCTTCAAGCGGGATCTCCAGTGCGTCGTCTGTGATGACGACCGTGTATCCGTTCGCCAGCGGATACGGACCAAACAGCTCGACGAACAGCTTCATCATCTCGGGTTGGCGGGCGAAGTCCTGGTCGAAGTCGCGGCGCAGCCGCTCGGGCAACGCCGCCTGTATCGGCACCGGCGTCCTCGCCAACCGCGCCATCTCGTACACGCCGATCTGCAGGGTGACGAGGTAGGTCGCCGTCGGTTCGGGTTGTTCGTAAGTCCACACGGTCTTCGAGGCCCGTACCCGCCGCGACACCAGCTTGCCGTTGGCGACCACCCGGTAGCGGCTTTCGGTGCTCACCTGAATGCGGAACGCGGCCTTGGCGCTGGGGTGGTCATTGCAGGGGAACCACGACGCGGCGCCGTTGGGTTGCCCGGCGACGAGCACACCGTCGCTCAATTCTTCGAAACCGACGTCACCCCACAGTGACCGCAGCGGTTTCGGTGAACCGCCGTAGCGCACGACGATCGACAACGCCGCCCCGGTCGCAAGCTTGGATGCCAGCTGGATGCGCAACTTGCCGCCGCGACAAGAGAAGTGGGCGGCGCGTTTGCCGTCCACCAACACCTTCGACACCGCCAACGCGCTGGACAGGTCGAGCGTGAGTTGCTGCAACTCGGTAAGCGTCACCGCGGTGATCGTCGCCGATCCCGACAGCCGGTTGATCGCGACCTTGTACTGCAGATCCAGCTCGTAGCGCGACACCCGGTAGCCGGAGTTGCCGTTTTTCGGCAGGTAGTCGTCGAGCACCGCCGGTACCAACTTATTCGGGGCCTTCTTGGCAGAGGATTTCACGCTGCGGTGTCCTGGACGCCGGGCTCGGGCGCGTTGTTGCCGCCGGTCTTCTTGCGGACGAGGTTCCACGGCTTGATGGGATTGCCCTGCCAGCGTGTCGACTGTGGCACCTCGTCGCCGCGCACCACCAGCGACGCGGGACCGACGGTCGCGCCAGCGCCCAGCCGGGCCGCGGGCAGCGCGACGCAATGCGGGCCAAGGGTCGCGCCGGGTTCCAGCACGACGCTGTCCATCCGCATGATCCGGTCATGGAACAGATGCGTCTGCACCACGCAGCCGCGGTTGACGGTGCAGCCCTTGCCGAGGGTGACGAGGTCCGCCTCCGGCAGCCAATAGGTTTCACACCATGTGCCGCGGCCAACTTCGGCGCCCAGCGCGCGTAGCCACAGGTTCATCACCGGTGTCCCGCTGGCCGCGCGGGCGAACCACGGCGCTGCGAGGGTTTCGACGAACGTGTCGGAGACCTCGTTGCGCCACACGAACGACGACCATAGCGGGAACTCACTCGCCCGAATCCGGCCGACCAGAAGCCATTTCGCGGCAACCGTGACAACACCGGCGACCCCACCCGCCGCCAGCAGCACCAGCCCGCCGCACAGCGCCGCCCACCAGATACCGAATATCCTTGCCAGTGCCTGCAGTGCGCCCAGCACCGCCAGCCCGATCGCGACCGTTAGGATCACGGGCAACAGCCGGCAGGTCTCCACCGCCGCCCGCATCGCCCTCACCCGTGGCGACGGGTCATAGGTGCCGGCCGCGTCGGCCTCGGCGGGACGCCGGCGAAGCCGCATCGGCGGGCTGCCCAGCCAGGACGAACCGCGCTTGGCCTTCGGCGGCGTCGCCGACAGCACCGCGACCAGTCCGTCGTCGGGAACGCGGCGGCCCGGCTGGGTGATGCCGGAGTTGCCCAAGAACGCGCGCCTGCCGACCGTCGCCTTCGCCGCGTAGATCCAGCCGCCGCCGAGCTCGTAGGACGCGACCATCGTGTCGTCGGCCAGGAACGCGCCGTCCTCGATCACGGTGAACTTCGGGATCAGCAGCGCCGTGGAGATCTCGGTGCCACGGCCGACCTTGGCGCCGAGCACCCGCAGCCAGATCGGCGTCAGCAGGCTGGCATACAGCGGGAATAGATAATTGCGCGCGGCGTCCATCAGGCGCTCAGTCGCCCACAGCTGCCAGCCGGCGCGGCTGCGCACCGGGTGGTAGCCCTCCCGCAGCCCGATCGACAGCATCCGCACCCCTACCACCGTCAGCAGTGCGTACGCCAGCAGCGCCGTCGACGTCGCGACCGGTGTCCACAGCAGCGCAGGCAGCACTGCTTGCGACAAGCTGCGGGTGTGGTGAACGCCTAGTCCGATCAGCGCAAGGCCGGACGCCACCGCGATCAACGGCAGACCGCCCAGCAGCACCGACGTCAACCCGTACACAGCGACCCATCGGCTTCTGCGCGGCGGCCGTTCGTCAGGCCACGGGTGGCGGGCCTTGCCTGACTTCACCGCGGGCGAGCCCTTCCAGTTCTGGCCGTTCTTGATCTTGCCGAGCACGCCCGAGCCGGGTGCCACGTCGGCGTTCTTGCCGACGACCGCGCCGGGCAGCAGCGTGGTCCGGGCGCCGATCGTCGCGTCGTCGCCGATCGTGATCCTGCCGACGTGGAACCTGTCGCCGTCGATCCAGTGCCCGCACAGGTCCACCTCGGGTTCGACCGCGCTGCGGTGCCCGAGCGTCAGCAACCCCGTGACCGGCGGCATGGAGTGCAGGTCGACGCCCTTGCCGACGTCGGCGCCCAGTGCGCGGGCGTAATACACCAGCCACGGCGCCCCGGCCAGGTTCTCGGCGCCGCTGGCCTCGGCCAACCGCTCGGCGAACCACACCCGAAGGTGCACCGACCCGCCGCGGCGGTAGGTGCCCGGCTCCACGTTCGACAGCAACATGCGCGCGAACAGCACCGCGATGCCCATCCGGCCCACCGGTGTGACGAAGAAGACGAACGCCACCACAACCAGCCACCAGTTCACAACTACGGTCCACGGCACCAGATGTAGGGCGCGGGCGACGTTATTACCCAGCGCCAGCCATGTCACCCACTGCAGCGCCGCCAGCGTCGCCAACGGCACCGACAGCAAGGTCTGCGCGGCCTGTGTCAGCCGCGGGGTCGGTCGCACCACACGCTCGGCAACCTGCGGCGGCGGTTCGAGCTCGTCGAGGAACCCGGCGAGCGAGCCGATCCGGGGATGGTCATACAAGTCGGCAACGGTGACCTGCGGAAACCGGTGTCGCAGCGCGGCGACGAGCTGCGCGGCGGCCAGCGAACCGCCGCCGAGCGCGAAGAAGTCGGCCTCCGGACCCTCGACGTCGGCCGCAAGCAGGTCGCGCCACAACTCGGCCAACCAGCCCGTCGTGCCACCCAGGTTGGGCGTTTCCTCTGTGTCGGCGCCGCCGGGCGGTGGCCACGGCAGCGCGTCGCGGTCGACCTTGCCCGACGTGCGGGTGGGCAGCCCCTTAACCCGGACAAGGCGCGGCACTAGCGCGGCGGGCAGCTGCTCGGCGAGCCGGATGCGCGCCTTGGCCATGTCGAACGACGGATCCGCGCTGACGAGATAGCCGACCAGTACCGGCGTGCCGCTGGCGGTGCGGCGAACCGCGGCCGCGCCGCCACTGACCCCCGGTAGGTGGACCAGCGCGGAGTCGACCTCGCCCAGCTCGATGCGGCGGCCCCCGACCTTGACCTGGTCATCGGTGCGGCCGGAGAAAAACAGCCCGTCGCGCTCCAGCCGCACCAGATCACCGCTGCGATAGGCGCGTCTCCAGCCCAGCGTCGGCATCGCGGCATACTTCTCGGCGTCTTTGTCCTTGTCCAGGTAGCGGGCCAGGCCCACACCGCCGATCACCAGCTCGCCTACGTCGCTGTAGCTGACCGGCCGGCCGTCCGCGTCTACGACGGCCAGGTCCCAGCCCGGCAGCGGCCGCCCGATGCTGACCGGCCCGACGCCGTCAAGCCTGGCCGCGCACGTGACCACGGTGGCCTCGGTCGGGCCGTAGGTATTCCACACCTCCCGGCCGTCGACGGCGAGCCGTGCGGCCAGCTCCGGAGGGCAGGCCTCCCCGCCGAAGATCAACAGCCGCACCGCTTCAAGCGCCTCGGCGGGCCACAGCGCGGCCAGCGTTGGCACCGTCGACACCACGGTCACGTCGCGGGTGACCAGCCACGGGCCGAGGTCCATCCCGCTGCGTACCAGCGACCGCGGCGCGGGAACCAGGCACGCGCCGTGCCGCCACGCCAGCCACATCTCCTCGCACGATGCGTCGAAAGCCACCGACAACCCGGCCAGCACCCGGTCAGCAGGACCAATCGGGTTGTCCCGCAAGAACATCTGCGCCTCGGCATCGACGAACGCGGCGGCGCTGCGGTGCGTGACGGCTACGCCCTTCGGCGTACCGGTCGATCCGGACGTGAAGATGATCCACGCATCGTCTCGGCCTAGCGGTGCCCCGGCCAGACAGCGACGCGACGAGCCCGGGCCCAGGAGCAGGCCCGCTTCGGTGATGACCGCAACGACGTCGGCCTCACCGAACACCAATTCGGCGCGTTCGTCGGGGTCGTCGGCGTCGACCGGCACATACGCCGCGCCGGTGGCCAGCGTCGCCAGGATCGCCACATACAGCGCATAGCTGCCCGACGGCATCCGGATCCCAATCCGGTCGCTACGACCGATGCCCCGGGCGGCCAGCCAGTCCACGCTGGCCTCGATGTCGCCGATCAGCTCGCTGTAGGTGAGCTGCACGGTGCCGTCGTCGATCGCTGCCGCGTCCGGATAGCGGGCCGCAGTTTCGTAGATGATGTCGATGAGCGTGCGCGGGCTCGGTGCGTAAGGCGACAACACGTACTGCGCTGGGACCTCGGGTATCGCCATCACACGAAAATACTCAAGCCGAGCCGCTGCGACGGCACCGCGCACACGGCGTGTGACGAATGCCGAAACGTTCACCGCTCCTAAAGTCGTTGACGAACCTGTACCAGCTCGCCAAGTGAGATGAGAAACGAGGCAACGTGACCAGCGGAAACGCCGAACGTCGAGGCGTGCAGCGCCTGTCCCTTTCCTGTAGAACTGAGACGTGCCCCGGCTGTGTTCACGGGAGAAGTGCAGCTCTGTGCACCACGTGGCGAAGCTCGGGCGTGTCGTGGTTGCTGCTTAATTC
>Ga0187766_10001577_pt1 | contig 13394 bp, 16 predicted proteins | sample 0216_QUI02_MP05__4_FD_132971 | JGI IMG/M metagenome (GOLD analysis project Ga0187766, IMG submission 132971) | Tropical peat soil microbial communities from peatlands in Department of Meta, Colombia - 0216_QUI02_MP05_20_MG | ecosystem: Environmental > Terrestrial > Soil > Wetlands > Peat ... | reverse complement strand
GAGAAGCTTGGTCCGGGGGGTCAATCCAGCGGCTCATGCCCGATCCTGCCATGGATAAATGTCGAAGGGACGAATCCCCCTGCCGCCGGCTTCAGTAGCTCAGGGGACGAGGAGGAAGAACGGGGTCAGATGGCCATGCCAAAACCCTGCACGAAAGACTCCGCGCGTCTCATTTCTATCAGGAAGCCCACTCCCTTCGGCGTAATACTATAGGTCCTGTTTTCCCCCTCCTGCTTCATCTCAATGAGGCCCTTGGCCGTCAGGTCGTCGAGGTACCTGACCAGCCTCTCGTGTGAAAGGTTGGCCCTGTAGAGTATGTGAGTCGGTTTGGCGTCTCCTTCATCCCTGACCGCATTGAGAATGTCCAGGTTTATCCTCAGGACACTTCTCTGCTTCTCACCTTGGGCCAACCACTTCGCTCCTTACGACGAATACCAGGAGGGATAGGAACCCGAGGAACTGGACCATTGTGCCAATGAGGAAGAGCCCCGACCCCAGAACGAGAACAGAGACGAGCAACACAAAGTGCGCGGCGAAAATGAGAACAAAGGCAAGAAGCACCATCCCGGAGAGCCCTCTCTTGTCCTCCGACCGCAGCAGCACCCCCTGGAACATGATGAACGCGAGAAGGACGAACGTAACGAAGTAGCTCAGAATCGAGTACCCATACAGTCCCGTCAAAGCCGAGCCCGCGAGCGCCACGGGGGCAGCCGTTTTTGCCGGGTTGCCGTAGGCAGCCCTTGCATATCCCACCGCTATTATCAGATACGCCACCATCTGGACGGTAAGGTAGCTGAGGGACGCAAGGAGGGTCAGGACCTTGTCTGAAAACGACTCCACAAGAGTCCTCCCCGTAACGAGTGATGTTCCTGCGTCCACGACAAGCCCCACGCCGAGCAGCATGAAGCCGATGCTTATCGCCCATAGCAGCGAGTTCGGGACGAACCTGTGGACCTTGTAGGCGTAGTAACTCGTCAGGAGTGCCACCAGAGCGCTCAGGATGTTGAGTGAGAAGGTGACTAGGGCTCCTGAGGCCAACATTCGACCTTGAGGTGCCGGTATCGGCTTTAACCTTTCGGCAAGGTCGTCGAGACGGAAGGTCCAGACGCTTGTTTCCGCCCCGCTATATACTGAGCCCGCCCCAGAAGACACCGTAGCGAAATGAACACGAAGAAAATAGCAATCGCGTCCACGGTCGGAGCGTTCGCCGTCATGGCGATGCTCTTCGCATACCCAGCAATGGCATCCTCGCCAAGCACTCAGTCCAATCCGAACTTCCAGCAGATGCTGCAGCACCCACAGTACAGCTCAGAGAGAATCCAGCTCTCACAGGGCCAGACGATCACTCTCACCAGCGTTGCCGGCGGCTACTGGGTCGTCGGGGATAGGAACTCCAACGGAACGGCCTCCGGGTCCATAACACTCCAGGTGTCAGGTTCGCTGACGGGCGGGTACATCCTGACCGTCACCGGAGGGAGCCTGAACATCAACGGCGCCACCTACGCTGTTTCGAGCGGCTCAGCGGAGCTCGGCCCGCACGGCGTCTACCTGGTGGGCCAGGGGCAGGCAGGGAGCGCCCAGTTTCTGTTCCTTGACAGGGGCCTTGGCAAGTTCGGGAGCACCAACTACGGCGTCCTCAGGATCGACCTGAAGGACGGGACATCCGAGTTCGCGGCGCGGTTGCTCGTAACCATCTCGGCATAGGGAAGGCGTGGGGTCCAATCCCCCGCCATCCTCTCATTTTGTGACGTGAGATTGGCGCCGACAACAATATACCTGACCTGAGGCTCGCAGTCCTCCTATGATAGTCTCCACACTCGGTCTGGGGGCCCCCGCTCCCGACTTCGACTTGCCGGGCGTCGACAAGAGGCGCTACTCGCTCGCTTCCTTCTCGAACAAGCCCGTGCTCGTTGTGATCTTCAGCTGCAACCACTGTCCCTATGTCAAGGACTACGAGGCCCGAATGGTGTCTATCCAGAGGGACTATGCGGCCAAGGGAGTGCAGCTAGTCGCGATAAACTCCAACGACGAAAAGGCTTACCCGGACGACAGCTTCCCGGAGATGATCAAGCGCGCAAAGGAGAGGGGGTTCAACTTCCCCTACCTCCGGGACGAGTCGCAGAAGGCGGTGGAAGCGTACGGGGGTGTGTGCACTCCCCACGTGTTCGCCTTCGACAGCAAGAGGCTTCTCCGCTACCGAGGCAGAATCGATGACTCGCGCGACCCGTCGAAGGTCACCAGCCCCGACCTCAGGAACGCCCTCGACGACCTGGTCGCCGGGAATAGCGTCCGCGCAGCAGACACCAAGCCCTTCGGCTGCAGCATCAAATGGTACTCACTGAAGCCAGCGTAGACTGACACATCATGGCAGTCGGAAGGTTTCAGGTGATGAGTCTCTTGCAAGCAGCCCGGGCCTACGTCCTCGGCCTCCCGCTCGAGTCCGCCTGCTCATGGGGCCTGAACCGAGCCATCTTCATCGCAGCCGCGAAGAAGGGCTTCAAGGGGGGCTCTGCAGGCGAGGGTGGAACCGGGAAAAAGGGTACTTCGAAGAGAGAAGGCACCTACTCGCTCGGAGACGACATGGCCTTCAAGACCCAAGTGAACGGCGTCCTCCTCTTCACGATCGGTGGCAAGGTCCAAACCAAGCAGGAGTTCGACAAGCGGGTAAAGGCGAGGTTCGGAAATGGCTACGATGCAGCCTGGAAGGAGGCTCTCGCCTACGTCAAGGGCTTCGACAAGGATGCGCTCCTGTCGGCTGACGATTTCTTCAGAAACGTCTACAAACCTGTGCGCGATGAGCTGGCAGAGAGATGGACGGAAGCCGGACAGACCAACGCTAATTAACTGCGAAACCACCTGGCATGGCACGCCCAAACCCTACGGCTTCGGCTGGAAGAAGGACCCGGTGGACACCAGGGACTGGGAGTACGCCCCTCCCCCTGGGAAGGGGAAACTGCCTGCGACTGTCGACCTCAGGCCGCTTTGTCCTCCCGTCTACAATCAGAGGAGCCTGAACAGCTGCAGCTCAAACGCCATCGCGGCCGCCGTTGAGTTCGACCTGATGAAACAGAAAGGGGAACGCGTCATATTTCCTTCGCGCCTGTTTCTCTTTTACAACTCCCGTGCCATGGAAAGAACGGAGAGGTCCGACGAAGGGGTCTACATCCGTGACGCGATCAAGGCAGTGGCCCGCCACGGCGATTGCCCCGAGAGCCTCTGGCCCTACGTCGAACACAAATTCGCCACCAGGCCTCCCAAGAAGTGCTACGAGACCGCCTACAAGTATCGGGCCGTGAAGTACTACAGGGTGCACCGCAACATCGACGACATGCGCGCCTGCCTGGCATCCGGCTACCCGTTCGTCTTCGGGTTCCTGGCGCACGAGAAGTTCCGCACCGTCGTCAAGCGCACTGGTGTCCTCGAAATTCCCGGGCCGAAGGAAGGAGTGATCGGGAAGCACGCCGTGCTGGCTGTCGGCTACGATGACAGGAACGACAGATTCATCGTGAGGAACTCATGGGGGCCGAAGTTCGGGCTGAAGGGTTACTTCACCATGCCCTACGAGTATCTCATCAAAAAGGACCTGTCCGCGGACTTCTGGACCATCCGGCTGGTCAGCTAGGCCGGGGCCGAAATTCGCATTCTGCGTTCGAGTTCGGTCCAACCTTGGTAGGTGCGGAACTTATCATACGTCGGGAAGCTTCTGAAATACAGCAGGGACCCGTCGCGCTCCGAGCAGGCCTTCTCCATCCATTCTGCCCCCTCCCTCTCCCTGCCCAGACTGAGAAGGGCTATCCCGACCGAGCACGGAGAGTAGTAGACGTCTTTCCGCGCCAGGACTTCATCGACTATGCGCGCCGCCTCTTCCTTGTTGCCCGCCTCGGAATAGGCGAAAGCCAGATCCAACCTGGCGCCCTCGTCGGAGGCGTCCGCCTCGACCTCCTTCTTTCCCTCCTCCATCGCTTCCCGGTAATCGGACCGTGCCAGATGCGTCATCATTAGCCAGAAGTGCACCGACGGGAGGCGGGGGCTTTCCTCGGCCACCCTGCCAAGCTCCTGCACCGCCTCGTCGAGCAGCCCTTCGTGAAGGAGACTGACTCCCAGGGCCTGCCTGATGACGAGGGAATAGGGGTCCAGCTGCAGCGCCTTGTTGATCATTTCGAGCGCCTCTTTTTTCCTCCCCATGTACATGTGGACTGCCCCGTACCAGTGGTAGGCGGACGCATAGCTTGGGTTCAGCTCGATGGCGCGCCGGAGTTCGATTTTCGCCTTTTCGAAATCCCACTCGTGATTAGCGTAGATCAGCCCCAGAGACGCGTGGGCTTCAGCCATGACGTCGTTCAGTTCAAGGGCCTTCATGGCATACTCCTTGGCTCGCTTGCCTGCTTCGGCCGGAGGCATCCACTCGTAGTTCGCCAGGATTAGGTAGCTGTCAGCCAGCCCCGTGTACGCCTTCACGAAATGTGCGTCTGCCTTCAGTGCCCCTTCGAAGTAGCCTATCGCCTTCCGGACCGCATCCTCGGTCCTCTCGTTCCAAAAGTATCGGCCTTTAAGATACAGGTTGTAAGCGTCCATGCTTCTTGTCTGTCTCTCGCCAAGTCTCGCCCTTTGTGAGGAGAGGAGCTGGACCTTCAGGCCGTCGGCGACCTGCCGGGCTATCTCTCCTTGCACGGCGAATATGTCCGTAAGATCCCTGTCGAAGCTCTGGGACCACACGTACTTGTCTGCGCTCACATCAATCAGTTCGGCTGCAATCCTCACCCTGTTCCCTGACTTCCTCACACTCCCTTCCAGAATCGCCCCTACGCCGAGCTCAGTCGCGACCCTCCTCGAAGGGAGCGACGTGTCCCTGTACTTCATGGCCGATGCCCTCGAAATCACACTCAGATTCGGGATTCTGGACAGGGTGGAGATCAGCTCTTCCGTCATCCCGTCGGCGAAATACCTGTCGTTGGGGTCTGGGCTCAGGTTGCTGAATGGGAGAATGGCTATTCTGTGGCCGTCAGAGGGGGGCACTCTTTCCTGCCGCCTGGCGGGCTCCAGGCCGATGGCAAAGACTTCGACTGGATTGGGCAGGTTCCTTAGCTCCCTGGTCCCCATCGGCTCCAGGGCCCACTTCACCTTCCCCTCCACATGGTCTACCACCTGGCGGGTCACGCAGATACCGCCTGGCTCTGCCAGCGACTCCACCCGCGACGCGACGTTCACGGCGTCCCCCAGCACATCCCCCTCGGCGTGCACCACGTCCCCCACATGGACGCCTATTCTCACCAAGATCTTCTGCTCGTCCACTAGGGAAGAGTTGAACCGCCCCATTTGAGTCTGGACCTCGACGGCGCAGTCCACTGCCTCGACCGCGCTCGCGAACTCGACCAAGAACCCGTCCCCCATCGTCTTCACGACCCTCCCTTCGTACTTAGGAAAGATCGAATTCAGCACTGCTCTGTATCTGCCGAGGAGCCCCAGGGCGGTCCTTTCGTCTCTGGATGACATGGAGGTGTATCCAGCGACGTCCGTGAACATGATCGCGCCCAGCCGCCTTCCTTTCGCGCTCAATTCCTCCCGTACAGACGGGAGCGCCGTGGCGGATTAAGTTTAGCCTGCGTTCGGGGCGTGCCTAAGCGTAGCGCTGCTGCCTGAGCCAGGAATGGATGGCCAGCGAGGCAACCGCTTCCATCGTCGTGTTCCTCTCTTCGGCAGCCCTCCTCAGTCCGTCGGCCACCCTCGGGTCCAGCAGAATCTCCAGTTTGACCGCATGGAGGTACGAGACCTCCCTCCTGATGTCCTCCACGGGCCTCTGGGGGGCCATCACGAAGTGGCTCACGACGTTCTCCGCCTCCGGCGTTGGCAGGGGGGCTATGGTCTCCGCAAGCTCCCTCAGCTGGGTCGCCCTTTCCCTCTTGGGGAGCTCCCGCACGGTGGGCGCCTCCTCCGCCCTGTGCAGGAAGGTGGCGTGCCTGACGGGGAGAACTCCCTCCTTCCTCTCCTGTGGGAGCGGTGCCTGCTTAACGGATATGTCCGCCCTCGCCTCCTTGCGGATGTTCCTCACGGCCTCAACGGCGCTGATCCTGTCGTCCACGTATCTCCTCGACTTGCCCAGGGCCTTGGCGACCTGCTCCGAAGACCCGTAGGCCTTCGGGTTCACCCTCTTCAGGGCTACAATCGCGTCGTACTCCTCCTCGGGCTCGATGTCCCTCCTCTGGATGTTCTCCACGAGGGATACTATGATCGCTTCCTCGTCGGTCATTGGCCTAACGATGGCAGGAATCCTCTTCAGACCTGCGATCTTCGCAGCCTCGAACCTCCTCGACCCGACCACAAGCTCGTATCTGCCCCCGATTGGCCTCGCAAGAACAGGTTCCAGAATCCCCTTCTCCTTGATTGAGTCCACGAGGTCTCCGACGTCGCCGGGGCTCTTCCTTACGTTGACCTTACCGATGAATAACTTGGAAATTTCGACCGGCATTACTGCCCCGGTCTGCTCCTTCCATCCCTGTTGAGCGGACGAGAACTTTGGCAAAACTCAGACGTATCATCCGCAGGGGCGTTCTTAAGACTATCCGGGCCTTGCGGAAGCCGTTCAGGAGGGTCAGTCCAGCTCTACCTTGGATCTGTAGGCATCCAGGTCGAGGAACCCATGGCCGCTGATGTTGGCCAGGATGCACTTCGCGGCTCCTGCTGCCTCGGCCTTCCTGGCCTCGTCGATGGTGGCCCTGACGGCGTGGGCAGACTCCCCCGCGATCAGCCATCCCTCCGTCTCAAGGAAGGTCTTCGCAGCTTCGAAGACAAGCTTCTCGTCGCTCGGATAGGCCACGGCCTTAACGTAACCTTTGTTTCGGAGAGCGCTGACAACTGGTGCCGCCGCGTGGTACCTCAGGCCGTCAGACTTGATGGGGGTCATCGAGGTCTCGTGCCCAAGGGTGTACATCATCATCAGAGGCGTGTGGCCTGCCGTGTCCCCGAAGTCGTACTTGTACTCCCCCCTGACGAGGTTCGGAGCGGCCTCAGACTGGGCCGCCAGGAACTCGCACTCCCTTTTCTTCTGCAGCACCTCCCCAATGAACGGGAGCGCCACCCCCCCGAAGTTGGAGCCTCCTCCCAGGCACCCTATGACAAGGTCTGGGGAGTCGTCCACCTTTTCGAACTGCTTCATGCACTCCAGCCCGATGATCGATTGATGAATGAGGACGTGGTTCAGCACGGACCCAAGGCAGTAGACCCTGTCCGCTCCCAGGTCCGTGTACTCCAGCCCTTCAGAGACGGCGATGCCGAGCGAGCCTGGGTGCCTGGGGTCGACCTCGAGCAGCTTCCTCCCGAAGGCCGTCTGTTCGCTCGGGGACGCGAAGACCTCTGCCCCGTACATCTGCATGAGTAACTTCCTCTCCGCCTTCCAGTCGTAGACCGCCCTCACCCAGAACACCACGGTCTTCAGGCCGAGAAGGGACGAAGCGTACGCAAGCGCTGTCCCCCATTGACCCGCCCCTGTCTCTGTTACCAGGGTCTCTTTGCCCTCCTTCGCCGCGTAATACGCTTGGGCGATAGCCGTGTTCACCTTGTGGGAACCGGTGGGGCTCAGGTCTTCCCGCTTGTAGTAAATCCTAACCTTCTTCAGCCCTAGCCTCTGCTCCAGGCGCCTAGCTCTGTAGAGCGGCCTGGGGCGTCCGGCGTGGATGTACAGTTCCCTGACCTCTTCGGGAATGTCAATCCACCTCGATGTCGACATCTCTTGGCGAAGGCACTCCCCGACCAGCCGCTTCTTCAGAGCCTCCATCCTCGACTCGCCGTCCCCGGGTTCCTTCGGGGGTGGCAGACCGCCGGGGATGTCGGGCACGATGTTGTACCACTTGTTCGGCAGATCCTCGGGATCGAGGGCAATCTGGTCAGGTTTCATTGGGGTGGTCTTCGTCCGTTTCTAGATAAGACCTCTCGCGAATGAGTTAGGGCGCGTTCCGACTGCCGTTGAAACTTTAAACTGAGGCTCACTCGTTTTGCACTGATGCTCACCCCGGAAGAGAAAGAGAAGCTCAAGACGAAGCTGAACAAAGAGTCCGTCGACGTCTGCTTCAACGGGGGCACGGAGGCGCCCTTTACTGGCAGGTACTGGGACAATCACGAGAGAGGCACCTACTCATGCATCGTCTGCGGCTCGCCGCTGTTCAGCTCGGAAACGAAGTTCGAGTCAGGCACGGGGTGGCCCAGTTTCTTCCAGCCTGTCTCAAAGGGCACCATTAGGGAGGATTCAGACAGAAGCTTCGGCATGGTAAGGACAGAAGTCAGCTGTGGGAACTGTGGTGTCCATCTCGGGCACGTCTTCGAAGACGGCCCGAGGCCGACGGGTCTGCGCTACTGCATAAACTCGGCAGCCCTCGACTTCAGGAAGGCCTAGAGTCGCTGCCCCTCTCATCCGCTCTCATGGTCCCGCCGAGACCCCTTGTTAAACCCCCAACGGCGCGGTGCCCCCAAGTCGCCTTCTTGGCCCCTCTCATGCGGCTAAACTTTGGTTAACAAGAAAGGGGCGCCGAATTGACAGCCTACCCCTTAGGGGGCCCCGGGAGGCCTTTGCTCCGATTCGCTTGTCGTCCCATGGCCCCGGTCGCGCCTTCATTCGTCCTGCGGCTGCCTCACTCAGGGGCTCCAGAGTGCTTCGCCCGAAGGGCCTCGCTCGCAAGGACATCAAACCAGTCTTCATGATTTCCCAGGTGCCCCACAAGAAGCAGAGGTACGAGACGGTGGGGGATTGGATCCCCGGGAGGCCCGCCCAGATCAGGGTGAGCAGGATGAAGGACCAGAGGTACGTGTTTCTGGTGGCCCTCCACGAGATGATCGAATACGAGCTCTGCAAGATGCACGGCATCACCGACCGGGAGGTGGTGGCCTTCGACGTCAACTTCGAGGCAGAGCGCAGAATGAACCTGCACCCCATCGATTCCGAGCCCGGCAACCACCCGAAGGCGCCCTACCGGAACGAGCACGAGTTCGCCACCATGATAGAGATGATGATGGCTCAGAAGCTCGGAGTAAGCTGGTCCGACTACGAAAGGACAGTTCTATCGCTCGGCCCGAAGCCCAAGAAGATGGCCGTGCGTCCCCAGGTAAGAGGGTCTCACCTCAGACACTCATCCTGAAGAATCCAAAATCTGGCCAACGAGAACGTAGACTGTGACGGTCGGTGACTTTAAATGAGTTCCAAGGCATCAGCCGCCGAATGGTAGCCGCACACGAAGCTGCTGCAATGCTCAGCAGCGTGCCTTTCTTCGCCAGCCTCGACGACAAGCGGAGGAAGGCGCTCGTCAACGATGGAAAGGAGCTGTCTTACAAGGCAGGCGACATTATCGTCGGGGAAGGCGCCTCGGGGGTGGGGTTCTACCTCGTTCTTGACGGCAAGGTCGAGGTCCGCAAGGGAAGCCGGGTCATCGCGAGCTTGGGAAAGGGGGAGTTCTTCGGGGAAATGTCGCTCATCGACGACCAACCGCGCTCGGCAGACGTCATCGCGGTCGCGCAGACGAGATGCTGGGCGCTTTCTTCTTGGGCCTTCAACGCTCTCGTGAAGGCAAACCCTGACATAGCGCTAGTCATGCTGAAAGAACTGGTGAAGAGACTCCGGGTCGCCAACCGCTCCCCTATCGACTGAAAGGTACGCGTCTGAACTCGCGGGATTGAGCGTTTGAAGATAGGAGTTAGCACTTGGTCGCTGCTCGGCCAGGACGTCACTTCCGCCGTGCGGGCCATTGGCGACGCCGGCCTCGAGTACATCGAGCTGTGGGGGGAAGTCCCCCACGCCCACCCGGACTGGATTGACAAGCGGAGACTGAAAGACGCCCTCTCCCCCTACGGGATGATCGTGACCACTCACGCTCCATTCACAGATCTCAACCCCGCGACACCCTTCGAACCAGTGAAGGGGGCGGTCGAGAGGACTCTCGAGGAGTTCGTAGAGTTCAGCGTCTTCATCGGGGCTAGGGTCGTAACGGTCCATCCGGGGAGTGTTCACAACGAGGTGCTCGTCTCCCGTTCCACCTCGAGCTCCCTATCTGTCCTTAGAAAGATGGTCATCAAGGCGGCAGGGAGGCTCTCCGTCAGCGTAGAGAACCAGGCGAAGAGCGCTTCAAGGTATCACTACCCTCTCGCCAGCACAATGGAATCTCTCCAAGCGCTCCTCTCGGGGGAGGAGAGGCTGACCTTCACCCTTGACACGGGACACGCTCACGCCAGCGGCCTAGATCCTTACGACCTGGCCCAGAAGGCGGGTCCGAAGCTCGTCGAGGTCCATCTGAGCGATAACGCGGGAGAGTACGACGACCACCTGGTCCCAGGCGAAGGCACCGCGGACCTAAGGAACCTAACGGGGAATCTGGCCGGCTCCGACGTCCTGATTTGCTTGGAGATCAATCCTCACCGGTACACCCCCGCCCAGGTGTTGAAGGCCTCGGCCTCGTTCAAATCGAGCCTATGACATCGCGAGAATCACGCAATCCTGCGGAAGCAGGTGGCTAAGCGCGGCCATCGTTTTCCCAGATCACGACGCCGTCGGCTAGCCTTCCTTCTCTTGGCCCTCTCTGATGAACTTCTCCGGCGGCCCCATGAAGAGGTTGGACTGGACATGGTCGGGAAGGGCGTACCTGATGTAGGAGACGCCCCTCTTCTCGTGATAGAGGTCAGAACCACGCTCCCCGTTCCTGAACGCGGCATCAAACTCCGACCAGTTCTGGTCGTGGATAGCCTTGAAGATAGACTGCAGGTATTCCCTATCGAAGGCTGTCAGGTCGTCGGCGAACTTGGGCCTCGTCACCTTGGCGTTCCTGAAGGCCGCCCTCAACTGGTTAAGGTGGTAGGCTGCAAGCCTCCAGTTCCCGCCCCTGGCTGCATAGTAGGTCAGGGTGTACCTTTCGCCGACCGCCTTCATGACGGCGGCCATTCCTGGCTGAATCTCCGCCAGCTGGTCGACTGTCATCTCCCCGTGGGGGGTCCTGGCCTTCATCTGATCCATGCCCGTTCTCCCCCCAACGGGCTCCTAATCAACCCAGCCCGGGACTCATGGGGGGCGGATGGGAGGGAGCGGATCTCTCGGCCCACCAGGCTGAGGGAAGTAGGGCTCTCTAGGGAACGATGCCACCTACAACTCCGCCTCCCTAGGAATTACCTCCAGGTCGACGACTTTCTCTGCCCTCAGTATCCGCAGTGACAGGGTCTTGCCTACGACGTCCCCGGAGAGCGCCTTGTGGAGTTCGTACTCGTCCGTCGCCCGTGCATCTCCGAGCCTTAGGACGATGTCCCCCAGAGCCACACCTGCGGCCTTGGCTGGCGACCCCGCTTCTACTGACCTGACGAAGAGCCCGCCGTCCTGGCCCACTTCGGCAGACCTTGCGAGCTCTTCAGGGAGCTCAACGGAATCCACGACGACACCCAGGAAACCCTTCTTGACCCTGCCGTCTCTAGAGATCTTCCCGACTGTTTCCTTCAACGAGTCGGCTGAGACAGCTATCCCTCGCCCGGCAAAGTAGGCTACGTTCATTCCCAGGAGATTCCCCGACGCGTCGACGAGAGGGCCTCCCGAGTAACCCGGATTCAGCTTGGCATCCGAGACGACGGCGTCCTCTATGATTACGCCCCAGAAGCCGCGCATGCTCCTGCGGTGGCCCGTTATCATGCCGGAGGTTGCGGAGGCCCTCTTGCCGGTCGCGTTGGCAAGGGCGAGGACGAATTGCCCGACTCTGATGCCATCGGCGCTTCCCACCTTCACAGGCGTGAGACCGGAAGCGTCCAACTTCAGGAGAGCGATGTCTGTGTAAGGGTCCCTTCCGACGACCTTCGCCTCAAGAGTCCTGCCGTCGCTCAAAGCGACTGTTGGCGCGGCCGAGTGGCCGACCACATGGCTTGCTGTGACGATTTCCCCGTCAGCGGACCACACCATGCCAGTGCCTCCCCTCCTGCCCGTGTTCACGTTCACCACTGATGGTGAAACGCTCTCAGCCAGCTCAGTTACAGCGTTTGAAAATGACTGCAACAGCTGCGTTCCCTGTGTTCCTGTCAAGTTGTCAGTATCACCGCCTGTGGGAGGGGCCTGCGGCTACTTGTTGAGCGGGTTCGGGAAGAACCGGCTCACATGGCGTGCGGCGTGAAATAACCTATCCGCATCAGTGCCGGCTTCACGCCAGGCCTGGGGCTTGAGTACAGCTTGGATATCCTTCCTATCAGCTGGTGGGCTGCCCGGACTGCCTTGGGGAGATCTGCCTCTTTCGCAACCTTGGCGTCTATGTCCAGCTGCCCCGCTGAAAACCTGGCATCGATGGTCGCAGTCCCGTCTTCGGTCACCCACTTCATTACGAGACCACTCTCTGTCTCAGCCATCCCCACCCATCGTATTGTATCAAACCACCTTCCCTTGAGCGCCGAGACTATCGTCCCTGCGCTGGCCTCGTACGGAAGGAACGTATGCAGTATGGGCATCCTTCTGGCGCCGCCGTAGGCCGGCCGCGCCGCAAAGGACTCCTTCGCTTTGTCGGTGACGCTGTACCCATCGGGGGACCTGACCAACATGCCTCCGTCCTCCAGCCTCTCCAACGATCTCGAGAGGGTCTCCGGATGGGTCCCTGTTATCCTTCTAAGCCCGTCAAAGGTGAACACGGTCAGCTCTTCCTCTTCGATGGTTCGAACGACTTCTGCGTCTCTTGGGGTGATCGCAGGCGCGTCGTTTTCAAGAGGGCCCCGTCTCAAGGATTTCAGATCCCGTGGGCTTCGCTTCTTTAAAAAACAAGCTCCGTCGAAATAGCATTGCCCACCCGTGGCCGCGAGGATGTAGAGACTGATCAGGACGTTGAAACGCTTTGCGACCTTGTCGTCCGTGCCGAAGGCCGCCTCGAGATTCGGGTCCTCCATGAGCGAACTGGCAGTGGCCCTTCCGGTCCCCATCACGGCCGCGATAGCCTCAACTTTGCCCGTCGAAACTGGTGTCATGTGATAGGGCGACGAACCCCGGCCGCTGGGGCTGAACACTAGGTAATCCCCACCTGCGGTGCGGAACACCTCGTATTCCTGCCTGATCGCCTCAGCAGTCCCCAAGGATATGAGGGCCCTGAATAGGTCCGAGACGCTCCCGTTCTTCACCCTCTGGAATATTTGCCCAACGGCCGTTTATGCCTCCCTCTCAAAACGGCAGAAATATCCCGCCTTTCACCACTCTGCACCTTGGCTTCATCCGGGAAGATAATCGTTGGCGTGGTGGTGGCCGTGATCGCACTGCTAGTCATCTACACCGTCTACTCAACCACCAACGAGCCCGGCTGCGTCACCTCCAGCACTCCGACTTCCTTCACCGTAAACGGGAAGACGTACAGCTTCACCTATGTGGCCAGATGCGAGCCTCAGAGAGAGGCAGGTCTGATGAACAAGCAGGT
>Ga0187766_10001573_pt1 | contig 13413 bp, 10 predicted proteins | sample 0216_QUI02_MP05__4_FD_132971 | JGI IMG/M metagenome (GOLD analysis project Ga0187766, IMG submission 132971) | Tropical peat soil microbial communities from peatlands in Department of Meta, Colombia - 0216_QUI02_MP05_20_MG | ecosystem: Environmental > Terrestrial > Soil > Wetlands > Peat ... | reverse complement strand
TTACCGCCCGCTTTCCGCCAGCGCTCGTCGGCGTCCTTTCCGGCCGTCCAGCCGACCCCTTGCAGCCAGCGCGCCCGCAGCTCATCGGTGTTGGCGCGCTCCTGCCAGAGCGCGGCGCTGGCATTGCCCTCGACGCTGATGGTCGCCTGCAGCCCCTTGCCGCCGGCGAGCTCCTGATACGCCTTGAGCGCATTCGGTCCCTTGGTGGTCGGCACTACCAGCACATCGACCAAGTAGGCCTGCTGGCGCCCGGCGGCGGCTCCCTTGCCGGCGGTGAAGGCCGCTTCGGGGGTCACGAAGTGCTGGGTCTCCATGTAGCTCGACTTCACCGTGACCGACTTGCCCTTCGACTTCGGCTTGAAGGGCTCCTCGCTCCCTTCCGCCGGCGCGGCCGTGGCGCGCGCCAGTCGCGCCTTCGAGCTGCGCGCGACGGCGGGCAGCGGCCGGCGCTCGAGCGCCGCGCGCGCCATCGCGTCGGCCTCGTGCTCGAGGCGGTGGTACTCCGCGCCGAAGTCGACCAGCGGCTGGGCGGCGGAGCGTTGCAGGCCCTGCTGCTGAATCGTGTGCGCGAGCTCGTGCGCCAGCAACGCGCGCCCGGCGGAAGTGTCGGGGCGGTATTGACCTTCCGCGAACGCGATCTGCGATCCGACCGTATAGGCATGCGCGCCCACTTCGCGCGCCGAGGCGGCGGCACCGGCATCGTGATGCACGCGCACCTGATCGAAACGCTGGCTGAAGCGGCTCTCCATCGAGGCGCGCGTCTCGAGATCGAGCGGCTGTCCGGGCGAGGCGAGCGTGCGCTCGACCGATGCCGGCACGCCGCCCGCGGTCGCTTCGCCGGCGGCGCGGCGCTGCAGGCGGAGACGCTCGCTCGCGCACTCGGCGCACTCGCCGCTCAGGCCGGCCGCGCCTGCGCCGCAGGCGCACTTGCGCTGCAGCTGCAGGCTGCGCGGCTCGGCGTTGCCGCGCACTGCCGCGGAGTCCGTGCGGCGCGCCTCGGCGGGTGCCTTGTCGCTCATGCGCCGCCTCGCCCGGCGTCGATCGCCTGCGAGGCGCGGCACAAGGCATCTGCGATCAGCGCGGCGAGTCGCCGGCCGGCGATCTCGGGTCGTGCGTCGAGATCGAGCGTTGCGGGTCCGGCTGCAAGGCGCGCGGCGTTGCGCGGCTGCCGGCGGAGCTGCGCGGCGAGCGGCCCGTGGGAGGCGAGCCGGGCGAGCTCGCGCTGCAGCTCCGCGGCGATGCGCTGGGCGCGCACCGGCGATGCACCGGCCAGACGCAGCTCCCCGATCCGGATCTTGAGAGCGGAGGTCCGTGGGGCGCTGCGCGTGCTCAAACCCAGTCCCTCACGTCGGCGCGCGGCAACGGCTTTTCCATCTTCAGGTACTCGGCTTCCGCGGCGCGCAACAGGTGGCTCATGCGCACCGGCTCGTTGGCTCCGGCCGCGAGAAAGGCCGCGTTGAGCGCCATGTTGCGGATGTTCCCGCCGCTCAGGTTGAGACGCGCGAGACGCTCGAGGCGCAACCCCTCGCGCGGGGTCTGCGCAGGGAACACCCGCTCCCAGATCGCGCTGCGCGCCTCCTCGTCCGGGAACGGAAACTCGACCACGAAGCGGATGCGCCGCAGGAACGCCGAGTCGATCGCCTGCTTGAGATTGGTGGTGAGAATCGCGAGCCCGCGATAGGTTTCCACCCGCTGCAGCAGATACGCGACCTCGAGGTTGGCGTAGCGATCGCGACTGTCGCGTACCTCACTGCGGCTGCCAAAGAGCGCATCCGCCTCATCGAACAGCAGAATGGCCCCGCCGGCCTCGGCGGCATCGAACACCCGCCGCAGGTTCTTCTCGGTCTCGCCGATGTATTTGCTGACCGTCGCGGCGAGGTCGATGCGGTAGAGATCGAGGCGCAGCTCCCGGGCAATCACCTCCGCCGCGAGTGTCTTGCCGGTGCCGCTGCGGCCGGTGAAGAGCGCCGCGATGCCAAGTCCGCGCGCGCTCTTCTGCGCGAAGCCCCACTCCTGATACACCCGCTGCCGCCCGTGCAGGTGCAGGGTGAGCGTGCGCAGCGCCGCCGTCTGCGCCGGCGGCAGCACCAGATCCTCCCACGAGGCGCGCGGCTCGATGCGCTGTCCGAGCATGTCGAGCTCCCCGCGGGCCTCCGCGCGGCAGGCGTTCCACAGGTTCGTGCCGACTTCCTCGGCCGAGCGGCCGGTCGCGCGCGCCGCCACGCGCCGGATCGCCGCCGGCCGCAGCTGGAACTGATGCGACAGCGCCTCGAGCTGCCCGTTGAGCGGCGCGGCCGCAGCGCCGAGCTCCCGCCGCCAGTGCGCGGCGGTCCGCGCGGCATCGTCGGCAGCCGCCTCCATCCGCAACAAGGGCCGATCGAGCTGCGCGAGGTCGCCGACCACGAAGGCGAGTCCCTGGAGGGATTCGAGGAACGGGCGCACCCGCGCGAGGCGCGCAGCCTCATCGAGCTCGGCCGCCTCGACGAGAAGCGCCGCGTTGGTGAGCAGCGCCTCCCGCTCCCAGAGGCGGGCGAGTGCCTCGCGCTCGGCAAACTGCAGCGGGATCGCGCCGCCGTCGATGCGCTGCAGGCGCAGCGCCAGGCTGCCGCAGACCGCCGCAGCCGTGGCCGCCGGGTCCTCCTGCGCGTCGCTCGGCAGCTGAATCACCGGACAGGCGCCGAGACTCCGCGCCTGCCTCCAGGCTTCGACCGCCGCCTCCACGCCGGGGCTGCGCGCGGCCGCCGCGACGACGACGGGCCGGATGAGGCCCTCGAGCCGCGCCTCGGGCTGCTCGAGGTCACACAGGTAGAGCAGCGTCCGTTCATCGACACACAGGCGCGCGCTGCGGATCCCGGCGCCGGGGCTCACGTCGACGAGACGCCAGCGCCGCAGCGCACAGTTGGGTGACAGCCGCGTCCAGGCGCCGTCGGCGATCACGTCGACCGCGAGTCCGTAACTCGCCCAGCGGCGGGTACTGTCGCCCTGCAGGGCGCTGCACAGCGCGGCGACCTGCGGATCCCATTCAACCGCGGCGCACAGGATCAGGACTCCGCAGTCAAAGGCGCCAAGACCAAAGCGCGCGGCCAGGCGCGCCAGCGGCTCGGGCAGAGTGGGCGGGGGCGCGTAGCGCGGCGCCCGCCCGGCCACGCGTTCCTCGAGACAACTGCGGAGCGGGGCGATCACGGACGCCCAGTCGCGCCCGCCGCTGCTGGTTCTCGCCCGCCGGGCGCTCATATCACCACCGTCGGCCCGTTGAATGCGCCGCTCGAGCTCTGCGTGAGCGGGCTCGCCACGCCGTCGACGGACGCGCTGACCAGGTAGGTCGCCGAGGTCACGCCGGCGATCGGTACCGAAACCGAGAGCGTGTCGGGTACGGGCGGCACGACCCCGTTGCCGTCCGGCGCATCGAATGCATACTGGTAGGGCGCCCGGGTCGCGGGAGGATTGAGCTCGAGGAGCGCCAGCCGGACGCGCTGTCGGGCCGCGACCGGCGTGGCAAAGGTGAGCGTTACGCTCGCGGCGGCGGCGGTCGCGGTGACGAGCGGCGCCAGGTCGAAGCTCGCCACGTTGCTCTCGATCGACGCATGCGCCACGGGCGGTGAGCCCATGAGCTGCGGACACTTGAGCTGCACGCTCGTGGTTCCGGCATAGAGGCCCGCCGGCCATGCGCCCGGCGCCGGCAGCACGAACTGCAGTTGGTCGTTGGTGAGCAAGCTCAGCTGCGCCGTGAGATCGAGGCCGCCGACCAGCAAGGTGAGGCCCGTGGCATTGAGATTCGCGCCCCGCAGCCGCACCGTCGCGCCCGGTACGATCGCAACAGCGGCGCCCGCAACATTCTCCACCGTGTCGATGGTGGGTGGGCTGAACGGCGTGGCGTAGAGCTGCCGCTGCCGTACCGGCAGCGCAGGACGCGACGGGGCCGCCGAGCGCAGCAGCACCACCGTGACCAGATAGGCGACGCTCGGCCGGTAGTTGCATTGGAACGCCGACCACAGGCGGACGATCTCTTCCGTAGTCATCGGTAGCGGCGAGATCTTGATCAGCTCGACCTGGTCGGCGAGGCCGGAGAGCGCGACGTTCTTCGGCAGCTTGGCGCTGCCGCTCGTCAGCACGGTGCGAATCTCGCTGCGGCCGAGGCCCGGCGTGTCGTGCAACACCTGCAGCGCGCCGCCGAGCAGAGTTTCCGCGTCGAAGTCCTTGGTACCGTACGCGGTGAGGAGGTAATAGAGATCGATCCCGAGTGCCGGGTTCGCGACGCGATCACCGCGGCTGTCGCGGCTCGGCAGCTCGAGATTGGCCCAGCCGGCATTGCGCGTCAGGTTGTAGAGGAAGAGGTTGAGCTGGCTGAACGCGCCCGTGCCGGTGACCGCCACCTGATCGGGAGCGCCGACACTGACGGCGACGTCGTTCGATGCGGATCCGAACAGCGAGCCGCCGAGATTCATGGCGTTCATGCCCGAGACGAGTACGTCCTGGAGCACCGCGGACACGCCGGCGATGGCGAGCGGACCGCTCACGAGGCGACTCCATGGCGCCGGCGCAGATGCTCCTCGAGCGCGACAGGCGTCGGCAGGGGAGCGGCGGCGGGAGCGGGTGCGGTGGGCTGTGCCGCCGGCGCGGCGGCGCGCACTTCGATCACGCCAATCGTGACCTCGACCTGCGTGGCGGCGGGCTCGAGGTGCGCCGGCTCGGCGTGTGCGGGTGACTCGACCCGCACCGCCGGGAGCGGCGTCGGCGGCGCCGCGGCTGCGGGCTGCGCGGGAAGATCGATCACCGTCTCGAGTCGGGTCAGCTGCTCGATCCGCAGCCGCCGCTCGGGCGCAGACAGCGGCGGGGCAGGCGCGTACTCGGCCGGCGGGGCGGCGCTCTCGGGCTCCGCGCTGAGCGTTCGATCCTGCGCGAGCGCGGGCTCCGGCGGGCTCGCGGCCTCGAGGCGCGTCGAGATCCGCCTCACCTCGGGCACCGCAGCCGGCGTCGCGAGCGGGGCCGTCGATTCGACTCGCAGCTCGGGAAGCGCGGGTGGCACGGGCGGCGGCGGGCTCGCGGGCGGCTCGGGGGGATCCACGGTCGGGCGCGAAACCAGGGGGGCGCGCGGCGTATCGCGCATACGCGCCGCCGGCGGGGAGGCGTGCGCACCCGCAGCCCTCGGTGCGCGCGGCGGCTCGATGTACACGCGCTCGATCACTTCCGCCAGACCCGGCTCGAAGCGGCCCGCGAGCCGCGGTCGGAGGGCGGGTGGCTCGAGCGCGCGGCGCACGATCTGCAGCAGGAAGCTCATGCCGCGGCGAGCTCGAGGTATTGGCGACGCCGAAAGGCGGTCATCGCCAGGATCTCCGCCTCGCTCCACCCGTAGGCGCGCGCGAGCTCGTGGACTTCGCGCAGCTGCCGACGCGCCCAGTGATCGAGCTCCGACCACAGATAACGGGCGATATCGAGATCGGCCTGCCAGGCGTGCGCGCACGCCGGACAGCTCAGTGCGAGCGTACTGACCGCCCGGGGATCCGCCCGGCTCATCGCCTCTTCGAGGGCTTCGATCACCTCTGCCGGCAACGTCTCGACGGCGCACGGCTCACCGTCCCGGGCGGCCTCGAGGATGCAGCGTTCGAGCAGCAGCCGGCACGCCGCGTCCGCGCTGTCGCAGCGGCCGAGCGCCTGCTGATCGAGTGTATTGATGCGCCGGAAGCGCACGCGGTGTCCCGCGCTTTCGACCTCGAGCGGCACACCCTCGCCCGTCGGCGCCGCCCGCAACTGCGTGGTCCCCGCATCGAACTCGAGCGGTGCGTCGCACGCGGGGCAGTTTGTAAAGCAGGGCAGAGCGGCACCGAACAGCGCCTGGCGCAGTTCGAGCAGCAGCGCATCGCGCTCACCCAGCGGTAGACCCGCCAGCTCGTCGGCGCTGGAGGAGGGCAGCGCTGCCTCGAGCAGCCGCAGCGGCCGCAGGCTCGCATCTCCCGCGCTGCCGCGCTCCCAGCAGACGAGCCAGTCGCGCGCCGTCAGCGTATCCGCGTCGCCTGGCATGGCCTAGCTCGGGGCCGTGAGGGTCGGCTCGGTCGGCTCCTTGGTCGCGATGTCGCGCTCCCAGCCTTCGTTCTCGAGCTTGAGACGCGAGATCGCCACCGCGTTCGCGTTGGCATCCAGATCCGGCATCGCCTGGAATTCCGACACCCAGCAGCGATAGATGCGGTACGCGATGGCGAGCTGCCCGGCTTCGTTATAGAGCTCGAGAATGATGTCCTTGCGAAAATCCTTGAGCGAGACCTCGCCGCCGAGCTGGTTGCCGTAGCTCCAGACCTTGTTGGCCCAGGCCTCGAACTCCACATCGTGCGTGACGCCGGCCTCGAGCGTGACCGCGTCGTATTCGGTGCGGCCGGGTCCCTTGCGGCTCGAGCTCGCGTCGCCCCCCTCGCGGTGTTTGACGACTTCGGTGGTTCGCTTGAGCGCGCTGACCTTGCTGATACCGGCGACGTAGCGGCCGTCCCACTTGAGGCGGAATTTGAAATTCCGGTAAGGGTCGAATCGCTGCGCGTTGACCGTGAACTGCGCCATGAATCGTCTCCTTCGCTTCCTAGGTCTGAATCTGGCCGGCGAGCTGCTGGATCTGAATGACGACGAACTCGGCGGGCTTGAGCGGCGCGAACGCGACCAGAATGTTGACGATGCCGTTGTTGATGTCGGTCTGCGTGGTCGTCTCGCTGTCGCACTTGACGAGGTAGGCAGCCGCCGGTGTCTTGCCCTGGAACGCCCCCTGCCGGAACAGGTCGTGCATGAACGCGCCGACGTTCAGGCGGATCTGCGCCCACAGCGGCTCGTCGTTCGGCTCGAACACCACCCACTTGGTCCCGCGGTACAGGCTCTCCTCCAGGTAGAGCGCGAACCGCCGCACGGGCACATACTTCCACTCGCTCCCCTCATCGTCCGAGCCCACCAGGGTCCGCGCGCCCCAGGCGACGTTGTTATAGTTCGGAAAGTTGCGTGCGCAGTTGAGACCGAGCTTGTTGAGAACGCCGTTCTCGATGTCGGTCAGGGCGTACACCTGGCCGAGCACGCCGTTCAAGGTCGCGTTCACACCCGCGGGCGCTTTCCACACCTTGTACTGGGCGTCGGTGCGTGCATAGAGGCCGGCGATCACCCCGCACGGGGCGAACGTCCGCAGGTCGAAGTTGTTGAGCGGATCCGCGAGACGCAGGCGCGGGAAGTAGGCCGCGGCGTTGCGGTCATGTGCGGCGAGCAATGTCGACTTCCAGTCGGCGGCCGCATCGACATTGTTGATGTTCGGCGGCGGATCGACCAGCAGGAACGCACGGCGGCTGCTGCTCTGGAAGAAGGCCAGTGCCGCCGGGTAGATCACGTTCGGATCCACCAGCGGGTCGAGGGCCGAGTCGTCGCTGGGCAGGGCGCGGGTCGCATCCGGGATACACAGGATGTTGAAAAGATCGACCTTGTCGAGCGCGTAAATCCCGGTGAACTGGGCCGGGTCGCCGATCAGGTCGAGGTTGCCCGGGAGCTTGGTGCCGTCGTAGCCAGCAGTCGCGGCCGCGGCCTGATTCTGTGCGAGGTACTGGCGGCCGACGCCCATCACGTAGTGACCGACGTTGGTGGTACGCGGGGCGGTCAGGCCGAGCGCGCCGAGCATGGAGGTCGGCGCATTGGTGCCGGTCGGCGCCGTGAACGTGAGCGACAGGTCGAAGAAAGCCCCGCTTACCACCTGCGGATCGAAGTCGGCGTACACCTGCAGGCCATCCTTGAAAGAGTTGGGTACGCAGCGCACCGCCGCGCCGGGGGCGGGTCCCTGCAAGGCCATGTTGATCTTGCGCTCGACCAGCCGACACAGGCCGAGGAGCGAGCCGGGCAGCGGATCGCCCACCGCCAGGACGGTGACCGGCACCCCGGCTGTGACCGCGGACGGCCCCTTGTCGGTCGCCACTGTGATGCCGTACGCATTGGTGCTTGCGATCGTTGAAAGGTCGTAGGCCGTGCCCACGGTGCCGGTCTCCACCGGCCGATCCCCGGCGTTCTGCGGTCCCGTGGTCACCGACACCATCTGCGATCCCGAGTCGGGGTCGTTCAGGACCTTGGTGCAGAAATTAGCGGCGTTCTTATCGGTGCTCAGATCGGGGAAGTACTCCTCCAGATTGGTGCTCCGGTCAGTGATCGTCAGGTTGAAGGAGTTCGCATCGCTCACGTTCGTGTAGTCGACATCGAGAACTACGCGATTGGCCCATGAGCCACGGCTCAACGCGGTGAGCGTGAGACACGGCTGTGCCCCGCCGCCCGTGCCGGTGAAGAGCGTGAGCGTCGCCGCCTTGCCATCGCTGCGCGGGACCCGGACCACGTAGGCTTCGGTGCCGCCGTTGTTGAAGAACTGCTGAACGGCGTAGCTCAGCTCGCTGTCGGCGGCGAGGCCGCCGTAGGCGCGCTCGAAGTCGCCCCAGCTGTAGAGATGCTTGGCGCGATTGTCGATCCCGCGCGCCGTGTAGCCGACGAACGCAGCGATGGAAGTCGCGACGCTCGGGATGGTGTGGGTCCCCCCCGGCAGCTCCTGAATGTACACGCCCGGATAACTGACTTGCGGTTGCGCTGGCATGGAAAACTCCTGGGAATAGATCGATCAGCGAGGGAGAGACCGAGATGGGAGAGCCGGTTTGCCGACAACAGGCTTCATTGCGCGGACTCGTACGCGGAATAAATGGCGGCGCCGCTCGCGAGGCGGTTTCTTTGCAGCGCCCCGGACTCGACCAGTCGCTCGAGCGCTTCCGCCAGCTCCGCGGCGGTGGGCTGTCGCCCGACATCTTTGACCCACCACTGTTGGATGCCCTCCGCCGTGTCGGCCGCGTCCGGATGTCTCTCGACGTAGCGCCTGATTGCGCCACACAGCTCTGCGACCGTGCGGCTCATGGGCGTGCCCGGATCAGTGTCCACCTGCGAAGCCGAGCAACACCCGTGCCAGCCGGCCATGCCCCGCTAAGCTGTTGGATTCAAATGGCGTGCGCTCGAGGGCGCGCCTGAGGCGCGGGTAAAGGGCGACCCCGCGCCCGCGAACCCGCGTCAGGGCAAGCGCAGGAAAGATGAGCGTTTTCTTGAAGCGCCCGGACGGACCCACCGCCGGGTCGCCGGCGACCCGGGGGACGCTCGCAGATCAGGGTGGGGCGGGCGAGGCGCTGATCCCGTGCTTGCGCAGCAGCTTGCCGAGTGCGCGGCGTTCCTTGCCTGCGAGCCGCGCCGCGGCGCTCACGTTGCCGAGCGTCCGGTCGAGCAGCGTCGCCAGGTAGCGCTTCTCGAAGGCGGAGACCGCCTGTGCCTTGGCATCGCGGAACGCCGGCCACTGATCGTTCGGGCGGGAATCGGCCGACGGGCTCTCCGGCCAACCCGGGCTCGCCTCTCCGCAATAGAGAACGCGGTCGCCATCCTCGAGCAGCGCGAGCTTATGCATCAGGTTCTCGAGCTCGCGCACGTTCCCCGGCCAGGGGTAGTGGCGGATCCACTGCACGGTCGCCGCGTGCAGGTGCTTCTCTCCCCGCTGATATGCCGCGGAGTGCTGTCGGAGAAAGTGTTCGGCGAGCAGCACGGCATCGCCGCCGCGCTCACGCAGCGGCGGCACCCACAGCCCGAGAATATCCAGCCGATAGAGCAGGTCGCCCCGAAACGCGCCGTTCCCGACCAGCTGCCGCAGCGGCCGGTTGCTGGCCGCGACGATGCGCACATCACAGCTGTGCTCGTAGTCCTGACCCACCGGCCGATAGCGGTAATCCTGCAGGAACCGCAGCAGCGACACCTGCGCCTTGGCGGACAGGGAATCGACCTCATCGAGCAGCAGTGTCCCATGGTTGGCTTGCATCACGACGCCGCGGCGCGCCTGACGCGCGTCGGTGAAGGCGCCGCGCGCGTGTCCGAAGAGCTCCGACTCTACGAGGTTGTCGGGAATTGCTCCGCAGTTCAACGGGATGAAGGGATGGTCGCGCCGGGCGCTGAGGTAGTGGATGGCGCGCGCGGCGAGCTCTTTGCCTACGCCCGTCTCGCCTTCGATGAGTACCGGCGCCGCCGCCCGCGCGATCCGGTGAATCCGCGCCATCAGTTCGTGAAAGGCGGGCGATTCGCCGAGCAGATGGCTGCACGCGTCGCGGCTGCGATCGCCTGTCGATTCGCTCATGCGCTCGCCGGCGCTGCGGCGCGGCACCTCTTCCTGCGAAGGGGCTAACGTCATGCGGGCTCTCCCTGCGCTCCGACCCCCGGCTCCTCAGCGGCAGCGCGCCCTCGGAATCATACTGCAACACTGCCCGACTCGGGCAGCACTTGTGCAGCGGCGGATGTTGCTGTGCACCCATGCCCGGCAACCGGATGCTCGAGCCTTGCAGCGCAACGTTTCCTGGAGTCAACCAACAACACTGTCGCGACCCGGCGATGCATCTCACCCGATCTGAAAAGGATTGTTGTTGCGTCCCGCGCGACCGTCGTCAGCGCACAATCGAATATTGCCGAGCGCAGAGGGTAGGACTAGAGTGAAGCCGCTCGATGTCAGTGTGATTCGCGGCGGTTGCCAACAGGACTTTCAAAAACTGCCGCGCCCAGCCGAGGAGAAGAAGCGAGACCCGCCGAACAGGTCTGCACTGTTCGGGTGAGTTGTGGCCCGATCCATCCCATCAGGAAGGACCTCCCATGCCGACCGTACCCATTCGCGGACCCAACGGGCAGCTGTACGCGGATCCGATGCCCTCACCCGATGAGCAGACATTCCAGGTGAACAACACCAGCGCTCAGTACTACAACTCCCCCTACTATCTGGCCCACCGCCTGCAGGTACAGCCTATTCCGCCGCGGCGGAACAATCTGACGTTGTCACTCACGGACTTCGTATCGCCCGACATCGCGGCGGCCATCCAGGCGGCGGGTGAGATCACCTTCCATGCGGCCGGTGACACCGGGGCTGCGAAGGTGAGCCGATCGGAGTCGGTGTCTCAGTCGCTCGGCCACGAAGCGCACATCGCCGACCAGATCGCGAGCGACGTGCAGGCCGCCGGGAGCGGCGGACCCGCGTTTCTCTACCTGCTCGGCGATGTCATCTATAACTTCGGCGAGGCTCAGTATTACTACGATCAGTTCTACGAACCGTTCCGCGCCTACGACCGGCCGATCTTCGCGATCCCCGGTAACCACGATGCCATGGTGTTCGGCCCGACTTCGACGGCGCCGCAGAACGTGACGCTGGCGGCGTTCCAGGCGAACTTCTGCGCCGCGGCGGCCGCCCGATCTCCCGATGCGCTCGGGCTGATGCGCACGACGATGACGCAGCCGGGCGTGTATTTCACGCTCGACGCCCCGTTCGTCTCGATCATCGGCCTTTACAGCAACGCTCTCGAAGGACCGGGCGTCGTCTCGTCCCAAGGCGGGAAGTATCCGATCACCGACGAGCAGCTCGGCTTCTTGAAGAGCGAGCTCGCCCGCCTGAAGCCCCAGCGCGTCGCGAACCAAAGAGCACTGGTTCTCGCCGTGCATCATCCGCCTCTCTCGATCGATGCCAGGCACGGCGGGTCGACGGGCCTGCAGACGGACATCGACGGGTGTTGCGCCGCGGCGGGCCTTTATCCCGACATGGTTCTCTCCGGGCATGCGCACCTCTACCAGCGCTTCACGCACCGGACGGCCGCAGGCCAGCAGGTTCCCTACCTGGTTGCGGGGAGCGGAGGCTTTGCGGCAACGCCGCCCATCACGCAGCCGCCGCCTGCGGGCACGACGATTGGCCCGGACACCCTGGTGGTGCCGCCGATCGTGGACTTCGGCTATCTGACGCTGACCGCCTCGGGCACCTCGCTGTCGGCGGTCTTCAAGACCGCGACCGCCGCCGGCACGGTCGTGCGCGACTCGGTGTCGGTTGACTTGACCAAGGGGATCATCGCCAGCAGCGGCGGAGCGCCGCGGGCCCGCGTCGCGCGAGGCGGGGCGCGCGTCCAGAAGCGCAAGCGCGCTTCGAAAGCTCGTCGCTACAGTCGCAAACCGCGCAAGGGTCGCTAGATCACCTGGAAGGGCGTGGCTGGCCCGGGAGGAGGGCGTCATGAACCAGAAGAACCTGGCGTGGGCGATTGTGCTCGCCCTAGCGGTGATCACCATCGGGAGCTGGGCGGGAGAGCCGCCGGCACCGGCAGCTCGCGACGCTCAGGCCTCGCCGCCCGGAGCGGGCGGCACGGGCTCCGCCGCCGCGGCGGGCGCGTCTGGTAATGCAGGCGCGTCAGGGAACGCAGGCGCGCCACCGGCGGCGACGAAGATCGCCATCGTCCAGCTGATCGACGCGGACACCGGACAGACCGCCGACGAGCACGTGGCGCTCAACCACAGGCTGGGGATCGTGCTGAGCCAGCCGCTGCCCGATCCGGCGGGACGCTATGCGCTCTTTATTAATGGCACTGAGATCAAGGGGCTTGCGCCGCCCGTCTATACGCGGATCAAGGTGGCGAGCGCCGCCCCTAAACCCAACGCAACCGCGGGCGACGCAAGCACGATGGTTGATGCGCTCGTGTTCAGGCTCGAGCGAAACGATGACAACCGTGACTTCTGGAAGCAGCTGCTGGGCTCGCCGTCGCTGCTCGAGCCTGACAAGGAGGTCACCGTGGCGCTCGGCGAGCGCGCCGATGCCTGCAAGCCTAAGCCGGCGGAGTGCGCGCCGGTGCAGGCGAGCATAAAGGCAGAGGGCCCCGAGGGAACTTTCAAGTTCGAGGTGCTCTCGCCAACGCGGTTCTGGATCGCGGCGGGGGTCGTGCTGCTGGTGCTCGCAGTCGTCGTTGGCACGGCGAGGATAACTACGACACTGCGGGACACTCTGCTGCCGCAACTGCCGCCGAACGAGCAGCCTTACAGCCTGGCGCGTTGTCAGATGGCTTTCTGGTTCGTGCTGATCTTTTCCTCGTTCGTCTTTCTGTACCTGATCCTCTGGGACTACAACACCGTGAGCAGCCAGGCGCTCGCGCTCATGGGGATCTCGTCGGCCACCGCGCTCGGTGCGGTGGCGGTGGACGTCATCAAGGACTCGCCCGCGGACCAGGCGAACCGGGCGCTGCAGGCGCTGGGGCTCAACACCTACGCGGACGTGCTCAGAGTCCGACGTGAGATCGTGGACCGCCAGAAGCAGCTCACCGATGCTCAGGCGAAAGCGCAGGCCGCGCGGGCGGCGGCGGCCGCAAAGGCCACCAAGGAAGCGGCGGAGCTGGCGGACGCCGCGGATCGTGCGCTGAAGCAGCTCAACAGCGAGATCCAGGACCGCCAGCTCGTCATTCGCGCCTACGAGGACAAGAGCCCTCCCTTCCGGAGCGAGAACTGGTGGAAGGACATCACCACCGACCTCAACGGTCCGACCGTGCATCGGCTGCAGGTCGTCTTCTGGACAGGCGCTCTGGGAGCGGTGTTCCTGGTCGGCGTCTATCGCGA
>Ga0187766_10001571_pt1 | contig 13414 bp, 15 predicted proteins | sample 0216_QUI02_MP05__4_FD_132971 | JGI IMG/M metagenome (GOLD analysis project Ga0187766, IMG submission 132971) | Tropical peat soil microbial communities from peatlands in Department of Meta, Colombia - 0216_QUI02_MP05_20_MG | ecosystem: Environmental > Terrestrial > Soil > Wetlands > Peat ... | reverse complement strand
CTTGCCGATCTGGGCGCATGACCCCACCGTTGCCCAGGTATCGATCATGCTGCCGGAATCGACATAGGCGCCGAGATTAACGAAGCACGGCATCAGCACCACGCCAGGCGCGATATAGGCGGAATGCCGGACCACCGAGCCCGGAACGGCGCGAAAGCCGGCGGCGCGAAACCGCTTTTCGTCCCAGTGGTCGAATTTCGACGGGACCTTGTCCCACCATACCGCGTGACCCGGTCCGCCCAGGATTTCGCTCGTATCGTTAAGACGAAACGACAACAGCACTGCTTTTTTGAGCCACTGGTTGACGCGCCAGGTGCCGTCGCTTGCCCGCTCCGCGACCCGGGCAGCGCCGCGATCCAACAGCTCCAGCGCCTGCGTCACCGCTTCACGAATAGCGCCTTGAGTGGCCGGCCCTAATTCGTCGCGGCGGTCAAAGGCAGAATCGATGGTTTTGGCGAGTTCGGCGGGAGCCATCGGGGAAATCCGTGCTGGCGGTTTGTCAGGGCGTTCGCGGGCGATGTCAAGGAATTGGGAGGGTTGCGCGCCGTTAACCGAAATCACCGGTTGGGCGGCGTCGCTGGTAAGTAAGTTGGAACTATTTTTGCATGGTCGTCGGCGGTTTTAGGCTACCAAACGAAATGCAAAGGACTTGCAATGATTACGATGGGAATAGGCCTCGTCGCCGGCATTTTTTACTGGCTGGCCTCTTACAAACTGGCGTTCTGGATACTGGTTTACGCGATCATTTACGGTGGGCTCGGCATCCTGCGCGGCGACAATCACCATCGCCCGGTCTGTCGCGGCGACTCCGAATTCACCGTGGCACTACTGATGCCGGTCGCTTGGCACATCGGCAGGCTCGCTGGCTATCTCTAAATCGAGACCGCGGTAATGCCGCGCAAGAATGCGGTGAGATCGTCGGTGACGTGATCGACGTGCGCGGCATCGCGCCCAGCGAGCTCCCATTCTTCCCGTAATACCACTTGCGCGCCTTGCGGGACGACCAGCACCGTCCGCATCCCGAGCGCGTGCGGCACTTCCAGGTTGCGCGCCAGGTCCTCGAAGATCGCGGCGCGGCTTGGGTCGACGCGGTGGCGCGCCAAAAAGCGCTCATAGACGACGCGGCGCGGCTTCGGCTCCAGTTCTGCCGCCCTGATGTCGAAGACGTCATCAAAGTGCTGCGCGATGCCGATCCGCCGCATCACTTCATCGGCATGACCGCGCGTTCCGTTCGTGAGAATGAATTTGCGGCCGGGCAGGCCGGCAATCGCCGCACCCAGCGCCGGATTGGGCATCAGCGGTGAGTGATCGATCTGATGCACGATCTCGAGAAACTTGTCCGGGTCGAGGCCGTGCTCCTCCATCAAGCCGCGCAACGTCGTGCCGTAGCGGCGATAATAATCCTTCTGCAGCCGAAACGCCTCGTCATGCGTCACTTTGAGGAAATCGACAATGTAGTCGCGAATGCGGATATCGACCTGCTGCCACAGATTGAGGCTATGCGGATAAAGCGTGTTATCGAGGTCGAAGATCCAGGTCGCAACGTTTATGAACCCCGACGGCTTGGCGACGCGCGGCGCAGCGTTTGCCGGTTTGCTCGACTCTTTGTTGCCATCTTTATCGATGAGGAAGTTTGATTCTGGCCGAATCATCGAAAATAAATCCATGAAACGGGAATAATGCCGCAATGGGGCGATCGGTGCGACACGCCGTCCGTAAATCTATGCCATTCGTGTGGGCGTTGCTAATCGGTACGCTAGCCGGTGGATTCGTGGCGGCGCTGGCGGTCTTTGCGGCGCATTCTTGAAACGACGCCTGCCCAAATGGGCGAGGACTCAGCCGGCCTCGCGCCAGGAGGTCGCCGGCAGCAAGCCTTTTAATGCGCCGTCATGGAGTCGCACCGGGTCGCGCTCGCCTTCCATTGCCAGGCGCAGCACACAACGCGCTAGCTCGTCCGGCTTGACGGTTTTGTTGCCGATCGATTTGAGCGTCAGCCACGCCTCGTCGAAAGCCGCTTCCAGAAGCACGAGCGTCTGCGGATCGAAGGAGCTGTTGTGGAAGCCGCGCATTGCTCCACCTTCGAACTCTACACGGATTTTTTGCGGATTAGCGGAAGCTTCGGCGCAAACTTCGTCACAAACTTGGCCAAGTTTGTGACACGGCCGCACGATTCGGATCAACTGCATTTGAACACGGAAGAGCGTGTTCCATTCCCCGGATGACGAAGTTTATTCACCGAGAATTGAACTCCGAACAAGTCATGCACTCAGGCGCGGCAGCAGCCGGGTGGCATTGCCACTTGAAATCGCGGCAAGATCCGGCGTTGACAACGTTCGCCGCAGGTTTTCAATCTGATCGAGCGGATAATACGGGTAGTCGCTGCCGTAGGTGATCTGCGACATCGGTATGAGAGTGGTCAACGCCGCCATGGAGGCGGGGTGGGTCGCATTCGCGGTGTCGTAGAACAGGCGGCGGAACTCCGCTTCAATGCCATCGGGTGCGAACCGGTCGCGGTTGCCGGCGCGGTCGAAAAACGACTCGATCCGCCCGGCCAGCATCGGGATGGTGCCGCCGGCATGCGAGAAGAGCCATTTGATATCGCGCATGCGCGCGAATGTGCCGCTGAGCAGAAGACTGACGATCGTGCGCGTCGTATCGTGCGGCACCTCGATCACGGCGGGAAACGCGCCGACATTAAGCCGGCCGCAACAGCTCGCGACCAAGGGATGGACGTAGACGACCGCCTTGCGCCGATTGAGCTCCTCAAAGACGGGCTGATAGACGGGATCGCCGAGCCACTTGTCTCCGTAGTTTGTTTGTAAATTTACCCCGTCCGCTTTGAGCGTATCCAACGCATATTCGACCTCTTTGAGCGTCGCGTCGGTGTCAAGCATCGACAGCGGCGCGAACAGGGCGTAGCGCCCCGGCTTGTCACGGACCATTTCGGCGGCGAAATCGCAGCACAATCGCGCCATGTCATGCGCCGCGTTCGGCCCGGCGTCGAACCAGGTTCCCGGCGTGGAGGCGAGCGACAAGACGCTGGTCGTGATGCCATTTTTATCCATCGCCTCGATATCTCGATCGCGCGACCATGCGAGCTGAACGCCGAAGTGTGGAATTTTGCGCTGATCCTCCCAGTCGGACCAGGCTTTCTGATAGGCCGGTGGATAGAAATGATGGTGGGTGTCGATCAGCTTCGATCCCTCGGGGGCGAGCGCATGGCTACGCCCGGGGAAAGTCGCGACCGCGCCGAGCGCTGCGGCACCCGCCAGCAATTGCCGGCGCGATGCGTGGCGATGCTCTAGGTGGCAATGCTGTTGGTTGGCGATTGCGTCCATGATGCTGCTCCGGAGAATGCCCCGGCCTGATCGTACATTATCGGCGGTGCCGGACAACAATCTTGGGCGCGTTAACGCCACAGCTGAAATGCAATCAGGCCAGCGAGCATGATAATCACGCCGAGCGCCTGCAGCGGCTCGATAACTTCGCCAAGGACAAATCCGCTAAGGATTGTCGCGGTGAGAGGCTCAAGATGCATGATCACGGCGGTGCGGAAGGCTCCGATGCGCACTGTCGAGAGAAATACGAACAAGATCGCCGCCGTGCTGGCAAGACTGAGCGCGAGAAGATAGGCCCAGGTCAAACCAGACTGCGGCATGGTCCACGCGCTCTGAACAAATGACGCCAGGATGAAAATCACGGTCGAGGATAGCATTGAGTACCACGTCGTTAGCCGTGCGTCGGCGCCGACGAGAAAAGCGCGCGTCACCAGCAAAACCACGGTGCGGCAGGCCGCGGCGCCGATCGCATAGGCGACGCCGGCCAAGGCAAAGCCGGCAGGATGCGCGTCGATCAGCAGCGCTAGTCCGCAAAACGCGACCAGTGCACACAGCATGCCCTTCCAGCGCAGCGGTTCGAGACCAGCCAAAGCAGCGGTCAAGCCGGTGAGCAGCGGATAGGTGAAATAGGACAGGACCGCAGTCGGCACGTCGATGGTTTCGATCGCGTTGAACAAGCAGAAAATCAATCCGGCAAAAATGATGCCGACGACCATCGAGATGAGGCGCACTTGAGCGCTCGCGACCGGGTGGCGCCCGAAATGAAACCAGCTCGCCACAAAGGCAAGCCCGACCAGGCTGCGAAACGACAACATCGACACGACGTCGACGCCGCTCGCCAACACGATTTTGGCCAAGACGTCGGAGATGCCGAGCGAGGCGCCGGCGGCGATCCCGGGGCCAAGCCGGTGCATGCGATCGAGGAGCGCGGAAGAGTTCATTCGCGGTAAAGCCGTCCAGCGCCGCTGGATCAGCGGCGAAACAGCGTCCCGGCGCCGAGCTCGGTGAACAGCTCGAGCAGCACCGCGTGCGGCACCTTGCCGTCCAGGATCACGACCGCCTCGACCCCGCGCTCGAGTGCATCGATGCAGGTCTCCACCTTCGGAATCATTCCCCCCGAAATGGTGCCGTCGGCGATCAGGCGGCGAGCCTCGTCCGCGGTAAGCTCCTTGATCAGCTTTTTTGACTTATCGAAGACGCCGGGAACGTCGGTGAGAAGCAAGAGACGCTTGGCGTTGAGCGCGCCGGCGACGGCGCCAGCAAAAGTATCGGCGTTAACGTTGAAAGTTCCACCGTGCGCGCCCGCAGCAACCGGCGCCAGAACCGGAATGAGTTTGCGGCCGAGAACCTGATCGAGCACGGTGGTGTCGACCTTTTCGGGTTCGCCGACAAATCCAAGATCGACGATTTTCTCGATCTCGGAACCGGGGTCGACCACCGTGCGCGTGAGCTTGCGCGCCACGACCATGTTGCCGTCCTTACCGCACAGACCGATAGCTTTGCCGCCGGCCTCGTTGATAAAGCCCACCATTTGTTTGTTGATCGATCCGGCAAGGACCATTTCGACCACTTCGAGCGTCTGCTCGTCAGTGACGCGCAAACCGGCCGTGAACTGCGATTTGACACCGACCCGCTTGAGCATGGCTTCGATCTGCGGCCCGCCGCCATGCACCACGACCGGATTGATCGCAATCTGCTCCAGAAGGACGACGTCGCGCGCGAATTCGCGCGCCAAGTGTTCCTCGCCCATAGCGTGACCGCCGTACTTCACCACGACGGTCGCCTCGTCGTAGCGCTGCATATATGGCAAGGCTTCCGCCAGGATCTGAGCCTGCTGAAATGGCGTCACGTCCATGAAGGAACTCCTTTGCCGGATGCGGCTATTTAGCCGCGGCAGCGAAGCCGAGAAAGGGGCAATCGGTCAAGAAGCCACAGGAACATCAAGGCATTCCGTCCGTCACTGAAGCGACAGAGCGGGTCTTGCCGTGATCGTACTCGGCATTCTTGCCGTCGCGGGCGTGTTCACCGCAACATTGACGCTGATCGCGTTCATGGTTGCCGGCGCGGCCATCGTGCTCACTGGCAGTACGCTCAGCGGCACGATGATCGGGTTCATGCGCCCGACCCGCACGACCGCCCAGGTGCGGTCTGCTTCGTAACGCGGACGCATTCGCGGTAAAGCAGAACTGTGGTGTGGCGCGGGTCAAGACCTGCGCCACACTCACATTTGTCATTCATCGTCGTTTCTGAGACGGCGCTTTCATCGTTCGGGTCCGGCATGTTCCTTGATCAGTCGGGCAATCGCCGCGCGCAAATTTTCGATGCCTCTGCCGCTGCGGGCTGAGGTAGCGATTAGCTCCGGAAAAGCCGCGGGTCTTTTAGCGATCGCGGCTTTGATGGTTTCGGCGCGCTCGGCGATCGCGCCTTCGCCGATCTCGTCGCATTTTGTAAGGACGATCTGATGGCTAACGCCAGCTTGGCTTAGCGTGTCGAGCATGTCCTCGTCGGTCGATTTAAGTCCGTGGCGCGAATCGATCAGGACGTAAATGCGCGCGAGGTTGGGACGTGTCTGTAAATAGCCATGGATCAGTCGGGACCACGCGGCGGACTTTGCCTTGCCGGCCGCGGCGTAGCCATATCCAGGCATGTCGACGAGCGTCAACTGCTGTGGACCGCCGAAGAACAAGAGTTGCTGGGTGCGACCGGGCGTGTTCGAAGTCCGCGCCAGCGCTCTGCGGCCGGTGAGGGCATTGATCAGCGATGACTTGCCGACGTTGGACCGGCCCGCGAAAGCAATTTCGGTTCGCGCAGATGGCGACAGTGCATTGGCGACGTCGGCCGCACCGACAAAGTTCCACTCGCAGGCAAACAAGCGGCGGCCAAGGTCAATCTCCGCGGCAGAAAAGCCGCGCGGCTCAACAGTCGCCGTCATGGATGGCGCCCTGGCGGCCCGCCGTTGGAACAAAAATTCGGGCCTGCAGTTCCTTCACAGACCAAGTTGCGGAATTGCGGGAGGAGGAGATGGACGATTGGTCGAGCATTCGGTTCTGCGACGTGGTGAATCTCATCCTCGGCGGCGTCCTGTTCTTTTCACCCTGGCTTTTTGATCTTTCTTCCGGCGCCCAGTGGCAGACGGCGTCCATCGTCGGCATCATCATCGCGGTGCTGTCGATCGCGGCTCTGGCCGCTTTTGCGGTTTGGGAAGAATGGTTCATTCTGGTTGCCGGGATTGGGCTTATCGTATCGCCATGGCTCCTTGGCTTCCAGAACAGCGGCGCCATGATCATTGACGTGGCGATCGGCGTTGTGGTCGCGGTCTTGGCTGCGTTCGAGGTCTGGCTGACGCGCGAGGGCAAACCGCAAGTTATCGTCAGCGACTAATCCGTCCCGAGGCGGCCTGCGAATCAAAAGGGGGACATCTGCGTGTCCCCCGTTTCAACACCCTTGAAATGGATTGTCAGGCCAGTTCCTCGGCGAATTGAGCGCGCCAATCATTCGGCGCTGGAGCGTAGGCCGGGTTCTTGGCGTTGCCCTGGTACCGCGCGGCTGCCGCCACCGCGGAAATCCCGATCTGCCTGTAACAGGCGTCCAGCGCCGGCCGGGGCTTCGGATCGCCGCCAGAAATCTCACGCAGTTCAGCCATTTGGCTTATCGTTCCGTTGGATTTGGCATCATTTTTGGCAGTACTCTTGACAGCACGCTTGGCAGTCACATCCGGCATACTGGGCCCCGTTAGTTTTCCTGTGGATTAGCGCGAGTTTCTAGGTGTTGAGTGAGGCGGAAATGGGCGGCAAATCGTGCCTTGCCGTGACATCTCTGCTAGACAATTACCTGCACCGGGCGTGGTAAACCCCGGCTTAACGGCTAAGGATCATAATTTCTTTCGCGGCTTGATCTTCGGGTTATCGACCCCGACCACATTCACTGCGGCATTCCTGCAACACTCGGCGGGGACCTTGCCGTAACCGGTCGTTACGTCTGGCACCGCGACGACGGTTTGGGGTATTGGATTGATGGGTAGATTAACCGGCCGTGTGGCCGGGCGGCGGGAGAGTTAACGCGTCATGACAGTACGTGGCATCGCTTTTGTGATCGTCGGACTTGCGCTGGGCGGCTGCATGCAAGAGACGCTGGAGCCGGCGACGCAAGCCACTTGGAATGCGCGCGACAAGCAATTGATGTCCAATCTGCCTTATGCGCAGGCCTCAATTCCCGAGCCTTACAAGCGCCATATCGTCGAATTTACGCGCAAGGAAACGCCCGGCAGCATCGTCATCGATACCGACAATAAGTTTCTCTACTACGTGCTGCCGAAGGGACAGGCGATCCGCTACGGTATTGCCGTGGGCGAAGACGCGCAGGTGTGGAGCGGAATCGCCAAGATCGGACGCATGGAGGAATGGCCGGCTTGGGTGCCAACACCCAGCGAGCAGACGCGACTTGGTCCATTGCCCGCTTTCGTCACCGGCGGACCGCACAATCCTATGGGCGCACGGGGCATGTACCTCTACTCCGGCAACAAGGACACGCTGTACCGGATTCACGGAACCAACCAGCCCGAATATATCGGTCAGGCTATCTCATCCGGCTGCATCCGCATGACTAATGAAGACGCCATCGATCTCTATAGCCGAGTCAAGCTCGGCACCATCGTTGTCGTGCTCGCACCCAAGCAGAACGACTCGCCGTTCAGTCCAATGATGGCGGCCGGTCCGGACACCAAGGCTGGCCGCACATACTGATTGCGAAAGGCTTCGGACAAATAGCAACGGCGCCGCAATGACCGGCGCCGTTTGTTTTTGTGCCGCTTGTCTTCGCGCGGCTTGCTTTTGCGAGGGGCTGCCTAGGCCGGGCCGGGGACCGAAGATCACAGTCGATCGATGCGCTCACGCCGCGCCCAATCGAGCGTCTTGTCGAGCGCGCGGCCGAGCCGATCGAATAGGTCGTCGATCTCGGCGGCGGTGATGATCAGCGGCGGGCAAATGGTGAGGACATCCCCCATCACCGCGCGCACGATCAGGCCCTCGTCCTCGGCGAAGCGTACGGCGCGCGGCGCGACTCCCTGCGCGGGCGCGAAGCCCTGGCGGGTTTTTTTGTTCGCAACCAGTTCGATGCCGCCGATCAGCCCGAGCCCGCGCGCTTCACCGACCAGCGCATGATGGTTCAGCGCGGCCAAGCGCGCCTGAAATTGCGGCGCCAGTTGCGCGGCACGCTCGAACAGCCGATCACGCGCATAGATCTCGATTGCTTTGAGCGCGACTGCGGCGGACACAGGATGGCCGCCATAGGTGAAACCGTGTCCGAAGGCGCCGATCTTTTTACTTTCGGTCAGCAGCGCCTCGTACATGACTTCCGGAATCATCACGCCAGCAATCGGCAGATAGGCCGAAGACAGCGCCTTGGCCACCGAAATCGCATGCGGGACGAAGTTAAGCTTCTGACAGCCGAAGGCAGTGCCAAGCCTGCCAAAGCCGCAAATTACTTCATCGCTGATTGTGAAGACATCGTATTTGGCGCAGACCGCGCCGATCTTCTCAAAATAAGTTTGCGGCGGCACGATCACGCCGCCGGCGCCCATCACCGGTTCGGCGATGAAAGCCGCCACCGTGTCGGGATCTTCCTTTAAGATCAGTGCTTCCAGTTCGGCCGCGAGCCGCGTCGCAAACGCCTCCTCGTTTTCACCTTCCTGCGCGAACCGGTAGTGATGCGGACAGCCGGCGTGCAAGAAGCCCGGCAAGGGCAGGTCGAAATCGCGATGGTTGACTGGCAACCCGGTGAGCGAAGCCGCCGCCACGGTGACACCGTGGTAAGCCTTGAGCCGGCTGATCACTTTCTTTTTTTGCGGTCGGCCGAGCGCATTATTGAGATGCCAGACAAGTTTTACCTGCGTGTCGTTGGCCTCAGAGCCCGAATTGCAAAAGAACACTTTTGAAATCGGAACCGGCGCAATCTCCTTGAGCTTTTCCGCAAGCTCGATGGCCGGGTCATGGCTGCGGCCGGTGAACAGGTGCGCAAAGGACAGTTTGCGCATTTGCTCGGCGGCTGTCTCGACAAGTTCTTCATTACCGTAGCCCAGCGCCGTGCACCACAGCCCGGCCATGCCTTCGATGTAAGCCTTGCCGTCCGTATCATAGACGTGGATGCCCCGCGCCCGCTCAATGATGAGCGGTCCGGTCTCGCGAAAGCTGGCGAGATTGATGTAAGGATGCACCAGTGTTTCGACGTCGCGGACGGCCAGATTGGTGAGTGGAGGCATGGGATCCAGGTGTGTCGCGGCTCTTTGGTTCGCGCCGCAGTTCGCCGGGCTTTGATGTCATCGTGCCGCGACGGGCGCAAGCTCTTAATCGCCTTCGCCGATCTGTGTGCGTCCTTGCCTATCGAGTATCGTATTTTTTTGTCCTGCTATTCGTCACATTTGCTGCCAGCGGCCTGGGCCGCGGTAGCGGCACTTGCGCGGCGGCTTCAGCCGGCTGTTCAGGCTGCTCGCTCGCCTCCTCCGACGCGGCAGATTCGGCTTGTGCCGATGCCGGCGGTGGCGGCTCGCGAATGTCCCACTCGCAGAGTTTATAGCCGTTGCGTCGCTCCGCGAGATCGAGATGCACATGCTCCTCGTGGTAGCCGTCCGAGCCTGGTCCCAAGACGGTCGAAAATCGCGCGCAGGCGCTGGCGCGAATTTTCTCGCGCAGTTCCCTGGCCACGCCGATGTCGGTCAGATTGACTTCGTGGCCGTCGGCAAGCCGAAAATCGCGCACGTCCAGTGCGTCAGCGCGGCCGTGCTCGCTTAGCGCCGCAGCGCGCACGCGATTGCGACCGCGGCATTCGTACGAGTCGAAATTGTCGAGGCCACGCAGCGGCGGCCCGGTTTCCTTAAAGGTTGGCGCAACATCCTCACGCAGCCAGTTGGCGATCTGCTCGGCCATCGAACAGCGCAGCGTGGCCGGCGGAGTTACCGCCACTCTGGTCTGATCAGGCAAGATCACGAATTGGAGCTGCACGGCGTCGGCCGCCCCGCAATCGCCCGGGCCGACAAGCGTGCCGAGCGACTGGAATACGCCGGTTTTTCCCAGGCGCACCTGACACGCCGATGGCGCCGCCGGCGGCGCGCCCGCTGCGCCGGAATCCGGAAACGAGGCATAGACCTCCTGCGGCGGGGCGAACTGCTCCGGAAGAACAAGCGGCAGCGAGCGCGGCTGCGATGCCGCATGGCCGGATCGGGTGCGTGCGGCGGACGGCTCGGTCTGCGCCCCCGTCTGCGCATTGCTCGGCCCCGTAGCGCCGACCATAGCGGCCGCCAGAAGCAATACAGCAATGGCAGCGGCAGGTTTCACCCGGGATGTCGCTGGCGCGGTCGAGCGGTTGTTTGGGAAGGGCGGCTTAGGCATGTTTAGAATCGCGCATGGTTAGAATATGCCGGCTAATAGTGGAAGCTATTTTGCAAAATGGTGACCTTTCCAGGCGATGGGGAGTTTGCCTTCGTGGAACACCAGATTAATTTTGGGCATCTCGACCGCCCGCGCGCTGGGGCGGCGCATGCGGTTCAATGCACGATCTGGAATGGGCGGTCGCCCGGACCAAGATGGTGCAACAATGGGAGGTGACGAATGCTTGGGCTGATGCAGGACTGGCCACTTTTGTGCCATCGCATCATCGATCACGCCGCCATGAATGCCGGCGAGCGGCCCGTGATCTCACGATCCATCGAAGGGCCAATGCATGAAACCAACTACGCCGAAATCCGTAAGCGCGCCCTGCGCGTGGCGCAGCGGCTCGAACGTGACGGGCTCAGGCTTGGTGATCGGGTAGCAACCCTCGCCTGGAATACCTGGCGCCATCTCGAGACCTGGTACGGTATTCTCGGCGTCGGCGCGGTTTACCACACCGTCAATCCGCGTCTGTTCACGGATCAGATCGCGTGGATCATCAATCACGCCGAAGATCGCGTGATTATGACCGATGTCACGTTCTTGCCGATCCTGGAAAAGATCGCCGATCGCATTCCGACGATCGAACGCACGATCGTCTACTGCGATGCGGCGCATATGCCGGCAACCTCGCTGCGTAACGCCGTACCCTATGAGGACTGGCTTGCCGAAGCCGATGGTGACTTCGCCTGGAAGTCGTTCGACGAAAATACCGCCGCGGGCATGTGCTACACCTCCGGCACCACCGGAAATCCCAAGGGTGTGCTCTATTCACACCGCTCCAATGTGCTGCATGCGATGGCGGCGTTGCGCCAGGACATGATCGGGCTCTCCGCCACCGATGTCGCAATGCCGGTAGTGCCGCTGTTTCACGCCAATGGCTGGGCGATCGGATTTGCAGCGCCGATGGCCGGGGCCGCGCTCATCCTGCCGGGACAAAAACTGGATGGCCCCTCGATCTATCAGTTGCTCACCGAATACAAGGTAACCTGCACCGCCGCCGTGCCGACGGTTTGGTTGGCATTGCTGCAGGATCTGGAAAAGACCGGCGGCAAGTTGCCCTATCTGCGCCGCGTCGTGATCGGCGGCTCGGCCTGTCCGCGCGCCATGATCGCAACTTTCCAGGATGTGTATGGCGTCAAAGTCACTCACGCCTGGGGCATGACCGAGATGAGCCCGCTCGGCACCAGCTGTTCGCTCAAGCCCGAATATGCCGGGCTCAAGGGTGACGCGCTTCTCGACGTATTGGAGAAGCAAGGATATTCGCCGTTCGGCGTGGAGATGAAAATCACCGACGATCACGGCCACCGCAAACCGTGGGACGGCAAGACCTTTGGACGGCTGAAGGTCCGCGGCCCGGCGGTGGCCAGGGCTTATTTCAAAGACGACAGCAATATTCTCGATGACGAAGGATTTTTCGATACCGGCGACGTCGGCACCATCGATCGCTACGGTTATCTGCATATCACCGACCGTTCCAAGGACGTCATCAAGTCGGGTGGCGAATGGATCTCATCAATCGAACTGGAGAACCTCGCGGTCGGTCATCCGAAAGTCGCTGAGGCCGCAGTCATCGGTGTGCGGCACCCGAAATGGGATGAGCGGCCGTTGCTGGTCATCGTGCTCAAGGCGGGCCAGCAGGCGAGCAGGGAGGAAATCTTGACCTTCCTCGAGGGCAAGATCGCCAAATGGTGGATGCCGGACGACGTCGCCTTTGTCAGCGAGATTCCGCACACCGCAACGGGCAAGATTCAGAAAACGACGCTGCGCGACCAGTTCAAAGATTACGTATTTCCGAGCGCTGCGGCTTGATATTTTAGAAGGGCATCAAACGCAATTAGCGACAAAACGTTTCACCTCTCGCGCTGCAGTATTCTCGTGGCGCTTTGCAATCGTTGCATAACTCCGCCTCTTTCAGATCCTCACCGCACTGGCAAAAGGCCGAAAAGCAAAGCCGAACCAGTAAGTTGATCGGCACACAAGGTTGGCACTTTGTTGCCACAAGAATTTCATTCTCCACCGTGGCGATTTTTTAGAACAGTGCGACGCACAATCGTCACAATTGGCTGGCCATAGCGCGCGCAGTTCGCGAACCGCGGACTCAATCACCCTTCCCACCAACAATCAAACAGGATGGTCATGGCTGTTTATAGCCTCAAGAAAGCTTTGTTTGCTTCGGCTCTCATCGCCTGCGTAGCTGGGCTACCGCTGGCGGCGTCGGCGCAGAGCGGAATTGCGTCGGTTTACGGGTATGGCCGTACCGCTAACGGCGAGCATGTATCGCCCGGTGCGCTCACTGCCGCGCATCGCACGCTGCCGTTCGGCACGATGGTGCGGGTCACCAACAAAAGCACCGGCCGCTCGGTCGTGGTGCGGATCAACGATCGCGGGCCTTTCGTCCGCGGCCGTATCATCGATCTCACGCCGGCAGCGGCGCGAGCGTTGGGGTTCTCCGGCCTGGCCAATGTAGAAGTCAACGTCGTCGGCCGCCGCACCTGAGCCGCGACCGTTGGCAGTTAAAGCCAAGCACGGGACGGGAGGCGCAAGTCTCCCGTTTTTTCTTCCACCGACAAGTTCAGATTGATCTATTCCGCAGGCTGCTTCGGCTTGGGCCCGACGAATGTGCTCTTGAGATTGTTCCAAAGCTCAATCTTG
>Ga0187766_10001570_pt1 | contig 13417 bp, 10 predicted proteins | sample 0216_QUI02_MP05__4_FD_132971 | JGI IMG/M metagenome (GOLD analysis project Ga0187766, IMG submission 132971) | Tropical peat soil microbial communities from peatlands in Department of Meta, Colombia - 0216_QUI02_MP05_20_MG | ecosystem: Environmental > Terrestrial > Soil > Wetlands > Peat ... | reverse complement strand
TGGTCGACGATGATCTGCGCGCCGTTCGCGAAGTCGCCGAACTGGGCCTCCCAGAGCACGAGCGCCTCCGGCGCCGCCTCCGAGTAGCCGTACTCGAAGCCGACGCAGGCGTACTCCGAGAGCGGCGAGTTGTGGATCTCGAACGACGCAGTCGCCTCGTCCAGGTGCTGCATCGGTGTGAACGTCGCGCCCGTGTTCACGTCGTGAAGCACGACGTGGCGATGCGAAAAGGTGCCGCGCTCGGTGTCCTGTCCGGTGATCCGGATCGGGATGCCGTCGACGAGCAGCGACGCGAACGCGAGCGCCTCCGCCTGGCCCCAGTCGATCCCGCCGTGCTCGATCGTCTCGCGCCGGCGCTCGAGCTGGCGCATCAGCTTCGGGTGCGGTGCGAACCAGTCGGGCACGCGCAGCAGCTCCTCGTTGAGCCTGCGGAGCCAGTCGACGGCCACCGCGGTCACGACCTCGCCGCGCGCGGCGGGAGGCAGCTGACGCTCGACCGCCGGCGGCAGCATGCCGAAGCTCTCGCGCAGAGCCTCGTGCGCCTCCTTCAGCCGTCTCTGCACCCCGGCCGCGAGCTCATCGGCCTGCTCCTTCGAGACGACGCCCGCCGCCACGAGCTCGGCCGCGAACTGCTCGCGTACGGTTGGCTGCCCGGCGATGGCGGCGGCGAGCAGCGGCTGCGTGTACGCGGCCTCGTCCTGCTCGTTGTGTCCGTGCCGCCGGTAGCCGACGAGGTCGACGACGACGTCGTGGCCGAAGCGCTGCCGGTATGCCATCGCGAGCCGCACGGCCGCGATCGCGGCTTCGGGATCGTCGGCGTTGACGTGGACGATCGGGATGTCGAATCCCTTGGCGAGGTCGCTCGAGTAGCGGGTCGAGCGCCCGTCCCCCGGATCGGTGGTGAAGCCGACCTGGTTGTTCGCGATCAGGTGCAGCGTGCCGCCCGTCGAGTAGCCGGCGAGCCCCTGCAGGTTGAGGGTCTCCGCCACCTCGCCCTGGCCGGCGAACGACGCGTCGCCGTGGATCAGAATCGGCAGCGCGACGCTGGGGTCGTGGTAGCCCTCGCGCGTCGAGCGGTCCGTCTGCTCGGCGCGCGCGCGGCCCTCGACGACCGGGTCGACCGCCTCGAGGTGGCTGGGGTTGGATGCGAGCGTGACCGTGATCTCACCGACGCGCGTCGTCCGGGCGCCGGCCGCACCGAGGTGGTATTTCACGTCGCCGGTACCGCCCTCGTCGCTCGTGACGACGGCTTCGATCGTCCGCTCCCCCTCGAACTCGCGGAGGATCACCTCGTAGGGGCGCCCGACGACGTGGGCGAGCACGTTGAGACGGCCGCGGTGCGCCATCCCCAGCACGACCTCGTGCGCGCCGTCGTCGGCGGCGAGGTCGATCGCCTCGTCGAGCATCGGGACGAGCACGTCGAGGCCTTCGATCGAGAACTGCTTCTGGCCGAGGAAGACCCGGCGCAGGTATTGCTCCATCCCCTCCACCTCGCTCAGGCGTGCGAGCAGGCGGACGCGCTCGTCGGCGTGGAGCGGTCGGCGGTAGCGACCGGACTCGATCGCGTGGCGCAGCCACACCCGCTCCTCGTGGTCGGAGATGTGCTCGATCTCGTAGGCGAGCGTGCCGCAGTACGTGGCCTGGAGGCGCGGCAGCGCCTCGGCGAGCGTCTCGCCCTCGACGAACAGCCCCAGCGTCGCGGCCGGGATGCGCGCCTGCAGCTCCGGCGTGAGCGGCGGGACGAGCCGCTCCGGCTCGAGCGCCGGGTCGCCCGTCGGCTCGGAGCCGAGCGGGTCGACGCGCGCGGCGAGGTGACCGTGCATGCGGAAGGCCTCGACGAGCGCCATCGCGGCGGCGACGCCTGCCGCCGCCGGCTCTGCTGGCGCCGCGGGCTCTGCTGCCGCCGCCGGCTCCGCCGGCGCCGCCACAGGCGTCTCCGGCTCTGCTGCCGCCGCCGGCGCTGCCGCCGGCACCGGCGGATGCCCGTTGCCGGCTTCCGCGCGACGATCGAGCAGGCGCGCCAGGCCCGGCTGCACCTTGAGCAGAGTCTCGGGGGCGTCCTCGAACAGCTCGCGCCACTCCGGCGGGACGGCCGCGGGGTTGTCGAGGTACTGCTCGAGCAGCAGGGCGGCGTAGCCGGTGTTGAGTCCGTCGACCTCGGGGCGGCTCATGCCGGGGATCGTAGTGGCAGCGCTACCAGAGCTGGCGCTGCGTCACGACCGCGATCGTCATCCCCAGGACGAAGCAGGCGGCGGAGACGAGCACCGCGGCGAACGCGAGCCGCCGGTGCCGCCCGCCCATGCCCGCGCTGATCATCGCGAGCAGGATGGCCGGCCCGAGCAGGCGGAGGGGGTGCCAGGCGAGCGCGATGAGGCTCGCGAAGATGGAGAAGGCGGCGAGGAAGCCGGCGACCGTCTCGGACGAGCTCGTCCGGTCCTGCCCGTCGAGGTGTGCTCCGGACACGCTCACCGGCGCGCTGCCTTCGCATACGCGGTGCGCGGCGTGCGCGGATACGTCCGCCGCGGCCCCCCGTGCGGGCGCGGCCTCAGCCTGGACGGCGACCGGCGCCGGCGCCAGCCGGGGCCCGGCTCGTCGGGGCCGAGCTTCGCGGTCACGTCGCTGCCCGCAGAGGGCTTCGGTTCCGCCTTGATCGCGCAGTAGACCACGGTGCAGAGGTAGACGATGGGGATCTTCAGGATCACCATGAGGAACACGATCTCCCAGATCGAGTCCGGCGCCACCGGTGGAGAGTCTACCGGGAGCGCTAGGCGGACGAGGCCCAGGCGTGCATCGCGTCGACGAGGGCGCCGAGACGAAGGCCGAGCTCGGTGAGGCGGTACTCGACGCGTGGCGGGCGGGTGTGGAGCACGCGCCGCGTGAGGATGCCCGCATCCTCCAGCTCGACGAGCCGGGCGGCGAGGGTTCGCGGCGGGATCGTCTCCAGGCTCTGCTTGAACTCGTTGAAGCGCACGGCGCCGGCCTCCGCGGACGCCCACAGGATCGCGAGCACCCAGCGCCGCCCCAGGAGCTCGGCCGCGCGGGCGACCTCCTGGGGCAGCGGCGGGCACTCGCGGCAGCGGGTCACGAGACGACCTTGAGGCTCGGCTGAGGCTTCGGCTCGAGGGCGAGCTCGAGCACCTCGTCGAGCGTCATCACCGGGTGGAAGGCCATCGCCGACCGCACGTCCTCGGGCACGTCGTCGAGGTCGGCGCGGTTCCGCTCCGGGATGATCACGTCGGTCAGCCCGGCCGCGTGCGCGGCGAGGACCTTCTGCTTGAGCCCGCCGATCGGGAGCACGCGCCCCTGCAGCGTCACCTCGCCGGTCATCCCGACCGTGTGCTTCACCGGTCGCTCCGTCAGCAGCGACGCGAGCGCCGTCGCCATCGTGATCCCGGCGCTCGGACCGTCCTTCGGCGTCGCGCCTGCGGGCACGTGCACGTGGAAGGTGCGCTCGTGGAACGCCTTCGGCTCGATCTCGAGCTCGGCTGCGTGCGAGCGCACGTAGGAGAGCGCGATGCGCGCCGACTCCTTCATGACGTCGCCGAGCTGTCCGGTGAGGATGAGCTCGCTGCCGCCGTCCATCGCAGTCGCCTCGATGAAGAGCACGTCGCCGCCCGAGCCGGTCACCGAGAGGCCGGTGGCGACTCCGGGCACGGCCGTCCGCTCCGCTGCCTCGCGGAAGAACTTCTGCCGTCCGAGCGCGTCGCGCACGACGTCGGCGTCCACCGCGACCGGCGCCTCGACTGCGCCCGACGCGATCTTCGTCGCGGTCTTGCGGAGGATCTTCCCGAGCTCCCGCTCGAGCTGGCGAACGCCGGCCTCACGGGTGTAGTCCGAGACGACGAGCTGGATCTCCGCGTCGGAGATCGAGACCTCGTCCTCGCGCAACCCGTTCTGCTCCAGCTGGCGCGGCCACAGGTACCCGCGCGCGATCGCCGTCTTCTCGTCGGTCGTGTAGCCGTCGAAGCGGATCACCTCCATGCGGTCGAGCAGCGGTCCGGGGACCGTGTCCGCGACGTTGCCCGTGGCGATGAAGAACACCTCGGAGAGGTCGAGCTCGACGTCGAGATAGTGGTCGCGGAACGAATGGTTCTGCGCCGGGTCGAGCACCTCGAGCAGCGCGGCGGACGGATCGCCCCGCCAGTCGGCGCCGACCTTGTCCACCTCGTCGAGCAGGATCACCGGGTTCATGGTCCCGGCGTCACGCAGCGCACGCACGAGCCGGCCCGGCAGCGCGCCGATGTACGTGCGGCGGTGACCGCGGATCTCCGCCTCGTCGCGGATGCCGCCGAGCGACATGCGCACGAACTCGCGGTTCAGCGCACGCGCGACCGACTCGCCGATCGACGTCTTGCCCGTGCCGGGCGGACCGATCAGCGTGAGGATCACGCCCGACCGCTTGTCGTTGGCGATGCCACGCTCCTGGCGGAGCTTGCGCACGGCGAGGTACTCGACGATCCGTTCCTTCACGTCGTCGAGGCCGGCGTGGTCGTGGTCCAGCACCTCGCGTGCGTGCTCGGGGTCCAGCCGCTCGTCCGAGCGCTTCGACCACGGCACGGAGGTGAGCCAGTCGAGGTACGTGCGGATCATCGACGCCTCGCCGGAGGCGTCGCCCATCGTCTCGAGGCGGCGGAGCTCGCGCTCGGCCTGGGCGCGGACGGCATCGGGCATGCCCGCCTCGTCGATCTTCGCGCGGTACTCCTCGACCACCGAGCCCTCGTCCTCGCCGAGCTCCTTGCGGATCGAGTCCATCTGCCGGCGCAGGAACCATTCGCGCTGCTGCTTCTGCGCGCCCGACTCGACGTCGTTGCGGATGCGCTGCCGCACCTGCAGCTCGGCGAGCCGCTCGCGCTGCAGCGACAACGCGTACTCCAGCCGCTCGACCACGTCGACCTTCTCGAGCAGGTCGACCCGCTGCGCGAAGGAGATGTCGGGGGAGTACGCGCTCGTGTCGGCGAGCGCGCCCGCCTCGGTGATCGAGCGGAGGAACTGCGCGATGCGGTCGTCCGCCTCGCGGATCTCGAGGATCTCCTCGACGACGGCGCGGTACTCGCGCTCGAGCTCGCGCGTCTGCACGGGCGGCGGGTTCTCGTCGGGGCGCTCTTCGATCTCGACGCGCAGCCGGCCCTGCGAGTCGGTGTGCGCGGCGCCGATCACGCCCCGGTGCAGCGCCGACAGCGCCACGGCGTGGCCGCCGCCGGGCAGGCGGACGCGCTCCACGACGTCAGCCACCGTGCCGACCTTCGCGTATTCCTGCTCGTGCCGTGGCACCAGGAGGACGCGGGCCTCGTCGCCGGTGTCGACCGCCAGCGTGACGGTCATGCCCGGGAACACGACGGTGTCCTCGAGCGGAACGAGCAGGATGTCACTCACGATCTGGTCTCCAATCACATGTACTAGGTATTCGGATTGTACCACCACTAGAACGACGCGCGGCACCGCGATAATCCCCGCTTAACCCGCACCCGGCGCGGCCGCTGCTTCGATGGAGTCGTGCTCGCCGTCGCGCTCGCCGCCGCCGCACTGGCCCGTTCCGCCGCCCCTGCCGGCATACCGGCGAGCTGGACGGAGGTGCGGACCGGCCCGGCGGGCGGCTCCGTCTGGCAGGGCCGCATCCCCGACTCCGTCGTCCCCTGGGACACGCGCCCGAGCGCCGTCTACCTCCCCCCGGGCTACCCGGCCGCGCGCCGCTACCCGGTCGTCTACCTCCTGCACGGCATGCGGGGCAACCCGTCGTCGATCTGGGGCGGGCTCCGGCTCGCCGACGTCGCCGACGGCCTGATCGCCTCCGGCCGTGCCCGCCCGTTCATCGCCGTGATGCCGGTGGCCGGCCCGGTCGTCGACCCGAACCGCGGCGAATGGGCCGGCGTGTGGGAGGACTACGTCGTCCAGGACGTCGTCCCCTGGGTGGACGCGCACCTGCCCGCCCTGCCGGGCCCCGGCAGCCGGGCGCTCGAGGGGCTCTCCTCGGGCGGCTACGGCGCGATCGACATCGGGCTCCGCCATCCCGGCCTCTTCCGGACGCTCGGCTCGTGGGCCGGATACTTCGCGCCGGTCTTCCACGACGGCCCGTTCACGCGTGCCGGCCCGGCCGACCTCGCGGCGCACGACCCCGCGCGGCTGGTACGGCGCGAGGCTGCGGTGCTGCGGCGCGACCGCGTGCGCTTCTACGTCTCGGTCGGCGGCAACCACGGCGCCATCCTTCGCCGGTGGACGCTCGCGTTCGCGCACGAGCTCTCGACGCTGCGGCTGCCGCACGAGCTCTGGCTGCTGCCGCCCGCCGACCGCGGCCACTTCTGGCAGGCGACGCTTCCCTCGGCGCTGCTCTACGCCGAGCGGCGCCCGTCTAAGGATGTCCTAAGACCGGCGTAAAACATCGCTCTCCTCTGTCATCGCACTCCGATCGACCGGTTACATTCCGGTGTCGGTGCGCATCGCCATCGTCTCCTCCCCCCGCTGCGGGAACATGTGGCTGCGGCGCCTGCTCGTTGCGCTCTACGGGCTCGTTGAGCGCTCCGCCTTCACGCCCGACGAGGTCGACTGGGATGCGCTGCCGGAACGCTGCGCCCTCCAGCTCCACTGGCGCCGCACGCCGGAGCTGCGTGCCCTCCTCGACCGCCACGACTGCTCGGTGGTCGTCCTCGCCCGGCATCCGCTCGACGTTCTCGTCTCGATCCTCCACTTCGCCCAGCACGAGCCCGCCACCGACCGCTGGCTCGGCGGAGAGGCCGGGAGCGAGGCCCTTCTGCGGGGCGCCGACCCGACCTCGCAAGCCTTCGCGGCATACGCGAAGAGCCCGCGCGCACGGGCGCTGCTCTCGGTCACGCCCGAGTGGTGGGGGCACGCAGACGCCTGCGTCCGCTACGAGAGCCTCGTCGCGGATCCGGCCGGCGAGCTGAGCCGGATCGTCGACGCGCTCGGCACGCCGACGATCGTCTCGCCGGCCGAGGCGGTCGAGAGCGTCCGGTTCGAGCGCCTGCGGCAGGAGGCGCCGAACCAGCACTTCTGGCAGGGGCGCGTCGGGCTGTGGCAGGAGCTCGTGCCGACCCTCGTCGCCCTCGAGATCGCCGAGACCTATCCTGGCATGCGCCGGTTCGGCTACTCGGTCGGGGTCGACGACGCGACCGCGCTCGCCCGCTGGCGAGCCGCGGCCGTGCCGGTTCACCGTCAGCTCGCCCGGGCGTCCTGAGAGGGCCCGGCTCCGGCGGCGACTGCGACCACGATCGCGGCGGCGCGCACGAGCACCTCGAGCGGCATGCTCGCGACCGGCTTCTCGAGGGCCTGCTCCGGGAGCAGCGGAACGTGCACGAGGCCGCCGACCGTCTCGGGACGCTCCCGCTCGAGCGTGCGCATGAGCGTGTAGAAGACGTGGTTGCAGAGGAAGCCGCCCGCGTCGCGCGAGGCGGTGGCGGGAATCCCGGCCGCCCGGAGCGCCGCGACGATATCGTCGACCGGCAGCGTCGAGCGGTACGCGACCGGCCCGTCGCGCTCGACCGGCGAGGCCGAGGACGCGCCCTCGTTGTCGACGTTCGCCGCATCGTCGAGGTTGAGCGCGAACCGCTCGACGAAGATGCCGGCGCGCCCGTCCGCCTGCCCGAAGCAGACGACGACGTCCGGCTCCGCCGCCTGCACGACCGCGCGCAGCTCGCCGGCGGCACGCGCATAGGAGACGGGCAGCACCGCGGTCGCGAGCTCGACGCCGGCCGGAGGCCGCACGGCGAGCTCCTCGACGAGCCGCTGGGACGGGTTGGCGGACGATCCCGCGAACGGCTCGAACCCGGTGACGAGCATCCGCGTCACGCGACCTCGTCCTCGAGCCCGACCGCCCCGAGCGCAGAGGCGAGGTGCGGATGCTCCTCGACACGCACCACCCGGCCGTCGCGCATCGTCACGACCGCGGCGTAGCGGCCGACGAGATACGTGCGCCGCGACTGCAGCGGTCGGTCGTCGGTCGGATCCGGCGCGACGCGCGAGAAGCGCATGCTCACCACGACGCGGTCGCCTACGCCGATGCAACGATCGACGGTGACGTGGTAGTCCTCGCGGAGACGCTCGGCGAGCACGGCGAGGACGTCCGCCCGGTCGGCGACTGCGACGAAATCGCCGACGCCGATCCACTCGACCTCCGGATCGAGCATGCGGGCGACCGCATCGAGGTCGCCGGCCACGAAGGCGCGATAGCCGCGCAGGAGCAGGTCGACGCCTTCCTGGCTCACCGGGCAACCGTAGCGAGCGGGACCTCCGTCGCCACATGCTCGAGGAGCACCGGGTCGTGCGTCGCGCAGACGATCGCGGTCCCGGTCCTGCGGGCGAGCTCGGCGAACAGGATCCCGACCGCGCGCGCATTCGCCTCGTCGAGGCGCGCGGTCGGCTCGTCGGCGAGGAGGAGGGCCGGCCGCGCCGCGAGCGCGCGCGCGAGCGCGACACGCTGGCGCTCACCCATCGAGAGGCGCCCCACGCGCTGCCCGGCGAGCGGGGCGAGGCCGACGTCGGCGAGCGTCGCGGTCGCGCGTCTCGCCGCCTCGCCGCGAGGGACGCCGCGGAGCGCGAGCCCGAGCTCCACGCTCTCCTGCGCGCTGAGGAACGGGACGAGGTCGGTCCCCTGTGTCACGAGCCCGATGTGCGCACGCCGCAGGTTCGCGCGCCCGGTCGCGTCGAGGCCCGCAAGCGGCGTGCCGGCCACGACCACCTCCCCCTCGCTGGGCAGGTCGAGCCCGGCGAGCAGGTGCAAGAGGGTCGACTTGCCGGAGCCCGACGGACCCGTGACGGCGGAGAGCTCGCCGGCACTGAACTCGACGGAGAGGTCGCGGAAGACCTCCGTCGCGCGCGCGCCGCGCCCGTGCGTCTTGGCGAGGCGGAGCGTCTGCGCAACGACCGCGCCGGGCGGGCCTGCCGCCGCTCGCGGCTCACCGGCCGGGGCGGGCGGCGCGCCGGCTCCTGCCGGCTTGACGAGGATCCCCTCGCCCGACAGCTCGAGGCGCGCCCGGTCGGTGAAGGAGGCTCGGCGCAGCAGCTCCTCGGGCAGGCGGATCCAGCCGCCCTTGTTCACGACCGCGTGCGCAGCGCGGTCCCTGCCGGTCTCGCTGCTGACGCGCCCGTCGCGGATCTGCACGACGCGGTCCGCGACCGCGGCCGACTCGGGGTCGTGGCTGACGACGATCGTCGTCACCCCGGTCTCGTGGCAGAGCTCGCGGATCAGCGCATAGATCTGCACTGCGTTCGCCGCGTCGAGCTCTCCGGTCGGCTCGTCGGCGATGAAGAGGCTTGGTCCGTGCGCGAGCGCGGCGCAGATCGCGATGCGCTGCAGCTGGCCGCCGGAGAGCTCCGCCGGGAGCGCGTGCCGCCTGTCGAGGAGCCCGACGCGCTCGAGCAGACGGTCGGCGACCCGTGCGCACACGGAGGTCGAGGCGCCGAGCAGCCCGAGCCGGAGCCCGACGAGCTGGCGTGCGTCGAGCTCCGGGGCGAGCGCACGGGTGTAGTGCTGGTCGGCGTAGCCCAGCGTCCGAGAGCGATACGCGACGAGGGCACGCCCGCGGAGCTTGCGCAGGTCCTCGCCGAAGACGCGCACCGTCCCGGCGGACGGCCGGTCGAGACCGGCGAGGATCCGCAGCAGCGTGCTCTTCCCGGAGCCGCTCGGCCCGAAGACGACGAGCAGCTCGCCCTCGGCGACCTCGAGCGTCAGCCCCTGCAGCGCCGCCGAGCTCCCCTCCGCGGACGGGTAGATGCGGAACAGGTCGGTCGCCTCGACCGCGCTCACTCGAGCCCCTCCGAGAAGCGCCAGCGCCCGACCCGGTCGTACGCGAGCCGCATCGCGACGAGCGCGCCGGTGACGGAGACGACCGTGACGAGGGCAAGCGCGACGGCGACGAGCTTCCAGCCGAAGACGAGCTGGAGCGGCGGCAACGGCACGCCGGCGCCCGCGGTGACGGCGACGACGCCGACGACGAGCGCGCTCACGACCGCGCCCGCGACGAGGCCGCCGACGACGCCGAGCACCGCGACGACCGCGGCGCGCAGGAACAGGTGACGGCGGATGTCGGCGGGGGTGGCTCCCTGCCCTTCGAGGTCGAACAACTCCCCGCTCTCGTCGCGCAGGTCGCCGCTCACGGTCAGGACCAGGCCGACCGCCGCCAGCGCCAGCCCCACCACCGCCGCCGCGAGCAGGAGCGCGAGAGCACCGCGCGCGAGCGGGTCGCCGCGCAGGCCGGCCGCCGTCGCCCGCTGCGACGTGACGGAAAGGACGTCGAAGGGGGCGCGGCCGAGGCGCGAGCCGGCGGAGGGCGGCGCGTCGAGCCACAGCTCGCTCGCGTCGGTGCTGCCGGGCGCGGCCGTGTTCGCGGCGATCAGCCAGGTGGGCAGGTCGGCGAGGACGAGGTCCCCGTCGACCGACGGCACGTACCGCGAGACGCCGACGACCTGGGCCTCGATCACCTGCTCCTCGACGTGGAGCGGGATCAACCCGCTCGGCCCGGCGGCGCGCGCGATCGCAGGCGAGGCGACGACCGGCACCGGCACGCCCTCGAGCGGCTCGCGGGGCCGCAGCACGGAGGCGGCCGCCCGGTTGAGCACGTAGTGGAGCGTTGCGCCGCCGGCCTTGATCCCGCCCGTGCCGATCCAGTCGCGGAAGGGCGGGAGCACGGTCGAGTCCGCACGCAATCGCCCGAGCCGCAAGACGCCGGTGGACGCGTCGGAGACCGAGAGCGACGTCCCGCTCTCACGGTGTCCGGCGAGGAACGCCGCGATCACGGGGAAGGAGAGCTCGAGCGCGATCACGCGCCCACCTCGTGCCGCCCGCGGCAGCGGCAGGGTCGGGGCATGCGCGCCGCGGCCGAACTCGCCGAAGTCGAGAGTCGTGAAGTCGCCGCGCCGGTCGAGCACGAACAGCGTCATGCCAAGGCGGTCGCCGGACACCTGCACCGGCAGCGTGATCCGCGTCGCCCCCGTGGGAAGGGTCAGGCCGTTCAGGCTCGGCGCCTGCCGCGGGCGCAGCTTCCGCGCGAGCACCTGCCGCGAGTCGCTCGAGAAGTCGGAGCGCCAGCCGCTGATCGTGGGCAGCGCAGACGCGGGCAACGCGAGCAGCGTGAAGTCCCGCCCTCCGTCCGCGGACACGTACCCGGAGTCGCGCAGCACCGGGATGACGTGTCCGAGCGAGGCATATTGCGCCGCGCTCGCGGCCTGCTGCACGGTCACGAGCTGCTGGAGGTCCTCCTGCAACACGTACGGAGCCGGCACGGAGAAGCGGGCCTGCTCGGTCTGGCCGCGCTCGAGCGTCGAGCGGTACGCGATCGCGAACAGGGCGACGCCGACGCTGAGCACGAAGAAGACGACGGAGAGCAGCACCTGCCCCGGTGAGCGCGCGAGCGAGAGCAGGGCGAGCCGTACCGGCGCCGGCGCGCGTCGCCCCGCCAATTCGAGCAGGCGCAGGAACGGCGCGAGCAGGCGCGCGACGGCGACGGCGAGCACGAAGAGCACGAGGCCGGGCAGGAGGAGGAGCATCACGCCGGTGCCGCTGCCCGCCGCAAGGGTGCCCGCGTCCGCCTTCCCGCGCGCGAGCGCGAGCAGGACGGCCCCGAGCGCGCCGAGGGCCGCGACGTCGGCGGCCGAGAGCGCGAGCCCGCCGAAGGCGAGCGTCTCGGCCCGGAGGGCGGCGAGCATGACGAGCGCCGTCAGCGCGGCGAGCGCGAGGGCGATTCCGAACGCCCGAGCGGTCAGCACGGAGTGCTCGACGACGAGCAGCCCGGGGCTGCCGAGGTGCCGCGCGAGCAGAGCTCCGGCTCCCGTGCCGGCCGCCCACCCGACGAGGCTCGAGGCGAGGGTGATCCCGGCGACCTCCGTCGCGGCGACGAGCAGGATCTGCCAGGAACGGGCGCCGTTCCACGTGAGCCGCCGCCGCACCGCGCGGTGGTCGCGGCGCAGCCGCGACGAGGCGAGCACCGCGAAGCCGAGCAGCAGCACCGCTGCGTCGCCGCCGAGGATGAGCAGCCGCTCGCCGGCGACCCGGCCCGTCGCGCGCACGGCGCTGAGGGTGTCGATCGGCGCCGACAGCCCGAAGATGTCGCTCGCGCGCTCGAGTCGCGCCTGCGCGCGGTCGAGCCGGGTGCCGAGGCTTGCGAGCTCCCAGTCGTGGAGCGAGCCGGGTGCGACGGGGACGATCCACCCGTACGAGCGCGCGATCAACGCGGCGTCGGGAAGCGGCACACGCGCGAACGCGAGCATGCCGTCCGCGAGCAGGATCGGTGGCCGGGGTCCGCTGCCGCCGAAGTACGCACTGAGTGGCGCGCCGGCGCGAAACGTCGCGCGGCCGACGACGTGGAGATACGGCAGCCTCGGCGCGACCGGGGCGCCGCCGATCTGAACGAGCTCGCAGTCGTCCGGTTTGCACGGGCGCGGCAGGCGCCCGCTGCGCAGCACGAGCCAGCGCGCGAGCCCGTCGACCGCTCCGAGATTGACGAACGCACCGCCCCACGTCGCCTGCCGGAACTCGACGACCCCGAACGGCCTCTGGTGCAGCACCGGGCGCAGTGCGTCCCGCGCCAGGCGGTCGAGCTGCGGCAGCGACAGGCTCGACTGCGCCGGGACGCCGCTCCAGACCGCCTCTATCGCCCGGTCGGACGGCTGCAGCTGCGCGAGCCCGCGCTGGACGGCGCGATCCTGCACCGCTCCCGCGCCGACCGCGGTGAGCGCGAGGACGGCCGCGCCGACCGCGATCCCGACCGCGACGACGGTCGTCCGCTGCGCGTGCGCGCGCATGCGGCGCAGCGCGAAGCGCACCGGCAGGAGGACGCGCTGGCCCCGTGCGCCTCTGCGCGGACGGCCGGACTCCGCGGTCGCCGAGACGGTCGCCATTCCAGGACGATATCGACGTCCGCCGGCCTCGCTAGCCTGTTCTCAATGCTGACAACAAATCAGAAGGGCGCCGCGGCCGAGACGGCGATCGCGCACGAGGCGATCAAGCTCGGGATCGGCGTCTACCGGTCGTCACGCTGACGCCCGCTATGACTTCATCTTCGACCTCCATCCGAGGCTCGTCCGCGTGCAATGCAAGTGGGCCTCTCGGATGGGTGACGTAGTCGTCTTGCGCCTATATTCGGCGCGCCGCACGGCTGACGGCCTTCGCAGAAGGATCTGCTTGCCGGAGGAGGTCGACGCGTTCGCCGCCTACTGCGCCGACACGCAGCGGTGCTACTTCCTCGAAATGGCGGACGTTGCGGGCCGCTATCAGGTGCACCTGCGGCTTGCAGGCACGAGGAACAACCAGAGCGCGGGCGTGCACTGGGCGAAGGAGCACGAATTCGCCGCTAAACTTGGCCCGATTCCCGGGGGCCGTAGCTCAGCTGGGAGAGCGTCCGGATGGCATCCGGAAGGTCAGGGGTTCGATCCCCCTCGGCTCCATCGCCAAACCGTCGGCCGAGGCAAG
>Ga0187766_10001567_pt1 | contig 13436 bp, 13 predicted proteins | sample 0216_QUI02_MP05__4_FD_132971 | JGI IMG/M metagenome (GOLD analysis project Ga0187766, IMG submission 132971) | Tropical peat soil microbial communities from peatlands in Department of Meta, Colombia - 0216_QUI02_MP05_20_MG | ecosystem: Environmental > Terrestrial > Soil > Wetlands > Peat ... | reverse complement strand
GGCGCTGGCTGTCGCATCCGGTGCGAGCGAGATCGATATGGTCATCGACGTCGGCGCTGCGCTGGCTTCAGACCTCGACGGCGTGCGGTCAGACATCGCGGCGGTGCGTGCCGCCGTGCCCGCAGCCGTGCTCAAGGTGATCGTGGAGTCGGCGGTACTGCTCAGTCAGGCCGGTGCGCACACGCTGGCCGCGGTGTGCCACGCCGCCCGGGACGCTGGCGCCGATTTCGTGAAGACCTCGACCGGGTTTCATCCCGCGGGCGGGGCGTCGGTGCGTGCCGTCGCGCTGATGGCCGAAACCGTCGGCGGACAGCTCGGGGTCAAGGCCAGCGGCGGCATCCGTACCGCCGCCGACGCCGTCGCGATGCTCGACGCGGGCGCCACCCGGCTGGGGCTGTCCGGCACCCGCACGGTGCTCGACGGGCTTGGGTAGCCCCAGGCGTCAGACGTTGGCGAAGCAGGGGTCCTGGCCACCGCCGCCGGATGGGATGGTGGCGTTCTGGGTCGAGAACGTCGCTTCCACACCGGTGTTGGTGACCTTCACGCTGTCGGCGTGGATGCCCAGCGGGTAGTTCTTGGTCGCCGCCGAGGTGAGGCTGTCCAGGTTCTGTTGCACCTTGTCCGTCGATAGTTTGCTACCCAGCGCGGACAAGCTGATCACCTGCAGCGACAGCCCGTTGTCGACGATCTGTGGCTTGACGGTGGCACTGTCCAGCAAGCCGTTCAGCTCGATGGTGCCGTCGTTCGGGTTGGTGGTGACCTTGCTGGTCACAAAACTGCCCAGCACCGGGATGGCGTTCTGAATCGACTGCTTGATGCCGTCGGACGACCAGGTGATGGTGCCGTTCAGTGCCCCGATCGTGCCCTTGGAGTTGTTGGTGTTGGCCAGCCGGACATCCTGGATGTCGATGCTGACCTTCATGCCCTTGGCGTCGCGGATCTGGTTACCCGCGGTCTGCACGGAGATGTTGGTGTAGTGACTGGTGATGAACTGCCACAGGAGCGGCGGCGTCACGCCGAAGGACACGCTGGCCTTGTCCTGCACCTCGCACCCCACCGCGGCGGCCACTTTGCTCTCCGCGAGGTGGCGGGCATACAGCTCGGCACCGATCAGGGCGGCGACGACGAGCGCTACCGCAATGACGAGGATCAGGACAATGGATGCCGGGTCGCGGAAGAAGCGGCGTTTGGGTTTCACCGGTGGGTACTTCGATTGCGGCTGCGTGGACAGCCGGGTAGTGGCCTGGTCCCGTGGGGTGGGAGGCGGCCCGGACTGCGGCGGGGGCGGGTACGGCGGCTGCCGCGGCGGGTAGGTGGGCTGCTGCGGACGAGGCTGCGGCGGCGGGCCGGGCGGCGGCGGCGGTTGATACGCACCTCCACCTTGCGGCTGGCGGGGACGCATCCGAGTGGTGGGTGACTCGGACGGCTGCCGGGGTCGTGGCGGGGGATTCTGGCCGCCGGGGCGAGCCCAGATCGACGGGTCGTCGTGCGGTGGTCCCTGTGGGTTCGTCACCTGCGCGATTCTGCCTTACCAAGCTCAACGACGTCGACACCGTGCTCAACGACGTCGACACCGTGGCCTGGATGGTTCGCGTTACAGCCTGGCGAAGCAGGGGTCCTGACTCTGCGACGGGATAGTCGCGTCGCGGGTCGAGAAGTGGCCCACCACACCGGTACTGATGACCTGCACGCTGTCCGGGTGAATGCCCAGCGGGTATTTCTTGATCAGCTGCGAGGTGAAAGTGTCCAGGGCGGGCTGCACGCTCTCCCTGGGCAGCGGCATGCCCAGCCCGCTCATGTCGACCACCTGCAGCGAAAGGTTGTTGTTGACCACCTGCGGCTTGACGGTGACACTGCCCAGGCCCAGCGGTCCCTTCAGCTCGACTGTGCCGTTGTCGGGGCTGGTGGTGACGCTGCTGACCAGCTGGCCGACCATCGGGACCGCGTCCTGCAGGGTCTCCCTAATGCCGTCCGACGACCAGGTGAGGGTGACGTCCAGCGCGCCGATCGTGCCCTTTGAGTTCGCCGTGCCGTGCAAGTCGACGTTGTAGATGTTGACGTCTGCCGTCATGCCCTTGGCTTTCTTGATCTGGTTGCCCGCGGTCTTGATGGCGATGTCGGTGTAGCGGCCGGTGATGTGCTGCCACAGGAAGGGTGGCGTCACGCCGAAGGACACGGCGGCCTTGTCTTGCGTCACGCACTGCGTTGCCTGGGCCACCTTGTTGTCCGCGATGCGCCTGGCGTAGAGCTCGGCGCCGATCAGGGCGGCGACGACGAGCGCCACCAAGGTGATGAGGATGAGAACAACCGACAGCGGGTCGCGGAGGAAGCGGCGTTTGGTTTTCACCGGTGCGAGTATGTTCTTCGACGGCGGCTGGCCGGGTGGCGGCCCAGCCGGGTAGTGCTGCCGGGTCGGCGGCGGACCAGGTGGTTGCGGCGGGACCGGTTGTGGCCGCGGTGCCGGTCGTTGCGGTGGGGCCGGCGGTTTGTGCCCACGACCATCCTGGGACTCCTGACGACCCAGACGCATGCGTGTGGTCGGTGACTTGGACGGCACCGGGGGTCGGGCGGGAGGACTCTGGCTTCCGGGGCGGGCCCAGATCGAGGGGTCCTCGTGCGGTGGTCCTTGCGGGTTCGTCACCTGCGCGATTCTGCCTTACCGACGTGAGGGAAGTCCGAGTGGTTGCGCAGCACCGCAATCGTGTCGCGGGCGGCCGCGACGCTGTCGAGCTCGATATCGGCTACCACCAGTTGCGGCTCGGTACCCGCCGACGCCACGACTTCGCCGAACGGCGAGGCCACCAGGCTGCCGCCCACTCCCGTCGGCGCGGTCGAGTCGGGCAGCGCGCCGCCGGGGTCGGCCTGCCCGGCCGCTGCGATGTAACTCGTCGAGTCCAGGGCCCGGGCGCGGGCCAGCAGCGTCCACTGCTCAAGCTTGCCGCGGCCGGCACCCCACGATGCACAGACCGCGATCAGCTCGGCGCCGCGCCGGGCCAGCTCGGTGTAAAGCTCCGGAAAGCGGATGTCGTAGCAGATGCTCAACCCCACTCCGACGCCGTCGACTCTGATCACGACCGGCTCACGCCCAGGTGCGACAGTGCGCGATTCGGTGAACCCGAACGCGTCATAGAGGTGGATTTTGTGGTAGTGGGCGTCGGTGCCGGGCCCGGCCGCGATCAGCGTGTTGGTGACCCGCCCATCGCCGGCCGGGGTGAACATCCCGGCGACCACGGTGAGGCCGGCCTCGGCCGCGACTCGGCGGACAGCATCCGCCCAGGGCCCGTCGACCGGCTCGGCGATGGGTGCCAGCGGGACACCGAACCGGCACATGGTCGCCTCCGGAAACACCACCAGCTGCGCGCCCGCATCAGCGGCCCGGGCGGTGTACTCGCGCACCAGTCGCAGATTGGCCGCCGGGTCGGTGCCACTGAGGATCTGCGCCAACGCAATCCGCATGCCGCCAGCGTAAGGTCAGGCGTTTTCCCCGATCCACATCGTGGTGAAACGCTGCTCTTCGATCAGCAGGTCGACCAGTAGCTTGCCGACGAGATTCTCGATCGTCCCGCCGATGAGGGGGATCCGGACCTCGACGGTGGCCCGGAACGTCAGCCGCGCCCCGCCCGACAAGCTGATCGGTGCGAGCACAGCCGTGCCGGTGAGGCCCACCGGTGCGTTGCGGATGGATCCGACGACGGTGGCCTTGGCGGTGCCGCCGGTGACCGGGCCCCATTTCTCGTCGCGCTGAATACACAGATCGCCGCGGTGGAACTGGGTAACCGGAGCCGGAAGGCGGTCGCTGCGCAGCACCTGTACGGTGACCACGTCGATGCTGCCGTCGTGTCCGACCTGCATCAACTCCAGTGTCGCTTCGTCGGCACCCGAATCGGCCAGTCGGGCCAGCCAGTAGTCCTCGTCGCCGAAAGCGCGATGAACCTGTTCGACGGTGCCCCCGTAGTCAGCGGACATGTCGAATGAACGCGGCATACCAGATGAGGCTACCGTTACGGCCCGTGGTAGGAACGCTCTTCGCTGGTGCGGAAGTCGCCGAGATGGTGCCGTTGGCGCCGCTGACCACATTGCGGATCGGCCCGGTCGCCCGGCGCGTCATCACCTGCACCAGCACCGAACAGGTGGTCGCCACATTGCGTCACCTGGACGCCGACGGCTGCCGACCGCTGCTGGTGTTCGCCGGCGGCTCCAACGTGGTGATCGCCGAGACCCTGACCGACCTGACCGTAGTGCGGTTGGCCAACGACCGCATCGCCATCCAGGGCAACATGCTGCGCGCGGAGGCCGGCGCGATGTGGGACGACGTGGTGGTCAGGGCCATCGCGGCGGGCCTCGGTGGTCTGGAATGCCTGTCCGGCATCCCCGGCTCGGCTGGTGCCACACCGGTGCAGAACGTCGGCGCGTACGGCGCGGAGGTGGCCGACACCATCACTCGGGTCCGGCTGCTGGACCGTCGCAGCGGTGCGGTGCGCTGGGCACGGGCCCGCGAGCTGCGTTTCGGTTACCGCACAAGCGTGCTCAAACACGCCGGCGGCGGACTCGAGATTCCCGCCGTGGTATTGGAGGTGGAGTTCGGGTTGGACGCGTCGGGCCGCAGCGCGCCGCTGCGCTACGACGAACTGACCGCCGCACTGAACGCGACCACCGGCGAGCGGGCCGACCCGGCAACTGTCCGCGAGGCGGTGTTGGGCCTGCGTGCCCGCAAGGGCATGGTGCTCGATCCGGCAGACCATGACACCTGGAGCGTGGGGTCGTTCTTCACCAACCCCGTCGTCGCGCCGGACGTCTACGAGCGGCTCGCCGGCGATTTCGATGGGATGGTGCCGCACTATCCGGCCCCGGACGGGATCAAGCTGGCCGCCGGCTGGCTGGTGGAGCAGGCTGGCTTCGGCAAAGGCTATCCGGGCGTTGACACCGCCCAGTGTCGGCTGTCGACCAAGCATGCGCTTGCTCTGACGAACCGCGGGGGAGCCACCACCGCGGACGTGGTGGCCCTCGCCCGCACCATCCGCGACGGCGTCCGTGCTGTGTTTGGTATCACATTGAAACCCGAACCGGTGCTGGTCGGCTGTGTGTTATAGCTGCCAGGTTTCGTGGGAGGGGCACTCGGCCCGGTATCTTTGTCTGTTGTGAACACAGCCAGCGCCCCGCCGCCGATGCCGCCGATCAACCGGCGCCGGGCTTTATCGGCGCTCGTGGTGGGGGTGTTCGCACCGAACGTGTTGGCCGCTTGCTTTGGCGGATGGAGCAAACAATCGGAGAAGGCAAAACCGCCACCGGCGCCGAGTTTGACTTTCCGGCCGGCCGATGCCGCCGCCGGCGTGCTGCCCACCGCACCGGTCAGTGTCGAGGTCCGTAACGGCTGGTTCCAGCGGGTGTCGTTGACGAATCCCAGCGGCAAGGTGGCGGCCGGGGCGTTCAACAGGGATCGCACCGCCTACACGATCACCGAGCCGTTGGGCTATGACGCGGCCTACACCTGGAGCGGCTCGGTGGTCGGCCACGACGGCAAGGCGATTCCGGTCACCGGCAAGTTCACCACCGTGACCCCGACCAAGGTGATCGACGGCGGATTCCAGCTGGCCGACGGGCAGACCGTCGGCGTCGCGGCGCCGATCATCATTCAGTTCGACGCACCGATCAGCGACAAGGCCGCCGTCGAGCGGGCGCTGACCGTCACCACCGACCCGCCCCTCGAAGGAAGTTGGGCATGGCTGCCCGACGAGGCCGAAGGATCGCGCGTGCACTGGCGCACCCGTGAGTACTACCCGGCGGGCACCACGGTCAACGTCGACGCCAAGCTCTACGGGCTGGCGTTCGGCAACGGCGCCTATGGCAAGCAACACATGAGCTTGCATTTCCAGATCGGCCGCCGCCAGGTGGTCAAGGCCGAAGTCTCCTCGCACCGCATCCAGGTGGTCAGGGACGAGGGCGTCATCATGGACTTCCCGTGCAGCTACGGCGAGGCCGACAAGGCGCGCAACGTAACCCGCAACGGGATCCACGTGGTCAGCGAGAAATACTCCGACTTCTACATGTCCAACCCGGCCGCAGGTTACAGCAATGCCCACGAGCGCTGGGCGGTGCGGATTTCGAACAACGGCGAGTTCATCCACGCCAACCCGGCAAGCGCCGGCGCGCAGGGCAACACCAACGTCACCAACGGCTGCATCAACCTGTCGACGTCCGACGCCGAGCAGTACTACAGCAGCGCGATCTACGGCGATCCGGTCGAGGTGACCGGCAGCTCCATCCAGCTGTCCTACTCCGACGGCGACATCTGGGACTGGGCCGTGGACTGGGATACCTGGGTATCGATGTCGGCGCTGCCGCCTCCGGGAAAGAAGCCGGCGACCCAGATCCCGGTCACCGCGCCCATCACCCCGTCCGGCGCGCCCACGTTGTCCGGCACCCCCACCACGCCAGCGCGGACGCCTAGGGCGCGCCCAGGCGGGTAGCCCTACGGGTGGCGCTGGCCTGATCGCGCGGCCGGATGACGATCTGGTCCAGGTTGACATGCGATGGCCGCGAGGCCACGAACCCGATCACCTCGGCGATGTCCTCGGCGGTCAGCGGGGTCATGCCCGCATACACCGCGTCGGCGCGCCGCTGGTCGCCGTCGAACCGCACCAGGGAGAACTCCGTCTCCACCATGCCGGGTGCAATCTCGGTGAGCCGCACGGGTTTTCCCAGCAGTTCCCCGCGCAGGGTGCGGTGCAGCGCACTTTGCGCGTGCTTGGCCGACGTGTAGCCGGATCCGCCATCGTAGATCTCGAACGCCGCGATCGAGGTGATCGTCACGATCAGCCCGTCACCGGAGTCGATCAGCTTGGGCAGCAGCGCGCGGGTCACTCGCAGCGTGCCGAGCACATTCGTCTCCCACATCCAGCGCCAGTGGTCCAGGTCAGCTTCGGCGACCGGTTCGAGCCCCTTGGCGCCGCCGGCGTTGTTGACCAGGACGTCAACGCGGTCCAAACCGCGCGCCAGCGCGTCGACGTCGGCGCCGTCTGTGACGTCGGCCGCCACGGCGGTTCCGCCGATCTCGTCAGCCAACGCCATGATCCGGTCCGCCCGGCGCGCCACCGCGACCACGTGGAAACCCTGGGCGGCAAGGGTTTTCGCGGTCGCTGCACCGATCCCGGCGCTGGCGCCGGTGACCACGGCCACTGATTGCCCGGCTTCTCCTCGGGCCGTTCCGGCCCGCATCGTCGCCGGGCGCACTCGCTGGCGCCCCCCAGATGTCGTCATCGGACCAACTCTAATAAACGTGCTAAATTCCTCGTGTGCACCAGAGCGTCTTGTTCGGCCTGATGGCCGCATGCCAGTTCGCGGACTGTGCGTGTTGTTGCCGCGCACTCTGCCGCGCCTGACTCGAAGCTAGCCGGCAGGTGTGGCCAGGACCGCCAACTGGAACTCGGATAAGGACACTCGTGCACACCACCAGCCTCACCGCCCACTCTCACAGCCGCAAAACCCCACCGCGTTCGCGTCACCACGTGGTGGCGCCGTCGCTGCACCTGTCGGACTCCGCCGCGGCAGCGGTCTTCCGGGCCGTGCGGCTGCGCGGTCCGGTCGGCCGCGACGTCATCGCCGGTGTTACGTCGCTGAGCATCGCGACGGTGAACCGCCAGGTCATCGCCCTGCTCAACGCCGGTCTCCTGCGCGAGCGCGCCGACCTCGCGGTCTCCGGCGCGATCGGGCGTCCGCGCGTGCCCGTCGAGGTCAACCACGAACCGTTCCTGACACTGGGCCTGCATATCGGGGCGCGCACCACCAGCATCGTGGCCACCGACCTTTTCGGCCGCACGCTCGACGTGGTCGAGACCCCGACGCCGCGCAGCGCGCAGGGGCCCGCGTTGGCGTCGCTGGCCGAAGGCGCCCGCCGTTACCTGCGGCGCTGGCATCGGCGCCAGCCGCTGTGGGTGGGTGTCGCGATCGGTGGAGTGGTGGACGGCGGCACCGGTCATGTCGACCATGCCCGGCTGGGCTGGCGGCAGGCACCGGTCGGGCCCGTGCTGGCCGAGGCGCTGGGCCTGCCGGTCTCGGTGGCGTCTCACGTCGATGCCATGGCCGGCGCCGAATTGCTGCTCGGCATGCGGCGGTTCGCACCGAAGTCTTCGACCAGCCTGTACATCTACGCCCGCGAAACCGTGGGTTACGCGCTGGTGATCGACGGCCGGGTGCACAGTCCGGCCAGCGGCCCGGGCACCATCGCCACCCTGCCCGCGACCTCGGAGCTGCTCGGCGGTTCCGGGCAGCTGGAGTCCACCGTCAGCGACAAGGCGGTGCTGGCGGCCGCGCGGCGGCTGCGCATCCTGCCAGCGGCCCGCACCGGCGGGTCCGGGGCCGCCATCACCGAGCTGCTGCGTGCCGCCCGCAACGGCAACCAGCGAGCCAAAGACTTGCTGGCGGAGCGGGCCCGCGTGCTCGGTGAGGCGGTCGCGCTGCTGCGTGACCTGCTCAATCCCGACGAGTTGGTGGTCGGCGGCCAGGCGTTCACCGAGTACCCGGAAGGGATGGAACAAGTGGAAGCGGCGTTTGCCGCGCGCTCGGTGCTGCCACCGCGCGATATCCGGGTCACCGCCTTCGGCAACCGGGTGCAGGAAGCCGGCGCCGGCATCGTGTCGCTGGGCGGACTCTACGCCGATCCGGTGGGCGCGATGCGGCGCGCCGGGGCGCTGGGATCCCAGCTGCGCGTCGTCGGCGGGGCGGCCCCGGAGTCGTCCGCCTGACGTGCGGCGTCCGGGCGCTGCGAAGCGTCCTGCAAAGATGGCGGTGTGTGGCGCTCTGAGGTTTCTGGGCTGAACGACGTTTCCCGGCTGGGGGTTTCCGGGCTGGGCGACCCGCGCCGGGTGGCGGTGCTGTCGGTGCACACTTCGCCGCTGGCCCAGCCGGGCACCGGCGATGCCGGCGGCATGAACGTCTATGTGCTGCAGACCGCACTACACCTCGCCCGGCGGGGCATCGAGGTGGAGATCTTCACCCGGGCCACCGCCTCCACCGACCCGCCGGTGGTCCGGCTAGCGGCCGGCGTGCTGGTGCGCAATGTGGTGGCTGGCCCGTTCGAAGGTCTGGACAAATACGATCTGCCCACGCAGCTGTGCGCGTTCGCGGCCGGGGTGCTGCGTGCTGAAGCCGCCCACGAACCCGGCTATTACGACATCGTGCACTCGCACTACTGGCTGTCGGGTCAGGTCGGCTGGCTGGCCCGGGACCGCTGGGCGGTGCCGTTGGTGCACACCGCGCACACGCTGGCCGCGGTGAAAAACGCGGCGCTAGCCGACGGGGACGCACCGGAGCCGCCGCTGCGCACGGTGGGCGAGCAGCAGGTCGTCGACGAGGCAGACCGGCTGATCGTCAACACCGATGACGAAGCGGGACAATTGGTTTCGCTGCACCGCGCCGACCCGGCCAGGATCGACGTCGCCCATCCGGGGGTCGACCTGGACGTGTTCCGTCCCGGTGACCGCCGGGCTGCCCGGGCCGCGCTGGGGCTGCCGCTTGATGAGCATGTCGTGGCCTTCGTCGGCCGCATCCAGCCGCTGAAGGCGCCCGACATAGTGTTGCGCGCGGCCGCCAAACTGCGGTGGGTGCACATCGTGGTGGCCGGCGGGCCGTCGGGCAGCGGCCTGGCCTCCCCGGACGGACTGGTTCGGCTCGCCGACGAACTGGGTATCACCCCGCGAGTGACGTTCCTTCCGCCCCAGTCCCGCGAAGACCTGGCCACCCTGTTCCAAGCCGCCGACTTGGTTGCGGTGCCCAGCTATTCGGAGTCATTCGGTCTGGTCGCCGTGGAGGCGCAAGCGTGCGGGACACCAGTGGTGGCGGCCGCCGTCGGCGGGCTGCCGGTAGCGGTGCGCGACGGGGTCAGCGGCACGCTGGTGTCCGGCCATGACGTCGATCAGTGGGCGGACGCCATCGATGACCTGCTGCGGCTGAGCCCTGGGCCGCGGGCATGGGCGATGAGTCGCTCCGCGGCCGAGCACGCGGCGACGTTCTCCTGGGAGAACACCGTCGACGCGTTGCTGGCCAGCTACCGGCGCGCGATCGGCGACTTCACCGCCCGGCGTCAACGCCGGGTACGTGATCTGGCATCGGCGCGCAAGGCCCGGCGCTTCACGCCGCGTCGGGAGGTGCGGGCATGACCTCCGCTGTGCAACGGGTGATCGAGGATGCGCTTGAGGCCAGCCGACTGACGTATTCGCGTTATCCCGGCGCACACGGCGGGCTGCCGGGACTGATCGTGGAGTTGCCCGGGGAACGCAAGCTCAATACGAACACCATCCTGAGCATCGGCGAGCACTCGGTGCGCGTCGAGGCGTTTGTGTGCCGCAAGCCCGACGAGAACCACGAGGGCGTCTACCGGTTTCTGCTCCGGCGCAACCGCCAGCTCTACGGGGTCGCCTACACGCTGGACAACGTCGGCGACATCTACCTGGTGGGCCGGATGTCGCTGGCCTCGGTCGACGCCGACGAGATCGACCGGGTGCTTGGCCAGGTGCTCGAAGCGGTGGATTCCGACTTCAACACGTTGCTGGAGTTGGGTTTTCGGTCGTCGATTCAAAGAGAGTGGGAGTGGCGGGTGTCGCGCGGCCAGTCGCTGAAGAACCTGCAGGCGTTCGCCCACCTGCGCCCGACGACGATGCAGGCCGCCGAGCGGCCTGACGAGGAGCCGGGCAATCGAATCAACGACGACCCGGACGACGACGACGGTCGCGGCGGCTAATCCGAGGTTGCTTCTATCGGCCGCAGGGTCGAGGTGAACAGGTTCGCGCCAGGAGCTTCGATGGGGTGTTCGGCGAACGGCGACAGGTTGTGGTCTGCCAGTAACCGGTTCATTGACGTGGCGTCGGCCTGCCAGCCGAGAGTGTCGTGTTAGGTGGCATAGTCGTGGCGTTTATCGTTGTATCTGAGATTGTCGAGTTCGAGGTCGAACCCGTGCCGGCGCCATTTAGCGCTGGCCTTGCGCATGCGTTGATCTTGCTGGACGTCTGCGTGTGATGTGGCGGGCGGCGCGCCGGCGGCCAGACGGCTGCCCGCGGCGCTGAGCGCGGTGACGTCGTCGTTGCTGGCGATGGCTCGCGCGGCGGCCACCATGGTGGCGGTAGCGCCGACGCTGCTGGCGAGGTCCCAGATGTCCTTGTCGGTGCGTGCCATCGCTCATCCTTCGGGGGGTGGTTGTAGGCGTCGGATTGCGGCCGCGGTCGTGGTCTGTCGTGGTGCAGCGTGTTGGGCGCAGCCGGCAGGGCTGGCCGGGGTGCCGGTGGGCGTTGGGGGATGAAGTACTGCCGCTCTGCGTCGTGCGTGCTCGTCGGCTGTTGCCAGGCTGAGGTGGGTGGTGGCCACGGCGCTTCCGCGTTGGCCGGTATGGGCTGTCGGTGCGGCGGTCGGCGGTGCCGCAGGCCCATCGGCTCGGTGATCGTTATGCTGCCCGCGGTTGCACCATTCGCCTGGACTGTGGTGTGTCGTGGCCGGTGGTCGAATTCGATTCTGTCGACGTCGACGGTGTCCCTTCGGCGCGCGCGTTTGAGCCCGAGACCGTAGAGGGTCAAACCAAGGACGAGGTAGCAGGCCAGCGTGAGCACCGGTCGGGTGGCGCCGTGCCCGTCGAAGAGGCTGACATCGCGCATGAGGGCGCCGGTGGCGCCGGGAGGCAGGAGCTGTCCGAGGTGCCCCCAGGGTTGGGGCAGCAGTTCCGGGGCGCTGGACAGCCCGGACAGCGGGTTGCCCAGCAAGACGAGCAGGACCGCGGCTATGCCCAGACCGGCCCCGCCGAGCAGTTCGCGCAATCCCAGGACGGTGAAGCATGTTGCGGCGATGCCGAACATGCCGGCCAGGCTGGTGAGCCAGTAGTTGCCGTCGAACGTGCCGATGAGGAATTGCAGGGTGGCGACAACGGTCAGCCCGCCGACGACGGCGACCCCGATGGCGGCGGCCACCCGGCGGCCCGGGTTGGGCACCAACAGCATGATGACCATTGCTCCCATCCAGCCGCCCAGTGCCAAGGGCAGCGCGCCGGCTGCCAGTCCGATGCCCTTGGGGTCGCGGGCAGGAAAGGCGCGTACGTCGCTCAGGTGTGCGGTGCGGTGCGTGGCGTCGGCGATGTGTTGACCGATGGTTTGCACCATTGTGGCGACGGCCGGGCTGGCGGCTGTCGAGTAGAGGATGTCGACATCGGTCGGCGAGTCGAGCACGAGAGCGCCGTAGACTTCGCGGTGCGCGATCGCGGTCCGCGCGTCGGTCTCAGAGGCATAGATCTGGACCTTGATTCCGTGCGCAGCTTTCTCGAATCCAACGATCTGAGCGGGTGTGCCGACGACACCGATCGGAACGTCGTGTGCGCCGGATCGGGATGCCGGCAGGGCGAAGGCAATCACTAAGACGGCCAAGAGAACTGAGGTACCCAGGACAGCGGCGAGTGGCTTGAGCCACGGCTTGGCCGGCGGTGGGGTGGTTGATGCCACGGTGGTCATGCTGGACTCCTTGGATAGGGCTGACCGCTCTCGCGACGGGATTGTCACAGGAACCGAACAGCCGAAAAACTGATCGGAATTACGTTGCGGAGAAAGTGCTTTGACGCTCGGTGGTCAGATACGCCGTGGTCATGTCGGCGATTTCGCGAGCCCACTGTTGCCATGTCAGGCCATCGGGCCACCACGGTGCTATCGCGGCGCGGTGCGCACCGGTCGCGATCACGCTGCGAAACGCCACCGTCAGCGCGGTGGCGGGCTTCTCGTGACGGATCTGTTCCCGATAGGGCGCTGCTGCGTCGAAAAACCGTTGCTGCAACACCGTTATGGTGCGCAACCCTTGCTCGGGGACATCGGCGCTGCGTCCAGCCGCCAGGATGGCGGGAATGACGCGGCCGCTTTCAGCCAAAGTTTCGCTCAGTGCCGCGGTGAACGCGTCGATGACCCCGGCCAGCGACTGCTGTGCCGTGTCCAGCGTCTCGGTCATAGCGTTCTCGAGCCGCGCCAGCAGTTCATGCTTGACTGCATCGATGAGTTGCTCTTTGCTTGCGAAGCGCCGGTAGACGCCTCCGACGGATACTCCGGCGTGCTCGGCGACCCGGGCGATCGTGAACTCGTCGATGCCTTCGTTGACCAGGACGTGTTCGGCCGAGGCGAGTAAACGTTGCAGCGCGGCGCGACTGCGCGCCTGTTGGGGCGGACGCACTCCCGACTTCACCGGCCCGGGGTCCACGACCGTTGAGCGTACTGCCCGGTTGGGACGGGGTCGGTGATCCGGTCGCTTAGCGGTGATGAGTCCCGACGGTGCTGCGTGTGACATTTCCGTCTCCTTTCGCGAGTGCAGCAGTTGTCACTTGCCGAGGTGTCAGGCCTGCCGTGGCGATGTCTTGATCCTTGAGCTGCCCGGCCTTGCTGCCTTGGGCGATACGCGCGAAAAGTGTTCTGGTGAAGGGTATT
>Ga0187766_10001565_pt1 | contig 13443 bp, 9 predicted proteins | sample 0216_QUI02_MP05__4_FD_132971 | JGI IMG/M metagenome (GOLD analysis project Ga0187766, IMG submission 132971) | Tropical peat soil microbial communities from peatlands in Department of Meta, Colombia - 0216_QUI02_MP05_20_MG | ecosystem: Environmental > Terrestrial > Soil > Wetlands > Peat ... | reverse complement strand
TGCAAGGCATGCATCTCGGTCGGGTGCGAAATCCTGCTCGATCCACCATGCTTCGACCGCGGCGATGAGCCGCCCTACTTTCGGACCGGCCGGTATGCCTAGCACCAACGCGTCTCGTCCCCTCACGGGAAATCCGGGCGGCCGCCACGCGACCGCGAATGCCAGATGATCGCGCCAAGCCTCGCTCGCGCGCCGATCGCTCGGACCATGAGCGCCGATGTCGCGCGCCCAGGCGAGGAGTGAAAGATCCCTGAACAGCTCTGCGCCGAGGCGATAATGATGCTTCCGTCGCTCGACTTCGGACATATCCACATGAAGCCGAACGCGAGGTTGCACGAGTTCGACGAGCCGCTCGGATTCGACATTCGAAAGCCGCAACCGGCGCGCGACACCGTCGGGGGTACCTTTTGCCGTATCGATCAGGGCCGCAAGGCGGCGCAAGGCGTCGGTTCCGGCCGCGGCACCCTCGACGGTTACAAGGGCGCGCAAGAACTCAACACTTCCCGCTTCCGGCAAGAAATGTCCGACGATGCCGTCCTCGATCATAAGTGCGACGACCCTAGCGGGATCGGGTGCGCTCAGGAGCTTGAGCGTCTCCGCGGCAACCCGCTCGCCCGATAGGGTCGGCAACAGATGGGCGAGTTCCTTGCAGGCAAGCCGACATTCTTCATCGATCGGCGGTTTGCCGTAATGGGCGTAGAAACGGAAAAAGCGCAGCAGCCGCAACACGTCTTCCCTGATGCGCGCGCGCGGATCGCCCACGAAGCGGATGCGGCCGAGCTTAAGGTCCTCAAGACCGCCGAAGGGATCGTAGAGCGTTCCGTCAGGGGCCGCGAGGAGTGCATTGATCGTCAAATCGCGGCGTGCTGCGTCAGCCATCCAGTCATCGGTGAAGGCGACGCGTGCGCGGCGTCCATCGGTCTCGACATCCAAGCGGAGTGTCGTGATCTCGAAGTGGTCCCGTCCGATCACCGCCGTGACCGTGCCATGCGCGATACCGGTCGGAATTGCCTGAATGCCAGCTGCCTCCAGCAGTTCGATGACCGCGGGGGGCGGATCGTGGGTCGCAAGGTCGATGTCTTTGACCGGCCGTCCGAGGATCGCATCGCGCACGCATCCGCCGACGAAGCGGACCACGGCCCCCTTGGTGCCGAGGGCCGCCACCACGCGCTTGGTGGCAGGAGCCGTCATCCACGGCTGCTCTTCGATTTTGCCGACCGGCTGCAAGCGTCTAATCCTTGATCTGGCCCGGTATGACGCGACCGTTCTTGACCTCGGCCGGAACGTATTTCCCATGTGGCGAATGGCCTGCAAGCAAGGCGCCGACGACGAAGCTCGCCGCCGAAATCCCCATGCCGCTGAGGATCAGCCAAAACCACGGCCCCTGTTGCCAGGTCGGTGCAACCGTGCCGGTTGCCGTGGCGCGTCGGCGCCGATGCACGAGCCAAAGAAGGTAAATGGCCGTCGGCAGCACGATAGGCAGCAGGTATTGGAAGAGCACGCGCGCCATCAGCCGATCAACACGTCGCGGAGATTGACGAGCATCCCCGCGGTCGCACCCCAAATGTATCGATCCTTGTAGGGCAGCGCATAGAACTGCCGCTCGATCCCCTTAAAGATGCGACTGTCGATCCGGTAGTTTGCCCGATCGAGGGCGAACGCCAGTGGCATTTCGAAAACGTCGGCGACCTCGACCGGATCCGGCTTTACCGGGAACGGCGGGCGCACGATGGCGACCACCGGGCAGATGATGAAGCCAGTGCGCGTTTCGTACTCGTCGAGTCGCCCGACCGGAGAGACATTATCGGGCGGCAGGCCTACTTCCTCGAACGCCTCGCGTAGGGCTGCGTGTTCGGGGTCGGGATCGCCGGGCTCGATGTGCCCGCCGGGGAAGCTGATCTGGCCGGCGTGGTCGTGCAAATTCGCGGTCCGCAGGGTGAGGAGGACGGTCATCCCCTCACCACGGTCAACAAGGGGGACCAGAACCGCGGCCGGCGTGAGCGGCCCAGGATGGCGCATATCCTGAGTATTGAGATTGTGGTCGCCCCGATGGTCGGTCTTGCCGCCCGCAATAGGTTTAGGTGCAAAGCCGTGGCGACGCCCGCGCAGAGCGCCGGCGGTCGCGCGAATCCTATCGATGATAACCTGCCGTTCGATGGAAATTTCCTCCGTCATGACCTGTCATCGAGCCGTCCGAGCGGAAAAAAATGCCCGCGGCTCCATACACCGTAGAGATTCTCGCCCTTCACCGGCTCTTCGACGCCGATTTCAACAAGCTGATAATAAACCGAACGGACGATAAGCGCCTCGAGTCCCGGGCAGGCGCCAATTCCCGGGCGTGCGAGGACATAGGGCCGCGGCTCCCCGCTGGCGGGATCGTGGCACAAGCGGATCGGATGGTCAGCGCCGACTGTCACGGTCTCGTCGAGATTGGTGCGGAAATGAAGGGAACGGGTGCGACCCTCGCCCTCGGCCGTAAGCTCGACTGCCGTGAAGGGCGCATCGTCAACCTTGATCCGGCCACGTTCGGCCGGTGTCACAAGCCAATAGTCTCCCGCCTCGTCGCGCTTCAAGACCGAGGCGAACAGCTTCACGAGTGCAGGCCGGCCGATCGGCGACCCGCGATAGTACCAAGTGCCGTCGCGCCCGATCCGGATATCGATGTCGCCACAAAAGGGCTGGAATGGCGGCTTTGCGGGATGGGCACCGGAGGGGGCGACCGAGGGGGCGGGAACGTCGAATTGATTTGCGCCGCGTGTGACATCGGTTGATGCTTTTGTCATGACGCCGCCTTATTTGTCGGGTAACCGCTCATTTCGGGGTCCGGGTGGGATCATACCATTGCGCGCTGATCAAGGAGCAGAGCACGTGACAATCGTCGAGACCGGTCCGGCCATGGGTGAGCCAAGTGGCGCGCTTGTGGCCGAGGTGGAGCGCCTTTGCCAGCGGATGAGCGTTGTCCGCGAGCGCGTCGGCCAGGTGATTTTCGGCCAGAAAGCCGTTATAGACCATTCTCTTATAACGCTTTTGGCAAGCGGCCACGCCCTCCTCGTTGGCGTACCCGGGCTCGCCAAGACCCGTCTCGTGGAGACACTTGGGATCGTGCTCGGCCTCGACGCCAAGCGTATCCAATGCACGCCGGACCTTATGCCCGCCGACATTTTGGGCTCGGAAGTCTTGGAAGAAGCCGAAAACGGACGACGAGCATTCCGCTTTATCGAGGGGCCTGTATTTTGCCAGCTTCTGATGGCGGACGAGGTCAATCGCGCGAGCCCGCGGACCCAATCCGCCCTGCTTCAAGCAATGCAGGAAGGGCGCGTTTCAGTCGCCGGGCGTTACCACGGGCTGCCGAAGCCATTCCATGTGTTGGCGACGCAGAATCCGCTCGAACAGGAAGGCACTTACCCGTTGCCGGAAGCGCAGCTCGACCGGTTCCTTATGCAAATCGACGTCAATTACCCCGACATCGAGGCCGAGCGGCACATGCTCGCTGCCACGACGGGTATCGCGGAGGTCCAACCCGCCACGACGATGGCGACCGATGATCTTCTTGCGGCCCAGCGTCTCATCCGTCGGATTCCGGTCGGGCAAAGCGTGGTCGACGCAATCCTCAAGCTCGTGCGCCAAGGTCGGCCCGAGACGAGCGAGCTTGATGAAGTGCGCCGGCAGGTCGCATGGGGACCTGGCCCACGCGCGAGCCAAGCGCTCATGCTCGCAACTCGCGCACGCGCCGTGATCGAGGGACGGCTGGCGCCCTCGGTCGACGACGTGCTGGCGCTGGCACCGGCCGTTCTGCGCCACCGCATGGCGCTTAATTTCGCCGCCCGCGCAGACGGCATCACGATCGATCAAGTGATCAACCAGCTGGCCGCTCCCCTCGGCTGACGGATCCATGGCAGGACTCGCGCAAAGCCAAGGCGCCCCGCCGACCCAGCAACGGGCCGAGCGGCTCGCCGCGGTCCTACCCCCACTTCTCGTGCAGGCCGAACGCGTCGCGGCAACGATCGCGCAAGGGGTTCACGGCAGGCGGCGAGTGGGCACGGGCGATACGTTCTGGCAGTTCCGTCGTTATGAAATGGGCGAGTCCACGCACCGCATCGATTGGCGCCGCTCGGCGAAGTCGGACTTGCTCTTCGTGCGCGAAACGGAATGGGAAGCCGCGGCAAGCGTCTGGCTGTGGTGCGATCGCTCACCCTCGATGACCTATCGCTCGGCACCTCAGCTTCCCGAAAAAGCCGAGCGTGCCGCCTTGCTGCTCCTGGCCCTTGCATGCCTACTCGTGCGCGGGGACGAGCACGTTACCCTGCTCGGCTCCGGGCTTCATCCCCGCCCAGGCCGCCCAGCGCTCGACCGCATTGTCCTCATGTTGGAGCGGGCGAAAGGGGGGCTCGGCAAGATCTCTCAAGCGAGCTTGCCGGCGTTCGAGCTTCTGCCGCGCCACGGTCAACTTGTCCTCTTCGGCGACTTTCTTGGCCCGCTCGAGGAAACCGATAGTATCGTGCGCCGCTATGCTGGACGCGGGGTTAAGGGAAACCTCGTCCAGGTTCTGGATCCGGCCGAGGAGACATTGCCATTTGGCGGACGCAATCGCTTCGAGGGCGTCGAGGGCGAGGGTGACGTGCTGATTCGCCGTGTCGAGGCGGTGCGCGATGCTTACGTCGACCGGCTTGCCCGGCATCGAGCGGGACTTCACGCAATCGCCCGAACGGTCGGTTGGAATCTCATCTTGCACCGTACCGACCGCGCGCCCGAGTCCGCACTTCTTGCGCTCTACGCCACGCTCTCGGCAAGTTGGGAAGGCTTATGATGCTCTCCCTGGGCGCCCTTGCCTTCTTGCATCCCTGGATTCTTTCGGCCCTGGTCGCTCTTCCGGCGTTGTGGTGGCTGTTACGCGTAACACCCCCCATGCCGAAGCTCATCCGCTTTCCCGCGGTACGCCTGCTCCTCGGCCTAGTGCAGAGCGAGGAGACCCCCGCCCGCACCCCACTTTGGCTTGTGGCTCTTCGCCTTTTGCTGGCTGCACTCATCATCGTCGGTTTGGCGCAACCGCTATTGAATCCGCTGGGTGCCCATCGCGGGGACGGCCCGCTCATCCTTGTCGTCGACAATGGTTGGGCGGCGGCACGGGATTGGGCCGCACGCGAGCGCACACTGTCGAGCCTAATCGAGGGGGCGGTGCGCGAAGAACGGCCCGTGATGCTGTTGGCGACGGCACCACCAGCCTCCGGGGATAAGCTTCAGGCGAGCGGACTGTTGCCTGCGGCCGACGTTCAGCGTCTCGCCCAGGCACTCCAGCCGCAGCCTTGGTCGACCGACCACGGAGCGGCAATCGCCGCTCTTGAAGGTGTCAAGCTCGCCGGCCCAGCGAAGGTTTTCTGGCTCTCCGACGGCCTCAATGACGCGGATGCGACCAAGCTCGCCTTACGGCTCGAGCAGCTAGGGTCCGTCGAGGTCGTGAGCGATCCTGCCTCGGCACTGCCGCATTTGCTGATTCCACCGGCCATTCAGGGAGCCGAGCTGGGTGTGACCGTCGTGCGCGCCACGAGCGAGGGCAGCGAGCGCGTCGATGTGCGCGCACTCGACAGCGACGGCCACCAGGCGGCGGAACTTCCCCTGACGATTGAGCCTGGCAAGCGCGTGGCCCTCGGCAAATTCGCAATTCCCGTCGAGCTCAGAAACCAGATTGCGCGCATCGAAATCGCGGGCGAGCGGACGGTAGGTGCCGAAGTGCTTCTTGACGAACGGTGGCGACGACGCCCAGTCGGCCTCGTCACCGCTCCCGCGACCGAGCAGGCGGAGCCGCTACTCGGCGGGCACTACTATCTCGAACGTGCATTGCAGCCCTACAGCGAAGTCGTGACTGGAACGCTGGAACAACTTCTTCAACGCGAGCTCGCTGTCCTCGTGCTGACCGACACTGACCCCTTACCCCCAGCTTTGCGCCAGCTGCTCGAGCGCTGGATCGAGCATGGCGGCACTCTCGTTCGTTTCGCGGGTCCTCGGCTTGCCCAAGGTAACGATGACCTGGTACCGGTCAAACTTCGGCAGGGCGAGCGCGAACTCGGTGGGGCCATGTCGTGGGCGAAGCCAGCATCGTTGGCCCCTTTCGACGCGCGCAGCCCTTTTGCCGGCCTCGAGATTCCAGCCGACGTCACGATCAAGCGCCAAGTGCTGGCGGAACCCTCGCTCGATCTCGACCAGAAAACCTGGGCGCGCCTCAGCGACGGGACTCCTCTCGTGACCGCAGACAAGCGTGGCGGGGGTTGGCTCGTGCTGATCCACACGACGGCCAATCCGGACTGGTCCTCATTGCCGTTCTCGGGCCTCTTCGTCGAGATGCTTCAGCGCGTCGTAGCGCTGAGTCAGGGTGTGGCGGGCAGGGCGGAGAAAGTCAATCTACCGCCGCTCAAAACGCTTGACGGCTTTGGCGAACTCGTCAATCCCCCACCGGCGGCGAGTGCCCTCAGTGCCGACGATCTCGCCCACCCTCAGCTCGGTCCACGCCACCCCCCTGGCTACTATGGTAGCCAGACGAGCAGGCGTGCGCTGAACCTCACGAATGCGGTCGTGGCGATCGACCCCTTGCGTGGATTGCCACCCGGCCTCGCACAGACATATTACGGCGCCCAACGTGAGCGGGATTTGAAGCCCTGGCTCTTGGGCGCTGCAACGCTGCTCGCCCTTGTGGATTTCGTGCTAAGCCTCGCGCTACGCGGCCTTTTAGCGGGCCGCAAGGTGCGCAAACTCGCCGGAAGTGCCGCGGCACTGATATTGGCCGCGGTCGTGGCGATGACACCTGACGCTCGCGCCGCCGGCTCTTCGCCGAGCCCCGACGATTCCGCCATCATCGCCGCGATCACGACGACCAGGCTTGCATACGTGGTGACCGGCGACAGTGCTGTCGACGACGTCAGCAAGGCCGGGCTCACTGGCCTGACACTGGCGCTCAACGCGCGCACGGCGATCGAGGCGGCATCGCCGATGGCTGTCGACCCGGCCAAGGATGAGCTTGTCTTCTTCCCGCTCATCTATTGGCCGGTCACCGAGCAAATGCCGAGTTTGCCGACACCCGCGGTCGAAAAGGTCACCGAATATCTTCGCAACGGCGGCCTCATCGTGTTCGATACGCGCGATCCAAATCGCGGCGCCGCGAGCTGGCGAACCTTGCGACGGCTTCTTAACGAATTCGATCTTCCCGCGATCATTCCAGTCCCCGACGAGCACGTCCTGACGCGGTCGTTCTATCTCATCCATGACTTCCCGGGCCGTCTCGACGGCTCGACCGTGTGGGTCGAGCGCTCGGAAGGCAACGTGAATGACGGCGTCTCCTCCGTCATCATCGGCGGCAACGATTGGGCGGGCGCTTGGGCGGTCGACGATGCCGCGCATCCCCTGATGGCGGTGTCGCCCGGCGGCGAACGTCAACGGGAGATGGCGCTGCGCTTTGGCGTCAATCTCGCGATGTATGCCTTGACCGGCAGCTATAAATCCGACCAGGTGCACCTGCCCGCGATACTCGAGAGGCTCGGCCTCTGATGCTCGAGAATCTCGCCATCACCTTCGCCCCGCTTATTGCCTGGCCTGCGATCGCCCTTTTCGCCGGCGGTGCGATAGCCCTCCTCGCGGTTGCGTGGCTGAGAGGTGCGCCAGGAACGGCCTGGCGCGCACTTGTGCTCGGTGTGCTGCTTCTCACCCTTCTCAATCCTTCGGCCGTGATCGAAGACCGCGCACCCCTCGACGATGTGGGGTTGGTCGTCGTCGACGATTCGCCGAGCCAGGGAATCGGCAATCGCCGGGCCGAAACCGAAGCGGCACTCGCCAAAGTCCTCGATGCCGCCAAATCGCTCCGGCATCTCGAATTGCGCATCGTGCGAACAACCGCACAAGACGAAAACGGCCGCGATGAGGGCACACTTTTGTTCAAGGCGCTCGACAGGGCGATTTCGGAAATCCCGCGCCAGCGTTTCGCGGGGGCCATCATGATCACCGACGGTCAGGTGCATGACGTGCCGGCACCTGAGGTCGCCCGCCAGCTTGCTGCGCCGCTCCACGCGCTCTTGACTGGCATACGCAATGAGGCCGACCGCCGTCTCACCGTCGTCGATGCACCGAGCTATGGCCTCGTCGGCAAACCGATAACGTTTACGGTGCGGGTCGACGATCTCCCGGGACCTTCACACGGAACGACACGAATGACCATCGCACGCGACGGTGCGGCGGAGGACGCTGTCGACGTTCCGCTAGGTGCCGATACGCCGATCACTGTGACCCTCGATCACGCCGGCCAAACGATCTTCGAGCTGGCAGTCGATCCGGGACCGAAATCGCTCACCCCTCTCAACAAGCGCGCCGTCGTGGTCGTTAACGGCGTGCGGGACCGATTGCGCGTGCTGCTCGTCTCCGGTGAGCCGCATCCGGGCGAGCGAGCGTGGCGCAACCTTCTCAAGTCCGACCCGGCGGTCGATTTGGTTCACTTCACCATTCTGCGCCCGCCCGAGAAGCTAGACGCGACGCCCGTACGCGAGCTTTCGCTCATCACCTTCCCGGTGCACGAGCTGTTCGAGGTCAAGCTCGCCGAATTCGATCTCATCATTTTCGACCGATATCGCAGGCGGGGCGAACTGCCGCGGAATTATTTTCAGAACATCGTGAACTACGTGAACAATGGCGGCGCCATTTTGTCGGCGGTCGGTTCGAGCTTCGCTTCGCCGGCGAGCTTTTACTATTCTCCCCTCGCCGACGTGATCCCGGCGGAGCCGACCGGACAAGTGCTAGAGCAAGGCTTCCGCCCTCAGGTGACTGATATCGGCCGTAGGCATCCGGTGACGGCCGATTTGCCGGGTGAGGATTCCAAGGACCACCCCTGGGGTCGCTGGTTCCGTCAGATCGACGTGCGGGCCAAGGGCGGGGTGACGCTCATGAGCGGAATCGACGGCCGGCCCCTCCTTCAGCTCGAACGTATCGGCAAGGGGCGCGCGGCCTTGATCGCGAGCGATCAGATGTGGCTTTGGTCGCGCGGGTTCGAAGGGGGAGGGCCGCAAGCCGAATTGCTGCGCCGGCTGGCCCATTGGCTGATGAAGGAGCCGGAACTCGAGGAGGAGGATCTGCGCGCCGAGGTGGAGGGTAATCGGCTCAAGGTCGTCCGGCAAAGTCTCGACGATAAGCCGGTCGACGCCGTGGTCACCGCACCATCCGGAAGGACGACAACGCTCAAGCTCGTGCAGGAGGAAGGCGGGCGTTCGAGTGCGACGATCACAGCCGATGAACTCGGTCTCTACCGAGTCACGGACGGCATGCACACAGCACTTGCGGCCGTCGGCCCACTCAATCCAATCGAATTCGCCGATGTGCGCTCGACCGACGAGAAGCTCAAACCTGCGACCGATGCAACGGGCGGCAGTGTGCGTTGGCTGTCGGAAGGCGGGGTGCCGGAGCTGCGCCAGATTCGCCCCGCACGGGATTATGCCGGTGCCGGTGCTGCTGGCCCTTGGATCGCGTTCAAGAGCAACGGAGACTACGTAGTGACGGGCGTGCGCCAAGCGCCGCTTTTGCCCGCACTCCTCGTGCTGCTCGCCGCCCTCGGCGCACTAGCGTTTGCCTGGCGGCGCGAGGGACAATAGAGGACGACCGACCAAGGACGCGATGAACATCGCCAAGTTATCCGCCCACGGGCCGGAGCGTACGAATGGGATATCGAACGCCTCTTGGTGACAATCCGGTCGTTGAAGCCCGCGCGCATCATTGCGGTCCCGGGCGATCAATTATCGCAGCGATCGTCGAGCCCGCCGAACGTACCTACCCGCCAACCCGGTACATCACATAAGCGGACTCCTCCACGCCGTCCGGTGTGGGCATCCGCGTCCAATCGGGATTCTCCATCGTGTAATCGCCGAGAACGAGGCCGCCCGGCGCCATGAGGGGTGAAAGAAGCGGCACAATGGAGGAGACGAGATTGCGGCTCGCGACCACGTCGTGTGAGCCTACGTCGCAATTGGCAAGAATGGCCTGCCCCGCGAGTTGTCGCTGGACGCGCGGCAATGTGTCCCGAAAATCGCCCTCGATGAAATATTCCGGGGTGGGTCGCGATCTTGGATGAGACGCGAGCTCGCGGTCGAACACATATATGCTCCGGCCTGGAAAGCGCGCTCGCAAGTGATCGAAGGTCCGACCGTTCCCGAGGCCCAGCTCTAGAATAGGACCCGGGCGGTCGCCGATCAGCCTTGCAGCCGCGTCGATATGGGCCCGCTGAGCGAGCAATCGTTCTATGAAGGTGTCCAGGCGACTCATCCCTCCCTACTTTTCGCAGATGCGCCGACCTTGCTCAATAGTTTGTTCGTGGTTCCGGGAGTGGCGGGCGGATCGCGAATCAGGCCGGCGGAACACGCCAAGCGCGGGCTGAAAAAGAGGCTCGGTATCGTTGCAATCGAGCATCCGTAAACCATTTGGCAGCCCATCGCTTTCGCCCTATTCTGCGCCACCCATGCGCCGCAAGATATTGACGAGGCAAGCTTGAATCGCAAGGAACGCCGGCGAGCCGTCAGGCAGAAGCCGAGCGCTCCTGTGCCGCCGCCCGGAGCTTCTGCCGCCCCAGGCGGCACAGGCCATATTCTCCAGCAAGGAATCGAACTTCTTCAGGCGGGCCGCGTCTCCGAAGCGGAGGCGCTTTATCGGCGCGTGCTTGCAATCGATCCCAAAGAACCCGACGCAACTCACCTTCTCGGGTTGATCGCGCATCAAAAAGGTCAAAATGAAACGGCGATCGAGTTGATCGGAAAAGCCATCGCGCTCGACGGACGGGTAGCCGCCTATCATGCCAATCTCGGGGAGGCATATCGGGCACTCGGGCAAATGGACGATGCGATCCGTAGCCACCGGCGGGCACTCGAACTTCGCCCGGACCTCGCATCCGCCCATTACGGGCTCGGCACGGCGCTGCTTGAAAAGGGATCCTACGAGGAGGCCGCCACAGAGCTCAAACGCGTGGCCGTGTTCGATCCCCAAGATGCCGAGGCGCACCTCAGTCTCGGGATCGCCCTTTCGAGGCTCGGCCGCCTTGATGAGGCAATTTCCTTTCTCGATCGCGCCGTCAAGCTGCGCGCGCAACTTGGCGAGGCGCACCTTAATCTCGGCGTGGTCCTCCACGCGAAAGGCGATTTGCGCGGCGGGTACACGGCGCTTGCCCGTGCCGTTGAACTTATGCCCGACCTCGCGGAAGCTCATTACCGCATCGCGCGCGTTCTTGTGGCGCTCGAATATTTTGCTGAAGCGATCAGCGCTTTCCGTGAGGCAGTACGGTTGCAACCGCAGTCGCTTCATATTCAGCTCGAGCTTGCGGAGGCTCTACGCCTCTACCGCCACATTCCCGAATCGATCGAAATCTATGAGCGCTTGAGCAAGTTTCATCCCGCTTTATCCGATCCGCTCAACGGCATCGGCCTTGGCCTTCTGGAGCAAGGCGATTTCGAGGGTGCGCGGCGCATGTTCGATAGAGCACTCGCGCTCGATCCAAGCTCCGCCGATATCCATTTCAACATTGGGTTTTCCTATCAGCTTCAAGGTCGATTCGAGGAGGCACGAGGGTGGCACGAAAGGACCCTCGCCCTCCAGCCGGATCACGCGGTAGCGCACTACAATCTCGTGAAGAGCCGCAAGGGAGAGGCGAGCGAAGAGCAGCGGCGTGAAATCGAAAAGGTGCTGCGACTGTCGACACTATCGGCCCGTCAGCGGGCGGCACTCAATTTCGCCCTGGCCAACGTCGACGACGAGCTCGGCGACTACGATGCCGCGTTCGCCGCCTACAAGGAGGCCAACGATCTCAAGAAGGCGACGATGCTCTATGACCCCGAAGAGTATACCGCCTATGTGGATCGCGTAATCGCGACGTTCACGCCGGAACTGTTAGCGGAGAAGTCCGCGTTCGGCAGTGCCTCCAAGCTGCCCGTATTCATAGTCGGCATGCCGCGCTCAGGCACCTCCCTGGTAGAGCAGATCGCCGCAAGTCATCCGCAGGTGCACGGAGCGGGTGAACTCGACGATCTAAGGCGGATCGCGCAGACCCTATCGGCCAATCTCGGTACATCTGCCGCATACCCCGAAGTCGCGCGTCGCCTCGATCGCACCGCAACGCATGCAGCAGCCGAAGCCTACATCGCGGAATTGCGCAAACACTCACCCACGGCCGAGCGTATTACCGACAAGCTGCCGCAAAATTTTCCACGCATCGGCCTTATCCATGTCCTGTTCCCCAAGGCACGGATCGTTCACTGCGCACGCGATCCGCTCGACACCTGCGTATCGTGCTATTTTCAGGAGTTCGCCCACGGCCAGCCCTATGCCTACGACCTCGCTCATCTCGGGCGGCATTATCGTGACTATCTGCGGCTCATGGCCCATTGGCACAAAGTTCTGCCAGGCCGGATACTCGACATCCCCTACGAGGCTCTCATCGCCGACCAGGAAGCCTGGAGCCGCAAGCTGATTTCGTATTTGGATTTGCCGTGGGACGATCGTTGCCTTGCTTTCTATGAGAAGGAACGCCTCGTCCGCACAGCGAGCTTCTGGCAGGTGCGCCAGCCGATCTATGCGTCCTCTATCGGGCGCTGGCGCCGCTATGCAAAGCATCTCGCCCCACTCTTTGACGGCCTGGGCATCGCCCAACCCTCGGATTGAGGCTTCGTTCATTGAATGGACGTTGCGACCTCGGCCGAAGGGGAGCACCCCACAGGGCGCATGACGCCAGCCGCATCGAACTGCGGCGAAATTCGCCGTTATATTAACGCGTTAGCGGGGCCCCGATACTTTCAGCTGATCGGCGCTATAGCTAACCGTTGCATTCGGCGCCGCACTCGACGTATGGCTTGCCAGGGGACTTAACCGCCGGGAACGCGTTACGTCCCGGATGCAACCGGTCGGCCATGCCGTAAGCGGGCGATTTGATGGAAGCTTCTGAAATTTCAACGAATTACGAAACGGCGAAGGCCCTTCATCGGGCGGGCCGGCTGGCCGAGGCCGAGGCGCTCTATCGGGTCATCTTGGCGGCGGAACCGACCCACCCCGATACCCTTCATATGATGGGGGTATTGGCGCTTCAGTCCGGTCAGGCGTCAGCCGCCCTTTTGCCGTTGGAGCGTGCCGTGGCACTGCACAGCCAGAATCCGGCGTTCCACACCACGCTCGGGCAAGCAAGGCTCCACCTCGGCCAACTCGAAGCCGCATTGGGGAGCTTTCGAACCGCAACCGAACTTCAGGTCGATTTTGTCGCGGCCTACTCCCTTGCGGGCTTGGTGCTGCGGCAGATGGGACGGAATGACGAGGCTCGTGTCGCACTCGAAAAGGCCCTGGCCTTGGAGCCAAACCTCGTTGCAGCGCTGTTCCATCTTGGCGCCATCCTCGATGAACAAGGCAATCGCACCGGTGCTATCGACTGTTACCGACGGGCATTGG
>Ga0187766_10001564_pt1 | contig 13444 bp, 15 predicted proteins | sample 0216_QUI02_MP05__4_FD_132971 | JGI IMG/M metagenome (GOLD analysis project Ga0187766, IMG submission 132971) | Tropical peat soil microbial communities from peatlands in Department of Meta, Colombia - 0216_QUI02_MP05_20_MG | ecosystem: Environmental > Terrestrial > Soil > Wetlands > Peat ... | reverse complement strand
GCTGAGCTTCAAGGGTCGCGCCTCCTGCTAGCCGGTGAAGGGCGGCGCCTCGCAACCCGTCGAGTTATCGATCGGTACGCCGTGCCGCCACATACAGCATTCCATCCAGCGCTTGCGTAGCGGGTCCGCCACGCTGCTCGACCGCAGCTCGCCTTGGCAGGTTGCGAGTTGCCAGCGGTACTGCGCGCCGAAATCGAAGATGCCGCCGTAGCTATTGCCATAGTCGTCATCGACCCAGAAGAAGCCGCAGCCCTGCAGCGACAGCAAGGCTGCTGCCAGTGCAACAAGCTGAAAGGACCTGCTCACGACAGCCGCGACCGAGACCGGTCTTCGCGCCAAAGGCCAACCCTGGCAACCTCGCTGCGACAGCGGACGCTCATGCTGCGGTCAGACGAGCGGATCGGTGCCGTCGATGAGGACGAAGCAGATCCGGCAGGGCTCTTTGCCGCGGTTGACCCAGGCATGATTGGTCGCTTGCTGGACGAGCACGTCGCCGGCCTTGAGATGCACTTCGCTGTCATCAAGCAGCATATCGATCTCGCCAGAAAGGACGATTGCGTAATCGATCGTACGCGTGCGATGCATCGAGGGATGGCGCGGCGGCCGTACGCCCTTCGGCGCATGATGCTCGGCACCGAGCATCTTCGAGAGATGGTCGTTGGGCAGCTTCTTGGCTTCTTCGCTTTCCGGCGGAATATCGAGATACCGGATGATCGTGCCATTCGCCGGCGGCGCGATCCGCACCTCGATGCCACCGCGATCCTTGTCGCCTCGCATGTCGACCGGAAACTTGTCCGTGACCCAAAGGCGTTGCTGGAAGGTGCCTTCGCGCCGAGAGGTATAGGGCGTGGTGTCGTCGAGCAGCACGATCGCCTTGCCCGTTTTGTCATGGCCTGTGACGACGCGGCGTGCCGGCGTGCCTGGTGCGGTTCCCATGGGTGCAAATCCTCCTCGGTTGGCGGCAGCCAGAAGGCTGGCTGCTCTTGTTGGTACCTTGGTCCGCGATCCTCGGTGGGCAGGCCGGCCCTGTCAAGGCGGCCCGAACACTTGACGCTCGGCGACAGACATTGTCTGCTTCGGCGGGGAGAATGCTGGAAGAGGAGCCCGAGAGATGGCTGCTTCTTACGTCTATGCGGGCGCCGGAATGTGGCGCGGCGGATCGAAATCGGGCGTCTTTCGCAGGCGGCTTGGCGAGGAAGGGTGGGAGCAGCTCAAAACGGGTCTACCCGATCCGGCAAGCGTCCACACGATCACGGTCCATCCGCAAAATCCGGAGCAGATCTATATCGGCACACAAGACGGACCCTTTGTCAGCACGGATCGCGGCACGCATTGGCATCGCCCGGATTTCCCCGACCATGGCGTCCAAATATGGTCGATCCTCGTGCATCCGAACCAGCCGCGCACCATCTTCGCCGGTGCCGCGCCGGTAGCGATCTATCGCAGCGACGATGCCGGCGAACATTGGCGGCTTCTGGCGCGGCCGGCGCTGCCGGACCGCGCGAAGATGCCTTTTCCTTGCCGCGTGATGCGCATCGCGCTCGACGCGAAGCGGGGAAATGATCTCTATGCCACGATCGAGGTCAATGGCGTGATGCGCAGCCGTGACGGCGGCGAAAGCTGGAGCGACTGCAGCGCGGGGCTACTGCGCCTGTCTGAGCAGCCACAGCTCAAAAGCAAGCTGGTATCCAACACGGAAGCGGAAGGCATGCTGGACGGCCACGCGTTGTGCGTGACTAGCGCCGATCCGGGCGCGGTTTTTCTCGCCTGCCGCATGGGTCTCTTCCGCAGCGGCGACGGCGGCGACAGCTGGGATGACATGGAGGTCCGTCGCTTTTCGCCGCTCACCTACGCGCGCGACATACGGCCCGCACCGCAGGAGCCGCGCAGGCTCTATGCCTGCCTTAGCGTCCACGCCACGGGCGACACGGGCTCGCTCGCGCGTAGCGCGGACCTCGGCCGGACCTGGCAGCGCATCGATCACGGGGTCAGGCCGACCGGGACGATGATGAACCTCGCGCTCGATCCGCATGACCCGAACCGGGTTTACGGCGCGACACGGAACGGTCAGATCATCGGGACCGAAGATGGCGGCATGACATGGCAGGAGCACAGGCTTCCGGCCGGCTGCGAGGACGTGTACACCGTGGCGTGCAGCTGACGCGGCGGTGCTGCCAACCGCCCGCGGGCGGAGTAAGATGTCGCACGCCGAGCGTCGTGAACCGGGGCGGGAAGGAACTCACATGAATGTTTCATCATCGGCCGGCCGTGCGCCGGGCGCGCTTACTGGCTTGATGCTCGCCGCCGCTTTGACGATCCCAGCGGCACGCGCGGCCGATCCGATCAAGATCGGCTTCGCCATGGCAGAGACCGGTGGTCTCGCGGCCAATGGGAAGGCCGCGCTCGCCACGATGCAGATGTGGGCCGACGACGTGAATGCCAAGGGCGGCCTCCTGGGTCGTCCGGTCGAGCTCATCCATTACGACGATCAGAGCAATCCGGCGAACGAAAACAGCATCTACACCAAGCTCCTGGACGTCGACAAAGTCGACCTCGTCGTCGGGCCCTATGCGACGGTGCAAATCGCCCCGGCGATGCCGGTCGTGATGCAGCACAACATGGTCTTCCCAGCGCTGCTCGGCCTCGCGGTCAATAGCGAGTTCCACTACGACAAGTATTTCGCGATGATCCCCGCGGGACCGTCGCCCAAGACCGCCTTCACGGACGGGTTCTTCAACGTCGCGATGGCACAAGACCCGAAGCCGAAGACGATCGCCATCGTCGCGGCGGATATCGAATTCGCGCACAACGCCGCGGACGGGGCGCGCCAGACCGCGAAGGCTGATGGGTTGCAGACCGTCTACGACAAGACCTACCCCGGCAACATCACCGATTGCGCGCCGGTCGTGCGCGCGATCCAGGCGACGAATCCCGATATCATGATGATCGCGTCTTATCCGCCCGATACGGACTGCATGTTGCGCTCCGTCAAGGAGATCGGCTTCAAGCCCAAGCTCATCGGCGGCGGCATGGTGGGCCCCCAGGCAACCGCCATCAAACAGCAGCTCGGAACCGCGCTGAACGGAGTCGTCACCTATGACATCTGGCTGCCGGCACAGACGATGATGTTCCCAGGAGCCGCCGAGCTGCTTGCCCGCTACCAAGCCAAGGCCAAGGATCTCGGCACCGACCTTCTCGGCTACTATATGGTGCCGATCAGCTACGCCTACATGCAGGTCCTGCAGCAGGCGGTCGAAGGCACGAAGAGCCTCGATCAGGACAAGCTCGCCGATTTCATGCGCCAGAACACCTTCAAGACCACCTTCGGCGACGTCAAGTTCGGCAAGGACGGCGAGTGGGCACAATCGCGCATGCTGACCGTGCAGTTCCAGGGGCTGACCGGCAACGACCTCGATCAATTCAAGGATCCGAAGAAGACCGTGATCCTGGATCCACCGGCATTCAAATCGGGCAACGTAGTTTACCCCTACGGCGGCTGACCGCCGCACGCGCTGGCCGCGCGTGGCACAATCGCGGCTAGACGCGAGCGCTGATCTGGGCGAGACTGTTGCGCGGTGAAAGTTTGCGCATTGGGGGCGCGGTGTTACGTTTCGCCGCATTCGACCGGTTGAAGCCAGGGAACACGGCCTTCACGGCCCTCGTCTTGGCGTTTTTCTTCCTGGTCGGGCTTGGCGGCGGCGTTCTCTATCGCCTTCTTCCGCACGGCAGCGCCAGCGGCGCAAGCCCACCGGCGGCATCAAACGCCAGCCCGCCACAAGCGCTGGAGGTCGCCTCCACTCCCGAAACGGCCGGTGCCTCGTTAGCCCCGCGGGCACCGCAGGTCGAGGCAGCGGCGAGCGTCCCGCTCACGCCCGCTTCTCCCGAGGCTGCCGTGCCCGCCCCGCTCTCGCCCACAGCGACCACGAAGCAGCCGGCGGGCGCAGGGACTGCCGCGTCTCCACCCGAAACGAAAGCGCCAGCGAAATCTCAGCTCGCTGCCGCTGCGCCGCCGGCGCCCGCGAGCAAGCCGGGCAGCGCCGTGATCCAAACCAGGGCCGCCCCGCAAAAGCGTGCCGCAGCAGCCGAAGCCAAGCTCGCAGCGCCTTCGGGCGAGGCCGGCCCGTTCCGCATCCAGTTCGGCGCATTTTCGGTCGAGGATAACGCTCATCGGGTTCAGGCGGCCATCGCGGCGACGGGCCTGCCGGTCGAGATTGCGCGAGCACCGGGCTCGAACGGGCGCCAGCTCTTTTATGTGCGCTCGCAACCTTTCGCGGATTGGACGTCGGCCACCACTGCCGCCGCGGCCGCTCGCGACCGAATTCAACATTCGGCCAATCCCGTCGCGATCGACTATGTCGTCGTCGCCGACCGAACGGCGCAGCAGACTCAGGCCGAAACCCACTAGCCGGGACAAGACCTAGAGGCAGTTGCGCAAGAGCTTCGCGCGGTCGGCCGCTGCGCTCATGAGGAAGGGCAGATCGTTGCCGCCGAGAATCATCCTCATGCCCATGCCGATGTAGCGGCGCAGAAGGTCGTCGACATAGCAGCCCCCCATGCCCGGCCATTTCCCGGCTTGCCGGCAGACGGCGATGACCCGTTCATAGGCAGATACGATATTCGGGTGCGCGAATTGGCCGGGAATGCCCATCTCCATGGCGAGATCATTGGTGCCGATGAGCAGCACGTCGACGCCGGGCACCGCTGCGATGGCCGGCGCGTTCTCGAGCGCACGCGGCGTCTCGATCATCACAGTTACCAGCATCTCGGCATTGACAATCTTCGCACTCTCGCCGACGCCGAGGCCGCGATAGCCGAACTGCGGCAAAGCGCCCATCACCGAACGGTGGCCCTGTGGCGGGTATTTGACGCGCGCGACGATCTCGGCGGCCTCCGCCGGCGTGTCCACATGCGGCATCACAACGCCCCAGGCGCCCCCATCGAGAGCGCGCGTCGCCATGTCGAGCTGCCCGTGAGGAACGCGCACGATCGGCGCGATGCCGGCGTCGAGCGCGGCCACCGAAATCTGTGCGGCGGTATCAAGCGATGTCGAACCGTGCTCGAGATCGATGAAGAGCCAATCCCAACCGCAGCTCTGCATGATCCGGCCGATCTCGGCACCGCGCGCAAGCCGCAATCCCACACCAATCGAGATCTCCCCCTTGATGAGGCGCTCGCGCGCCGGATTCTTCGCCTCTGCCATGTGATCTCTCCCGACGCCTGCGGTTGAAAGGGACGCAGCCTACCTGCTAGGTTCCGGCAAACCTCTCGGGAATCAAGCCGCCGCGTCCCCCGCGAATGCAACCGAAATCCGCGGCGCCAACTGTCCTATTTCAAGGAGCAGCATCGCCATGAAATTCGTCACCTTCGACGCAAAGGGCCAGGAAAGGCTGGGCGTAGTCGATGCCAAGCGGGGCATACTCGATCTGCAGAAGGCGAGCGCGGCTCTCCCGAGCGACATGGTCAAGCTCATCGAAGGCGGCGAGGCAGCGCTCAACGAAGCGCGGAAGGTCGCGAGCGCTGCGCAGGATAAGGGCGAATGGCTTCCGATCGCCGGAACCAGGCTCTATGCGCCAATCCCGCATCCGCGCAAGAACATCTTCTGCATCGGCCGCAACTACAAGGCGCACATCGAAGAGGGCGCGCGCGCCCGTAACCTGCCGGTCAAATTCCCGCCCGTGCCCGAGATCTTCTCGAAGCCCTTCACCACGGTTATCGGACCCGAAGCGAATGTCTTGCGCCATGCGAAGAATACGAGCCAGCTCGATTACGAGGTCGAGCTCGCGGTGGTGATCGGCAAGATCACACGCGACGTCACCCAGTCCCAGGCGCTCGATCACGTGTTCGGCTACACGGTGTTCAACGACGTGACCGCCCGCGACAAGCAGGCGGCGCACGGGCAGTGGTTCAAGGGCAAGAGCTTCGACACGTTCGGCCCGATGGGTCCGTGCATCGTCACGAAGGATGAGTTTGGCTCACCCTCTGGTCACCGCATCACCTTGCGGGTCAATGGCGAGACCCGTCAGGACTCCAACACCTCCGACCTCTTGTTCGGCGTGCCCGCCATCATCGAAAGCGTGTGCGCGAGCCTCACCCTCCATCCTGGCGACGTGATCGCGACCGGGACGCCGTCGGGCGTCGCGCTCGGCATGACGCCACAGCGGTTTCTCAATGTCGGCGACCTGATGGAAGCCGAGGTCGAGGGCATCGGCGTGCTGAGAAACAAGGTCATCGAGTAACGCCGAGCGGACAAAACCGACGCGCGGGGGATGAGCGAGGACGCGCCGAGCGACGCCGAGCGCGAAACAGAGCGGCGCAACACGAGCAAAGAGACCGTTTTCACCGGCGCGGTCCGGCGCTATTTGCTGGCGCGTTTTTGCGCGGCGTCGGCGTTCCAAATTCAAGGCGTCGCAGTGGGCTGGTATGTCTACGCGCTCACCAATCGCGCGCTCGATCTGGGTTTCGTGGGACTCGCTATGTTCCTGCCCGCGGCGAGCTTGGCGCTCGTCGCGGGACAGGCGATCGACCGGTTCCCGCGGCGGCGCGTGTTGTTGGCGGCGTGGAGCGTCCAATGCCTCACGGCCGCTGCGATTGGGCTGCTGGCCCTATCTGGATCCGGACGGCCCGAGACGATCTTTCTCCTCATCGCCTTCTACGGCGCGGGGCGGGCCTTCGAGCAACCCGCGCAGGCCGCGTTCCTGCCAAGCCTTGTTCCGGTCGCTTCCTTCGCGCGGGTCACTCCGACCGCTTCGCTCGTCAATCAATGCGCCGGCATGATCGGCCCAGCCTTGGGTGGCATCCTCTTTCTTCTCGGAGCGCCCGTCGCCTTCTTCGGCACGGTGACGATGGTCGGAATAGCGATCGCAGCGCTTTTCTCGCTTCCGCACGCGCCAGCCCGACCAGCCGCGCCGCTTTCGCTGAGCGGCTTTCTGGGCGGAATCAGCTTCATCCGCCGAACGGAGGCCGTTGCCGGAGCCATTACGCTCGACCTGTTTGGCGTGTTCTTTGGCGGGGCGACGGCGCTGCTGCCGATTTTCGCGCGCGACATCCTGATGATTGGGCCGCTCGGGCTCGGCCTGCTGCGCAGCGCGCCCGCGCTGGGCGCTTTCGCGGCGGGTCTGTTCCTGACGGCGCATCCGCTGCAGCGGCATGTCGGCCGACGCATGCTGGTGACGGTGGCGGTCTTCGGTGCAGCGACCATCGCTTTTGGCCTGTCGCAGTGGATTGTGCTGTCCTTCGCCGCGTTGATGCTTGTGGGAGCGTCCGACGTCGTCAGCGTCGTAGTCCGCTCGACGCTGGTTCAGACCGCCACCCCCGACGCGATCCGAGGTCGCGTCAGCGCCGTCAACTCGCTCTTCGTGGGCACTTCGAATCAGCTGGGCCAGTTCGAATCCGGTCTTACCGCGGAGTGGTTCGGCACGATTGGATCGGTCGTGCTTGGCGGAATCGCGACCCTGATCGTGGTCGCGGTCGCGGCGCGTTGCTTTCCGGCGCTGCGCAAGATGGACCGCTTCATGATCGCGCCGCGCGAGGACGATCCGGGAGCGCGAGATTCCACGGTCGCCGCCGCAATGGACGCGGGCACTGCGCGAATGCAAGAATCCACGCCTGAACTCTAAGGAGACACCGCGATGCTTACACTCTGTTATTGCCCCGGAGCTTGCTCAATGGCGTCGCACATCGTGCTTGAGGAGAGCGGCGAGAAATACACCCCCAAACGCATCGAACTCACCAAGGGCGAGCAGCGCACGCCGGATTACCTCAAGATCAACCCGCATGGCCGCGTACCCGCCCTGGGGCTCGACAGTGGCGAGTTCATTTCCGAGAACGCTGCGATCCTGCCCTACCTCGGCAAGCGCTTCGGACTATGGACGAGCGATCCCGTGGTCGAGGCGAGGATGATGTCGTTCATCGGCTGGGTCGCCTCGACGGTCCATCCTGCCCAGGCTCATATCGGCCGCCCCGAACGCTATGCGAGCGATCCGGCCGCGCATCCCAATCTCCGCGAGACAGGCTTGAAAAGCTTCCATGCCAATCTCAAGGAAATCGATGGCCTCTTTGCCGGCAAACAGTGGCTGTTCGGCGACTATACGGTCACGGATCCTTACGCCTTCGTGCTTTATACCTGGGGCGTGCGGCGCGAGCTGCCAATGGCCGAGCTCAAGAACTACTCGGTCTTCAAGGATCGGATGCTGCAGCGGCCCGCGGTGCAGCGGGTCGTTGCCGACGAGAATATCAAGCTATGACCAGCGCGGGCGGCATGCTCACTCACCCTGCCAGCGCGGCGGCCGCTTGTTGAGGAAAGCGTCCATTCCTTCGCGGAAATCCTTACTCATGTAGCACATGACGATGAGGTCCTCGCCTTCGCCCGGAGGGATGCGGGCCATCAGGCGGTGCAGCGCCTCCTTTGTCGCGCGCAGGGTCAACGGCGCGAGCCCGGCGACGGTCTTCGCCAATTCCTCGGCACGAGCGCTGAGGGCTTGCTGATCCGGCAAGACTTCGCTCACGAGCCCGATTGCGCGCGCTTCCTCGGCGTCCACGAGGCGTGCGGTAAAGATGAGCTCTTTTGTCCGCGCCGGGCCGATCAGCGCAACGAGCCGCGCGTAATTGCCCATCGAGAGGCAATTGCCGAGAGTGCGCGCGACCGGAAAACCAAAACGTGCATTGGCGGCGGCGATACGCAAATCGCAAGCAGCAGCGATCGCGCCGCCGCCGCCCGTGCAGGCGCCTGCGATGACCGCGATCGTCGGCACCCGGCAGCGCTCAAGCGCCGTCACGACGCGGTCGATCCGGGCTTCATAGGCGATTGCGTCCTGGGCCGTATTAAAGGCTTTGAACTGCGAGATGTCGGTTCCGGACGCAAAGGCCTTGTCGCCAGCACCGGTGAGAAGCATTGCCTTGATGCTGCGATCGCTTCCGGCCGAGCTGCAAATCTCCGCGAGGCGCTCATACATGGCAAAGGTGAAGGCGTTGCGCGCTTGCGGCCGGTTGAACGTGACGCGTGCGATACCGTCCCGGACCTCGAAGAGCAGGTCGTCGCTCAAGGCTTTGCTCCCATTGAGTGGATTGCTCGTTTACTATGCCATGCCTGCGGACCCGTGCAACGGCGCCCAGCTGACGCAATTTCGCCTCAGATCGTGCGTTGCCCCGCCAGGAAAAGACGAGCGGGCCGCGGCGACTTTGCTCATCCGGCGCCAAAATTAACTATTTGATTTATAACATTAATATCGGCGCATTGAGTTCGGGGCGGGGCAAGTCTGCGATTTTGACGCCTCCGGCCAGGAATTCGTGCTTGTGCTTTCGCCTCAAGCTTGGCAACCTGCGAACAAATAAAAACCCGGGAGCGCCTCATGGATGACAAACCCAAGACCTCTCGCATCGCCGGTTCACCCAGTTTGGGTATGGCCGTCGGCGTGGGTGCCGGGCGGCTCAATGCACGCGAATTGATGCGCCGCAAGATGATGCGGAAGATGATTTCACGGCGTTTGAGAAACGCAGAACTGGCTTCAGCAAAGTAATCGAGGCGGTGCCGCGCTGCGCACCCTCCCAATCGAAGATGCACCAAGAGGCCCGACCCAAGTCGGGCCTCTTCGCATTTGGCGCCCCTCTGTCCTCACGGCTTGAGGAGTTTCCGGCAAGCCGCCGGAAGGATGGGGGCGCGCCGCCGCGGTGACGGAGGAGGTGACACTGACGGGTGCGGCTCAAACCACCACGCAAGGGAGGCATCACATCCGTCGCCTGCCGGCACTGGAGCCTGGACCGTGCAGGCGGTGGAATCGGACGGGCAGCTCAGCCGCACATGAAAATGATCGTCATGCCCATACCAGGGCCGAATGCGATGGAGCCAAGCGCGGTCGCCATTGCCTGCCCCGGCGAGGCCTTCGCATAAGGCGCGCTTGATCGCAGGATTGACAAAGATGCGGTCAACCGCCGGATCGGTCGCGGCGAGGCGCAAAAGCCTAACTTGAGCCTCGCCAAATCGCGCCGCATCGATCGCCTTGCCGCCAGGCAAAACCATCGAGGGCAGCGACACATCTTCACGCGCTGCAGGCGCGAGCACCGGCTTTGGCTCGAGATTGAACCAGACATCGACATCGAGGCCGGTCTGGTGGCTTGCATGCCCGTTGGGCATGGGTCCTCCGCGCGGCAGCGAGAGATCGCCGACGTAAAAAGGCGACAGCGGCGCTGCTTGCGCTCTCTGCCCAAGCGCCTCGATGAAGGCGACGGTTCGAGCGTTCCCGAAATAGCGGTCGCGACTGACGTGGATGACCTCGAAGCCCGGCCCATCGAACGGCAAGGCCACCCCGCCGGCCAGGCAACCCGCGGCAGGTGCGCCAAGCGAGCGGGAAGGTCCTGCCGACGGGGTTCGGAACTTGGCCCAGGGCGATTGTTGCGCCCACGCCGAACCGACGATCGCGGTTGCGATTATCAGTGCCAAGCATAAGCGGACTGCGATCATCGCGCGATGCTAGCATCCCCCGACCGGGGTGACAGCGCCTGGGCGCACATCCTAGTCTTGGCGCGGACGAGGCCAAGGAGAAAAGCCATGTTCATCCATGTCGCGCGCGATCATAAAGTCGCGCTTGCGGAGACACAGGATTTCAAGCGCTTCAAGCTTGTCATCGACGGACCTCGTCAGCCGACCCCCGGGCTCAAAGCGGCGCTCACCGGGATTGCTACGCTCGACAGCGACGGGCATGCCTGGGTCAGCGAGACATGGCTGCGCGGTCGCGACCCGGCGCCGAGTTGGCAGGAGGGTCTCACCGCGATGATCGCGGTCGCACGGAAATACGGTTGGGTCAACGAAGGGGACAAGTCGGTTCGCGCGCATATCGAATGGACGGACGAACCGGGCGCGAAGGCCTAAGACGTGTCGAAAATCCTTTTGGTTACGGGTGGAGGCCGCGGCATCGGCGCCGCCACCTCGCTTGCAGCCGCGCGTCACGGCTGGGACGTCGCGGTGAACTATCAATCGAACCGTGCCCGCGCCGAGGCGATCGTTGACGAGATCGAAAACGCGGGCGGCAAGGCGGCCGCCTACCAGGCCGACATCGCGGACGCGCAAGCGGTCGCGGCGTTATTCGCGCTGATCGACCGCGATTTCGGGGCCGTGACCGGGCTCGTCAACAGCGCTGGCATCCTTGGGCCGCATGGGCGGATCGAGCAAGTGGATGCCCCATCGCTCGATCGGCTGTTCGCCGTCAACGTGACGGGCACCCTTATTTGCTGCCGCGAGGCGATCCGGCGCATGTCGACGAAACTCGGCGGCAAGGGCGGCACGATCGTGAACCTATCCTCTGCGGCGTCCCGCCTCGGCGCGCCGGGCGAGGGCGTATCTTATGCGGCGAGCAAAGGAGCCATCGACAGCCTCACCTTCGGGCTCGCGCAGGAGCTCGCTGGCGAAGGCATTCGTGTCAACGCGGTCAGCCCGGGCGTGATCGATACTGAAATTCAGCCAGCCGGACGTGTGGCGCGGATCGGCCCCAATCTGCCGATGAAGCGCGTCGGCCGCGCCGAAGAGGTGGCGTCGACGATTTGTTATCTGCTCTCCGACGACGCTTCCTACGTTTCGGGTGCGGTGATCAACGTCTCGGGCGGACGCTAGGCGCAGGTACGAAGCCTACTCTTGGGGTCGCGCTTCGTCGGTCCAATAGCGCGAGACCAGAAGCGTGACGATGAGAAGCACGACGAGAGCCACCCCGACACAACCGGGCCAGCCGGCAAGCGTCCACGCAAGCCCTGCGACGACGCCTCCGGCACTTCCGCCGAGGTAGTAGAAGGTGACGTAAAGGCCAACCGCGGAGGTGCGCGCCTGCCGCGCCGTGAGCGCGACGAAACTCGTGGAGCAAGCCTGGCACATGAATCCGAACGCAGCCGCGATTGCGAGGCCTGCGATGATTGCGGCCAGGCTCGGCAGGAGCGCGAGCACTAGCCCACAGGCCCACATTGCGAGCGCGAGAAGGACGAGTCTCTGGCGCCCGAACCATCTTATGCCGTATCCGACGAGAGAGGTGGTGGCTACGCCCGCGAGGTAGGTCACGAAGATGAGGCCCAGTGCAGAGACTGAGAGCAGGAAGGGTGGCGAGGCGAGGCGAAACGCAACGAAGGTGAAGATGGCGACAAAGCTGAAGAGGACGCAAAAACCGACGCTGTAGGTCGCGACGAGGCGTGGATCGCGGAAATGGCGCAGCATTTGCGCCGCGGAACTCAAGATCGACGAGGCGCGCATGAAGCCGCGGTCACGGGGCAGGAGGAGCGCGACGCCGACTGCAAGGGAAAGGGTGACCAGCGCCAACCCCAGAAATGCGCCGCGCAAGCCGAAATACTGGGCCAGTAGAGCGGTCAGGAACCGGCTCAGGAACCCGCCGAAAATCCCGGCCGCGGTGTAGAGCCCAGTCGCTGCGGTCGCTTCGCCGAGCGGAAATTCATCGGCGATGTAGGCAACCGTCCCGGCGAAAATCGGAGGGACGAACAACCCCTGCGCAAAGCGCCAGAAGACAATCTCACCCAGGGAGCTCGAATATCCAACCATGACCGTCGGCACCACGAGCGTAAACATCGCGGCCGTGATGACGCGCTTGCGGCCGAGCACGTCGGCGATGACGCCGGTCCAGGGCGCCGTCAGCGCGATCGCCAGAGGCGGCATGCTCACCGTCAAGCTCACCGCGACCGGCGAGGCGTGAAGCTGATCCGTAAGCAGAGGCAGCAAAGACTGCGTTGCCCACAGGTCGAGGTAGGAGCCCAAGCCGCACAAGATGACGGCGATGCGTTGGCGATCGATGATCACGGCCGCGCAGTATCGGGGCCGGCCGGGTTTTGATAAAGTGCCGTCGCCTCAGCGAGGAAACGCGCGCATGGCCTTCATTCTCGAAACGACCGAAGCTGTGGCTGCAGGAGTGAACCCCGCGCAAGTCGAACGCATGTCGCGGCTCATCGAGGCCCACATCGCCGAGGGCCGATATCCCGGCGCCCAGGTCGCAATCGCCCGCCACGGGAAGCTCGTCTTCATGCGCAATTACGGTCTCGCGCGTATTTCGCCCGCGGTTGCCGCGCGCGACAACACGGTTTGGCGTCTCTATTCTAACACCAAGGTTATCACCGCCGCGGCGATCTGGGTGCTCGTCGAAGAAGGCGCCTTGAGCTTCACTGATCGGGTTGCCGAGCACATTCCGGATTTCGCGCGTCACGGCAAGCGTGACATCACGATCTTGCAGGTGCTGACACACCAAGCCGGGTTCCCCAACGCCCCCGTCATGCCGCCGGAGGCTTGGGAGGATCACCAGCTGCTGCGCCGTCTCGTCTGCGACTACACGCTTGAATGGACGCCAGGTTCGCGGCTCCACTACCACAGCTATTCGGCGCACTGGGTGCTCGCGGTCATCATCGAGGCCGTCGCAAAGACCGATTTTCGGGCATTCATCCGGGCACGCGTGATCGAGCCCTTGAG
>Ga0187766_10001563_pt1 | contig 13446 bp, 11 predicted proteins | sample 0216_QUI02_MP05__4_FD_132971 | JGI IMG/M metagenome (GOLD analysis project Ga0187766, IMG submission 132971) | Tropical peat soil microbial communities from peatlands in Department of Meta, Colombia - 0216_QUI02_MP05_20_MG | ecosystem: Environmental > Terrestrial > Soil > Wetlands > Peat ... | reverse complement strand
GCATTCCTCATCGATCTGTCGCCGCAAGATATGCAGCGCCGTCTCGGTGACGCCCTAGGTGTGTACGTCGATGCGATGCGTTACCCGCGCGGCACCGAAAACCAGCGCGCTGCCATGTGGCTGGAACACACCGGCAGACGCGGCTGGCAGGCTGTGGCCGCCGTGGAAGCCGACAGCCGTGCTGGCGACGTGCCGTCCGCCGTGGAATTGAATAGCGCACCGTTGCTTGGCGTGGCCTACGGCTATTGCGGGGCGCCCGATCAGTGGTGGCAGCAGCAGGTTGTGCTGGGCTTGCAACGCGGCGGCTTTGCAGGCCCGGAGATCGCCCGACTGATGTCCAGCTACTTTGAGTTGACCGAATTGCATATCCACCCGCGGGCCCAAGGCCGTGGCCTGGGCGAGGCATTGGCCCGGCGACTGCTTGCACGACGTGGCGAAACACACGTGCTGCTCTCGACGCCGGAGATCAATGGCGAGGCGAACCGCGCGTGGCGGTTGTACCGGCGGCTGGGCTTCACGGACATCATCCGCGGCTATCACTTCGCCGGCGATCCCCGAGCGTTCGCGATCCTGGGCCGCAACCTGCCCCTGTAACGCGCTCAACGGTCGGTAATGGTAATGATGATTGCGCCCCTGCCGTGATGTGGGACCGGCAGCGGCGCACCGGCCTACCGGGTCTGGCACGATGACCTGATGCGCGCCAGGTTGCCCCTGCTCGTCGCCCGAGGGCTCAACCCTCGCCGGCGCCGCCGCTTGCTGGCGGCCGCGACGCTGCTGTTGCTGGTGCCCATCGCCGCCGGATGCGTGCGGATCAAAGCGTCGATCACCGTCTCTCCCGATGACCTGGTGTCTGGGCAGATTATCGCCGCGGGTAAACCACGCAACAATAAAGATGCCGGCCCGCAACTCGATCCGAACAACTTGGCGTTCAGCCAGAAAGTGGCCGTGTCGAAGTACGACCGCGACGGCTATGTGGGGTCGGAGGCGGTGTTTTCCGATTTGACCTTCGCCGAGCTGCCGCAGCTGGCGAATATGAATTCCGACGCACAGGGAGTGAATCTGTCCCTACGCAGAGCCGGCAATCTGGTGATCCTGGAAGGCCGGGCGGACCTGACATCGTTGAATGACCCTGACGCCGATGCCGAATTGAGCGTCGCCTTCCCCGGAGCAGTGACCTCCACCAATGGTGATCGCGTCGACCCCGAGGTGGTCCAGTGGAAGCTCAAACCGGGCGTAGTGAGCACGATGAGCGCGCAGGCGCGCTACACCGATCCCAGTACGCGCTCCTTCACCGGCGCCGCGATGTGGCTGGGCATCGCGTCGGTCGCGGTCGCTGGAGTGGTGGCGCTGCTGGCCTGGCGCGGCCGCGACCGCTCCCCACGGTTCACCGGATCAGGAGACCAGCCGCACGGCTGAGTCTCGGGATCGTCGGCCTCAGACGACCTGCCGTGGCGGTTCAAGACATGGCTGGCGACCAGTAGGCGAGCATCTCCGCCAAGGTCTCGAAAGCCGCCGCCGAAACGCCATATGTCGCCTCGAAATGGATGCTCAGCGGAAAACCGAGGTCGGCGACGCCATCTATCACGCGCTTGTACAGGTCGACCATCAGCTGACGCTTCCGCGCGGGGTCGCTGTTAGCCAACGTCTTGACGAACGCCTGCTCATCAGCTACCGCAGCGTTTCCCGGATCCTGGATCAGCCAATTGATCAGACCCACCCGGTTCTCAATCTTCGGCACGAAGCCGAACGACAGCAGGATCTCGGGCCGATGATCGGTGTTCTTCGCGAACTCGGTCAGGAAGCCCACGATTGCGTTGGAGTACAACAGCTGGGTCAGCGCGAAGTTCGCACCCTGATTGCACTTGAAATTGAACCGGCCCAGTTCACCGTCCCGGGTGGGGATCAGGATCACGCCGCGGTTACCCACCAGCTCGCGGTAGAGCGACAAGGCGTCGGTCGGCGCGACGCCGGAGCCCTCACCATCTTGCATGGTGCGCGGTACACCGACGAAAACGATGCCCTCCATGCCGGCAGTGCCCAGATCGGTGAGCCGCTGACGCAAGGACTGCGCATCCATGAAAGCGGTGACTTGGGTGCACAGTCCGTTCACCCCGGGCAACTCCGGTTTGATGAGCGACCAGAACTCCAGCACGTCCAGCTTCGGCTTCATCTCGACGGGCCGGTCGTCCTCCTCGGCGATCATCCCGGGAATCATCACGTGCCTGATCCGGCCGTCGATGCCGGATTCCGCGGAGAGCTGCAGCACTTTGCGAGCATCTTCGGTTGCCTGCTCCCGACCGCGTTCCACGTTCGGCGGCACCAGCTCGAGCGCAATGGTGTTGAGGGTCACAAGCCTCCTCTTCATCCGACGACCTCCTTCCCTGGGCGCGGCAGGTCGACCGCCGCAGCCCCGTATCCGCCGCGCCGTCTGGGTGGGACGAAATCGACGGGAAACGGCATCCGCTCTTTGCCGATCTCACGAATGCTCTCGACGACCGAGACCGTGCTACTGCCGGGCGAACTGGCGCACGTCACCCGACAGCATAGGTGCCAGATAGTGAGCCTGTCGAAGCAACTGGCCCGGCGACGATGCCGGCCGTGCGGCGGCCCCGCCCGGTGACGATTCGCGCCGTGGAGCGGCGCGAGGAGGAGGCGGGCAATCGGACCCAGCACGGGAGCCGCCTGACCTGCGACAACCTAGATTACGTGCACCCAGCCTTACGCTCTACGCTGGATGCACCTGTGGGCCCGCAATCTCAGGGCCACCTATGGCGGAAAGGGGCGCCGCGCTGAGCGTCGAAGCACCGGCAACCGCCGAGTTGGCCGGCGGAATCACCGAGCAGTTGCGCGGGTACCTGCACGACCGCCGCGGCGAGGCCGCCTACATGGGACGTGACTACGACGGCCTGATCGCCGGTCTGGAAGAGTTTGTGCTTAGCGGAGGCAAGCGACTCCGGCCGATGTTCGCCTACTGGGGTTGGCGCGCGGTGACGACCCGGGATGCCGACGCGCAAGTGCTGCTGTTGTTTTCGGCGCTGGAGCTGCTGCACGCCTGCGCGCTGGTGCACGACGACGTGATCGACGGCTCCGCGACGCGTCGCGGTAGGCCGACCACCCACATGAAGTTCGCCGACGTGCACCGTGTCCGGCGGTGGCGGGGCTCTCCGGAGCGGTTCGGGGTATCGGCGGCAATCTTGCTCGGGGACCTGGCGCTGGCCTGGGCCGACGATATCGTCGCCGGTGTGGATCTACCGCCCGACGCGCACCGCCGGGTGCGGCGGGTGTGGGCCGATATCCGCACCGAGGTGCTGGGTGGGCAATATCTCGATATCGTGGCCGAGGCCAGCGCCGCCCCGTCCATCTCGTCGGCGATGACCGTCAACACTTTCAAGACCGCCTGCTACACGGTCTCGCGGCCGTTGCAGTTGGGGGTGGCCGCGGCCGCGGATCGACCCGACGTTCAAGCCGTTTTCCATCAGTTCGGTAACGATCTTGGTGTGGCGTTCCAGCTGCGTGACGATGTGCTGGGGGTCTTCGGGGATCCCGCGGTGACCGGAAAGCCGTCCGGCGACGACTTGCGCTCCGGCAAGCGCACCGTCTTGGTGGCCGAGGCGCTGAAGTTGGCCGAGAAGTCAGATCCGGTGGCGGCCAACCTGTTACGCAGCTCCGTCGGCACCGAACTGACTGATGAGCAAGTGCGCAAATTGTGTGACGCCATCGAGGCGGTAGGCGCGCTGGCCGCGGTGGAAGACCATATCGACATACTCACCCGACGGGCGCTGGCCACTCTGGACGCCGCACCCATCAACGCCGCGGCCAAGGCGGGGCTCTCCGAACTGGCCAGGCTGGCCGCGAACCGATCTGCCTGACCAGCATGTCCACGCCGACGCCCGCTCCGACGCGCCGTTCGGCAGCCGTTGTGACCCAACACTTTTCGCAGCTGCGCGAGTTCAGCATTTCCCCGAAGGCCCGGCCGGCACGGCTGGGCTGCGTGGGCGCGGTGCTGATCACCGCGGGGGGACTCGGTGCGGGCAGCACGAAGCCGCACGACCCCCTGCTGGAGTCAATCCACCTGTCCTGGCTGCGCTTCGGCCACGGGCTGGTGGTCTCCTCGATACTGCTGTGGTCAGGTGTCGCGCTGATGCTGGTCGCATGGCTGGGACTGGGGCGTCGTGTCATCGCCGGCCAAGCCACCGAATACACCATGGTGGCCACCACGGGCTTCTGGCTGGCACCGTTACTGCTGTCGGTGCCTGTCTTTAGTCGTGATACCTACTCGTATCTAGCCCAGGGTGCGCTAGTACGCGACGGCTTCGACCCGTACGTGGTCGCTCCGGTCGATAATCCGAATACGTTGCTGGACAACGTAAGTCCGATCTGGACTATCACCACCGCGCCGTACGGTCCGGCGTTCATCCTGGTCGCGAAGTTCGTCACGATACTGTGCGGCAATCACGTGATCGCCGGGACCATGCTGCTGCGGTTGTGCATGCTGCCCGGACTGGCGCTGCTGATCTGGGCCGCACCCCGGATCGCCCGCCACCTCGGCGCCGACGGCCCGACCGCGCTGTGGATCTGCGTACTCAATCCGTTGGTGATCATCCATCTGATGGGCGGGGTGCACAACGAGATGCTGATGGTGGGCCTGATGAGCGCGGGTATCGCGCTGACCTTCGGCCGCCACCATGTCGCGGGCATCACCCTGGTCGCCGTCGCCGTCGCGGTCAAAGCCACCGCCGGAATCGCCCTGCCGTTCCTGGTCTGGGTTTGGATGCACCACCTGCGCGACCGAAGAGGCTACCGGCCAGTACGGGCGTTCGCAGCGGCCATCGCGACCTCCGCGCTGATCTTCGTCGCGGTGTTCGCGGTGTTGTCCGCTGTAGCCGGGGTCGGTCTTGGGTGGCTGACCGCGCTGGAAGGTTCGGTGAAGATCATCAACTGGCTGTCGGTGCCAACCGCGATGGCGAACCTGACCCACGCGATCGGCGGATTGTTCTTCCCGGTCAACTTCTACGCCGTGCTCCACGTCACCCGGATAGCCGGGATCGCGATCATCGCCGTGTCGCTGCCGCTGCTGTGGTGGCGATTCCGCCACGACGACCGGGACGCGCTGACCGGCATCGCGTGGTCGATGCTGATCGTGGTGCTGTTCGCGCCCGCCGCGCTGCCGTGGTACTACAGCTGGCCGCTGGCGGTGGTGGCCGCGCTGGCCCAGTCACGGGCGGCGATCGCGGCCATCGCCGGCTTCTCCACCTGGATCATGGTGATCTTCAAACCCGATGGAGCGCACGGCATGTACTCGTGGATTCATGTTTCGCTGGCGACCGCGTGCGCGCTGGTCGCCTGGTATGCGCTATACCGGGCGCCGGAGACCTGCGGCGATACGATCGAAAACCCTAGCAGGCCATAGCCTGCGCCCGGCGCACCACTTCGCGAGCCTGGTGGGCGTGCAGCGCGTCGACCGGGCGGGCGTTGCTGATGGCATCGCGCGTCCCGTCGCGGGTAATGGTCAGCGACGGATCGGGGGTGAATAGCCAGCGCACGATCTCGGTGTCGCGGTAGCCGCCGTCGTGCAGGATCGTCAGCAGCCCGGGCAGGCTCTTGACCACCTCGCCGGACTCGGTGAAGAAGATCCGCGGCACCACCACGTCACCGGCGCGCCGCACCGCGAGCAGATGGCCCTCCCGCAGCTGATGGTGCACTTTGGTGACTGGTACGCCGAGCAATTTGGCCACCCCGGGCAAGTCATAGGTGGGCTCATCGGGGTCCAGAACGTCGTCGCCGGCCGGAATACTACTCACCGAGCCAAGTGTAGATCTGATGCCGACGCGTTGAGTGCACGATTCCGAGCCGAAACCGCCGCGCAACCTACGATGGCCCCGTGGCTGGAGACCCCTTGCACCACGCATTGCTGGACGGTCGCTACCGGGTGCTGGCCAAGATCGCCACCGGCGGTACCTCGACGGTCTACCGGGGCCTCGACGTCCGTCTGGACCGCCCGGTTGCGCTGAAGGTAATGGACTTGCGCTACGCCGGTGACGAGCAATTCTTGGCCCGGTTCCAGCTTGAGGCCCGCGCGGTCGCCCGGCTGAAGGACCCCGGCCTGGTCGCGGTCTACGACCAGGGCCTGGATGCCCAGCACCCCTTCCTGGTGCTGGAGCTGATCGAGGGCGGCACGCTGCGCGAGCTGCTGATCGAACGCGGCCCGATGCCACCGCACGCCGTCGCGGCGGTACTTCGCCCGGTGCTGGGTGGGCTGGCTGCGGCGCACCGGGCGGGCCTGGTCCATCGTGACGTTAAGCCCGAAAACGTGCTGATCTCCGACGACGGCGAGGTGAAGATCGCCGACTTCGGGTTGGTCCGCGCCGTCGCGGCCGCCGGAATCACGTCCGCCAGTGTGATTCTCGGCACCGCGGCGTATCTCTCGCCTGAGCAGGTCCGCGATGGCAACGCGAGTCCCCGCAGCGACGTGTACGCGGTGGGGATACTCGTCTACGAGCTGCTGACCGACCGCACACCGTTTTCCGGCGACTCGGCATTGGCGGTCGCTTACCAACGTCTGGATACCGACGTGCCAGCGCCCAGCACGGTGATCGACGGTGTTCCCGAGCAATTCGACGCGTTGGTGGCGCGCGCGACCGCCCGCGACCCCGCCGACCGGTTCGCCGACGCGATCGAGATGCGCGCCGAACTGGATGCGATCACCGAGGAGCTGGCTCTGCCGGGTTTCCGGGTACCCGCGCCGCGCGACTCCGCTCAGCACCGGTCAGCCGCGCTGTACCACAGCCGCATCACCGACCACCAGAGCACCGGTCGGAAACCGCAGCCGGCCACCCGAACACCGGTACGCCACCCCACCCGGCAGTTGACCCGCGGGCCCGAGGACTGGCCGAGCGAACCTGATGCGCCAGCCGGCCACGAATACCACGTGGTATCAGGCACATTCGCCGGCATCGACATGAGCGAATTCATCTGGGCGCGACAACACGCCCAACGGATGGTGCTGATTTGGGTGGCGGTCGTGCTCGCGGTCACCGGGCTGGTCGCAGCGGCGGCATGGACCATCGGCAGCAACCTGAGCGGACTGCTGTAGGCCGCGCACCACAAAGCTAGTCGCGCAGCATTTCGGCGACGAGGAACGCCAACTCCAGCGACTGTTGGGTGTTCAGCCGCGGGTCACAGGCTGTCTCGTAGCGGCCCGCCAGGTCGGAGTCCGAAATGTCTTCCGCGCCACCAAGGCATTCCGTGACGTGCTCGCCGGTGATCTCGACGTGGATACCGCCCGGGTGAGTCCCCAGCGCTCGGTGCACCTCGAAGAAACCTTGCACCTCGTCGACAATGCGGTCGAAATGCCGAGTCTTGTAGCCGGTGGACGACTCGTGGGTGTTGCCGTGCATCGGGTCGCACTGCCAGATCACCTTATGACCCGTGCCCTGGACCTTCTCGACGATGGGCGGCAGCAGATCGCGCACCTTGTTGTTACCCAGCCGGCTCACCAACGTCAGCCGGCCGGGTGTGTTGTGCGGGTCGAGCCGCTCGACGTACTCCACGGCCAGCTCCGGGGTCATGGTCGGTCCCATCTTGACGCCGATCGGGTTGGCGATCACCTCCGCGAACGCGACGTGCGCGCCGTCGAGTTGCCGAGTCCGCTCGCCGACCCACACGTAGTGCGCCGACAGGTCGTACAGCTTCGGTTCACCGTCGGGCTCGTCGGACAACCGCAGCATGGCCCGCTCGTAGTCGAGCACCAAAGCCTCATGGCTGGCGTAGATTTCGGCGGTCTGAAGGTTGCGATCGGCCACTCCGCACGCGCTCATGAATGCCAGCCCACGATCGATCTCGGTGGCCAGCGCCTCATAACGCGCGCCGGCCGGAGAAGTCCGGACGAATTCCCGGTTCCAGTCGTGCACCAGATGCAGCGACGCCAGACCCGACGACGTCAGCGCCCGCACCAGGTTCATCGCCGCACTGGCGTTGGCGTAGGCCCGCACCAGTCGCGACGGGTCGTGCTCCCGCGCTTCTGGGGCGAAACCGTTGATCATGTCACCGCGGTAGGAGCGCAGGCCCAGCGCGTCGATGTCGGCAGACCGAGGCTTGGCGTACTGTCCGGCGATGCGGGCCACCTTCACTACCGGCAAACTGGCGCCGTAGGTCAGCACCACCGCCATCTGCAACAGAGTACGGATATTGCCCCGGATGTGGGGTTCGGTGTTGTCGACGAATGTCTCGGCGCAGTCGCCGCCCTGCAGCAGAAACGCCTCACCGTTCGCGACCTTGGCCAGCATGTCCTGCAACCGCACGATCTCGGAAGGCACCGTCACCGGCGGCACACTCTCCAGGACCGTCCGCATCGCCTTGGCCTCGTCAGCAGGCCAGCTGGGTTGCTGAGCGGCCGGTTTGGCCAACGCGGCGTCCAGCCGCGCCCGCAGATCTGGCGGCAGCGGTGGCAGCGGCGGCAGCTGGTCGATCGGGATGTCGACGGTCCAGTTCATCGGTCCATCGTAACCGGGTGCCGCCGCTGGCTGATCACGGCGAACGGTGCAGCTCCACGCATCGTCACCGGGCTGGATGTGATGGCCCGCCTCCTCAGCGGGCCGTCCCGGCCCGCATCGTCACCGGGCTGGATGTGATGGCCCGCCTCCTCAGCGGGCCGTCCCGGCCCGCATCGTCACCGGGCCTCGGCGGTGATGAGCCGGAACCGGCGCAGCTGATCCCGGGCATCGACCAGCGCGTCATGGAGGTCGCTGGGCCGCGGGGGCATCGGGGGACAGCCGCGGTCCTCCCATAACTGGCGCAGTTCCCGAGTGAAACGGGGCATCGCCGGTGGTAGGTCGATCATCGGCCCCCACAACTGACACAAGGCCACATGGTCGTAGGCGCCCACCCAGGCCCACAGCTCGATCGGATCGGCGCCGTCGACACCGAAGAACTGCTCGAGATCGGCACGGATCTGGCTACGCGAGCGCCACAGCTGCGAGGCCGGGGGCGGCAGCTTGGGCAGCACATGGGTGCGAACCCAGGGCCCTGCCCGATCGGGATCGAATTCGGTGGACACGGCGTAATATTCGCGGGCATCCTCGGCGACCACCCCGATCGAGATCAGCTCGATGGTGCGGCCGTCCTCGATGAATTCGGTGTCGTAGAAGTACCGCACGGCCCGCAGCCTAGGCCATCAGCTCGAACCAGCGCTGTCGGTGGCCAGGACGCGCTCAGTCCGCTCGGGCGGTGGCGCGGCGTGAACTTCGCGGTCTAGCTGGGCGTCGACCATTCGGTGGTCGGGACGGCGCGGCGTACCGGCGATCGCGCACTGCAGCCACAGCTTGGCCCGCACGACCGGGCGGCGCAGCATCCGTTCGCGCTCCAAAGCGCGCCGCATTTTGTCCAGCCGGCTGATGTACCGCCAGCGGGCCCATGGGGCTTGCGGACGCGACAACCGGATCGCACCGATAACCAGCAGCGGGACGAAGAACATGCCGATCAGCCCGGTCCACACTTTGCCCTTGAGCACAACCAGCACCGCCAGCGGCAAAGTCAGTACCAACCCCAGGATCACGGCGGCATGCATCACCAGCGAGTGGGTGTCGTGCCAGAGGGAGATGAAGAACATCAGCGGGTGGAGGCCCAGCACCAGCAGTCCGCCCACCGCGACGGCGGCGAAGACCGCGTCCACCGAAGTGCGGCCATCCTCTTCCCAGTAGACGTCGGACAGGTGCAGGATCAACGCGTACTCATCGAGCACCAGCGCTGCTCCGATGCCGAAAAATATTGCGGCCGTGGTGAATTCGAGTTGCTTCCCGTCGACGGACAACGTCACCAGCGTCACGCCGGAGATCATCACCAGGACCACCCCGACCACTACGTGGTGGATGTGCTTCGACCCGATGTAGATATTCCGCGGCTGCCACCACTTGAGCGGCAGGCCACTCTCGGCGCGATGCCGGATGTAGCGCACGAAGGTGCGCGTCACGAAGAAAGTCAGGATGAACGCAACCAGGCAGCAAAGCAACGGCAGCCGGCCACGGTCGATGATGTCATGCTGCAGCCAGCGGAGCACGTTAAAAACGTACGCCCATCCTGCACACGCCGCGTTCCACCACACCGCTCGGCGCGCCGCAGGGTACCGATAGGCTATCAGCGATATGAGTGAATGGCGGTCGCCCGGCGTGGGCAGTCGACGTGGGCGGATAGCCATTTGGCAGGTCTTGGCGTGGTCGTTGCTCTGGCTGCTGGCCATCGCGGCGTTGGGTTACGCCGCCTGGGGGCTGCTCGGGCGCACGCCGTACCGCATCGATGTGGACATCTACCGGATGGGTAGTCAGGCCTGGTTGGACGGCCACCCGCTGTACACGGACGGCGCGCTGTTCCACACACCGATCGGGCTGAACCTGCCGTTCACCTATCCCCCGCTGGCGGCCATCGCGTTCTGCCCGTTCGCCTGGTTGCAGATGCCGGCCGCCAGCGTCGCGATCACGCTGACAACATTGGTGCTGCTGATCGCCTCGACGGTGATCGTCTTGACGCGCCTCGACGTGTGGACCGCCTCGCGGCTGGTGCCCGGACCCGCGTGGTTGCGCCGGTGCTGGCTGGCTGCGGCGATCGTGGCGCCAGCGGTGATCTGGCTGGAGCCGATCAAGTCGAACTTCGCGTTCGGCCAGATCAACGTCGTGCTGATGACGTTGGTGATCGCCGACTGTGTGCCGCGCCGTACCCCGTGGCCGCGCGGGCTGATGCTCGGCCTGGGGATGGCGCTCAAACTCACCCCGGCGGTGTTTCTCCTTTATTTCCTGCTGCGTCGCGACGGTCGTGCGGTGCTGACGGCGGTGGCCTCGTTCGGGGCGGCGACGCTCGCGGGTTTCGTGCTGGCCTGGCGCGACTCGTGGGAGTACTGGACCGACACCGTGCGCAACACCGACCGGATCGGCGCCGCGACGTTGAACACCAACCAGAACGTCGCCGGCGCGCTCGCCCGGCTGGGGCTCGGGGAGCACGAACGCTCCCTGCTGTGGGTCGCCGGGTGCCTGCTGGTGCTGGCGGTGACGGTCTGGGCGGTGCGGCGGGTGCTGCGCACTGGCGAGTGGACCCTCGCGGTGACCTGCGTCGCCCTGTTCGGGCTGGTGGTTTCGCCGGTGTCGTGGTCACACCACTGGGTGTGGATGCTGCCGGCGGTGCTGGTGACGGCCGTGCTGGCCTGGCGACGCCGTAGTGCGGCCCTGGCTGCGGTGAGCGCCGGGGGAATAGCTCTGATGGTGTGGACGCCGATCGACCTGCTTCCCAAACACCATGAGGCGGGTGCGGCGTGGTGGCGTCAACTCGCCGGAGTGTCCTACGTGTGGTGGGCGCTGGCCGTCATCGTTACAGCCGGGCTCACCGTCACAGCACGCACAGTGCCGCAGGAGTCGGTCACGCGCGAGCCCGCACCGGTGTCTGCCGTCAGCTGACTCGAGGCGCCAGCGGCGTCTGGTTGGCCGAGATTCAGCGCGACAATCGTCGAAACGCTTTGCCAGGCAACACGACGCGGCTGCCTTCCGATTGCCCGGCTCCTGCTCGCGCCTACCCGGCCCGCATCGTCGCCGGGCTAGATTCGATTGCCCGGCTCCTCCTCAGACCGCTACCCGGCCCGCATCGTCGCCGGGCTAGATTCGATTGCCCGGCTCCTCCTCAGACCGCTACCCGGCCCGCATCGTCGCCGGGCTAGCCGGCCGCGGTTTCCGGGATCCGGGCGACGTCGCTGGCCGAGCTGGCGCCATTGCCGCCGTCCTTGATGTCGGTGGCGTAGATGTCGACGTACTCTTGACCGGACAACCGCATCAGCTCATACATCACCTCGTCGGTGACTGCCCGCTCGATGAAACGGTTGCCGGCCAGCCCGTCGAAACGCGAGAAGTCCATCGGCTTGCCGAACCGAACGGTGACCCGGCCGAATCGCCACACCTTGCTGCCGGGGGGGTTGACGACATCGGTGCCGATCATCGCTACCGGAATCACCGGGACGCCGGTGTGCAATGCCACCCGCGCCAGCCCGGTCTTGCCCTTGTACAGCCGGCCGTCCGGCGAGCGGGTGCCCTCCGGGTATATGCCCAGCAACTTGCCCTGACGAAGCAGCCGCTCGGCGGTCTCCAGCGCGGCCTGCGCGGTGTCGGTATCGCTGCGATCGATCGGCACCTGCCCGGTGGTGCTGTAGAACCACCGGATGAACCAGCCCTTCAGCCCGGTGCCGGTGAAGTACTCCGCTTTGGCCAAGAAGGTGATCCGGCGACGCACCACCAGCGGCAGGTAGAAACTGTCCGCCACCGCCAGATGGTTACTGGCCAGGATGGCCGGCCCGGAACGCTGGACGTATTCCAGTCCTTCGACTCTCGGCCTGCCGAGCATAGCGAGCAACGGGCCCATGAAGATGTACTTGAAAAGCCAGTACCACATTGACCCGCCCTCTCGCCCGCACCCGATGGCGTCCTGGCCCACTGTACCTACCCGGTGTGGCCGCGACCACCTGCCGCGCGGGCGACGCATTGCCCGGCTCTCCTCGGCCGTTCCCCGCAAGCGGGAGGTGCCCCCGCTCGGCCCGCATCGTCGCCGTGCAGGCGGCTCACTCCTCGACGGTGACCGGGATGGGCTGATACCGGCTCTTCACGGTGCCATCGCCCGTTGTTGTTTCGGCGGCGACGCCACCTCCGGACGGGCCGTCCGGAGGTGGCGTCGGTAATCGGTCGATGTCGGCGACGATCGCGCGGATCACCACCAGCAGAGCAACGCTGTGTTCGGCGATCACGGTCAGCAACGGGTGCTGATCGCCGGTCACCAGCGCGGCCAGCGCACACACCGGACACCACACCTGCTGACACTTACCGGTGCCGACACCGCCGGCCGACGCCCGCGCCGCCGCTAACCGCACCGCAGGGTCGATCCCGTCCAGGATGGCCTGCGCAAGCTTCCGCAACTCCGGACCAACGTCCGGGTGAAGGCCACTCACGTCGGCCACACCTCCGGATCGGGTCGAAATCGCACTGTCAGCTCACTACCACGAAGATGCGCGTCCAGCACCGTGCAGCGGCGCAGTACGGACGCCAACCGAACCCGGCGCCGCATCCCACCGGCACCGATGATCAGGTCGTCATCGACCCGGCCCAGGGTCAGCGCGCCCGGATCGAGTTGCGGCAACTCTAGCCGCAATCGGTACACCGATCCCAGCCCCGAGCCTGACTCCAGATCCACGACAGGACGCAACGGCCCCGGCGGGGCCGATCCGTCGCGGCGCCGGACACTGTCGAGCAGTTCGCCCAGCGCCTTGGGGCCGATCGGCTCGCCGGCCAGGTGTGGCGCCACCAGCAGGGCCACGTCGCCGATGGTGGAGGCGAGTTGGTCGAGCACGGCGCGCTGCTCGCCGATGCGTTCGGCATACCATTCGAAGGCAGGGTGGTCGGGCAGATTGTTGTACTCGTACGAATC
>Ga0187766_10001562_pt1 | contig 13453 bp, 14 predicted proteins | sample 0216_QUI02_MP05__4_FD_132971 | JGI IMG/M metagenome (GOLD analysis project Ga0187766, IMG submission 132971) | Tropical peat soil microbial communities from peatlands in Department of Meta, Colombia - 0216_QUI02_MP05_20_MG | ecosystem: Environmental > Terrestrial > Soil > Wetlands > Peat ... | reverse complement strand
TCCCGCACGACCAGCCGGGCCGCGGTTTGACCATGGCCGCAGAGCATTTCCTGTTCGCCGCTCCCGACCTGGACCAGGTGGCCGCGATCAACGCCCACTTCCCCGGTGTGACAGCGCCGCCGGTGCGGCTGCTGCCCACCAACCTCGCGCCCGACGCGGTCGGCGCGCTGTATCCGGGCCCGGAGCGGGTGGTCATCGGCCAGCGCGAAGAGGACCTGGCGCCGGTCGAACTCGACTTCGCCCACAACCCGTTGCTGATGGTGTTCGGCGACAGCAAGTCCGGTAAGACCACGCTGCTGCGCCACATCATCCGCACGATTCGTGACCACTCCCGCCCCGACCAAGTCGCGTTCACCGTGCTGGACCGCCGGCTGCACCTGGTCGACGAGCCGCTGTTCCCCGACAACGAATACACCGCCAACGTCGACCGGGTCATCCCGGCCATGCTCGGGCTATCGGCGCTCATCGAGGCCCGCCGGCCGCCGGCAGGGCTGACGGCGACCGATCTGTCCCGCTGGAGCTATCAGGGCCACACCCACTACCTGATCATCGACGACGTCGACCAGATACCGGACACGCCGGCGATGTCCGGCCCCTATATCGGGCAGCGGCCGTGGACCAACCTCATCGGTCTGCTGGCCCAGGCCGGCGACCTGGGGCTGCGGGTTATCGTCACCGGACGCGCCAGCGGATCGGCGCACGCGCTGATGACTAACCCGTTATTGCGCCGGCTCAACGACTTGCAGGCGGCCACGTTGATGTTGTCGGGCAATCCGCAAGATGGCGGCAAGATCCGCGGTCAGCGGTTCGGCCGGTTGCCGGCCGGGCGGGCAGTTCTGTTGGGCGACAGTGATAGTCCGACCTATGTGCAGTTGGTCAACCCGCTGGTGAGCGAGACTGTGGCCGACTGATGGTTGGCGAGGATCATCGGAAGGAGTATGAGCGATGACGCTGCGAGTGGTTCCCGAAGGCCTGGCCGCGACCAGCGCGGCGGTGGAAGCGCTGACGGCGCAGCTGGCGGCCGCGCATGCCGGTGTGGCGCCGTTGATTACGGTCGTGGTGCCGCCGGCGGTTGATCCGGTCTCGCTGCAGACCGCCGCCGGGTTCAGCGCCCAGGGCAGTGAGCATGCCGCGGTCGCCGCCCAAGGTGTCGAAGAACTGGGCCGCGCCGGTGTGGGTGTGGGCGACTCGGGTGTCAGTTACGCCACCGGTGATGCCACCGCTGCGTCGTCGTATTTTGTTGCTGGCGGCTGATAATGACCGCACCGGTGTGGATGGCTTCGCCGCCGGAGGTGCATTCGGCGTTGCTGAGCAGCGGCCCGGGGCCGGGGGCTTTGTTGGCGGCCGCCGGGGCGTGGAGTTCACTCAGCACCGAATATGCCTCAGCGGCATCAGAACTCAGTGGGTTGCTGGGAGCTGTGCAGGCCGGCGCGTGGCAAGGCCCGAGTGCGGAACAATACGTGGCCGCGCATACGCCGTATCTGGCGTGGCTGACGCAGGCCAGCGCCAACAGCGCGGGGGTGGCCGCCCAGCACGAATCCGCGGCCGCGGCCTACACCAGCGCACTGGCGGCGATGCCGACTTTGGCGGAGCTGGCCGCCAACCACGTCATCCACGCGGTGTTGGTGGCGACGAATTTCTTTGGGATAAATACGATCCCGATTGCGCTCAATGAGGCCGACTATGTGCGGATGTGGATTCAGGCCGCCACCACCATGAGCATTTACCAGGCGGCCTCGGGTGCGGCGTTGGCGTCAGCGCCGCGCACCACGCCGGCACCGCTGGTGATGAAACCCGGTGTCGGTGAGGCGAGCAACGCCGCAGCCACCGGTGCGCAGGCCCAGGCCGCCCAATCCGGCTCGTCACTGAACCTATCCGACCTGCTCTCGTCGGACCTGAACGTCTACCGGGGTGGGTTTAACGAAATCCTGGCCTTCCTGCAGAATCCGGTCGGGAACTCGCAGCAGATACTCAGCACTTTCCTGGCGAATCCGTCCGCGGCGCTGGTGGCCTCTGGGCCGTTTTTGTTCTTCGTCGGCTACCAGGTGTTTTGGAATATCGTCGGCTGGCCGACCTGGGCGATGATCTTGAGCTCGCCGTTCCTGCTGCCGCTGACTATCGGCCTGGGCATCAACGCTCTGCTGGTCGCACCGGTCGCACCCGTCGCCATAGCGGCCGTCGTCGGAGCCGCTCCCGCAGTCGTCGCGGCCTCCGCTGCCCAGTCCGGTGTGTGGACCCTCGCCGGGCTGGCCCCGACCGTGGCCAGTTCTACAGTGGCACCGGCTGCGATGCCTGCTGCGGGTGCCGCGGCGGGTGCCGCTCCAGCAGTCGCCACCAGCAGCACGGGTTTTGGCTACCTGGTGGGCGGCGGTGGTGATCCGGAAGCCGAATCCGGCCCCACGCTGCACGACCGCGGCGGGGCCAAGGCGCCGGCCTCCACGATCCCGGCGGCTGCAGCGGCGGTGCCGAGTCGCGAGTCGGCGCGGGCGCTGCGGCGCCAGCGGGCGGCGTTGCGCGGCTACGGCGACGAATTCCTGGACATGGAAGCCGATTTGGGCTCAGACGCAGGTGTGCCCGCAGGGGAAGAGCTCGTGGCGTCGGCAGTGGCCTCGGATCAGGGCGGGAGATCGCTGGGGTTTGCCGGCACGGTGCGCAAGGAGACGCTCGCTATGGCGGCGGGGTTGACCACGCTGGCCGGCGATGAGTTCGGCGGGGGCCCGCGCATGCCGATTGTGCCGAGCACCTGGACCCCCGACGCGCTGGACGCCGCGGGGAAAGGGGGAGAGCACGGCTGACGAAAAGCCTTGTCTGTCAACGTGAGCAGCAATTGAGTCGAAAGGAATCACCATGAGTATGTTGGATGCGCATATTCCGCAGTTGGTGGCCGCGCAGTCGGCGTTTAGCGCCAAGGCGGCGTTGATGCGTCACACGATCGGTCAGGCCGAGCAGGAGGCGCTCTCCGCGCAGGCGTTTCATGTCGGGGAGGCGGCGGCGGCGTTTCAGGCGTCCCACGCCCGGTTTGTGGAAGTGGCCGCGCGGATCAACACCTTGCTGGATATCGCCCAGGCCAACCTGGGGGATGCCGCGGGCACCTATACGGCCGCCGACGCGGCCGCCGCGTCGACGTACACCGGGTTCTGAGCCGACCACCACCTGTATCGGAAAGGACTTGTGATGTCGCAGATTATGTATAACTACCCGGCGATGCTGGCTCATGCCGCTGACATGTCGGGGTATGCGGGCACCCTGCAAAGCCTGGGTGCGGATATCGCCAGTGAGCAGGCCGCGTTGGGCAGTGCTTGGCAGGGTGATACCGGGATGACCTATCAGGTTTGGCAGACCCAGTGGAATCAGGCGATGAGTGAGTTGGTGCGCACCTATCACGCGATGGCTGGCACCCATGAAACCAACACCTTGGCCATGAACGCCCGCGACCAAGCCGAAGCCGCCAAATGGGGCGGCTAGCCTGGCGACGATGCAACCTAACGCCGTCGAGCTGACGGTCGATAACGCGTGGCTTATCGCGGAAACCATTGGGGCGGGTACCTTCCCGTGGGTGCTGGCGATCACCACGCCCTACTGTGATGCTGCGCAACGGGCCGCGTTCGTCGGTCGTCAGACTGCCGAACTAAGCCGGATGGGCATGCTGTCCCCGGACGGCGCCGTCAACCCTGCGGTGGCCGACTGGATCCGGGTGGTGTGCTTTCCGGACCGGTGGCTCGATCTGCGCTACGTCGGGCCCACCCAGGCCTCTGGCGCCGGCGACCTGCTGCGTGGCATCGTCGCGCGGCGTGGCGACGCTACCGTGGTCGCGCTGCGCAATGCCCAGCTGATCACGTTTACCGCTATGGAGATCGACGACCCCCTGGCGCTGGTTCCGGTCCTTGGTGTCGGGCTGGCGCAGCGACCACCGGCGCGGTTCTCCGAGTTCAGCATGCCGGCGCGGGTCGGTGCCCGCGCTGACGAGCGGCTCCGCGCCGGCACCCCGCTAGCGGAAGTCCTTGGCTACTTGGGTATTCCGGAATCGGCGGGTCCGGTGGTGGAGTCGGTGTTCACGGGCCCGCGCAGTTACGTCGAAATCGTTGCCGGCTGCCGTCACGACGGGCGGCACGCCACTACCGAGGTCGGGGTTAGCATCGTGGACACGACCGCGGGGCGGATATTGGTCAGCCCATCCCGCGCGTTCGACGGTGAGTGGGTCTCGACGTTTCGTCCTGGAACACCGCTGGCGATCGCCGTCGCGATCGAACAGCTGACCGCCGACTTACCAGACGGCCAATGGTTCCCGGGCCAGCGGTTGTCCCGAGATTTCACCTCCCACTCCGCATAGCAGCAACCCGCGACCGTCGCAGAAGATGCGGCCGTCCTAGACAGAGAAGAGAGTGAGATGTCCAAACGTCGGGAGCCCCAGTGATGTCTGGTGCCGTCATGCCGATCGTCCGCATCGCCATCCTCGCCGAAAGCCGGCTGACAGAGATGGCCTTGCCCGCGGAGTTACCGCTGCGCGAAATCCTGCCCGCAGTTCAGCGTTTGGTGGTTCCCACCGCTTTAGAAGATGAAGCCGATGCCAGCGATCGTGGCGCCGCCGCGGCCCGCCTGAGCCTTGCGCCGATCGGTGGCGCGCCGTTCAGCCTGGACGCCAGCCTGGACACCGTCGGCGTCACCGACGGTGATCTGCTCGCGTTGCAGCCGGTGCCCACCGGTCCGGCCGCACCCGGCATCGTCGAGGACATCGCCGACGCCGCCGTGATCTTCTCGGAATCCCGGCTGAAGCCGTGGGGCAGCGCGCATATCCAGCGCGGCGCGCTGGCCGCGGTGATCGGCGTCGTTATCGCGGCAACGGGGCTAGCAGTCGCCCACCGAGTCGCCACCGGGGCGGCGACCGGATTGTTCGCAGTCGGTGGGATCGCGGTCCTCACCGTGCTTGCTGGCCTGCTGAGCAGGCTGCGTTCACCGCGCACCGGGGTGGCACTCTCGATCGCCGCCCTGGTGCCGATCGCCGCCGCCTTGACGTTGGCGGTGCCCGGTCGATTCGGGCCGGCTCAGGTGGTACTGGCCGCCGCCGGGGTCACCGCGTGGTCGCTGATCAGCATGCTGCTTCCCAGCCGTGAGCGGGAACGCGGCGTCGGCTTTTTCACCGCGGTCGCGGTGGTTGGGGCTGGGGTGTTGCTGGCTGCCGGCGTTGAAACGCTTTGGCAGCTGCCGTTACTGAGCCTCGGCTGTGGACTCATCGTGGCGGCCCTGTTTGTCACGGTCGAAGCGGCACAGCTTTCCGCGCTGTGGGCGCGGTTCCCGTTGCCGGTCATCCCGGCACCGGGGGATCCGACTCCGTCGGCGCCGTCATTGCCTGTGCTGGAAGACCTGCCGCGGCGAGTGCGTATCAGCGACGCCCATCAGTCCGGTTTCATCGCCGCCGCCGTACTACTGAGCGTGCTCGGTTCGGTGGCCATCGCGTTGCGGCCTGAGACGCTTACGGATTGGGGCTGGTACGTGGTGGCGGCAACCGCAGCGGCGGCCGCGCTGCGCGCCCGGGTATGGGATTCGGCCGCGTGTAAGGCCTGGCTGCTCGCTCAGCCTTACCTGGTGACTGTTGTGCTGTTGGTGCTCTACACCGCCACGGGACGCTACGTCGCGGCGTTGTGGGCGATGGTGGTGCTCGCCGCGCTCATGGTGGCGTGGGTGGTGGTCGCGTTGAGTCCGCGGATCGCCTCACCGGACAGCTATTCACTGCCGCTGCGCCGGCTGCTGGGTTTCGTCGCCTCGGGCCTTGACGCCTCGCTGATCCCAGTTATGGCCTACCTGGTCGGTCTGTTCAGCTTGGTGCTCAATCGATGATCCGGGCGATCGGACTAGCCTGGCGACGATGCGGGTCGCGTAGCGGCCCGAGGTGGGGGCACCTCCCGCTTGCGGGGGCGAGCCGGGCAATCGGACTAGGTTGCCTCACAGCGGTTCTGGCCGCTGTGGCGGGCACCTGTCCGCCGGCGGCGGCGATCAGCCCACCAGTGGTCGACCCTGGCGTGCCGCCGCCGAACGGAACCCCGGGACCCGTGCAGCCGATGGAACCACGCGGCGAGTGCAGCACCTCTGGAGTCATTCCCGGCACCGATCCCGGCTCAACGACGCCCAACCAGTTGATGCTGAATCTTCCTGCGGCGTGGCAGGTTTCCCGCGGCGAAGGCCAACTGGTCGCGATCATCGACACCGGGGTGCGGCCCGGGCCGCGGCTGCCCAACGTCGATCCGGGTGGTGACTACGTGGAGTCGACCGATGGCCTCACCGACTGCGACGGGCACGGAACCCTGGTGGCCGGCATCATCGCCGGCCAGCCCGGCGACGACGGCTTCTCCGGGGTCGCACCCGGGGCGCGGCTGTTGTCGATCCGGGCCACGTCCACGAAGTTCTGGCCGCGGATGCCTGGTGGCGATCCGGTGCTGGCGCAAGCGTCGCTCGACGTGGAGACGCTGGGCCGGGCGATCGTGCATGCCGCCGATCTCGGTGCGCGGGTGATCAACATCTCCGAGGTGGCCTGCCTGCCCGCCGATCGGACCGTCGACCAGGCGGCGCTCGGAGCGGCGGTCCGGTATGCGGCGGTGGATAAAGACGCGGTGATCGTGGCCGCTGCCGGCAACAGCGGGCCGACCGATTCAGTCGGCGGCGGCACGGCCTGCGAATCGAATCCGCTCACCGACCTGGGCCGTCCCGACGATCCGAGGAACTGGGCGGGCGTCACGTCTGTGTCCATCCCGTCGTGGTGGCAGCCCTATGTGCTGTCGGCGGCCTCACTGTCGCCCGACGGGCAACCGTCCAATTTCAGCATGGCCGGGCCGTGGGTCGGTATCGCGGCACCGGGGGAAAGCATTGTGTCGGTGACCAACCGCGACGGCGGCGGCCTCGCCAACGGGCTGCCCAACGAAAAGCAACAACTGGTTCCCCTCAGCGGCACCAGCTATGCGGCCGGCTATGTGTCCGGGGTCGCGGCACTGGTCCGCAGCAAGTATCCCGAGCTGACCGCCTCCCAGGTGGTGCACCGCATCACCGCGACCGCGCACAACGGGGCCCGCACACCGTCCAACATCGTCGGCGCCGGCATCCTGGACCCGGTCGCGGCGCTGACCTGGGAACTGCCCGCCACCACCGGCACCGAAGCGGCGCCGGTCAAGCGCATCCCTGCCCCTCCGGAACCGGCGCCAAGGGACAACACACCGCGGATCGTCGCCTTCGCCGGCACCGCGGCCCTCGCTTTGGCCGTCGTGGCCGCCGCCGCGATCGCCGCGCGCCGACGAAAGGAGCCCACCCCGTGAGCCGACCGACCATTGTCTGGCCGGGAACCGGCCGGATCACGCTGGTGTTGCTGGCTGTCGTGCCCGCGGTGATTGCCTATCCCTGGCAATCGACACGTGACCGCTGGTTGCTCGGTATCGCCGCCGCGGTTGTCATCCTGCTGTTCGGCTGGTGGCAGGGACTGCACTTCACGACGATCCTGCGCCGCCGACTGGCGATGCAGCGCCGCAACCGCCGACCCGTCCGGCGATCCGGTGCCGACGTGCCGACGACGGCGCTGCTGCACATCGCGCCGCCGGCCACCGGCCCGGACGTGCTCCCGCTGCCGCTGATCGCCGGATACCTCGACCGCTACGGCATCCGCGCCGATGCGATCCGAATCACCAGCCGCGACAGCGCATCCGATACCGGCGCGCCGCGGAGGGAGACCTGGGTCGGGCTGACACTATCGGCCGTCGACAACCTGGCAGCACTGCGGGCGCGGTCACCGCGGATCCCGTTGCACGAAACCGCCAAGGTCGCGGTGCGCCGGCTCGCCGACCACCTCCGCGAGCTCGGGTGGGAGGCGAACCCCGCAGGGCCCGACGATGTCCCTCAGCTGTTCGCCCCGACTGCGCGCGAAACCTGGCGCGAGGTTCGGGAAGGGAGCGCGGATTACGTTGCGGCATACCGGGTCAGCGCAGACGCCGACTTGCCTTATACCCTCGCAGCGATCCAGTCGCATCCGGCCCGCGAGACCTGGACGGCGATGGAGATCGGCGGTGCCGGAGCCCGCCGCACGCTGGCGGCCGCCTGCGCGTTCCGCACCGATGCGCCGCCGCACGGCGCGCCACCTGGCCTGACGCCGCAACGCGGAAACCACAAGTCGGCGCTGATGGCATTGCACCCGCTGTCCGCGCAGCGACTCGACGGGCACGCGGGCCTGCCCGACGGTTTGCTAGAGCGCCTGCACTGGCCCAGCGCGCCAGCCGCGGCGGTTCCGGCGCGGTCGAGGCCCCGGCACGCAGCCGCTACCCGAACATGAAGTCTCGCAGGAACCGGGTCATCCGACGCAGATAGTCGGCCTGGCTCACGTGCAGCAGGTGACTGCCGGGAAACCAATGCAGCGTACAGCGATCCCAATGCTCCCATAGCTTTTCGGCCTGCCACGGCGGCGCGAACCGATCGCCCAGGCCGGTGATGATCAGCCGCGGGTCCTTGCGCACCAGCGGTGGGTAGTTCAGCGGGCAGTGGTAAGACAGTGCGGCGGCCAGCTCCTCGCGGCCGATATTGCTGACGCGAATCCCAGCGCGACAAGCATATTGGCGGGAAACCAGTCATCGAAGGCCGCCGCGGAAGTGACGACGGGGCAATTGGGGATGACAGCTTCAAGCCGATCGTCGACCGAGGCAACCAACGAGGCGGTGTAGCCGCCCAGCGATATGCCGGTCAGCGCGACGCGGTCGACGCCACCTCGGCGTAGAACCGCAAGTTGTTGCGCTCACGCAGCGATTCGGTGTGGCGCAGTACCGCGGCGGCAACCGCGGGCGTTACCGCCGCGCTGATTATCGAGGCAACCGCGGTGCGCAGCCCGATATCGGTGATCGCGGAGGTGTCGACGATGAAGCGCTGACGCGCTGGCAGCGCAGAGCGTTCGGGTAACCCACCGGTGCCAGCGTCGGCGCCCGGCACGTCGGGAACGGGCGGCGGATTGACTGGGGTGGCGTCGGACGTCATTGTCAGCTGGCCTTTCTCGACAGGCGGGGCGGGCCCGGTAATCGGGCGGCGCAGCCTACGACCCGCATGGTAACCCGCCGTCAGACGTCGGGCGGGTAAAATAGACTCGCCGCATTCTCGTAGAACACCGCGCGCAGCCAGGCATCATCGATACCGGGGAGCCCGGTGATCGACCGCATCGCCTCCAGATAGCCGTAGGGGATGTTCGGGAAGTCGCTGCCGAACAAGATGCGGTCGCCCAGGTGCCGAAGGCGATGCTGATGGGACGGCGGGAACGGCATGGTGTCCTCAATGAACGGGGTGAAGGCCATCGTGGTGTCCAGCCGTACCTGGGCGGCGTGCTCACAGATATCGAGAAACTCGGTATATTCCGGCATTCCCATGTGCGCGATGATCAACCGCAGCTGTGGGTACCGGCGCAGCAGGTGACGGATGGGTTCCGGCCCGGTGTGTCGGCCCGGTACCGGCCCGGATCCGCAGTGAATGACGATCGGCACGCCCGCGTCTTCGATGGCTCTCCAAACCCCGTCGAGCAGTGGGTGGTTGGGATCGTAGCGGCCCACCTGGATGTGTGCTTTGAACACGCGGGTCCCGTCGCGGATCGCGGCCTCGACGTAGCCGTGGGCTTCCGGTTCGGGATAAAACGTCGCGGTGGCAATGCAGTCCGGGGTGGACCGGGCGAATTGGGCGGCCCACTGGTTGAGCCATGTCGCCATCTGTGGTTTATGCGGGTAGACCAGCGCGGTGAATCCGCGCACGCCGAATCGCCTGAGCGTCTGGATACGTCGAGATTCATTCGTGCGGTAGGTAATTGGCCACCGGTGGCCCGCCAGGGGGCCGGCCTTGTCGAAGTAGTGCCACACCTTGTCCAGCACCGATTGGGGCATGAAATGGGTGTGCACATCGATCAGACCGGGTAGACCGAGCGCCGACCAGATCTGCCGTACCGCCAGGGTCTCGTCTACGATGCTCGGGGTCATGTGAGCCGCTGCCGTTGGCTACCGTCGGCGCGACGCCGCGTGCCCGAGCCACGGCCCGCGTCGTCGTGGCCGGGTCCCGGCTGTCGATCCATTGCCCATCCTTGTTAGGAAAGCGTTCGGTAATACGGTTTGTCTATATCAGCCGGCCCGCGGCGGTGTTGATCAGGAGGACCAATATGTGGGATCCCGACATCTACCTGGCTTTCGCGGATCAGCGCGCTCGACCGTTTTACGACGTGCTGTCATGCGTGGGTGCCGAGCGGCCGCGCCGGGTGGTCGACCTCGGTTGCGGCCCGGGCAACCTGACGCTACAACTGGCGCGGCGCTGGCCTGACGCCGTGATCGAGGCACTGGACAGCTCACCGGAGATGGTTGCCGCGGCCCGGGAGCGCGGGCTCGACGCCACCCTCGGCGACCTGCGGGACTGGAGGCCACGGGGAGACACCGACGTGGTGCTCAGCAACGCCGCGGTGCAGTGGGTGCCCGAACATGCCGAGCTGATGGTGCGGTGGGCCGATCAGCTGGCGGCCGGGGCCTGGATTGCCGTGCAGATGCCCGGAAACTTCGAGATGCCGTCGCATGCCGCGGTGCGTGCCGTGGCCCGCCGCGAGCCATTCGTAAAAAACCTGCGCGACATGCCTTTTCGGGTCGGCGCCGTGATCCACACGCCAGCGCACTACGCCGAGCTGCTGATCGACGCCGGCTGCACGGTCGACGCCTGGGAGACCACCTACCTGCACCAGCTCACCGGCGAACACGCGGTGCTGGACTGGATGACCGGCACCGCGCTACTCCCCGTGCGCGAGCGGCTCAATGAGCAGGAATGGCAGCAATTTCGCCAGGAGCTCATCCCGCTGCTCGCCGACGCCTACCCGACCCGTCCCGACGGCACCACCTTCTTCCCGTTCCGGCGGGTGTTCGTCGTGGCACAAGTCAACTGATTGAGCCCGTCATTGCGGGAGTCCCAATCGCTGCGCCTCCTGCCGGTAACGGTCCACCCACTCGTCAGAGCGCTGGTCGGCCTGGCGTTCCAGCACCGGCGCGGGTGCCAGCCGCGGATCCAGGCCGAGTGCTTCCAGGACACTGGCGACTATCGCGGTCAGGTTCCGCCACAACACCGGGTAGGCCACGTCGATCGGGGTGATGCCCTCCTCGGCGAACCAGGTACGCCACCCGTCTTCCTGAGCCTGCAAAATCTTGACGATGTGGGCGATGGCGCCAGCGTGGTATTCGGCCCGCGAGTCCCGCGTGGGTTCCGGGGGGCCCCGCCAAATCTGGGTCTGCACCGCCCGCCAGAACGACACCGCCTGCGAGACCACATCTGGCCGGTAGACGTGCACGAAAACCGGTTCGCTGCCGATCACATCGCGAATCGCGGCACGCAGGCCGTCGCCGGACCGGTCCGGCAGCCCTGACGCCCACTCCTGTAGCAGCGGTGTCTGATTCCACATCAGCTTGCCACCCCACACACCGTTGGGAGTCCGGCCGGAACTGCGGATGTGTTCGCGCCAGGCCACCGGCGTCGCGGTGTCCGGGGTACCGGGCTGCAGCGGGTCCAGTAACCGCAAGATCGTCTCGTCGTCGACTCCGGCGAACCATTCCCGCGGCTGGGGTGCCATGCCGGTGGTCGGCAAGTACTGGAAGAACTCTTGTGGTTCCCCGGCACATCCGGTCGCGCGCAGCGATTCCACCAGCAGCGTGCTGCCGCTGCGTTGTGAGGCGAGCACCAGATATGACGTCGCGGTCGCGGCCACCGCCTGAGCGTAACTGCTGTTCATCGTGCGCGAATCCGAACGAATTACGTTCACGCTGACCGCAATTATTGCTCGGTCTGCTTCGTCTCCTCCTCGATGCCGCGGTCCGCGGCGATGGCCGACCGGCTGCTCGGTGCCTTGCGATGAATCTGCAGATATGTTTCGGTGTAGCGCTCCGAGATACGGGTACCGGCGAATTCCGATGGTATGACGTCGCCAGTGCGCTGGCGCCATTCGTGCAGTCGGATAGCCAGAGCGTCGGCGATCACGCTCGCGTGGTGGGTGTCGTCACTGGCCAGCAGGTTGTTGAGCTCGGCGGGATCCGTTCGCAGATCGTAAAGTTCGCGTTCCGGGCGCGGCGCCGTAACCAGCGGCGCGACAGCTTGTCCGGATGGGCTTTCTTTGATATCCCATGGCAGATCCAGTAGTGGCCGGCGCGCGTAATTCTCGATGTAGCTGTATTCCTTTGTGCGGATTGCCCGGATGGGATCGAGCGAGTCGTGATAGGTCTTCGTGGTGTAGACGTGATCGCGCACCGGGGCGGTTTGCGTACCCAGCAGATTGCCCGCGTGAGACACGCCCTCGATGTCGGCCGGCTCGTCGACACCAAGCAGACCCAGCAGCGTCGGCACCAGGTCGACACCGCTGAACAATTCGTCGTAAATTCCGGGGGTCATCGCCAGCCGGGTCGGCGGACGGATGATCATCGCGATGCCGGTTCCGGCTTCGTACAGCGTGGATTTCGCGCGCGGGAACGCCGGGCCGTGGTCGGTGACGAACACCACCCAGGTGTTGGCGTCCAGTCCGGTGTCGGCCAACGTGTCCAGCAGCCGCCCGACCGCGGCATCGGCCGTCGCGATGGACCCGTAGAAGTCGGCCAGGTCCTGGCGCACCTCGGCGGTGTCGGGCAGGTAGTCAGGCAAAGTGACGGCGGCGGTGTCGGCGGGTTGGTAGCGTTCCCGCGGGTAAGGCCGGTGTGTTTCGAAGAACCCGGCTGTCAACAGGAACGGTTGGCCCGCGCGGATCGGCACGGTATCCCGCAGCCATTCCTCGGTCTTGTCGACGACATACTCGCAGTAGGAGTTCGAAACGTCGAACTCGTCGAAACCTAGCCGTTTCGGGTAGGAGGTCTCATGCTGCATACCGAAAAGGGCTGAGTACCAGCCAGATTCGGCAAGTATTTGGGGCAGCGTTCGTACGCCGGACCGGTACTCCCAGCCGTGATGGGCTAGCCCGACCAGCCCGTTGCTTTGCGGGTAGCGGCCGGTGAACAGCGATCCTCGCGACGGCGAGCACAGCGGCGCGGTGGCATGCGCTCTGGTGAACAGGATGCCCTCGGCGGCCAGCCGATCCAGCCGCGGGCTCGAGACATCCGCGTGGCCGTAGACGCCCAGATGGCGTCCCAGGTCGTGCCAGTGCACCAGCAGCACGTTGTCGCGTTGCCGCTCTGTCACAGTGTGCTCACCGATTGCCGTCACCTCTTCAGCTTGCCTGCGACCGGCGACGATACCGGGCCGGGTGGTGGCCAGTGGGGTGAGGGTATCGCCCGCCGCTTGCGGGGGCGAGCCGGGCCATCAGGATCAGCGAGGTTATCGGCAGCCGGGGAGCGTAGCAGAGAGGAGCTCGTACCCTTCGAGCATGCGCGCACGCTGTTCATGACGGAGTTTCGACGACGGCGTCGACCATGCGCCGGTTCAGATTGCCCCAGACAAGCAGAGGCGC
>Ga0187766_10001561_pt1 | contig 13454 bp, 9 predicted proteins | sample 0216_QUI02_MP05__4_FD_132971 | JGI IMG/M metagenome (GOLD analysis project Ga0187766, IMG submission 132971) | Tropical peat soil microbial communities from peatlands in Department of Meta, Colombia - 0216_QUI02_MP05_20_MG | ecosystem: Environmental > Terrestrial > Soil > Wetlands > Peat ... | reverse complement strand
CCGCTCGCGATCCTGGTCGGCCTCGCCAACGAACACCTGTTCATGGGGCAGGCGCTCGCCGAGTTTGTGAGCGAGCTGGCCCGGATGCCCGCGGCCGATCCGGAGGCGCTGATGGCGGCGGCGCTTCGCGACCCGTCGCTCAAGGTGGCGTACCGGAGGCCGGGACGGGGAACGTATGTGGACTCCGCGGGCGCGCCGGTGCACGATCTGCCGGACGACGCAGCGATCACATGGATCGAGCGCGACCACCAGCCCTTGGCGGCGGTGATGTACAGCGAGGACCTGTCGGGGTACGAGCCGTTCGTCCGGGCCGCCGGCGCGGCTGCGCTGATCCGGTTGGAGAAGACCCGGGCCGAGGCGGAGCTGAAGGCATCGACGGCTGAGATGGCCTCGTCGCGGATCCGGCTGATGGAGATGGCGCACGCCGAGCGCCGGCGGCTCGAGCGGGACCTCCATGACGGAGTCCAGCAGCACCTCGTGGGGCTGCGGATCAAGCTCGACATGGCGGCGGAGACGATCCGGACGGACCCGGAGCGGGGCGAGCGCGCGCTCGCGTCCGTCGGGCAGCAGATGGACGACGTCCTCCAGGAGCTACGGCTGCTCGCGCGCGGCATCTACCCGTCGCTGCTGCACGAATGCGGGCTGCGCGAGGCGCTGACCGCGGCCGCGCGGAGCTCACCGCTGGCGGTCTCGGTCCGTGCGCCTCGCGTCGGACGCTATCCGGACGAGGTCGAGGTCGCGGTGTACTTCTGCTGTCTCGAGGCGATACAGAACGTGGTCAAGCACGCCGGCCCCGACGCGACCGCGATCGTGACGCTGTCGCCGGACGGGCCGCACTTGTGCTTCGAGGTCCACGACACCGGGGTCGGGTTCGATCCCCGGAATGACAGGCTCGGCAGCGGGCTGGTGAACATGCGCGACCGGATCGAGGCGGTCGGCGGGGTGGTCGAGGTCAGCGGGCGCCGAGGACGCGGTACCTCGGTCCGCGGCCGTGTCGCTACGGTGCACGTCCGCACCGGGTGACGCGCGCCGCAACCTTTACGCCTTCGCCATTCGAACGAGCGCGAGTCACCCGGGTGGGACATGCATCTGCGCAGCGACTGCGAGCGACCGTGGTCTCAACCGGGGATGCCTACCTGTCGTACCGACACCGGTGGGCTCCCTTGCCGGGAGGACGGAGGGGGGCCACGCTATGCGGTGCCCCCATCTGCGAAAGGAACGGCTGATGTGTCGCTGGCTCGCCTATATCGGTAGTCCCCTGCTGCTGGAGAAGGCGCTGTATTCGCCGGTTCACTCGCTGATCGACCAGAGCCTGCACTCCGAGCTCGGGGCCGAGGCGACCAACGGTGACGGGTTTGGCGTGGGTTGGTATGACGACCAGCCGACCCCGGGCGTGTTTCGCAGTATCGAGCCCGCCTGGAACGACCAGAACCTCCGCGAGCTGGCGGCGCACATCACCTCCGGGCACTTCTTCGCGCACATCCGGGCGGCGATCGGGTCGCCCGTCCAGCAGACCAACTGCCATCCGTTCCGTCACGGCCGGTGGCTGTTCATGCACAACGGGTACGTGGCGGAGCTTTCCCGGGTGAGGCGCGACCTGATGCTCGCGATCGACGAATCGCTGTTTCCGGATATCTCCGGTACCGCGGACACGGAGATTCTGTTCTACCTCGCGCTGAGCTTCGGCCTCGAGAGCGATCCGCCTGACGCCGTCGCGCGCACAATCGGGCTGGTCGAGGATGTCGGTCGCCGCAAGGGCGTCGAGTACCCGTTCCAGGGCACGATCGCGACCACCGACGGCGAGCGCATGTGGGCGTTCCGCTACTCGAGCGAAGGCAAATCACGGTCGCTGTTCTACAGCCGCGACATCGCCGCGGTACGCAAGCTCGCTCCAGAGCGAGAGGTCCTGTTCGAGGTATCCGAGGACTCACGACTGGTGGTGTCCGAGCCGATCGGCGACCTTCCCGGAGCGTGGAACGAGATGCCCGAGGGGTCTTACGGCGTCGTCGGCCGGGGCGAGGAGCAGCTGCGGCCGTTCAAGCCGATGGTCGGCAGCTGAGCCGGGGGGCTACTCCACGCCCGGGACCGGACGCCCGTTCTCGAGGTACACGCACCGTCGGCTACCCGCGGATCGCGACACGCGCCGGCGGAGTGGACCGCTCAGCAGCTCGAGCGCCTCGTCGAGTTCGGCGAGCCGGTGAATTTCGATCTCTGACTCCTGAAGCCGGACCCCGGCGAGGCCGGCATGCGAGAACGTGCCGCAGTCGAACAGGAACCGCACCCCGCCCGGCCTGTTCGGCCTCGGCGTCAGGAAGTCGACGCACACGAGCCGGCCGTGCTCCACGACGAGCCCACACTCCTCCTCGGTCTCGCGTCGGCAGGCGTCCCACGGCGATTCGCCGCCGGGGTCGACCTGGCCGCCCGGGATCGTCCAGCGCTTCTTGTAGGTCGGCTTCAGGATCAGCAGCCGCCCGTCCGGGTCGTGGATCAGCGCCCCCGCCGAGGCCGGAATCCGCGGTGGGTCGGGAGCGGTCGCGGGCAAGCGGCGGTCAGCGAGCCGGCGTGCGCTCCGGCTGTCGCGGGCTCGGCGCGCAGGCCGGGCGGGATTCCGGGGCGCAGGCCGGGCGGGATTCCGGCGCGCAGGCCCGGGCGGACTCGGGCGCGTGCTCCGCGGCACCCATCGCGAGCAGCCTGTCGATCAGCGCGAGCATCTTCGCGTGGGTGCGACCGTCGTGAGTGGACAGCGAGCGGACGGCGCTCGCGCCGAGCACATCGAGGGGCGGCCTCGGAGTGATCGCGCGCAGCCGCGCGGGGAGCAGGAACCGCGTCCAGTCGCGCGCGCCCGGCTTTGCCATCCAGGCGCTCACGTACTCCGCGCGCTCGCGCTCGAGCGGCGTCGACCCTCGGCTGCCGACGACCCTGGAGGCGTACGCGTACAGGTCCTGTCGGCGTCGGTCGTCAATCGAGTCGTTGTACGCCCTCATCAGCGAGGCGATCACCGGAGACACCGACGTCGGGTGGTCGCTGAACGGCTCGCCCGCGAGCATCGAGGCCAGCTCCATCACGCACGCGCCCTGCTCCTTCGACGTGTGCTTGCCCTTGCTGAGCCGGATCGTTTGGTGTGTGACTGGGCCCATGACACCTTCCTACACGTTGGTTTCGGATGCTCCTCGCGCGCCCCGCAACACGCGGACCGTGAGCGCGCGGACGGACATGCGTTCAGCGGCTCACCACCGCAATCGCGGCCGGGTTCACATTCAGGCCGCCACCGCCAAACGCAAGCAGCAGAGCAACGATCCCGGTCCATCCGGTCTGGTGACTGGCGCCGATGCCGGCGCCGTTGTCGCCATGGAAGTACTCGTGGAACAGCAATAGATCGTGCCAGTGTGGATCAGTCTGGAACTTCTCGATTCCGCCGAACACCGGGCGGCGCCCGTGCTCGTCGTCGAGGAACGTCGCCGACAGACGCCCGGCGATCACCGCGCCGACCTCGAGCAGGTTCATCTCATTACCCGAGCCGGTCGGGCACTCGACCTTCAGCCGGTCGCCGTAGTAGCGGTATAGCTGCACCAGCCCGCGCAGGATCACGAGGTTCATCGGGAACCAGACCGGGCCGCGCCAATTCGAGTTGCCTCCGAACATCCCCGTGTCGGACTCCGCGGGCAGGTAGTGCACGTTGTACTCCTGGCCGCTCCAGTCGAACACGTAAGGCTGTTCGAGGTGGCGCCGGGAGATCGCGCGGATGACGTGAGGGCCGAGGAACTCGGACTCGTAGAGAATGATCTCGAGGATCCGTCGCAGCCGGTCCTCGTCGACCAGCTGCATGATGCGCCGGCCCTGCGGGCTCGGGCCGGGGAGATGGGTCAGCTCGGGGAGCGAATCGGAGAAGCGCTCGATGAACTCGGCGATTCTCTCGATCAGCATGGGAAAACGGTCGAGCGTGTCAGGCTCGAACACGGTGGCCGCGCAGAGCGGCAGCAGGCCGACGAGCGAGCGCACCTTGAGCGGGATCTGGGCGCCGTCCGGCATCCGCATCTCGTCGTAGTAGAAACCGTCCTCCTCGTCCCACAGACCGGCGTCGCCGCGCGGGGGGTTCATCGCCACCGCAATCCACATGAAGTGCGCGATGAACTTGAGCGCCATGTCGGCGTAGGCCGGCTCGAAGTTGGCGATCTCGGCCGCGATCTGGATCATCCACTGGCAGTACAGGGCCATCCAGGCGGTGCTGTCGGCTTGCTGGAGCGTGCCGCCGCCCGGGAGCGGCGCCGAGCGGTCGAACACGCCGATGTTGTCCAGGCCGAGGAACCCGCCCTGGAACAGGTTGCGGTCATCGGGGTCCTTGCGGTTGACCCACCACGTGAAGTTCGTGATCAGCCGATCGAACACGCGGGCCAGGAACTCGTGATCGCCGGCGCCGCGGATCTCGGCCTCCCGCTCGTAGACGTACAGCGCCGCCCACGGGGTGATGGGCGGGTTGACGTCGCTGAAGTTCCACTCGTACGCCGGGATCTGGCCGTTGGGGTGCAGGTACCGCGTGGACAGCAGGAGCTCGATCTGCTCCTTGGCGAAGTCGACGTCGACGAGCGACAGCGGCGCGCAATGGAACGCCAGGTCCCAGGCGGCGAACCACGGATACTCCCACTTGTCGGGCATCGAGATGACGTCCCCGGCGACCATGTGGAACCACTGGACGTTGCGCACCGAGCTCGTCGGGGCGTCCGGATGCCACGGATCGACGCCGTGCTCGTGCAGCCAACGGTGCACGTCGTACTCGTAGTACTGCTTACCCCACAACAGCCCGGCCAGCGCCTGGCGCATCACCATGCCCGCGTCGTCGCCGAGCGCATCGGGGATGACCGCGGCGTAGAACTTGTCGGCCTCGGCCTTGCGGGCGCTGAACACGCGATCGAACCCCGCGCCGAGTGCGGCGGCGGCGGTAGGCCGTGCGCCGCCGCCGGTCGCGGGGGCGGTCTCGTCGGTGGCGGCGGTTGCCGCGCGGGTGTTCTCGTCGGTGGCGCCGGTTTCCACCGGGGCCGTGGCGGTCAGACGGACCCGAACCTGCGCGCTCTGGCCCGGCGCGAGTTCGAGGACATGGTGGGCGGCGACCTTGGTGCCCGTCCGCTCGGGGTTGACGGCGCCGGCGATGCCGTCGACGACGAAGTCGTTGATCCCGTCCTTCACATACGGGGAGGCGCTGGCCGTGCCGAACAGGCGCCGGTTGTTGGTCTCGTTCTCGCAGAACAGCAGCGTGGCGGACGCGTCCGCGCAGAACACCCACTCGCCGAGGTCATCGTGTGAGGCGCGGGCGGTGGCGAGCCCGCGCGCGCCGTCGAGCGCCGCGATCGTCGGCTTGGCGACCGCATCGCCCCACGACCAGGTGTTGCGGAACCACAGCGTCGGGAGCAGGTGGAGCGTCGCCGGGTCGGGTCCGCGGTTGTGGGCGGTGACGAGCATCAGGATGTCGTCCGGGGCGTTCTTCGCGTACTCGACGACGACGTCGAAATAGCGGTCCTCGTCGAACACACCGGTGTCGAGCAGTTCGTACTCCATGTCCTGCTTGCCCCGGCGCGCGTTCGTCGAGATCAGGTCCATGTACGGGAACGCGCGCTGCGGGTACTTGTACTGGCACTTGAGGTAGGAATGGGTCGGAGTGCTGTCCAGGTAGAACCAGTACTCCTTGGCGTCCTCGCCGTGGTTGCCCTCACTGTTGTTGAGCCCGAACATCCGCTCCTTCAGGATCGGATCGGCGCCGTTCCACAGCGCGATCGCCAGGCAGAGCCGCTGACGCTCGTCGCAAACTCCCGCGATCCCGTCCTCGCCCCACCGGTAGGCCCGCGAGCGCGATTGGTCGTGGGTGAAGTAGTTCCACGCGTCGCCGTTGCCGCTGTAGTCCTCGCGGACCGTCCCCCACTGGCGCTCGCTCAGGTATGGGCCCCAGGCCTTCCAGGGCGCGTCGCCCGTGCGAGCCTGTTCGAGACGCTTGTGCTCCGGCGTTCTGCTCGTCCGCCCCGCGGCCATTCGTGGGAGTCTCACCACCGTGGGACGGAGATGCAACCGTGTCCGCACCCGGCGGCCCCGGGTGCGCACCGGTGTCCGGTCGAGGCTCGGGGCCGCGTGGAAAAACGTGGTGCGAGCTTCCCCTCCGGTTGCGCCGGAAATCGTGGTGAGAGCTTCCCGACAGGACAGGTGCCGGCCCTCTTGCCCCCTTACCTATGCCACGCTCCGGCAACGTGAAGGAGGTCGGACCCGATCGGGTTAGGCGCGCGCTGCACAAGATGGCCGAGGATCTCGTGACCGAGCGGCGGCGCGTCGTGCTCCTGGAACGCGAGAATCGGGAACTGCGCTCCCAGCTCGAGGACTCCAGCGTTCGATCGCGGCAGCCGAGCGCGAGCCGGCTTCGGGCGCGACACGCGAGTGACCGCGCGGCGGGGCGGGGTGGCAGGCGCATGGGGCGCTGGAGAGTGCCGGCGTGCGGCGGGGCGGGGCTTGCCGGCGCGAGTTTCGCAGCACTCGGCGACGACCTCGAGCCGAATGGCGATTCGGTCGGCTATAGACCGAGGATCGCGCCACTCGACACCGGCGGGGTGTCGAGTGGCGAGTTATTCGCCTCGCCCCGGAAGCGCCACCGCACTAGCTCTCCAGGACCACCGCCACCCGCCCGGCGCGCTCGTCTGACAGCTCCTGGCCCGTGGCGAGCCCGGCGCCGATCAGCAGCCCCTGGGCGACGAGGTAGCAGGTGAATAGCAGGCCGGCCAGCACGAGGAACACCTGGACGGGCGTGCGTCCGGCCACCGCCCGGGCGTAGTAGCCGGCAACCAGCGGTGTCAGCTCGAGCACGACGGCCGCGGGAACGCCGCCGTGCAGCGCCGCGCGCCAGCCGATGCGGCGCGTCGTGGCGTACCGGTATAGAAGCGAGCAGATCCCGGCGATCAGCACCGCCGAGACCACCGACAATAGCCAGGCCGGGATCGGGAACCCGAGGCGCCCCCGAAGGTTGGTGGCCTCGGTGGCGGCGGCGGCCATCAGCGCGATCATCGACACCATGCCGGCGGCCAGGCCGAGGTGCCGGAGCTTCAGCGCGACCGGGCCCAGGCGAGGGGCCCCGAGCAGTCGCGACTCGACGCGCTCGACCACGCCGGTGGCGCCGGCGCCTGCCCACACCATCGAGGCCACCGCGATCGCGAGCAGCAGCGGAGAGTTTCGATGGGTGCGGAGCACCAACTCGATGACCTGGTCGCGCGCACCGGGCGGTAGGACGCTCGCGAGCCGCGTTGCCACCTGCTCGGCTCGCGCGCCGTCGCCGAGCACGAGCGCGGCGAGCGCCGCGATCCCCAGCGTCAGCGGCACGCAGGCCCCAACGAGGTACCAGGCGAGCGCCGGCACGTCGTCGCACAGTCCCGAGCCCCAATAGAAGTTGTCGACCCGTTTGGCTATGCGGCGTAGGGGCGGGGCTGCGAAGATTCGGCCCGGGCGCATGTTCGGATCATCTCCGCGGACCGATACGGATGCCAACCTCCGGGTGGCCCACATGCGCGCCTCCTTGCAGACGACCCGGCGCGGAGCGAGGCTCACGCCAAGACGATGGCCGTGAAGTCGACAACGCGCCGGGTGGAGCCCGCCGTGCGGGCGCCGCTGGGCGCTCGTCACGACGGCCGCGGGGCGAGCTTCGGGCTGTTCTCGAGCGTCGCCGATGCCGTCGAGGTTTGCCTGTTCGACGACGCCGGCAGGGAGACGCGGTTCGACCTCGAGCAGGGCGAGGCGTTCGTGTGGCAGGGCTACGTTCCCGGGGTCGCGTCCGGCCAGCACTACGGCTTCCGGGTTCACGGGCCCTGGGATCCGCCGTCAGGCGCCCGCTGCAACCCGGCCAAGCTGTTGCTCGACCCGTACGCGCGCGCGATCGCCGGCGAGGTCCGGTGGGATCCCGCGGTGTTCGGCCACGTGCCCGACGATCCCGATCAAGCCGACGCCAACGACTCGGCGCCATTCGTGCCCAGGTCGGTGCTGGTGGCCCCGGAATTCGACTGGGATGACGATGATCGCCCCGGCTACGCGATGGCGGACTCGATCTTCTACGAGGTCCACGTCAAGGGATTCACGAAGCTGCATCCCGACGTGCCCGCGGAGCTGCGCGGCACCTACGCCGGCGTCGCCCACCCGGCCGCGGTGGCGCACCTCAGGCGGCTTGGCGTGACTGCGGTGGAGCTGCTCCCGATCCACCAGTTCGTCCACGACTCCCAGCTCGTCGCGCGCGGCCTGCGCAACTACTGGGGTTACCAGTCGATTGCGTACTTCGCGCCGCACAACGACTACTCCTCGAGCGGCGATGCCGGCGGCCAGGTCGACGACTTCCGCCGGATGGTGCGCGCGCTGCACGCCGCCGGGCTCGAGGTGATCCTCGACGTCGTCTTCAACCACACCGCCGAGAGCGACCAGTGGGGGCCGACGCTGTGCTTCCGGGGGATCGACAACGCGGCCTACTACCGGCTCGCGGACGACCGCGCTCGCTACGTCGACGACACCGGCTGCGGCAACACGTTCGACCTCCACCAGCCCCAGCCGCTGCGGCTGGTGATGGACGCGCTCCGTTACTGGGTCCAGGAGATGCACGTGGACGGCTTCCGCTTCGACCTCGCGGCGGCGCTCGGACGCGGGGCCAGCGACTTCGATCCGCATGCGTCTTTTCTCGAGGCGATCGGCCAGGACCCCGTGCTGGCCGATGTCAAGCTGATCGCCGAGCCGTGGGACACCGGCTGGGGCGGCTACGACCTCGGGCAGTTCCCCGCTGGTTGGAGCGAGTGGAACGGCAAGTTCCGCGACACCGTTCGCGACTGGTGGCGTGGCGCGGAAGCGACGCCGCCCGACTTCGCCACGCGCATCAGCGGCTCGAGGGACCTGTTCGGCCGCGGCGGCCGGAGGCCGACGGCGTCGGTCAACATCATCACCGTCCACGACGGCTTCACGCTCGCGGATCTGGTCAGCCACGACGCCAAGCACAACGAGGCCAACGGCGAGGACAACCGCGATGGCACCGATGAGAACCGCAGCTGGAATTGCGGCGTCGAGGGCCCGACCGACGATCCCGCCGTGCTCGAGCTGCGCGCACGCCAGCGGCGCAACTTCATCGCGACCCTGCTGCTCTCAGAGGGAGCGCCGCTGCTGCTCGGCGGCGACGAGTTCGCGCGCACGCAGCGCGGCAACAACAACGCCTACTGCCACGACGACGAGCTGAACTGGTTCGACTGGAGCGCGGCCGCCGCGAACGCCGGCCTCGTTGAGTTCACCGCCCGGTTGTGCCGCCTGCGCGAGCGGCATCCCGTGTTCCGTCGCCGCCAGTTCTTTCACGGCACCCCGGCGCCCGACACCGGCCGCGACGATGTCGACTGGTACCGGCCCGACGGACAACAGATGATCGCCGACGACTGGGGCGCGCCGTTTGCGAGATCCGTGACGATGGCGCTGAGCGGGGCGACAGGCGACCGCACCCGCGCCGACGACCCGTTCCTGATCATGCTCAACGCGTGGTGGGAGCCGCTCGATTTCACGATCCCCGAGCCGCTGCAGGGGCTCGCGTGGCGCGTCGAGGTCGACACGGCTGCCCCCGACTCCGCCGGTGTCAAGGTCGATGCGGCTGTGCCCGTGCGGCTCATCGGCCGCTCGATGCTGGTGCTGCGGGGTCCGCGCCGCAGGTCGGGGCGCACGAACCGGGCTGGATAGGGACCCGAGGAGGCACGATGGTCAGCCTGGGGCGTCGGCTGGATCCGGTCTGGACCCGCATACGGTCGCTGGTCAGGGCGATTCAGGACAACGACGAGGCGAAGATCGAGGAGGCGCTGCTGCGCCTGAGCCGGCGCCGGCGCGCGTTCGCGCCGCTCGGACTCGCGGTCGGCGCGTTCGTGCTTCTGTTCGACGGGCTGAGGTTGCTCCTGTCCAATTGGCGGCTGACGCTCGTGCAGATCGTTCCGGCGATGTGGATCTGGCTCGCGATGTTCGACCTGAAGATCCACGTTCTCCACGGTCGCACGTTCACCGTGATTCGCGGTCCGATCCTGATCCCGATCTGCCTGGCGATCATCGCGATCACGATGGCGAGCTTCTTCCTCAACGCGGTGTTTGCGTTTGCGATCGCCAAGCCGGGACGCCCCGAAGTCCGGCCCGGGGTAGAGGAGGCCAGGCGTCATCGCACCCCAATCCTGGTGTCCGGAGGGATCGTGGGCGCGCTGCTCGCGTTCTCGACGATGATCGTGACGCGCTGGGGACGCCCGTGGTTCGGACTCGTGCTCAGCATCGTGGTCGGGCTGATGATGCTCTGCTACGTCGCCGTGCCCGCGCGGCTGATCGGCGGGAAGCCGAGGCAATCGAGGCGCGACAAGCTCACCACCAGCGCCGTGGGAGGAGCGATCGGCGCCACCGTCTGCACGCCGCCGTACCTGCTCGGTCGTCTCGGCATCCTGATGCTCGGCTCGAAGGTGCTGTTCATCCCGGGAATCTTCGTGATCGCGATCGGGGTGACGCTCCAGGCGGGCGCCACCGGGGCGGTCAGGGCGATAAAGATGAGCGCGAGCCTGACCGCCGGGCAACGGCCTGGCCCGGCGGGTCCCGACCCGGTGTCGCCGCCCGACCCCGTGTGAGAGATTTCACCGGCGATGGCACCCGAGGCTGAACCCGCCACCCCGCAGGACTCCGATGTCACGCGGCGCACCTGGCTCGCAGCCGAGCGGACGTGGCTCGCGTGGTGGCGCACCGGCATCGGGGCGTCCGCGGTGGCGATCGGCGTCGGCCGGATCTTGCCGGAGTTGACGCACGGCGCGCGCTGGCCGTTCAGGGCGCTCGGGATCGCATACGTGTTCATCGCGATCGCCGTGCTGGTGATCGGGGCGGTTCGCCAGCAGCGAACGGGCGAGGCACTGCGGCGAGGTAGTTACTCCGAGTTGTCCTCGCCGACCGTGATGTGGCTGACCGGCGGGGCCGTATGCGTGTCGCTCAGCGCTGTGGTGCTTGTCGCCGTCCGGTTGTGAGCGGGGCTCAGCGGCGCGCCGAGCGCGAGCTGTCCGGCGCGTAGCCGCTGCGCACGGCCTCAACGTACGGGACCGGGCTGACCCGGCGCGCGACCGACCAGGTTGAACTCCTCCGGCGCGAGGTGAAACAGGATGACATCGCGATCACGTACCCGCCGGGGCACGGAACGAACTGCTTGGCCTTGTCGACCGAGAAATTAGAAAAGGCGTTCACGCCCAGACGGCGGCGCCTTTAGACCGAGTCGCATTAGGCGGTAATATAAGCCGCTCATGGAGACCGCCGCGAACGTCGATCGCCGCAGCAACCAGCTCGACGAGATCGCGGAGGCGCTCCCGCAGCGCACGGCGGCGCTGTCGCGGCTGTTCCTGACCCGCACGAGTGTGTGCGTGTCCCGCACCGAGGTTGGCGTGCTGCGCAACCTCAGTTCCGGGCCTTGGCGGATCACGGAGCTGGCGGCGGAGGAGCGCGTGACACAGCCGGCGATCACGCTGCTGGTCAACCGGCTCGAGGAGCGCGGGTGGGTCAAGCGGACCGCGGATCCGAGCGACGGGCGAGCGGTGCTGGTCAGCCTGACCCCGGTCGGCGAGGCCGTGTTTGAACGACTGCGCGCCGAGTACAGGGCGCTGCTGCACGAGGAGATGGCGATGCTCGACGATTCCGAGGTGGCGGCGCTGGCGGCCGCGGTCGAGATCCTCGACAAGCTGATCGAGAGGCTATCGCGGTGAGCGCCAGGGAAGGCGACGGGTCCGCTTCGCGAGCGAACGGGCGGCCGCCGGTCACGCATCCCGACCGCTACAAGTGGATCGCGCTGTCGAACACGACGCTCGGCATCTCGATGGCGGTCATCAACCAGTCGATCGTGATCATCGCCCTGCCGGCGATCTTCCGCGGGATCCATCTCAACCCGCTGATCCCGTCGAACACCAGCTATCTGCTGTGGATGCTGCTCGGGTTCATGGTGGTGATGGCCGTGCTGGTGGTGAGCCTGGGCCGGGTGGGGGACATGTTCGGCCGCGTGCGCATGTACAACCTCGGCTTCGCGATCTTCACGGCCGGTTCGATCCTGCTGTCGGTCACCTGGTTGCAGGGGAGCGCCGGCGCGATGTGGATGATCGTGATGCGCGTCGTGCAGGGGGTCGGCGCAGCGTTCCTGATGGCGAACTCCTCGGTGATCCTGACCGACGCGTTTCCGGCGCAGGAGCGCGGGCTGGCGCTCGGGATCAACATGGTCGCCGCGATCGCGGGCTCGTTCATTGGACTCGTGCTCGGCGGCGTGCTCGCACCGGTCGCGTGGCGGCTCGTGTTCCTGGTGTCGGTGCCGTTCGGGCTGTTCGGGACCGTGTGGGCCTACCTGAAGCTCGAGGAGCGAGGGATCCGCAGCCCCGCGAAGATCGACTGGTGGGGCAACATCACGTTCGGATTGGGGCTGATCGCGGTGCTCGTGGGGATCACCTACGGGATCCTGCCCTACGGCGGGCACAACATGGGCTGGACTGCGCCGGGCGTGATCGCGGCGCTCGCCGGCGGCATCGTGCTGCTGGCGGTGTTCGTGGCGATCGAGTGCCGAGTGGCCGCGCCGATGTTCCGCCTGGACCTGTTCAAGATCCGGGCGTTCAGCGGCGGGAGCGTGGCGACGTTCCTGGCCGCGCTGTCCCGCGGCGGGCTGATGTTCATGCTGATCCTGTGGCTCCAGGGGATCTGGCTGCCACTGCACGGTTACAGCTTCACGGACACGCCGCTGTGGGCCGGCATCTACATGCTCCCGCTATCGGTCGGGTTCCTGGTCGCCGGGCCGATCTCGGGGCGCCTGGCCGACCACTTCGGCGCGCGACCGTTCGCCACCGGCGGCATGATCGTCTCCGCGATCGGATTCCTATTGCTGATCGCGCTCCCGATCAATTTCACCTACTGGCAGTTCGGCCTCGTGATCTTCCTGATCGGCGCCGCGATGGGCCTGTTCGCCGCTCCGAACCTGACCGGGATCATGAACAGCCTGCCTCCCGACCAGCGCGGGTCGGGCGCGGGGATGGCGGCGACGTTCCAGAATTCCGCGTCCGTGCTGTCGATCGGGGTGTTCTTCAGCCTGATCATCGTTGGCCTGTCGTCGACGCTGCCGGCGGTCCTGTTCCACGGGCTCGCGTCGCATGGCGTGCCGCAGGCGGCCGCCACCTCGGTCTCCAAACTCCCGCCGGTCGGTAGCCTGTTCGCTTCGTTCCTCGGCTACAACCCGGTCGGGACGCTGCTGGGGTCGACGTTGCCGCACCTGCCGCACGCGACCTCCGCCTACCTGACCGGCCACAGGTTCTTCCCGACGCTGGTCTCGCACCCGTTCGCCACCGGGATCCACACCGTGTTCTACTTCGCCGCGGGGTGCTGCGTGGTCGCCGCCGTCGCGTCGTGGCTGCGCGGCGGCAAGTACTACTACAAGGCGGACGTGG
>Ga0187766_10001559_pt1 | contig 13459 bp, 5 predicted proteins | sample 0216_QUI02_MP05__4_FD_132971 | JGI IMG/M metagenome (GOLD analysis project Ga0187766, IMG submission 132971) | Tropical peat soil microbial communities from peatlands in Department of Meta, Colombia - 0216_QUI02_MP05_20_MG | ecosystem: Environmental > Terrestrial > Soil > Wetlands > Peat ... | reverse complement strand
GCATGAGAATGGTGAACGACAGACTTACGACCCGCGCCGGCTCTCAGGAGTAGCAGTGTATCAGAAGGTGGAGCGGACATTTTCCGAAGGCGACCGTGTGCAGTTTACCGCTTCGTCGAAGGACTTGCACGTTGCCAACCGCGAGCTGGGAACTATCAAGCGAATCAACGACGCCGGCGATGTCCAAGTCCATATGAACTCAGGCCGCGACGTTGCGTTCAACATAAGTGAGCATGCGCATCTGGATTACGGCTATGCCGTGACCAGCCATAGCAGCCAAGGGCAGACCGCCGAGCGCGTGCTGATCCATGTGGACACTGCTAAAGGCGAGCAGTTGGTGAACTGTCGCTTTGCTTATGTCTCGATCTCGCGCGGGCAATATGACGTCCAGATATATACCGACGACAGAAGCGAACTCGCGCGGGATCTGAGCCGCGAGTTGTCACGGCGCACAGCAACCGAGGGCCAGGAGCAACAGCCAACCGCTCAAAAGGTTGGGACCGCTTCCCCGGGTTACGGAATGCGTGAACAAGAGCAGCGGCTCACTCATCGTATCGGGTTCGGAATGACAGATTAGCGCTGTGCAGACCTGTTATCCGACTGGATTGCAGGCTCAGGGGCGCCTACGGGCGGTGGGAGCACATTGAGTGTAGAGGAAAGGTTGGCTCGCGCGTTGAATGAGTAACATGTATCAACTTCAGCGGGCATAAGACGACTTGGGACACCGTCGATGTTCGCCATCGAGGAAGCGAACAAGTTGTGGATCCATTCTCAACAGGGGAACCCACCGTTGTTTATATCACTTTTGGTTCTCCGATTTGGTACTGAACCACTGATATTACGATGCACGCGTTCATGGCAGCTCGTGCAGAGGGTGATTAGATTCGCCTGAACATCGTCCCCAGAGTGGCTGCGGAATTCCTGGTGATGAACCTGAAGATCCCGCTGGGACCCGCAGTGCTGGCACCTCCAGTTGTCGCGAGCTAGCACTTCTTGGCGGAGCCGCTGGTAGGCCACAGAATCAAATCGGATGCGCGGACGTCTGGGTTGAATCTGACTCACGACGCTTTCACCGTGGCCTGATCGAGAAAGGCCTCTCTCTGCGGTTGGGGCAGAAACTTGAAGAACCGTGAGATGCACTGCAACAGAACCTCCGGGTTACCGGTGTCCAAGTTCACTCCTGCCACGAAGTCCGCACAGATCATCTCTAGACAGTAGCCGCGTGACCTGTCCGTGCCCAGCATCAGGGCGGCGGTTTCAAGAGCCTGTTCGATTACCGGGATCTGGCTCCTGTACACCTTGAAGTAGATGATCTCGTGGGGTTCGCTCTCCCGTCCGGTCAGTCCCTCTCCACTTCCCGCTTAAACTCCTGTTTTGGCATTGATCGTGCCCGGTGCAACCAGGTTGCACAATTGAAGTCCTGACCCTCCGCTCGGGCTACCTTCGCCAGCTCTAACCCTTTCGTCCAGCCCACTTCTTTAAGATCCTTCCTTGCTTGTGGGGGCAGGTGTTCGTGGATTGACATCAAGTAGTACGCCTTCCTTCTGGATTCCGGGAACCGCCGCTCCAGGAACTCGTCAAACGACTTCAGGTTCTCCAGCCGCCAGTACTGTCCCGCCCTGACTTCGCAAAGGTATCTGCCCAATTCCACAAACCTGGTATCCCGTTCGGACTCTTTCGCCTGCTCCCAGGCCAGGATCTCGTCGATCTTGGTCAGGACGAACAGCGCCCGTTTGCGATTGAGCTTCGGCGGCATAAGGGGAATCCTAGAACTCGAGCTCATCCAGCCAGCCAAGGTCGTCTCCGGGCTGCCGCACGACGGCAGCGTCCACTAGTTTCTGTCGTCCAGTGGCTCATCGCGTCAGCTCAGGGTTCATCTTCCTCTGAGAGGACGTGCTGGACAGCTCCTCCCACTGGCTGGCCGGCGCAAACCCGTCGAGGTTAAGCAGGGAAGTGCCATTGATGGTCGTATGGCTGATCTTGACGACTCCTCGCAGACCCGTTAACGCCTTCTCATCGATCTCTTCTCGCCCGAGGGATTCCGAGTCGTAGAGGAAATCACGCAAAAACCAACCCAGCTTCCACAGAGCTGTGGCCGTGCAGTAGACCCGGCCGGGGATGGTCTTCCCAGCATGTTCTGTCGGTTCAAGGACAGTCAGGCGGAGCCGGTAGAAAGGCTTATGAGAGTGCCAGCGGTACTGCGCTCGGTCGACTCGGACCAGGAATACGCCGTCTGGTACCTCATCGCTGGCCGGTCTCGCAGTCTCGCTGAGCCCGTGGATCCGGCGCCTCATAGAAGGCCCTCATTTTCACCGCAGGGGAGGTAGATAGTGAGCTGACAGCGCAGGGCGTCGCGCTCTCTCTCGGCCCACTCGGCACGAGCCAGTTTGTTGATGTCACAAGCTGATTCCTTCATGTATGCATACCTCATACATAATCATACATATGCACCCATGAGTGTGTCAATGACGTTAATAGGCAAAGAGATGAGCTTTTCTTACAATGTCTGCGATGCCCGCAAGAAAGGACACGCCACTCGCCTTCCGTATTCCTGCCGCCTTAAAGCGGGACTTGCAGCAGATTGCGGACAGAGAAGCTCGAAGCATTTCTCAAATCTGCGAGATTCTCTTGCGAATCGGCGCAGAACAGTATGAAAAGGAGGGGCCGAGATTCTTACAGCGGTTCCTTGATCGACGAAGGCCAGAGGGCTGACGCCGTGTGCAACGGTCTCGGATTCAGAAGTGGCTGCAGTCATTATCTCTGGGTTCTTGTCTCGAATGCTGTTCTTTGCTGCGAGGCATTCGGGCGGGCGATTTGTGGCCACACAACAAGCCCTTCGACGGTGATCTGCTGTAGTCGGAGCTTCAGAGATCAGCTCCGATGGGTCGGATTTCCGATTGTGGCTGCCGAGCCAAGGACACGTTGCTTCTCGCTAATAGGTAGTGGAAGAGCCGTCTCTAGCGTGGGGACCGAAGCCGCCAAGTCGCCATGGCGCTTTGGATAGCTCTTTCAATCCGCCTTCCTCGACGGCTGAAGCCAAGGGTTGCAACCATTTCCTCGATGATTTGCTCGTCCGTCCTCAACTGGCCGTCGGAAGCAATCCATGCTAACAACCGAACAAGCTCGCCTTGATCGTACTCTCCAATAGAGGTGCGTACTGGTATCGCTGGACGCGGGCCTCGCTTGTAAGTAGCAGAAGCTTGGTCACGGTGGCTGCCGTTATGATTGTTAACGACGGCTCCGCGGTCTAGCCGGTCGGCGAACTGAATCGCCTCCTGAAATGCGTGTATCGCACGGTGAATCTCTTTTTCCTTGCGCATGAACCAGTCGGTTGACCAGATGCGGTGGAACCGCCATCCCAGGTTCTCGAGCTGCTGTTGCCTCAATCGATCGCGGTCTCGAGCGGTGTAGCTCGAATGATAGCTGGCACCGTCGCATTCGATGGCTAGAACATAACGGCCAGGTTTTTCTGGATGCTCCGCAACCATGTCGATACGGAACTGGGACGCACCCATCTGTGCAATCATTTTGAGCCCCTTGGCAGACAAACAATCGAAAACTTCGGACTCGAAAGCATTTAGAGGTTCGCCCGTCAGTTTCGCTTCACCCAGTCGCCTGCCATTAGTCGATGCATATTCAAGATAGTTGCGGAGCAATTCCACGCCGCTTCCTGGCCGGAGACGGGCCAGGTCGATGTCCAGATGACTAAAAGAGGACACTACAGTCAACTTCCGGCGGGCGCGAGTGATCGCCACATTCAGCCTTCGTTTTCCTCCCTCGGGAACTAGGGCGCCAAAACGCAAGGGAAGATTCCCTGAACGGTCTTTGCCATAGCCAATGCTGATGATGATTGCATCGCGTTCATCTCCCTGGACCCGTTCCAGATTCTTGACGAAGAATCGCTCTCCTTTGTTCGAGTCGAAGAACGCACCCAGCTCAGGATGATTCTCGAGAGCATGATCCAGTGCCGCTTGAACGCGATTCATGTGTCGGATGCCCATCGTGATTACACCAAGCGTCTGATCTGCATTCATCCGAGCATGCTCGAGTACAAGCTCGATAACTTTCTGCACCTCTTGCGCCGAGCTCTCTTCCTGTCCGTCCACGCCCAGCTCTTGCTGGACCACAATCTGTCTAATGGCCGGTGATCCGCCCGGGCCTGGAAACGTCACCAGCCGATCTTCGTAGATGTGATGATTTGAGAAGTTGATCAGGGTTTCGTCACGGCTTCTGTAGTGCCATTCGAGGTGGGAACCGCTTAAGAATGACTTCATAGTGTCGAGAAGACTCTCAAATCCTTCAGTTGCAAAAGCTTCCACATCAGAGAGGTCATCGTCCTCGGCTACCGAGAAGAACGTCATCGGAGGTAATTGCTGGCTGTCGCCGGCGACCACGAGGTTGTTTCCCCTAAGGACGGAGGGAATGGCATCTTCTGGCAAAACCTGGCTGGCCTCATCAAAGATCACGAAGTCAAAGTATCGTCGCCTACCATCGAGCAACTGACTCACTGACAAGGGGCTGGCCATCCAGCACGGACAAACTGCAGTGAGAACCTCTGCCGCTCGGGCGAACACTTTTCTCAGTGGCAGGTGTCGGGTCATTTTTCCCGCTTCTGCACGTATAAGCTGTTCTCCAGCGGGGCTCGCGTTCATTGCAAAGACTGCATGCTCACCATGAGCACGCCTGACTCTATCCGCAGCCAGATCAATGCGCTCTTCATCAAGATGAGTGAAGTCGTCAACGTACCGGCTGTGTGTTGCGCCTATGAATCCTCGAACTTCAGGATCTTGCCGACTTAGTTCGTCCAGGGTTGAGGTGAACCAAGCGTGCGTGAACATTGAAGGCCACAGCTCTGTCGCCGGCCTCTGCGCCCTAATTTCAGCAACTAGTTTTCCAACTCCGGCCATCTCCAGCTTAGTTTCTATCTGCGTGAGCTTCGGAATCTGAAACGGCGTCCGCTGATCGGTGACAAGTGCACAGACTAGATTTGCAACATCGTTGATCGACATCTGGTTGACCTGCCGCGATGGCAGGACTTTTCCGAGAGCCACGACCTCTTCGCAAAACCCTCTAAGGTTGTGGATGTGTGTGGCACTATTGGGGAGTGTCACAGGGCTTGTCTTTCCTGCACTCAGAGTGCGCCACTTATTGAAGTGTATGACCGCTTCAGAGATTTCTGCGAAGAGCTGGCCCGACGAAGCCTTTCCCGCAACGCGAAGCGCTAAGGCCGTATTACGAGCCCGCCGGTAGGATTGGCTTGTGCACCAAGCCCATGCGGCTGAAAACCCTCCCGACCTTCCCGGTTTCAGGTCCTGCCAAACCGATTCCAGATCCCGTGCAAAGATTTCGGGTGAGTACAACGACAAGATCTTCCGCACCGCTTCCAAGAGCGCAACTAGTTCACTCACCTCGTGAGTTGACTCAGGTCGGCACAGCCCCGCTTTGGCAGCCAGTTCCTCGATTGTCTTAACCAGGCGCGGCACCGTCTCAAGGTTCATGTGTTGCACTAGATCGAGACCCTGCTGGACAGCCGCGCCCTCCTGTAAAAGCGCCCCCGTCCAAGGAGAGGGATCGGTTCTCAAGAAGAGGGAAGCCAATCCGCCAGCGTCGGTCAGCAGGTCGGCAATCTGAAGATCAATCGGTGGCTTGAGCCGCGACAGGTCTGCACCCCGCCATCTCGTGGAGGTGCTCACCGAGCGCGCCAGACGCAGTACGACACCTTGCATCTCGTAAACGCTCTTCGCAGTGGGTTCTCGTACGCCATGCATCCTTGCCACATGTGCGTTGAGTCGGTTCCGACGCTCGACCAGTTGTGAGTGAACTCCGTGACAATCGACGGGCACGGCGGAACGGACAACCTCCAGTGTGTGCGCGACCTGCTGCATTACCTTTTTCGGAGAAAGGTCAGCTCCATGCAGGACGATTGCCAGATGTCCCAGCCCAACCTCCTCCAAGCGGCGTTTGACCACGTCGAGGGCTGCTTTCTTCTCGGCAACGAACAGGATGCGATGCCCTGTAGCTGCCAGGCTGGCAATGAGGTTGGTGATGGTCTGACTTTTCCCGGTTCCGGGTGGACCGTGGATGACTGTGGTTTGACCGGCAAGCACCGCAGCGATCACACGTTGCTGGCTCGAGTCCGCATCCAACACGAGAAATTCGTTTTCTGGCGGAATGCGGTCAAACTTTTTCGGGTCCGGGTCCTTCTGTTCTGCATTGATCGCGCTCTTGGCTCCACTGTCGCCCGCGATTGCCGCGATTACGTCGTGCGTGGCAAGCTGGTCCGCACGCTCCTGCAGGTCCTTCACCATAGCCATCTTCTGGAAAGCAAAGTTCCCAAGGATTACCCGCAGGCCGATACTGAATCCCTTCGCCTCAGACATACGCCCTAGAATCTCGCTGCAGAGCCCCTTTACGTTCAGAACCGTACTCTCATCAGCATCACCCGCGAACTCTGCTAAGAGTTCGTCAGGTTGCAGCGCGACTCTGAATTGCTCCTCCAACACGTGCAGGAGTACAAGATTGAGCTGAAAGGCTCCCGCGGCGGAAAGATGATAGGAATTACTCCCCTCCCTTTTGTTTAGTGCTACGGGAAGGAGCAGGACAGGGGACTCCGCTGGCCGTCCCCCATCCGTTGCCGGCCACGTTGCCATGCCGAAAGTAAGAAAGAGCGTGCTTAGGCCCTTTTCTTCCAAGTTTTCCAGCGCACGACGGGATATATCTCGAAGAGTCTTGGTAAGAACCTCGTCCTCTAGATCCGGCAACAGCTTGCTGGCGGCGACAGTCTCACCTGCGAGAAGTTCTTGAAGCTTCTTGGCCGGGGCGGAGGACAGGTCAAGGGTCCCGGTCTTTAGGGGGCGGTAGTAGAGAAGATTATTGCGTCGCGAGAGATCGATCAGTTTTCGGATCCAAACTTTGCGGGCAGTTTCCACAACCTGGCGACGCGCGTCCGAAACCTGAGGATCGGGTGGTGTTTTTGGTGACACGGACTGACGGCTGGGCGTACTCAATCCACTCCTCAGACAATCGGGGAAAGGGCAAAGAAGTACGATGTGGCTGCAGCACAGAAGTATACGTCAGTTTTGGGGGTTGGAATGTTCCGTTGCACAGTTGGTCCCGTTGCCCGATCTCGCTGCCCAACCACGCTGAGCAGTGAATGGTGAGCACCCTTCCTGCGAGCGGCGCCGCGCGGGGTGCCAAGCCGATCAACCGGGATACGCAGCTTGCCCGTTACTTCGCTGCCTGCTCCGGCAGCGTCTCGTACTCAGTCCGGGCAAACTTCCTCGAGTCGGGTGCCCAGCCGCCGGTATTGCCCGAGCCCTGGCCGCTTCCGTTCGCAGGTTTTCATCTAATTGCGACCAACCGGGGACTGACTCATTCCCCACTCGCTTCTCGCGTTTTACGGGAGCGTTGCAGTTCCAGCTCTCGGGTCTACCGGTCCGCTCGGTGAGGCCGAATGTTCCCGCATTAGCTGTTGCAAGTCTGGATCCTGATGGATTGGTGGCTGCTCGGCCATTCTGCGAACAGCATCCAAGTCCTGTTGTGAGGCCTCGCCCACGAGTATGCGGATTAATGCCTGCTCATTGGAGTTGGCGAGAGGGGACAGCGTTTCTCCCTGTTCACCGTCCGTCAGGCGTACTGTACCGCGCTCCACAAGGTTACGGAAATTAGGATCTTGATAACGTTGCCGCAAATCCCTGATCATATCCTGGTATTCCTGGGTCTCGATCATCGCAGGGTTCATCTCGCCTTCTAGCCCACGGCCACGAGCGTGGAGAATGAGATTCACGTCCTCGGAAGCTTGCGAGTGGGGATCAGCGAACTCCCGCTGATCTATTTCGATTAGGTCGCCACTGGCTACCTGCCGACCCAGAGAGCGGCTGGCTTCCCTCTCCAGTTCTCTGGAAAGCCTCATTTGCTGGTCCACGGAAAGGTTCTCGACTTGCTCACTGATCGGGCGCGAAGTGTCCAACCCATACCTCTGCGCAATCTGCTCACGAATCACGTTGTCTCCGGGAGCAGTCAGGGTGTTCCAGTTGTCCGCGATACGCTCCTCAACCCCGTAAGCTTGGCTCTGGGGATTAGGCAATGATGGATCGTAAGTACCGGGTCTCTCCAGCCCATCTCGGGTGTGAGGAATGTCGAAGATGTCGCGTTCGTTCATCGGGGCGGCGGGCTCCTGGGCCTGCATGTCAGCCTGCATCTCCGCCGCGTTTTGGTACCCCTGTCGCTGGGCTACGCGGTCAGCGGCCTCTTGACGAGCCCTTGCCGCTGCCTCTTGACGAGCGAGTTGGTCCTGAAAAGCCGGATCGTTCCGGTCCTGAACCGACGTCCCTTCCGCAGACAACGGATTTGGTTGAGACGTGCCTTCGTATGGGCCCTCATGGAAGCCGCTCTCACTAAGATTCACACGCTGGGTCTCCCAATTGGAGGGACGCCCTTCACCGCCACCAATAACTGTCTCTTCGCCCGTGTGGGGCGTCTCTACAGTCGACGAACCTGCCTCGGACGTTCCCTCTTGTGAGAGGCCTCTCTCGTTCAGATTGACGTGTTGGGTCTCCCAATTGGAGGGGCGTCCTTCTTCTCCGCGAACGGTCGCGCTTTGCGGAGCAGCCTGCGACTCACCACTGTCCGGCGTGCGAATCTCACGAATCTCGGATGAGGAGAAACCGTCTGAGGAGCCTTGGCGCCCGGCCGCCCCAGCGTCCTGTCGCGAGATCGTCCCTTCTTCGCTCTGCAGCCTCTGAGTTGCCATCTCCGAACGCGGAACGCGCCCTTCGCTATTGGCGGGTGGCGCCGTCACCTCGGGGTTATCTGCAGCAAGCGGCTGGCGAATGCGTGTTGCTGTTTCCCTCTGGGACGGGGCCAACTCACTTTCGCTTCGACTCGCGAGACTTGAGGAATCGCCCTGGTGGGATTCGGACAGGTGGTCTGGCAAGTTGCCGGGCTCGTGCACTCCCAATTCTTCGGGTGATGCGCCACGAGACAGCTTGCCCTCCGGTACTTCCACTTCTCGTGGCAGGAGTCTGTCCTTTAAGCTCTTTAGCCTGTCTCCGACGGGATCTTCGCCTCGAGCCTCGGCTTCAGCAGCCTCTTTTTGCCATTTTGCATAGTCATCATTTACCGATTTTCTCCACGCGTCTCTTTCCTCAGGTGTGAGCTCGCGAATCTGTGGACGTTCTTCCGATCCTGTCGACGTGCGAGATTCACTTTCACCTTTCGCCGCGGTCGGCTCTGTGTGTTCGGCCGGTCCAAATGTTTTTTCCGCCGGAGGGATTTCGCCCGCAGGCCTCGGTGTGGGCTCACCACCGATAGTCTTCTCGGCAGTGGGAATTTCACTGCTCGATTTCACTGTGGTTGACTCGTGTTCGCCTGGGCCCAATGTTTTCTCCGCAGGCGGGATTTCACTGGCGGGCCTCGGGGTGGGTTCACCTCCGATGGTCTTTTCTGCAGTAGGAATTTCAGAGCCGGGTTTCAGCGTGGCTGGCTCATTGGGTTCGCCGGGGCCAAACGTCTTTTCCGCAGGAGGTATCTGGCTCTCAGGCCCTGGAGCAGGCGGTTCGCCTCCGATCGTCTTCTCTACCGCGTGAGTCTCGCTGGCGGAGTTCGGCGTGGTCGGCTCTGTAGGCTCACCACCGATTGTCTTTTCTACAGGCGTAGCTTCGGTCGCCGGTTTCGATGCAACGTGTTCCACAGGCTCCGAGGGCAGAGATCCGCTCCCTTCGCCCCCGGCCGTCGATTTGAGAGTTTCATTTATGTGAACCTCGTCGGGTCCTCGGTTCGCATTTGCCATGGCAGGTTCTGGAACTCCCGCCTTATCGGGACTCTCAACGGCTGGGCGGTCCCCGACGCTCACGGGATCTCCGGTCGAGGTTTGCGGCCGGGAACCTCCGTCGCTGGCGGTCATAGTGTCGCCGGTAGGTGTGTGGCCATAGTCGTGCACGACCGACTTCTCTCCGGCAGCGCTGGTCTCAGTCGCAGGTGGCTCAGTTGATGCGACTGCTCGCGTCTGACCCGGCAATGTGGGATCCGGTGTGGACTGCGGCTGTGCCGCCCCGCCCGACTCAGGTGGGCCGTCGTGCGATGCAGTTGAGTCACTCGTTAGCGTTTCACTCGGCTTCTGAGCCGGGGCAGTGCTGTCGGCCGTGCCCACGGTCTCGGGTCCCTTAGCCGCGCCTGTATCGCGGACATTGGTGGGTGGTTCTGGATTTGACGCTACAGTGCGGGTCTCTGCAGGTTCCGGTGACTGACTGCGCTCCGAAAGTTGTGTTTCAGTTGAACCACTTTTCGCGGATGTCTCGGGCGTGGATGATCCCGATTCTGCAGGAGCCGACGATTCATGCGGAGCCTCTCCGGCAGGTGCGGACTCCGCAGCCTTCGGCGAATCAGGTGCTGCGGGACGCTCCGGAGCTACTTCAGGCTGCTGCGTGTTTTTAGGTACTCCGGATGGTGACTGCTGCGCTTGATCCGGACCGCTGTGCGGCTGCTCGCTAGGAGTACTCCTTTCAGGCACATCGTCCGAACCTGCGTTGTATTCTCGGGCCCCGCCTGTTTGAGGCTCGGAAGCAATGGGTGTCTCATGAGTGACGGGCGTCTCGTTCACGGCCGTGCCGGACGGGGTTCCGATTTCGGGCGAGGAGCCAGTTTCGATATGGACGGGCGTGCGACCCTCTTCAATCAAGGTGACGTCAGCGCCGCCGAGACCCATGAGAGTGGCAGCTGCATTCGCCGTCTTTCCTACCGCGGTGAATCCTGCCCTTACCCTGTCTTCGAGCGATTGGTCACTATTGAAAGCAGCTTTTACTTCTTCAGTTGGGTCGAAATCCTTCCTAATACTTTCTAGTCCTTTGTCCAAGCCCTCCGTTGCTAGGTGTTCGGCGGCGCTGTAACCGCCCATGGTGTACATGTCGGCGCCGATTTTGGCAGCGGCCAGTTCTCCGGTTTGTATTGCGTCTGTCCAGCCTTGTAACGTGCCAAGATTTTGTTGCTGCTCAACCTTGTCCATGGTGCCACGTGAAAATGCATTGGCCAGCTCTGTACCCGTCTTGGCGACGTACCACGCCGCCGGATTTTCGATATCGTCAATCACATCGGCCACGCGGCGGTCTTTATTCATGAACTGAGATCGATTTACGTCGGCTACGTTTTCAGCCCGCTGCACCAAGTCCCCCTCTTGTCCAGTCGGTTGGTGCCAACTACCGTCGTCGCTCTGGACCCATGAAGCGGGGTGGCTGCGACCCGTTTCATCCTTTACCCACCAAGTGTTGGTCGCCGGATCCTTCGTCCAGTTGTCCGGAGGATGCCAGTTTCCATCTCCACCGACCCACCCATCCGGGTGGGAGCGGCCGTCTGGACCTGTCACCCACCAGAGTCCCGAGTCCTTATCGAAGTATTTTTGAGGTGCGGGCGATTTGTCTAGGGCATCAGTGTGGTCAGTAGCTGATGACGTTTTATCGGCGTCGCCGGTGTTCCGCTCATCGCCAGCATTGGCCTTATCAACCATCCCTTCACGCATCGCTTTGTCGCGCTCTTCACTGTAAGTGGGTTGTTGTGCGTGGGGATCTTCTTCGTCCGATCCCTGAACCGCATTGGGATTCCCTGTCCCGGGCCGTTCCTGGGTACGGGGAATCTCGTCGTGTTGATCGGCGTCGCCGGTGTTCTGCTCATCGCTGGCACCAGCATTGGCCTTATCAACCATCCCTTCACGCATCGCTTTGTCGCGCTCTTCACTGTAAGTGGGTTGTTGTGCGTCGGGATTTTCCTCGTCCGACCCCTGAACCGCGTTGGGATTCCCCGTCCCGGGTCGTTCCTGGGTACGCGGAATGTCGTCGCTGGGCGCAGAGCTCGTTTGCCCGCCTTTTCCATCTGGCGCTGCTGAGTTTTGGTTCGCGGAAGAAGCGTCTTCACCCAGCGGCCGGTTCAGAATGTTGTTGGGACCGTAGCTCGGTGGCGGTTCCTCACCTAGTGGCCGATTGAGAATGTTGTTAGGGCCGTAGTCTGGTGGCGGCTCCTCGCCTAGCGGCCGATTACGAATATCGTTAGGGCCGTAGTTTGGTGCTGACTCCTGACTCATCAGCTGCTTGAGAACGTTATTGAAATCGTCCCCGGCATTGTCGTCCGGTACTCGATCCCCGCCCAGCGTGTAAGTGGTCCCGTCCGGCCGCATCACGACCAGCCGGCAAATGCCGTCATCGCCCATTGCGAATTCGATGACCTTATCTCCCGGCGGAAGGAAGCCGGGCTCTGGGGGTTGCAACTGATCTTCGCTCAGGTACTGGCTCGGCGCCGGATTGCCGTGCGGAGTGGAAATTTCTTCGAGAAAGCTGTTGGGCTCGCCGCTCCGTAAAGCGTCCGGGCCCATAGGAGTGGGCCCCTCCGGTTCTTCGTCTTCAGCTGCAGAGGTCAGCTCGTCATTGATACCTTTTGCTCCTTGAGCCACTGAGCTGGCAACTCCGGCTGCAAGTAGGGCTGTGAGCGCGCCCGCCAAAGCGACGGCCGTCGTGCCGAGTGGGGTACTGGGAATGTCGGCAGGTGGGTCTGATTGCGTACCTTCTCCAGCTTGTCCCGCATCAGATACGCCCTCATGATCAAAAGGCCAATTCTTGTACTCTTCGTGGCATGCAGCATACGTGGTGTAATGGCAATAGCAACTCCACTCATCCTTCTGCTCCTCTATTTGTTTTGAGCACAGGGTGTACCAGTCCTGGGGTGCACTTCCGCTGGTGGACTGCGCGCTTGCCGCGCCTCCATCGGCTTGAACACGAACTGAAAGAACGACCGCGATCACTGTTGCAGCAAACAGCACCGCAAACGCAGAGCGTAACAGGGTTCGAAGCGGTTTCATTGGAGCGACTCCTTGGAGAGAACTTGCACACCTCTAGCGAACGGTGTTTGCCTCGGCAGCGTCAAAAGGTAAGAAATGACCACAGACAAAACAACCAATAGCTGGCCAGCCAATGCCCGGTCATGGACTCTCTTGACGAGAACTAGAGACAACACCGTCGGCAAAAACACTGAGACCATGAGCCGACCAAAACGAGGGACAGCGTCGCGGAGTTCAAGAAAGCCGCGAAGGCGGCCTCGCAGCGCCCCGCCGCATTGCAACGTGACAAAACTAAACAGCCCAATTGTCGCTGGGAAACAAATCTCCGGTAGAAAACCCCACTCATTCCACCTTCTCAGATGTGTGTAAGACCAGGACATCGTAAACATCATGGTCGCGATGGCAGGAGCGGCGATGAACACCCACTCCGCCGGCAGTGCCTTTGCTATGAGCGGACCCAAGATGCGGGCAATGCGGCGCTTGAACAGAAACATCACTACCGCGAAGATCAAAGGCGAGAGTACCGCTTTCCAGGTAAAGAGAAAGCCAGCCAGCGTGCCGGGGTGTGAGCTCCAGGAACTGACGAGCGCGATTACGTGAGCGAATGCAGCTGGTGCGAGACAAAGCGGCCACCAACCG
>Ga0187766_10001558_pt1 | contig 13465 bp, 17 predicted proteins | sample 0216_QUI02_MP05__4_FD_132971 | JGI IMG/M metagenome (GOLD analysis project Ga0187766, IMG submission 132971) | Tropical peat soil microbial communities from peatlands in Department of Meta, Colombia - 0216_QUI02_MP05_20_MG | ecosystem: Environmental > Terrestrial > Soil > Wetlands > Peat ... | reverse complement strand
GTAGCCGTACTCCGCCAGAGCGGTGAGCAGGTCGTCACGCTCGAAGTCCAACGCCACCAACCGAACCGACCGCGGCAACTCGCCCAGCACGCGGCGCACCGTCGCCATCTTCCGGGCGATGTTAACCGGAAGATCCACCTCGAAGACCGGGATGTGGCTGCGGCGCGCCAACTGGTAGGCGCGAGTGTCCAACCCGGCGCCCAGGATGACGACCGCGTCGATGTCGTCAAGCGCGTCGTCGAGCTTGTCACCGACGAAACGCTTACGGCAGGTCAGATTGGCCCACAGGCCCGGGCCGGAACGGTCCATCCGCCGTGATGAATAGCCGGCGCAGCAGAGCGGACCGCGTTGCACCGGTCAGCCACCGCGCGTGCGCCGGCAGAAACGGTGCTGCCAGGTCGTCGTCCACCAGCCGCCGCCCGGGCGGCTCGTGGTGTTCGACGGCCGCCAGTACCATCAGGCCGACGGCGGTCTGCGCCACGGGATTTCGCGCCATCAGCTACCGCCTGTTCAGAAAGCCCGCATCGACCGGCAAGGCGATGCCGGTGACATAGCGTGCCTGGTCGGACACCAGCCAGGCCACCGCGTTGGCGACGTCATCCGGTTGCAGAACCTGCACCGGCAGCGCGTTGCCCAGGTCCTGCGGTGAATCGGCCTCGGCGGTGATCTGGGCAAGCCACTGCTGAGTGAACTCGTTGTTGATCATCGGCGTGTCGACACCGCCCGGATGCACCGAATTGACCCGAATGCTATGCGGCGCAAGCAGATTAGCATACACGGCGCATCAATCCCACCAGCCCGTGCTTGGCCGCGGTGTAGCCGATCGAGCCGGCGTCCCCGCTACCGATGCCGGCCAGTCCGGCCGCCGAGCGAATCAGCACGATCGCCCCGCCGTCGCCTTGCTCGATCATGGTCGGGATTGCGACCTCGACCGTGTGGTGGACGCCGGTGAGGTTGACGTCAATGACATCGCGCCAGCCATCCCCGCCCGCCTGCATCGGTGCGATACCGGCATTGGCCACCACAACGTCGAGTCGGCCGAACTCATCCAGGCCCGCCTGCAGCGCGACGGACAGCGATGCGCGGTCGCGGACGTCGCCCTGTCGCGCCACGATGCACGCCCCGGTGTCCTCGACGAGCTTGACGGTGGCGGCCAAATCCTCCGCGGTGGCCAGCGGATAAGGCACGCTGGCGATCTGAACGCACGGGTCGACGGCGATGATGTTCGCGCCATCGGACGCCAGTCGTACAGCGTGCGCGCGGCCCTGACCGCGCGCGGCGCCGGTGATGACCGCGACTTTTCCTTTTAGGGGGCCGTCCAGTTCCTGGTCCATCACCGGCGCAGCTGTCCTTTGTCCGGGTCGCCGGCGGGGATAGGTGTGAGCATCTTGATATCCGGCGCCCCGGCCAGGTGCTCGCCGGCGGCTTTGAACATCGTGGTCACCGCGGGCGCGGTGCTGTGGGTCTTGAGCGCGTCGGCGTCGGCCCACTGCTCCACGAAGACGAAGGTCTCGCCCGATTCGTGGAGGGAGTACAGCTGGCAGCCGGGCTCGTCGTGCACGTCTGTGACCGCGCGCGTGAGGATGTCGCGGACGGTGTCGACCGACTCAGGCTTGACGGTGAAGGTGGCGACGACCACGACGGGCATGCTGGGCACTCCTGGGACTCTCGGCTGTGTTGGCGGCGTGACGACTGTCACCCTACCCAGGCGTGGTCAGCATGGAGCCGGGCCATCGGTCGTGACCAGTGTGGTGGGTGGTGCAGATGGTGTGTTTGCGATTAGGCTTGCTCTCATGGCTAGCAAGACCTTCGCCCGATCCGGCACCCGAACGAGCAGGTCAAAGGCCACTTCGCGGGGCACGTCCCGGCCGGCGGCCCGACGCAAACCCGTGAAGCGCCGTAATCGGTCCGTGTTCGTCGCTGGCGGGCTGGCGTGCGGTCGGGGCGTGCGCGCAGCCTGGCTGATGCTGGCGAAGGGCGCCGGCACCGCAGCGCGATCCATCGGGCGGGCCCGCGACATTGAGCCCGGACACCGCCGCGACGGGCTCGCGCTGGCTCTGCTGGGCCTGGCCGTCGTCATCGCTGCGAGCTCGTGGTTCGACGCCGCCCGCCCGGTTGGGGCGTTGGTCGACGCGGTGCTGCGGATGTTCATCGGCTCGGCCGTGGTGGTGCTGCCGGTGGTCATCGCCGCTGTGGCCGTGCTGCTGATGCGGACTGAGCCCGATCCCGACGCGCGCCCACGGCTGATCCTCGGTGCCGCGCTGGTGGCGTTGCCGGTTCTGGGTCTCTGGCATCTGGGGGCGGGCTCGCCGGACACCCCGGACGGACGCCGGCGCGCAGCGGGTTTTCTCGGTTTCGCCATCGGCGGGCCGCTGTCGGATGGGTTGACCGCGTGGATCGCCGCGCCGCTGCTGTTCATCGGCGCGCTGTTCGGGCTGCTGCTGCTCACCGGGACCACGATCCGCGAGGTGCCCGCCGAGCTGCGCGCCCTGTTCGGCACACGGCTGTTCCACCGCGGCTACTTCCCTGAACTCGGCGAGGGGCACGACGGCGACGATCCGGACACCGAAGACGTGACCGCCGAGGACTTTTCCGACGGGTACTACGACGACCCGGCTTTCTACCCCGACGACGGGTCACAGGCGTGGCCGCCCGGCGACTATCCCCCGAGCGCGGACGACACCCCCTCCGTCCCGGAACCCGCCGTCGCGGGCACCCGCCGTCGCGCCGCCAAATCCGCGGGTTCGGCCAAACACAAGGGGCTGGGGGTCGACCGCGTCATCGAGGGACCGTACACGCTGCCGTCGCTGGACCTGCTGATCGCCGGTGATCCACCCAAGAAACGCAGCGCCGCCAACAACCACATGGCCGGAGCCATCAGCGAGGTGCTCGACCAGTTCAAGGTCGACGCGGCCGTCACCGGCTGCACCCGCGGACCGACCGTCACCCGCTACGAGGTCGAGCTGGGACCCGGCGTCAAGGTGGAGAAAATCACCGCGCTGCACCGCAACATCGCCTACGCGGTGGCCACCGAGAGCGTCCGGATGCTGGCGCCGATCCCCGGCAAATCCGCCGTCGGCATCGAAGTGCCCAACACCGATCGCGAGATGGTGCGGCTGGCCGACGTGCTCACCGCGCCGTCGACCCGCCGCGACCACCATCCCTTGGTGATCGGGCTGGGCAAAAACATCGAAGGCGAGTTCATCTCGGCCAACTTGGCCAAGATGCCGCACCTGCTGGTTGCCGGCTCCACCGGATCCGGCAAGTCCAGTTTCGTCAACTCCATGCTGGTGTCGCTGCTGACTCGGGCCAGCCCGGAAGAGGTCAGGATGATCCTGATCGACCCGAAAATGGTGGAACTGACGCCCTACGAAGGCATTCCGCACCTGATCACCCCGATCATCACCCAGCCGAAGAAAGCGGCGGCCGCGCTGGCGTGGCTGGTCGACGAGATGGAGCAGCGCTACCAGGACATGCAGGCCTCGCGGGTGCGCCATATCGACGATTTCAACGACAAGGTGCGATCCGGTGAAATCACCACACCACTGGGCAGCCAACGCGAGTACCGGCCCTACCCCTATGTGGTGGCGATCGTCGACGAGCTGGCCGACCTGATGATGACCGCGCCGCGCGATGTCGAGGACGCCATCGTGCGGATCACCCAGAAGGCGCGCGCCGCCGGGATTCATCTGGTGCTGGCCACCCAGCGGCCATCGGTCGACGTGGTGACCGGGCTGATCAAGACCAACGTCCCGGCTCGGCTGTCGTTCGCGACGTCGTCGCTCACTGACAGCAGAGTGATCCTGGACCAGGCGGGCGCCGAAAAGCTGATCGGCATGGGCGACGGCCTGTTCCTACCGATGGGCGCGAACAAATCGATCCGGTTGCAGGGCGCGTTCATCACCGACGAGGAGATCCACGCCGTCGTCACCGCCTGCAAAGAGCAGGCCGAGCCCGAATACACCGAGGGCGTCACCACTGCAAAGCCCACCGGCGAACGCAAGGATGTCGACCCGGACATCGGCGACGACATGGACGTCTTCCTGCAAGGCGTGGAACTGGTGGTGTCCAGTCAGTTCGGCTCCACCTCGATGCTTCAGCGCAAGCTGCGTGTCGGCTTCGCCAAAGCCGGCCGGCTGATGGACCTGATGGAAACCCGCGGCATCGTCGGCCCCAGCGAAGGGTCCAAAGCGCGCGATGTGCTGGTCAAACCCGACGAGCTTGCCGCCACCCTGGCGGCCATCCGGGGTATCGACACCGGGGCAGATGACGCCCCGTAGCGCCGAGCATGCACTCACGGCGAATTCTCGGCCGGAATTTCGCCGTGAGTGCACGGCGGGTGACTAGGGCCGGATTGCCCGGCTCCTCAGCGGGCCGCTCCACGGCCCGCATCGTCGCCGGGCGGGCCGGATTGCCCGGCTCCTCAGCGGGCCGCTCCACGGCCCGCATCGTCGCCGTTTAGAGGATCAACAGCATCCGCGAATTGCCCAGGATGTTCGGCTTGACATAGCTCAGATCGAGGAACTCGGCGACACCGAGATCGTAGGAGCGGCACATCTCCTCGTAGACCTCGGCGGTGACCGGCGTGCCCTCGATCTCAGTGAATCCGTGCTGGCTGAAGAACTCGGTCTCGAAGGTCAACACGAACAGGCGCTGCAGCTGCAGGTCGCGCGCGACCTCAACCAGCCGGTCGACGATCGCATGACCGATACCGCCGCCGGTCATGGTGGGGTCGACCGCGACGGTGCGCACTTCGCCGAGATCGGACCACAACACATGCAGTGCCCCGCAACCGACCACATTGCCGTCATGTTCGGCCACCCAGAATTCCTGGACGGCTTCATACAGCGTCACCAGGTTCTTTTCCAGCAGGATCTTTCCGGCGTAGGCGTCCACGAGGCGCTTGATCGCCGGCACATCGGAGGTTCGCGCTCGCCGGATCACCGGCCGGCCGTCCTGCGGACTTCCCGCTGCGTTCACGGGTGCACAGTATCGGCATTCGGTCCGCGCAAGCTGGGCAACCGTTATTCTGTTGCCGTGTCGGGGCAGCGTCAAACCGGTCCGCTAGTAGGGCGCGCTCGCGTCACCAACCTCGCCAATATGCTGACTGGTCTGCGGCTGGTGCTGGTCCCGGTCTTTCTGCTCGCGCTGTTCGCCGGGGATGGGCACGAAACCGCCGGCCGAATAGCGGCTTTCGTGATCTTTGTGGTCGCCGTCATCACCGATCGGTTCGACGGCGCGCTGGCCCGCAACTACGGCATGGTGACCGAGTTGGGTACCCTGGCCGATCCGATTGCCGATAAGACCCTCATCGGCGCGGCGCTGATCGGGCTGTCGGTGCTCGGTGACCTGGCGTGGTGGGTCACGGTGCTGATCCTGGTTCGCGAGGTCGGGATCACCGTGTTGCGGTTCGCCGTGCTGCGCCGCGGTGTCATTCCCGCCAGTTGGGGCGGCAAGCTGAAGACCCTGGTGCAGGCGGTGGCGATCGGGTTGTTCGTGTTACCGCTGTCGGGATCGTGGCTGGTGGTGGCCACGGTGGTGATGGCCGCTGCCGTCGTGCTGACAGTGGTCACTGGCGTGGACTACGTCGCGTCGGCTGCGAGGGAAGTTCGTTGCACGACCCGTTGATCCATCAGCAGGTTGCCGGTGAGGGTTGCGGGTAGTGAGGTCGCGGGTGTGAGCTGAAGTTCGATGGCGGGGAACCAACACCAGCGCCGGCGGCGTTTACCTGATAAGCACTGCTGACCAGGCCTGGCCGGACGAAGGAGAGCACGATGCCGTCATTGTTGCGCGAAGTCATTGGCGGCGTGCTGCGTCGTGTCCGGATTTCGCAAGGCCGAACGCTGCGTGAAGTGTCCGATTCAGCGCGGGTGAGCCTGGGCTATCTGTCCGAGGTCGAACGCGGTCGCAAGGAGGCCTCCAGCGAACTGCTGAGCGCGATCTGCGACGCGCTGGAGGTCCCGCTGTCGGCAGTGCTTATCCATGCCGGCGAGCGGATGGCGTGCCACGAACGCGCGGTTCTCACCGAAGCCAGCGCCGCCAACATTGACGAAAGCACCAAGGTCGTCATTCCGCCGGTGGCGTCCTTGGCAGTGGCCTGAGCGTGGAAACCTTCGGCATATGCGCGACGAGGGTGTAGCGATCAGCGCGGAAACCGATAAATTGAGCGGCAGGGTAGGCGTAGCAGTCCATCGGGCAACTCGTCCGGCAGATAGGGAACGAAGGCGGAGCTAACTCATGGCCAATCCGTTCGTCAAAGCGTGGAAGTACCTCATGGCGCTGTTCAGCGCGAAGGTGGATGAATACGCCGATCCAAAGGTGCAGATTCAGCAGGCCATCGAGGAAGCACAGCGTCAGCATCAGGCGCTGACCCAGCAGGCGGCGCAAGTGATCGGTAACCAGCGGCAACTTGAGATGCGGCTTAACCGGCAGCTGGCAGACATCGAAAAGCTCCAGGTCAATGTGCGCCAGGCCCTGACACTGGCCGATCAGGCCACCGCCGCCGGAGACACCGCCAAAGCCACCGAGTACAACAACGCTGCCGAGGCGTTCGCGGCGCAGCTGGTGACCGCCGAGCAAAGCGTCGAAGACCTCAAGGCGTTGCACGACCAGGCGCTCAGCGCGGCCATTCAGGCCAAGAAGGCCGTCGAGCAAAACGCGATGGCATTACAGCAGAAGATCGCCGAACGCACCAAGCTGCTCAGTCAGCTCGAGCAGGCCAAGATGCAGGAGCAGGTCAGCGCATCGCTACGCTCGATGAGCGAGCTCGCCGCGCCCGGCACCGCCCCGACCCTCGACGAGGTGCGAGAGAAGATCGAACGTCGCTACGCCAACGCTATCGGCGCGGCCGAACTTGCGCAGAATTCAGTTCAGGGCCGCATGCTGGAGGTGGAACAGGCCAGCGTGCAGATGGCCGGTCACTCTCGGCTGGAGCAGATCCGCGCGTCGATGCGCGGTGAGGCGCTGCCGTCGGGCCGTGCTGCAGCTACCCCAGCCACTCCCGCGGCCGCTGAGACAACCGCGGATGCGACCCCTGAGAAGCCTCTCAGTCAGCAGTAGGCGGACGGTCGGATATGACGGTGAGGTTGGGTCGGCAGGCTATGGGCACCGGGCAGTGGCGCACACTACTGCAGCGTGGTCTGGACACCGCCAACGAGATCTCCGACCTGGTGGTACAGAAGATCAGCGCTGCAACCGATCCGCGGGCCCGGATGCTGCGCCGCCGGCGCCGCGCGCTGCGATGGGGCCTGATACTCAGCGCAGGGTGCGTGTTCTGGGGATTGGTGACAGCGCTGCTGGCCTCCTGGAGCACGCCGGTGTGGGTGCTGATGATCACCGGCCTGATCGCGGCGGGCGAGGCGATTCCGGCGACGCTCTGGCTGCTTCGCTACCGCTGGCTGCGGGCGGAGCCGCTGCCAGCGCAACGGCCCGCCAACGCCCGTCGGCTGCCCCCACCGGGTTCAGCGGCGCGGCCTGCGATGTTCGCGCTGGGCGCCTCCGAACGCGGGTTCTTCTCGCTGCTGGGCGTCATGGAGCGAGGGAACATGTTGCCCGCCGCCGAAATCCGTGACCTCACCGCCGCAGCCAATCGAACCACTGCGGCCATGGCGGCCACCGCCGCCGAGGTGGTGTCGATGGAGCGAGCGGTCACCTTCACTCCCCAGTCACGGTCATATCTGGTGCCCACCATCAACGCGTTCACCGCACAGTTAAGTGCTGGCGTGCGCCAATACAACGAAATGGTCACCGCCGCAGCACAATTGGTCTCGGCGGTGAACGGCGCAGCAACGTCGATCCCGCCTGGGTCGCAACAACGCCACCGTGACGAGCTGGCTGGCGCGACTGATCGTTTGGTCGGCTGGGCGCAGGCGTTCGACGAACTCGGTGGATTACCGAGGCCTTAGACGCGATTGCTCAGGTTCTTAACGGGCCGCTACATGACCCGCATCGTCGCCGGGCAGGTTCCGGTTAGATGTGGTGGCTTCGGTACGGGGACCCCCGGGTCGTGGGCCGTAGCGTTCGATATACCTGCGGTGGATGTCGGCGTCGCGCATGCGGGCGCGTTCGTCGACGAGGTCGGGGTCGAGGTTATGCACACGCAGCATGTGGCGGCGCCACACCTTGTTGAGCGCGTGCGAGAAATAAACGAACGGAATGAGAATCGGCAGGGTCATGCTCGCGTGTACGTAGAGCGTCGTCGGGATCAACCAGAACGGGGCAAGCACCAGCACGGCCGGAACGGCGACCCGGATCATCATTCGGGCGGTGGCGCCCTTGCCGGCCAGGTCGTTACGCACCCAGTCGCGCATCGAGTCGGGCAGCCGTCGCCCGTAGCAGTAACGGACGTACTCGAGCGCGTTCGGCCGGCGGCGCATCGTGTCCTTGCTCATCAGGTTCTCCGCGGGTACCCACGGTCGGTGTCGATCGGGTCCCGGAAGCGTGAGGCCCGCTGCATCGAATCTACGCCACCGGCTGGATCTGATTGCCCGGCTCCTCAGCGGGATGGTAGATGGCCCGCATCGTCGCCGGGCTGAAACGTTGCTTTCAGCGACGGCACCACCAACGCGGCCAGGCCACGTGCGGTCGCCTTGAGCATGTCGTAGAAGTCGAAGTAGTCACGCCACAGGCTGATTCGCCCGTTGTGAACTTCGAACACGCCGCAGACCCAGAACTGGAGCCGCAGCGGGCCGACGAGCAGCGCATCGGTGCGTTCGGTCAGCACCGCGGCGCCCTCGGCCGCGATACGGTGGATCTTTACCTCGAACCCGACGCGGCCTTGCATCCTGCGGAACAGCTTCATCGTTCGGCTGCGGCCGTAGATGGTGGGTAATCCGACGTTCTGGTAGACCAGGTCGTCGTCTAATGCCGCGCCTGCTGTTTCAAAGTCCTCGTCCTGCAGCGCGTTCAGGAAGTCCTCGACCGTCCGGATGTTATCCACGGAAGTCTCAGTCTGTTCGGTCATGGTTGTCAGCCTAGAGGCCCGGAGCTGTGGCAGGGTAGGGCAGTTGCTGGCGGGATAGTGAGTGGACGTGGGTGATACCGCGCGGAAGTTAGCAGTGCCGTTGGTGTGGCGGGCACACACCAAACCTAAATGTCGGTGGTGGCTGCCAGGATGTGGGCATGGTTGAGCGTGTGCGGTTGCGGCGGATCGCTGACACCCGCTGCCGCGGCCAACACCGCTCGGGCCGCACAGAACTCACTCCTGCTCACTCCTGAGGAACGGTAAGGTCAAATGCGCGTCGCCGTGGTCGCCGGGCCCGATCCCGGGCACTCGTTTCCCGCGATCGCCTTGTGCCAACGCTTCATGGCAGCGGACGATACGGCCATCCTGCTCACCGGCGCGAATTGGTTTGACGCCGCCCGCGTCGCCGGTGTCCAGGCCGTCGAGCTAGACGGGCTCGAGCCCACCGACGAGGACCGCGACGCCGGGGCCCGGATCCACCAGCGCGCGGCGCGGATGGCCGTGCTCAACGTTCCGCAGCTCCGGGCGCTCGTGCCCGATCTGGTGGTGTCCGACGTCATCACCGCGGGCGGGGGCATGGCCGCCGAGCTGCTGGGGATCCCGTGGATCGAGCTCAACCCGCATCCGCTGTATTTGCCGTCGAAACGGCTACCGCCGCTGGGCAGCGGGCTGGCGCCGGGCAGCGGTGTTGTGGGCCGGCTGCGCGATGCCGTGATGCGGGCGCTGACGGCGCGGTCCTGGCGTCAAGGTTTGCGCCAGCGGGCGGCGGTCCGGGCCGAAATCGGCCTGCCGGTCCGCGACCCTGGGCCGTTGCGGCGGCTGATCGCCACGCTGCCCGCCTTGGAGGTTCCGCGTCCGGACTGGCCGGCCGAGGCCGTCGTCGTCGGCCCGCTGCATTTCGAGCCGACCGACCAGCTGCTGGCGATCCCGCCTGGCTCCGGGCCGGTAATAGTGGTCGCGCCGTCCACGGCGGCCAGCGGGGCCACCGGGCTGGCGGAAGTCGCACTGCAGTGCCTGACCCCGGGAAAAACATTGCCCCCGGGATCGCGACTGGTGGTGTCACGTCTGGGGGGAGCGGAGCTGACGGTGCCGCCCTGGGCGGTGGCCGGGCTGGGCCGCCAAGACGAACTGCTGACACATGCCGACCTGGTCATCTGCGGCGGCGGGCACGGGATGGTGGCCAAGGCGCTGTTGGCCGGTGTGCCGATGGTGGTGGTTCCCGGCGGCGGGGATCAGTGGGAGATCGCCAATCGGGTGGTACGCCAGGGCAGCGGGCAGTTGATTCGGCCCCTGACCGCCGACGCGCTGGTCGCCGCGGTCGGTGAGGCGCTGTCGTCGCCGCGCTACCGCGAGGCCGCCCGACGGGCCGCCGCCAGCGTCGTCGAGGTCGCCGATCCGGTACGGGTGTGCCGCGAAGCGCTTGCACCCGCTGGGTAGGTTGGCTGGTGTGCGGCTGACGGAGTTCCACGAGCTGGTCACGCTGCGGTTTGGTGCTGCTTACGGTGCATCGGTGCTGGTCGATCATGTGCTGACCGGTTTCGACGGGCGTACCGCCGCGCAGGCGATCGAGGACGGTGTGGACCCCCGCGACGTGTGGCGGGCGCTGTGCGTCGACTTCGACGTCCCCCGCGATCAGTAGTGACGGTCTCGAGTCTGCGTCCAGGGCGCTGGCTGGCTGGAAGATCCCGCCCTCACCACACTCTCGACGCCTTGGACGCAGACTCGGCGCGCCTACTTGCTCTCGAACACACGTTCGCTACTGTGGTGAACGTTCGGAGATGTCGACTTGTCGGTGGCCTTCTCTAGTGTCACGGCCAACCGACCGATACCGGTCAACCGAACACCAACCACAGGAGAAGACATGACGCAAGCCCCCGACCGTGAGAAGGCTCTCGAACTGGCGATGGCCCAGATCGAGAAGAGTTACGGCAAAGGTTCGGTAATGCGCCTCGGCGACGAGGTGCGTCAGCCGATCTCGGTCATTCCAACCGGGTCCATCGCACTGGACGTGGCGCTGGGCATCGGCGGCCTGCCACGCGGCCGAATCGTGGAGATCTACGGCCCGGAGTCCTCGGGCAAGACCACCGTCGCACTGCACGCGGTGGCCAACGCCCAAGCCGCAGGCGGCATCGCGGCGTTCATCGACGCCGAGCACGCCCTGGACCCCGAGTACGCCAAAAAGCTCGGCGTCGACACCGATTCGCTGCTGGTCAGCCAGCCCGACACCGGTGAACAGGCACTCGAGATCGCCGACATGCTGGTGCGCTCCGGCGCGTTGGACATCCTGGTCATCGACTCGGTGGCGGCGCTGGTGCCGCGGGCGGAGATCGAGGGCGAGATGGGCGACAGCCACGTCGGTCTGCAGGCCCGGCTGATGAGCCAGGCAATGCGGAAAATGGCTGGCGCACTGAACAATTCGGGAACGACGGCGGTCTTCATCAACCAGCTGCGGGAGAAGGTCGGGGTGTTATTCGGGTGCATGAACTACACCACCCGGGTGACGCTGGCCGACGGCAGCACCGAGAAGATCGGCAAGATCGTCAACAACAAGATGGACGTTGAGGTGCTGTCCTACGACCCCGTCGCCGACCAGCTCGTACCGCGTAAGGTAGTGAATTGGTTCAACAACGGGCCGGCCGAGCAGTTTTTGCAGTTCACCGTCGAGAAGTCCGGCGGCAACGGCAAGTCACAATTCGCCGCGACACCCAACCACCTCATCCGCACACCGGGCGGTTGGACCGAGGCCGGTGATCTCATTGCCGGTGACCGCGTGCTGGCCGCCGAACCGCATCGGCTCAGTGATCAGCAATTCCAGGTTGTGCTGGGATCGCTAATGGGTGACGGGAACCTCTCGCCTAATCGGCGCGGCCGCAACGGTGTCCGCTTCCGGTTAGGACACGGTGCTAAGCAGGTGGAGTACCTGCGGTGGAAGACCGCGTTGATGGGCAACATCAAGCACTCGGTGCGGGAGAATGCCAAGGGCGCACGCTTTGTCGACTTCACACCGTTGCCCGAGCTGGCCGAGCTCCAGCGCGCGGTGTATCTGGGGGACGGCAAGAAGTTCTTCTCTGGAGTACCTCAAGGCGCTGACGCCTTTGGCCCTGGCCATCTGGTACATGGACGACGGATCGTTCTCCGTGCGTTCCAAGGGGTTGCAAGAACGCACCGTGGGTGGTAGCGGACGGATCGAAATCTATGTCGAGGCCATGACCGAAGGCACGCGGGTGCGGTTGCGTGACTATCTGCGCGACACCCACGGATTGGATGTGTGCCTGCGGCAAGCCGGTTCGCTTGGCAGAGCGGTGCTGGTGTTCTCCACAGCATCGACGGCGAAGTTCCAGGGCCTGGTGGCCCCCTACATGGCGCCGTCCATGGAACACAAGCTGCTGCCACGATTCCGCGGTCAAAGCACCGTGACACCGCAGTTCGTCGAACCCAGCCAACGGCTGGTCCCGGACCGGGTGCTGGATGTGCACGTCAAGCCACACACCCGGTCGATGAACCGTTTCGATATCGAGGTGGAAGGCAACCACAACTACTTCGTCGACGGGGTGATGGTGCACAACTCTCCCGAAACGACAACGGGCGGAAAGGCTTTGAAGTTCTATGCTTCAGTTCGCCTGGACGTCAGGAGAATCGAGACCCTCAAGGACGGCACTGACGCGGTGGGCAATCGCACCCGGGTCAAGGTTGTCAAGAACAAGGTGGCGCCACCGTTCAAGCAGGCCGAGTTCGACATCCTCTACGGCAAAGGCATCAGCAGGGAGGGCTCGCTGATCGACATGGGAGTGGATCAGGGCTTCATCCGCAAGTCCGGTGCCTGGTTCACCTACGAGGGCGAGCAGCTCGGCCAGGGCAAGGAGAATGCCCGCAACTTCCTGCTGGAGAACGCCGACGTGGCCAACGAGATCGAGAAGAAGATCAAGGAAAAGCTCGGCATTGGCGCGGTGGTGACCGATGACGACGTCTTGCCCGCCCCCGTCGATTTCTGAGCCGTCTCGCGAGGAGCAGGCGCGGGCGTTGTGCCTGCGTCTGCTCACCACGCGGTCACGAACCAGGGCGGAGTTGTCCGGCCAGCTGGCGAGACGCGGATACTCCGACGACCTCAGGGACCGGGTACTGGACCGGCTGGCTGCCGTCGGCCTGGTGGACGACACCGACTTCGCCGAACAGTGGGTGCGTTCCCGGCGGGCGAACGCGGAAAAGAGCAAGCGCGCGTTGGCCGCTGAACTGCACACCAAGGGCGTCGACAACGACGTCATCACCGCGGTGCTGGACGGTATCAAACCCGCTGCCGAGCGGGACCGGGCCGAGCAGCTGGTACGGGCCAGGCTGAGGCGGGAGACGTTGGACGACGACGGTGCGCGGGTGAGCCGCAGACTGGTGGCGATGCTGGCGCGCCGTGGGTACAGCCCGACCATGGCCTACGACGTGGTCAGCATCGAGCTAGCTGCCGAACGGGAGCGCCGACGGGTCTAGCCGACGGGTCTAGACCTGGGGTCG
>Ga0187766_10001556_pt1 | contig 13475 bp, 11 predicted proteins | sample 0216_QUI02_MP05__4_FD_132971 | JGI IMG/M metagenome (GOLD analysis project Ga0187766, IMG submission 132971) | Tropical peat soil microbial communities from peatlands in Department of Meta, Colombia - 0216_QUI02_MP05_20_MG | ecosystem: Environmental > Terrestrial > Soil > Wetlands > Peat ... | reverse complement strand
GGTACCGTCGGGCAGACGGAAACCTCCGGCTTGCCGGAAAACGCCTGGGGAGAAGTGGCCGCTACTGCCTTGTCCGAGAGGGCATTGCCGCAAGCCATCTCGCGGAACCAGGAACCCCCTGTGTTTTAGCCAGGGGAGTGTCAGTGAATACAAGTGTGACATCAACTACAACCGCGACAACTGCGACAACTGTTGGTTCCTCTTCGCGAAGCTCCTCACTGTTTCGCTGATAGCTCTGGGCCTGCTGGTCTTCGGGCTTTTGCTCAATTACATCCTCACACTCATACTTGTTATCGGGTTAACCGGCAATTTGAATAGCTTCAACGCGCTCAATTCGATGTTCTGGTCAGATGCTCGCATCTACGTCCTGAGCATCATACTTAACATGGGCGTTACAATCTTGCTGGCAACCGCAGCTGCTGTAGTAGGCCGATCGGTGACCTTCGGCTTAAGCGCCGCGCTTGTCTTTTTCCCCATCGACAACATAGCCACGCTTATTATGACGCTTGCATATAGGATAACTCAGAACGATTTCTGGTTAAGTACTACCGCTTACCTCCTGGGCCCAAATCTCAATGCTATGGCTCCTGCACTTACTAATGGCAGAGCTGAATCTATTGGAGCAACTCCGCTCTATGCAGTTGATCCTTCTGGCGTAGCGCATGGTATCCAGGTTGATGGCACCCACACAGTAGTGGTCGCGCTTGTTTACGCCGCCATCTTCGCGATCACTGCCATCGTTTTGACGTGGAAACGAGATGTGAAGGAGTAATAAGATGCAGTGAAGCTTGCGGCAAGCTTCACTGCATCTTATATTGATTCTCTATATTTATTCGTAATCGGTAAACGCCTATCCCTCCCGAAGGCTCGGGGTGTAATCTTCACCCCTGGAGGGGCCTGGCGGCGTTTGTACTCACTAAGATCAACCATGCGCATCACGCGTTCGACCGTCTGACGATCGAAACCCATGGCCAGGATTTCGTCATAGCTGCGGTCATCCTCAACGTAGGCTTTTAAAATCGGATCGAGGATCTCATATGGCGGCAGGCTATCGGTATCTTTCTGGTTCGGGCGTAGTTCTGCGGAGGGAGGCTTCTCAATGACGGATTGTGGAATAACAAGTTTTTCACCCAGGGTATTGCGGTACACACTTAGCTCGAACACCAACGTTTTCAGCACATCCTTCAAAACTGCAAAGCCACCGGCCATATCGCCATATAGCGTGCAGTAGCCCGTTGCCATCTCTGATTTGTTACCGGTGGTAAGCACAATTGCACCGAACTTATTGGAAATGCTCATTAGAATGTTGCCACGAATGCGCGCCTGCAGGTTTTCTCCTGCCAGACCAGGATCACTATCACCAAATGCAGGTTTGAGCATCTTTAATGAGGTGCGAAATGTTTCTTCTATCGGAATAGTCATGTATTCTATGCCGAGATTTTCTGCCAGTTCTTGAGCATCCGTCTTGCTACTCTCGGATGAATAGCCAGAAGGCATCGAAATGCCGAGTATATTTTCTGCGCCAAGCGCATCGACAGCGATGGCAGCGGTCAGCGACGAATCGATCCCTCCCGACAGGCCAACAAGAGCCTTTTTGAATCCCGTTTTATGAACATAGTCGTGCGTGCCCAAGACCAGAGCTGCATAGATCTCTTCAAGCGGCTCCATCTTTGGCTCAATGCGCTGCGGCGCGCCCAGTAGATGGATTGGCGGATCGAAGAGGGATTGGTGGGAGCGCTCGTCACTCACCTTGATAACGGGTACGTTATGTGTATCTTCTTGCAAGCGCTCCTGGCGGCGTCGAGGATCATGTAGGCGCGAGCGAAAGACCGAGGCAGTATCCAGGTCAACCAGCAGCATCTCTTCAGAGAACTCTTTAGCACGGGCAATCAACGCTCCCTGTTCATTGAACACCATACTGCCACCATCAAAAATCAGCTCATCCTGTCCCCCAACCATGTTCAGGTAGACGACAATTACCCCATTATCTGCTGCGCGAGTCGCTATCATCTCGTCTCTAAAAAGTCCCTTGCCCGTATAGTAGGGCGAGCCATTGATATTGACAATGACTTCAGCTCCCGCGTGCGCCTGCAAGGTCATCGGGCCGGTTGGATACCAGACATCCTCACAGATGTTGATGCCAACATGAACTCCATTGATCAAAAAGATTGGAGCTTTGCGCCCTGATTGAAAGTAGCGATTCTCATCGAAGACGCCATAGTTAGGCAGGTAGTGCTTGTGGTAGGTCCCACAGAGTTCGCCCTCGTGGATAATCGCTGCTGCATTGTAGATGTCGTGATCGCGATCTACGAAACCTATGATGGCTGTCAATCCTGGTAGATCAGTACTTGCGCTGATCAGTTCATCTAACTTACGCAACTGGGCTGCCACAAATCCAGGTTTCAGCAGGAGATCTTCGGGAGGATAACCGGTTAATGCCAGTTCTGGCGTGCAGACGATATGCGAACCTGCCGCGTGGGCCTGTTGCATATATGCTAGTATCTTCTGCGCATTACCCTCCAGATCACCAACAGTCACGTTTATTTGAGCAAGTGCCACTCGAAGCGGTATGATATTCATGAGAAGATTCCTTTCTCACCAGTATGATGTTTTAAAAGTTTATCAAGTAAATTATGGAATCAAACGAAGGCCGATCAATCGGCGTTCGTAAGGCCTGTTTCGATTGCTATGGATCATCTTTAAAGGAGTATCTCTCAATGGAGATGCAGTTATATTCGTTGCACGTCGTGCCATTCATCGTCATAGTCTACCTGGCGTTTTTGCTGTTCATGCGCCCACCCGGTGAAGTAATTCTGGCTTCTCTCGTGGGCGGGTTAACTATGGGTATACTAAACGCGCTTTTCGATCTCATGGCTTATTATGCCTCTGTCTGGCATTATACCGCCAGTGGGCTAGTGTTGCAGTTACCTCTACCTTTGTATGTGACACCAGTTCTCATTTTCGGAGGGCTTGTTTACCTGCTGATCTGGCGCTTCTGGCATACTCGCGGTCACTGGTTTGCAATACTTCTGCTGGTGGGTGTGCCTCTCTTCGGCTTTGCGCGTGATTATTTTGCTGCTACCACGCGCTCAAGTTACGTGGTGTGGGACAGCGCATTCGCATGGGTGGTCAATCTGATTATGTGGCTGGTCATGTTCTATGCAGGATATTTTGTATTCATGCGACTGGCCCCGGCAAGAAAAGTCGAAACGACATCCGCATAAAGAATTTCTTTCATACATGCAAAAAGGGTGATAGTTCCAGGGCCGGCCCTGGAACTATCACCCTTTTTGCATGTATACTACTTTTCTACGAATGCCACCAACCTACAGAAAGCGGCCTCGCCCATGTTAAATTTCCAGGGGAAACAGCCGATCCATAGACGCATATCGAGCACCTCGTCGATCATGCCGCCTGCGTTCTCGACGTGGAAGACACCATGGGGAAACAACTGGTAATGCATAAGTTGCAGGTCATCATCAGGCCAGATCTCCTCAAGCGGCTTGCCAAGCTTTTTGGCGCACTTGGCAGCAAGATCGGAGCGGACGATTCGTAACACGGTATTCATCGGATGGTCCATTGAACTGGCATCGATGGCAAACCATGAAATCTGACGTTTGAGCGTCCATTCAACAAACTCATGTGTAGGTCCTGGATGCATGTTGAAATAGCGTATCTCGTTTGGCTCGCATACACCATACCAGTTGCTCTGGTAGTATTTGTGGTAGCCAGTATGCACAACAACGATATCGCCGGGTTCGATACGAATACCTGTCTTGCGCTCCCAGGCCTCGAAGTGCTCCGAGGTATAAATTTCATAATCGCCAATGCCCATGGCTTCGAGGTCAACCACCACACCTGGCCCAACCAGCTTGTTTAATGGAATACTGCCGATATCCTGCCCATTGGTGATAAAGTGCAGTGGTGCATCAAGATGGGTACCAACATGCAACGTCGATGAAATAAATTGGCCTCCCACTTTCTCGAAGGCAGGGCGCTTAATCCACTTGACGGTAGGTCCCTCGTAAGTCGCGAAGGATGGGGTGTTCACATCCCAGTTCTGCGACAGGTCAATGACACGCATGTTACTCAAGTCGATGGGCCTCATGGTTGCTCCTTCTTCTTGGGCGCCCGCTAGGGTCACCCTTACACATTACATACGAATCACTCGCTATCCCCATTCAAAGATGACTGCCAGAGCCGCCCTTGAATGGGAGGCCTTTAATTGCCTTTATTTTCGACTGCTCCAAGAATAATCTGGTCGATCAATTGCTCTACCGGAGCGCGATCATCGGTAAAATACACAGTGCGAGCATGTTCTTCGCGTATATTACCGTACAAAATACTTTCCCGAGCGACATTCTGGAGCAGTGGGTTCGTCAATGCGCCAGCATTGATAAAGAAATTGTTGAGTGAGGTTGGTGAGTTGGTACCTATCACCATACTGTTGGTGAAACGAGCTGTATCGATGATATAGACATTGGGAAATACTGAGTGCATAGTCTCCGCCAGGGCATTGACGAGCCGAAAATCCGTGTTTGTGCGCCCGGCATTGATGACAGTTACTCCAGTTGGAGTGAGATGATTGCGCACCTCTTGAAAGAATTCCTTCGTGGTCAGTTGAAAAGGCACATAGGGCTGCTGGTAAGCATCGATCGCAACCACATCGAATTTTTGAGAGCTTGTCTGCAAGAAGTAACGCCCATCCTGCAATACCACGTGCAGGTTCGGTTCATTCATATGAAAATATTCTCGTCCCATACTGACGATCGTATTATCGATTTCCACGCCATCAATCGGGATTGGCCCATACGCGGCCGTAAATTCGCGCACGGCGGTTCCACCTCCCAACCCGATAATGGCAACCTTGCGCACCTGACTCGGAGTAAACGGGGGATTATTGAAGTATGGAGCAATCATGAAATAGTCCCAGGGCCCTTGCGTGAGAATGCTATCAGGATTGTAGATCGAATGAATGCCCACGCCTTCGTTCAAGATCAATTGTGTCTCGTCACCCACCTGTACAACCTGGATGTAGTTGTAAACCGACTCGCGTTCGGTAATCAGCACGCCACCACCATTGCTACCAAATGCGGATTTGATTGGCCCCTGGATCGTTAAAACCGAAAGCGCCATAGGGATTAACAGCAGTACGGGGAGGAGGCTGCCACTTACGCGTTTCCCGCGTGAACCAGGACGGTCAAGTCGCGTCGTCACGAGACCAGCAATCGAGACTAGCAGGAGCGATGCTGCAACGGTCAAGAAGGTGCGATAGGTTCCAATTGTAGGAATGAGATAGAGCACGGGCAAAAACGTTCCAAGGATACTACCAGCAGTAGAGATGGCATAGAGTTGGCCGGCAGTACGGCCGGATTTACCGAGCCGCTGGATACGCAGCCGAATGGCAAAGGGAGAGACGCAACCCAGCAAGATCATAGGCACGGCAAAGAGCAAGATGACCGAAATCAGTGACCCGTAGAAGACGCCGACAGAATAAGTAGCAAAGGAACTCTGCGACCACTGGAGAATGGGTTTTGAGAGAAATGGGATAATACTGATCAAAAACGCGGCGATGATGGTCAGGGTATAGAGTACCTCGGGCCTTGGATAGCGGTCAGCTATGCGCCCACCAAGATAGTATCCAATAGTTAAGTAGAGCAGAATCAGGCCGATCAGGTTTGCCCATACGAAGAGCGAGGTTCCAAAGTAAGGCGCGAGCAGGCGTGACGCGGAAAGTTCTACAGCCAGCGAGCAGGCTCCCGCGACAAAGACCAGTGCTATGAGCAGCCAGCCCTGAATATTGCGACCGGCAGTGCGGGCAACTGCGCCCTCCTCCTCTCGAATCTCTTCTGAACTAGGAGTGGTGGTGGACATAAAAAGCTCTCTTTCTACACCTCTGGAAAGTTTATGGTTTTGGAGGCCAGTTCATATAGGCCTGTTTTGATTTTGTTCTTTCATGCATGCATGCCATGCGCAGAGTTTCTTGTTTAGCATGCAGTATAGCATGTGAAGGGAATGTTATGCTAGCGGTGCAGAAGAAATAAAATCTGAAGGATGGTTACACTCCCACCTTCGCCAACACCTCGGCCTCCCGCCGCAACGCTTCTTGCCGTAACAAGACAAACGGGTCGTGGCCCATCGTCTGCTCGAGCATTTCGAAGAAGAGCACGAGGGAGCTGGCTGTCCTGTCGTTGAGCAATTGCCGGAGGCGTAGTGCAGGCAATAACAGGGCTAATGATTCCTCCAGTTGGCCCTGATCGAAAAGCAGAATACCCATATTCGTTAGAATTAGCCCAGATTTCTCTCGATCTTGCAGGCTTTGAGCCAGTTTCAAGGACTGGCGGTAGCAATTCCATGCCTGTTGGTAATTTTTCGCATTTTGATTGAGCAAACCCAGGTTATGCAACACTACACATTCGAGGCGCGCATCATACTCCTGGCTGTTTAGCCGAAGCGCACGCTCGAATGCGGCATGGGCCTGTTGTGTTTGCCCCATGATACGCAGTATCTCTCCCTGGTTCGCAAGCGTTACACCTTCCCCGTGCAGATCGCCAATTTCTCTTTCGGTGGCTAAAGCGCGCTCAAAATAGAACATACTGGATTTAAACTCGCCCAACCTGCCATAGAGCAAGCCAAGCTGGCTGAAAATCTGGCCTTCATCACTCCTGGTTACTACTCCAAACGGGGGCGACATGCTAGTATACAGAAGGATCAATGTATTCCACGCTCCCCAGCACACGAGAAGGTCGTCCAATTTCTCGTATGAGAGCAGATCGTAGGCTTGCTGCCAGTGCCAGCCGAGGCAAAGGTGATGCGCAATAGCAATCAGTGGCTCAACATCTCGAAGTCCCCGGCGCTGATCAACGGGCAGACACTGACGCTGCGCAAGGTACGAGTAGTAGGCAGCTACACGTAAATGGCCCCCAGCAAGCGCAACATTCCGCACCTCTGGATTACTCAGCATAGGATTGGGTTCAGTGCTTACACCTAACTCATTCGCCAAATCACCGCTATTATACCTATCGCCGCCCTCCAGATAATGCTCTTTGAGGTAGCGACGCAGCAATTGATAGAGAAAATACCTTGACGTATCGTTTTCGTACTCATACTGTTGCACGAGCGATAATTTCGTCAAGGCGCTCAATTCGCGATCAAAGGCTGGTATGTCAGTAGTAGCATTGTCTTGTCCCGTTGTGGCGATAGCCACTCCTTCTACAGGAACCGGCTCGTTGAAGAGGCAAAGTGTGCGCAGGATGGTACGTTGGATAGGATTCAAAAAATTAATGACAGCGCCAATCAAACTGAATGTAACATCGCCGTTCCACATCGGGGCATAGTCAGGCGAATTGAGCAGGTAGCTCAAAGAAAAGCCACTCAAGTTGACCAGCGCTCCAAACAATATCAAAGCGAAGGTATGCCCCGCGCAGCGCTGCCATATGAGCGACAGTTCTTCCGGTGACCCTTGGACGTTCCGTTGTTGGAGGAGCGCAACACCTTCAGGAATACTTATACGAGACACAAGAATTGTACGCACGCACGTCTCAGCGCCATTTTGTTGCTTAAATGGCGAATTGCGACTCGTCAACACAAATTTACTTCCACCAAGGTTGTTTTCAAGCAAATTCAGAAAAAGAGGTATAGCGCCCCGTCCAACCACTTCCCTGGTATTTTCAGCATTGTCCAATGCCTCATATTGATCCAATACCACACATGAACTAGCCTGAGATTGATATAATGCTCGTCCCAGCAATGCAATCTGATCTGCTGGTTTCTGCATAAAAAAATCGGAAAAACCACTATATGAGGGATCGAGTTCACGCATGATGGCCGCAATCACATCAGGCACTGTTACATTGGGACCGAGGCCTAACCATACCAGGTGGCGTATGGGCGCCTGCCCTGCCTGAACAGCCATCTCTACTCGACGCAAGAGCAAGGCAGCAAGCGTTGACTTTCCTACCCCTGAATCACCAGTAAGCACCAGTGTGCAGGTTCGAGGATCGCTGAGCACACGATAGGCGGTGTTTACCTCATCAGCACGTTGCAACACAACACCAGGATCAGTCAATGGTGGTACTTGAGAATATATACTAGATCTGAGAATGTAGGGTGTTTGATGCATTCTTTATATTCGTTATTGCTGCAATGCCCTCCAGGTGAGAGCAAGTATACCATAAAGCTCCGTAAAACAGGTGTAGACGTCTAGTCCTGATGAACATGTAGCCTGAATATGCTAATATGGGTGAACATGCTCACTAAAGACCAGATTGGAACAACGTAGAAGGGATTGCATTATGTTACGGATAATTTACATGGGCACCCCCCAGTTTGCCGTTCCCGCTTTGGAAGCTCTGATCACCGGATCAAAGCCAGGGCAGGTACTTGAAGAAGGTTACGAGATTGTGACGGTGATTACACGTCCAGATAAACCTTCGGGTAGAGGCAAAGAGATAGTCTATTCTCCAGTGAAACAGTTCGCTCTATCTCAAGGTATTTCTGTCTGGCAACCAGGATCACTTAAACGACAAGAGAATATTGAAACCCTCGCAGCATACCATGCTGATCTATTTATCGTGGCCGCATTTGGACAAATTTTGCCCCAGGCTGTACTTGACCTACCACGTTATGGAACACTGAATATCCATGCCTCCTTACTTCCAAAGTATCGTGGTGTTTCCCCTATCTCCGAATCAATTTTGCAAGGTGATACAGAGACAGGGGTAACTATCATGCTTATTGACGCTGGGGTCGACACAGGACCAATTTTGCTGCAACGTGTGATTCCCATTGCTGAAGATGATACGACCGGGAGCCTAACCGCCAGGTTAGCAGTTCTGGGAGCCAGCGCATTAATAGAAACCTTGCCACTGTGGGTGCAAGGAAAGATAATGCCGCAGCCACAGGATGATCGCTTCGCTTCGCATACGCGCATGCTGAGTAAGGGAGATGGGAGAATTAATTGGAGCCGTCCGGCTGATGAGCTGGCACGAACAGTGCGAGCATTCACGCCATGGCCCGGTGCTTATACGCATTGGGGCGACCGGCTTTTGAAAATTATTTCCGCGCATGCAGTTCAATTCAGCGACGCTCTAGAAAGCAGGATCGGAACAGTTGGACTTTCCAAAGAAAATGGAAAGCAGACGCTCACTGTAACTACAGGAAATGGTCTCTTAGCTATCGAGAAGCTGCAATTGGAAGGGAAGAAAGTGATGAATGCCGGTGAATTCCTAAGAGGATATGCGCAGATTGTTGGAGAAATGTTAAACTGATGTATGTTCCAAGCATACAAAAAGCCATGACCAGATGAAGTGCCCCTGGTGTTGTCATGGCTTTTCTCTTCGTTCTCTTCCCTGTTAGCTAATCGCAGGTTTTGGTCGCGAGACAAGCGCCGCAATGATGCCAATAATACCCAGGCCAAAGAACAACACAGCATGCTTAATATGCATACTGCTACTAGCAATCACGTGGTTGATGCCCGGAATAAGAAAAAATATTCCGAGGGCGATACCTACGATAGCAAGTACAATTCCTCCGTAGAAGATTGCCGGGTTCTTCATAGTATCTTCCATACCTTTCTTCAAGTTATTGATTAGCCCCTTACAGGCAAACCTATTATAACAGATTATCTCATCTTCTCAAGTGGATGAGCTTGCCATTAGAAATGGGCATCGATGCATTTACCATGAAACACAAGAACTACCAGGAGATCACGGTATGGTCGTCTTCCGGTGGTTCTGCTGCTCCAAGCCAAACTATTTGGCTACACCTTTGGAACGAGCCATGAACAGGCCGACGATGCCAACAACGACAAGAATAGCGCCGACTGCGATTCCAGCTACCACACGAGCAGGGTGAGCGCCACCAATTTGATAATAAATGCCGACTGCCAGAGCTACAAGGCCAATAACAATAGCAGCGTAGAAAATTACCGGGTTCTTCATTTCTTGGCTCCCTACCTCTTCTAGTTGAGCGATCTTTCGATAGCAATCGCTCTTTACGCATACCCCTGGTCTCTCCAGAGCGTCTCTATTGTATCAAACGTGTAAAGGATGTTGAGCCTCATACATTCGCGTCGCTTAGCCATAATGGATATTTAACCACGACCAGTGGAAAAAAGTATAACAAGCGAGACAAAGCCTGCCGCCCAACAATAATAAGCAAAGGGGTAAAGCCGACCGGTCTCAAAGTATTTCATCAGAAATTTTGTACAGAGATACGCTACAACGCCCGACACTATCATGCCTATCACTACATAGAGCCATGTTTGCGCTGTCTGGCCAACAAGTTGCGGTACCTCAAGCAGGGCTGCTAAACCAATCAGCGGCGTACCCAATAAAAAGGAATAGCGGGCAGCATCCTCGTGGTTGAGACGAACACCAAGGCCCGCTACCATGGTCACCCCAGAGCGTGAAATCCCAGCTATAAGAGCCAGAGATTGCGCAAAACCAACGATGAGCGCCTCTTTCCAGGTAAGCGATGCAAGGCTGCGAAAGCTTGCCTCACGCTCTTTCGCAGTACTAAAAGTCATCTTTTCCTCAGCTCTGCGCCGCAGACGCTCGCCAGCAAACAGGATGGAGCCATTCACCACCAGGAATGCGGCAGCAATGGTAGGAGAGGCAAACACGCGCTTGAGAGGCGTTTCTAATAGAACGCCAAGTATAGCCGCAGGGATGATGCCGATGATGATCAGCCAGCTTACCCACTCTTCGGTTCCAGTGTGAACTTCGCCTTCTTTGATATTTTTCATGATTGTGAGAAAAATCTGCAGCCAGTCTCGCCAGAAATAGATCACGAGGGCAATACTTGTGCCCAGATGCAACGCTACAATGATGGGTAGAAAGCAACTTTGCCCGCCACAGCTTGTATCATTGATGATATTTCCCCACCCTAAAAGGCCTGGTATGATTACAGAATGACCAAGACTACTAATAGGAAACAGTTCTGTCACACCTTGTAACACGGCCAAAAAGATGATCTGCCAGATATTTAGGTTCATTACTTCGTTACTCTCTCATGTATTTTCTATAGTATTCGCTGCTCTACATTCTCGCTCTGACATGTCTTTAGATTGCAATTAAGGAAGGTACTTCTGTTTATCAGCTTCAAATTCTGCCTGCGTCTTCGCATAGACATTTGTCCCGTCTTTCTTGGAGAGAAAGAAATAGTAACCCGTGGTTGCTGGTGAGGACGCAGCTATCATACTGGCAAGACCCGTATTACAAATCGGCGTCGGAGGAAATCCCTTTTGAACATACGTATTCCAGGGACTGTTGGGAGCAATATTAGCACCTCCATCCTGGAGTGGCAGCCAATAGGTTGTTGTTCCGGGTTGAGAATCGCGGGCATACTGGACCGTCGGATCAGCATCGAGCAAACCAACAGTTTCATTATTCGGCCTATAGATACGATTCCAATATACACTTGCCACCAGAGGACGATCTTTCTCAAAGATGACTTCACGTTCGACTATCGAGGCCAGTATAACCACTTGATAGAGCGACATTTTATTTTGTTTTGCCATTGCCTCAAGATGATTTTGCTGAACTTTATCGGTGAATTCTGTCAGCATCATATTAACAACATCACGGGCAGTCGCATTCACGGGGATGAGATACGTATCAGGGAAAAGTAATCCTTCCATACTATCCCCAGCAGGGATGGATTTCAGGATAGGATACTTTGCCGCATCAGGGAATTGCGCAGGATTTTTAGTATAATCCAAGAACTCTTGAGACTTAAATCTGGGCATGCCAACGGCGCCTAGCCTCTTTGCGTCCTGCTCAATACGCCAGCCTTCTGGTAGGGATACGACATAGTCATCAGGCTGCTCGTTAAGCAATTGGCTAATGATTGCATCTATGGTCATACTTGTGTTCAGATTATAAGCACCTGCCTGTAGATGTGTATCCAAACCCTTGATTCTGGCCCATATACGAAAAGCCAGCGCATTACGAATCAAGCCTTTTGCCTGCAATTCATCTGCAATCTGGCGCGTACCATCTCCACTCTGAACCACAATTACCACAGTTTTTCCTTGATCAGTACTAACAGGCTGGAAGACATCCGTGACAATGGACCACGCAAAATAGACTCCACCAAATATCAGTAGTCCAAGCAAAAGCACAGCAACACTAGCGCCCCGCTGTCCTCGTTTTTTCATTACTAAGTGCCCTTTGTTTTGCTCGCATGAGCATCCAGGTATTCCTGCAAGATAACGGCTGCAGCAAAAGCATCGATCTCTTGTTTTTTATGTCGCCGCTTTGATTGACCCTGTTTCCGCCTGCTAGCAGCTCTGTTACGCTTTACTGGCTCAGGCCCACCTCGTTCAGTAAGCAGACGTTCGGCCTCGATAGTCGAAAGACGCTCATCCCAGAACACAATCGGGACGGTGATATGTTCTCTCAGACGATCAGCGAAAGCCTGCACGCGTCTACCTTGTGAATGAAGAGCACCATCCAAACTAATAGGAAGGCCTACTACAAGTCCTTCGGCCCCTGTTTCTTCAATAAGACGTTCAATGGCGCTCCAGGTTTGAGCTTCATTACGAGTAACATGGAGTGTTGTGTAAGGTGATGCCAGAAATCCAGTAGCGTCGCTGATCGCTACACCGATGCGAACATCACCCACGTCTAATGCCAACCATACAGCCATGCCGCTCTCTCCAAAGCATACCAATTGATATTGAAGATAACCATTACTCTCCGAGGTGCGCGTGATGCTTCCTGCATTCCATACATATCCTCATAAACCTCCGACCATTCTAATGGAGAAAGGTCTTTATTGTCCAGAATGTACAACGTTTGGGGGATAAACTCTGGCTACAATTAGCCGTTCGTAGCTCCTTTGACTGGCCCTGGCTGAATCACAACATGAATCTGGTCGGATCGGAAAGGCATGAACCACAAGAAAGGTGGGAAGACGACAATGTCCGTATTGACAACCTCTGTAATACCTGCCTGACCACTGTTGATGTAACTTTTCGCATCATCCACGCTTTTACCTGCCAGCTGTTGGCTGATCTGTTGGGTAGATACCTGTTGCACCACATGCCCTGTTGACTCGAGAACGACCGTTATGCTCTTGCCATCCTGGGATGGAGTGCTCTTGGTCACTTTGACTGTGACAGGCATGGATGTTGCCAAAGCGGAAGGTGGATTCATATGTAAGGCATGGGTCGTCAACTGCGCTCTGCCTGTGGCCTGGATGGTGGCATTGCGGATGACCAGCAGCGATACTCTGGCTGTCAGCACCCCGGTGAATTTGCCCCCTGGAGAAGGTTGGCCGATAGCTGGTGTGGTCACGAAGGTTTCCTGCGGCAGAGGCGTTGCACTTGCTAGCACGTTAGGCACAGGCGTTCCAGCTACATCACCTGGATGTACCACACTTCTCATCCAGGCACTGACTTCCTTCTGTATCTGCGATTGGAGTGATGCAGCCAGAGTATTCGCATCAGCGCTAGTTACCGCCGGAACATT
>Ga0187766_10001554_pt1 | contig 13481 bp, 11 predicted proteins | sample 0216_QUI02_MP05__4_FD_132971 | JGI IMG/M metagenome (GOLD analysis project Ga0187766, IMG submission 132971) | Tropical peat soil microbial communities from peatlands in Department of Meta, Colombia - 0216_QUI02_MP05_20_MG | ecosystem: Environmental > Terrestrial > Soil > Wetlands > Peat ... | reverse complement strand
AGCGGCACGATCGACAGCATCTTGGCGCTCGTGCCGAGCTCGAGGATCGGGAACAGATCCGTGAGGTAGTCGCGGAGCACGTTGCCGGTCACCGAGATCGTGTCCTTGCCGCTGCGGGCGCGCTCGAGCGTGAATCTCGCCGCCGCCGCGACGTCGAGGATCTCGATCTGCACGCCCTCGGTGTCGAGCTGCTCGAGCGTCGGCCGGACCTTGCGCAGAACCTCGCCGTCGTGGGCGCGCGTCTCGTCGAGCCAGAACACGGCGGGGGTGTCGGTCTCGCGCGCGCGGGCGACGGCCAGCCGAACCCAGTCCTGGATCGGGGCGTCCTTGGTCTGGCACATACGCCAGATGTCCCCGGCGTCGACCTCGTGCTCGATCAGGACCTCGTCCGCCCCGGCAGCGTCGTCGACCACTCGCACGATGCCCGGCCCGGTCATCTCGAACGTCTTGTCGTGCGAGCCGTACTCCTCGGCCGCCTGCGCCATCAGCCCGATGTTGGGCGTGCTGCCCATCGTCGCCGGGTCGAACGCGCCGTGCCGGCGGCAGTCCTCGACGGTCTCGCCGTAGAGCGCGGCGTACGAATGATCCGGGATCACGAACTTCGCGTCCTGGAGCTCCCCCTGCCGATTCCACATCCGTCCCGATGAGCGGATCGCGGCCGGCAGCGAGGCGTCGATGATCACGTCGCTCGGGACATGGAGGTTGGTGATGCCGCGGCCGGAGTCGACCATCGCGAGCGGCGGGCCGTTCTCGTAAGCCACCTCGATCGCCTGCTCGATCGCGGCACGCTGCTCGCCGGGCAGCGCCTCGATCGCCCTGAGCATCGCCCGGACGCCGTCGTTGGGGTTGGCGCCGACCGATTTGAGCACCTCGCCGTACTTGTCGAACACGTCGGCGAAGTACACCCGCACCACGTGCCCGAAGATGATCGGGTCCGACACCCGCATCATCGTCGTCTTCAGGTGCACCGAGAACAGGACGCCTCGCTCCTTGGCATCGGCGAGCTGCCCGGCCAGGAACGCCTCGAGCGCGGCGCGGCGCATGACCGCGGCGTCGAGCACCTCGCCGGCCATGACCGGCGTCCTGTCCTTGAGCACGGTCACGGTGCCATCGGGATCGACGTGCTCGATCCGGACTGCGCCAGCTTGGGCGACGGTGACGGATCGCTCGGTGTCGCGGAAATCGTCGCGGTCCATGGTTGCCACGTGGGACTTCGACTCCGGGGACCACTCGCCCATCGAATGGGGATGCTGGCGAGCGTGCTCCTTGACCGAGGCGGGCGCCCGTCGGTCGGAGTTGCCCTGTCGCAGAACGGGGTTGACCGCGCTCCCCTTGACCTTGTCGTAGCGCCGGCGCACCTCGCGCTGGTCGTCGTCGGCAGGCTCGTCGGGGTAGTCGGGGATCGCGTACCCCTTGCCCTGCAGCTCTTCGATCGCCGCCTTGAGCTGGGGCACCGACGCGCTGATGTTGGGCAGCTTGATGATGTTGGCCTCGGGCGACTCGGCCAGCTCGCCGAGCTCGGTGAGCGCGTCCGCGACGCGCTGGCGCTCGTCGAGCGCGTCGGGAAACTGGGCCAGGATCCGGCTCGCGAGCGAGATGTCGCGGACCTCGACCTCGACGTCGGCCGCCGCGGCGAACGCGCGCACGATCGGCAGCAGCGACACCGTGGCGAGTGCCGGCGCCTCGTCAGTGAGCGTGTAGACGATCTTCATCGAGTCCGGCAGCGTACCGGTGGGGAGAGCGCCGGCGAGCCACCAGGCGAGAGCTCGAGCGGCGAGCCGCTAGGCGAGGGCTCAACCGCCGAGCGCGCGCGCCAGATCGGCCCACAGGTCCTCGACTTCCTCGAGGCCGACGCTCAGGCGGAGCAGCCCGGGCGGGACGCGCGCGCCTTCGTATCGGGCGCGAGACTCGAGCGTCGAGGCGACGCCGCCGAGGCTGGTCGCGTTCTCGATCAGCTGAAGCGAACGCTCGACCCGGGCCGCGCTGTCCGCGTCGGCGACGTCGAACGACAGCAGCGGCCCGAACTCGTCGACGTACCGCGCCGCGATCGGGTCGCCGAGCCCGGGGTAGCGCACCCGCTCGACCTTCGGGTGATCGGCGAGCCGGCGCGCGAGCTCGAGCGCGGTGGCGGACTGGCGGGCGACGCGGAGCGCGAGCGTCTTCATCCCGCGCAGCATCAGCCATGCCGGGTCGGGCGCGGCCACGATCCCCGAGACCGTCCGGAACGCGTGTAGCCGGGCGTGATCCTCGGCCCGCGCGCACGTGACGACGCCAAGCATCGCGTCGTGGTGGCCGGCCAAGATCTTCGTCCCGCTGTGGAGCACGAAATCCGCGCCGTGCTCGAGCGGCCGAAGCAGGATCGGGCTCAGCGCCGTGTTGTCGACGACGACCACGGCCCCGGATGCGCGCGCCCGGCCGATCGCCACGTCGAGATCGGGAAAGGTCATCATCGGGTTCGAGCACAGCTCGAGCCACACCAGGTCGGCGACCGGTGGCTCGCCGGTCTGGTCGAACTCCTCCACCTCGAGCCCCCACCGGCTCAGCTCCCGCATCAGCCCCACGGTGCCGTAATAGCCGCCTCCGGCGACCGCGACCGTCGCCCCGGGGTTGAGCATCGCCAGCAGGAGCGCGGTCGTCGCACCCGCCCCCGACGAGAACAGCAGCGCTTGGCCGCGCTCGAGCTCACCCAGCAGCCGCTCCGCCTCCACCCCGACCGGGTGAGCCATCCGCTGGTAGAAGAACGGGCCCGGCGTGGCGTCGAGGAACGGGTGGATCGTCGCGCGGTCGAGCGGCGGCAGGCCGCCCCGCGCGAGTTCGGTCTCGCGGTTCACGCGGCGAGTCTCAGGCGCTCCATCACGGTGAGCAGTATGCCGTGACCGTGCGGGCGGCTCGACCCAACACGTTTCGACCGGTATCACAGTTTCCAGCCCGTACCGTTGTATCCGTTATGACCGCCGTCGCCCCTGCCGTCTCGCGCGCCTCTCGCGAGCGCGTGATCGTGCTCGGCGCGGTCGCCGTGATGATCTGTCTGTGGGCGTCGGCGTTCGTCACGATCCGGTTCGCCGACCGCGAGCTCTCGCCCGGCGCGCTCGCACTCGGGCGGCTGCTGGTGGGGAGCGCCGCCCTCGGGATCCTCGTCCTGGTCCGCCGCGCGCCACTCCCGAGCCGGCGCGAGCTGGCGGGCATCGTCGTCTGCGGCGTCCTGTGGTTCGGCGTCTACAACGTCGCGCTGAACGCCGCCGAGCATCGCGTCGACGCCGGCACGGCCGCGATGCTCGTGAACATCGGGCCGATCCTGATCGCGATCCTTGCCGGCGCGATCCTGCACGAGGGGTTCCCGCCCCGGCTGCTCGGGGGCTGCCTCGTCTCGTTCGCCGGAGCCGTCGTGATCGGGCTCGCGACCTCGCGCCACGGACTGCACGAGAGCCTCGGCGCCGTCCTGTGCCTGGTGGCGGCGGTCGCGTACGCCGGCGGCGTCGTCGCCCAGAAGCCCGTGCTCCGCCACGCCTCGCCGCTGTCGGTCACGTGGCTCGCCTGCACGATCGGGGCGATCAGCTGTCTCCCCTACGCGGGCTCGCTCGTGCACGGGATCGGGCACGCGGGCGGCTCGACCGTCGCCTGGATGATCTACCTGGGCGTCGCCCCGACCGCCGCCGGCTTCGTCCTTTGGGCCTACGCGCTGGCCCGCACCACCGCGGGGCGGATGAGCTCGACCACGTATCTCGTGCCGCCGCTCGCGCTGATGTTCGGATGGGCGTTCCTCAGCGAAGTCCCCCCGGCGCTCGTCTTCCCGGGCGGCGCCCTGTGCCTCGCCGGCGTCGCGCTCGCCCGCACCGGCAGCCGCCGCCTGCGCGCCAATAGTTCATAAAACCGCGCGTAGCACCCGTCGTGCCCGCGCGGTAGACGGTAAACCCGAACGCTTTATCCGAACAAACTACGGATAAAGGGTCCGGATGTCAGGACGATGACACAGCGCATACAGCCGCTGTCCACGGAAGCGAAGCGATTGGTAATGACCGACCGGTCAGCGGGGCCAAATCGGAGACCCAGGAGGTCACTACTAGCATGCAGCGCAAGACCAGAAGGATCATCGCGGCGGTTGCCGTGATCGCACTGCTGGCCGCTGGGGGCGCAGCCTTCACGAACAGCATCGGGAGCTTCGGCTCGACCAACGACCAGATTGGCTACGCCAGCGACACCATCAACGGCGCGACGGCGACCAATTTGCAGTACGAGCTGAGCCCTGACAACTCGCAGATCGACCAGGTGCTGGTCACCCTTGTGGGCGACTACACCCCTAGCAACGCGACGAATGGATCGGACACCTACACGGGTATGTTCAACAACGATCCGAGCACGAAGGTCACCTGCAGCCCGGCCAGCTCGACCACGAGCGGCAACACGGTCGTGACCTGCGACTTCGACCCGTCCCACAACCACAGCGCGGGCGAACCGACCGGCTCCGGCAACTCGTTCTCGCTTACCGTCGTCAGCCCAGGCGCCCAGAGCGACCTGACGAACAACAGCGGCTCGTAAGAGCCATCGGTTGGGCGCAGGAGAGCTCGGACAGCTCGTCCGGGCTCTCCGCCCCCTCCCATCGGGCGCAGAATGAGCTTCCATCGTGAGACGAAACCGACTGCGGTCCGGACTGCTCACCGCCACGCTGATCGTCACCGCGGCCGTGGCGTGGTGGTACTTCGCCCCGACGAACATCGGGGGCTCGACCCAATACGTGATCACGAGCGGCGTCAGCATGGAGCCTCGGTTCCACACTGGGGACCTGGCGATCGTCCGGCCGTCCTCCACCTACAGGGTCGGAGAGATCGTCGCGTATCACAGCACGCTGCTGCACGTCACCGTGCTGCACCGCATCATCGCGATCCACAACGGCAGGTATTTCTTCAAGGGAGACAACAACAACTTCATCGATCCGGTCCAGCCCACCCGCTCCGAATTGGTCGGAAAGCTGTGGCTTCATGTGCCCCACGGAGGCCTCTTCCTCAAGGCCTTTCACACGCGGGTGGTCGCCGCGGTGCTGTGCGCGCTCCTCGGGCTCGTGCTGCTGGCAGGCGCCGGCAAGGAGCGCCGGCGACGTAAGCGCCGCCGGAAGGACGCAACCGGATCCGGCCCGCCGAGAATTCCAATCGTGAACAGCCCTCGAGATCACGACGTCCCACGCCCCTTCAACTTCCGTGCGCTCCTCACCGCGTCGGCCATTGCCGCCGCGGTCTGCGTCGTTCTCGGGTTGTTTGCATTCGCCCGTCCCGCCAGTAAGCCGTCCGCGAACGTCACTCCGTACAGCCAGACGGTCACCTTCGGCTACAGCGCCCCTGTGACCCCGGGCCCGGTGTATCCGGGTCACACGATCAAGACCGGCGACCCGATCTTCCTGACGCTCGTACACAACCTTCGGGTTCACATCGACTACTCCGTGACAGGCGCCATGCCCGACACCGTCGCGGGCACCGAGGCAGTCGTCCTCGAGCTCGTCGGCCCAAACGGCTGGAGCCGCAGCTTCGTTCTGACGCCGGCTACGCATTTCAGCGGCAACCACACCAGCAGCGATGTGACGCTGAACCTGCCCGAGATGCAGAAGCTGCTGACAAAGGTGGAGACTCTGACCGGCAGCGCCGGCGTCGGCACGTTCTCGATCGCGGTTCGTCCACGAGTGCACATCAGCGGCGTCGTCGCCGGCCATCAGATCAAGACGGAGTTCGCGCCCACGTTGACGTTCCAGCCTCAGTCGGGACAGCTCGTCGTGAGCAGTGCGGGCACGTCGAGCGGGGGGGCGACGAGCGGGGGCGCGACCGGCGCCTCACGGGCCGCCTACACCCAGAGCCAGCCCGGGAGCGTGTCCTCCCGGGCCACCGCGCCCGCCACGATCACCGTCTTTGGAGTCTCGCCGGGGATCGCCATGCTGCGCTGGATCTCCATCCTCGGCCTGTTGCTGTCTGCCGCCGCGACGGTCTACTTCTACCTGCGCAAGCGCGGCGAGCCGTTCGAGGAGAGCTACCGCATCCAGGCCCAGTACGGCCACATGATCGTCCCCATCGTCGGCGGCGAGGACCTCGGCTGGCCACCGGTGGACGTGCCGAATATCAAGGCACTGGTGAGGCTCGCCGAGAGCGGACAGCGACTGATCCTGCACAACCGCTCCAACGACATCGACACCTACATGGTCAACGAGGAGGGCACGGTCTACCGCTACCAGGTGAAGCCCTCCAAGGTCGTGTGGGGCGAGTGGACGGATGCGCCGGTCCCGACCCAGACCGCCGCGAATGCGGCTGCGGCGCAGGGCGCCGCGAACGGAACCTAGCTACGGCCCGGCGCCCATGGGCACGCACCGGGGCGACTTGGGAAGAAACTCCCGTATAGACGTAGTTTCTTCCCAACCGCCGCGCGCGGCCGTCGCGGCTGCGATCACCCGCGCACCGGTGTCACCCGGTACAGGACGACGCTGTCCGGCGGTACGACCGCGCTGATCTCGCCGGTCGTGGTCTCGGTCGTACCGGCCCACAGGTCGTGCACCGTGTAGTGCGCCGCCGACCGCAACCCGGCCTTGCTCGCGGTCGTTGTGATCTGCAGCGCCACCGTTCCCCGGTTCAGCAGCGCGACCGCGGCTCGCTCGCCGCTGAGCGGCTTGCTCCAGACCTGCCCGGACCCGTCCTGCTGGACGACCGTGCCCTGGATCCCGAGCGGATCCTGGTCGACCGCGATCACCTGCCGGTTCTCGAGCATTCTGATCGTCTCGGGCGACAGCGCGCGGGGATCGCTCCCGAGGATCAGCGGCGCCGCGACGATCGCCCACAGCGAGAACTGGGCCTGCGCCTCGGAGCTGGTCATGCTCAGCTCGGGCCCGAGGTAGTCGGGATCGTTCCAGTGCCCCGGCCCGGCCGCGGTCGGATGGGCGGCGTCATGGTCGAGGTTCCGCAGCACGTTGACGAACTGGACGTTCCGCGAGAAGCCGATGTCGGTGTCGGTGCGCCAGCTCTGAGCGATCCGGGGTGCCCAGCGGTAGCTGGCGTACGCCGAGTTGCCGTACGTCGGAAGCGTGCCGTTGATCTGTCCCGGCACCCAGAAGTTGCACACGTTCAGGAGGAGCTTCCGGTGGCTCGAGTTGTTCGCGAGCGCCTTGGCGAACCGCGTGTATGCGGGCCTGGGCACGAGCCCGGCCTGGCCGGCGCCGCAGAAGTCGAGCTTGACCGCGTCGAATCCCCACGCGGCGAAACGGTCGGCGTCCTGCTGGTAGTGGCCGAGCGAGCCGACGCCCTGCCCGTGGCATCCGCTGTTGCCGGCATCCGTGTAGATCCCCGCCAGCAGCCCGCGGCGGTGCAGCCAGTCGGTCAGCCACCGCAGCCCGTGCGGCCACTGATGCCGATCGACCACGAGCTCGCCGCGGCGGTCCCGCTTGCCGCTCGCCCAACCGAAGTCGAGCCACACGATCCTGTATCCCGCCCGGGCCAGCCCACGGCGCAGGAGCGACTTGGCGACGGAGATGATCGTCGCCTCGTCGAAGATTCCGCCGACCCCGTAATACGTGTTCCACCCCATGTACGGAACCGCGGCCAGCACCGGGCTGGACCTTCCCGAAGGCGCGCCACCCCCGCTCGACGACCGGCGCGCGGCGCTCGCCGATCCTCCGAGCGCGGTCATCCCGAGCATCACGCAAATGAGCATCGAGGCGGATACGACGAGCGACGGGCGGGGGCGACGCGACACGATCTCGCCTCAGAAACGGTCAAGCAGCCAGGCGTGGACGGCGGGGACCCGGTCCTGCAACAGCGTCAGGTGACCGTCCTCATCGCTCAGGTGCGGTTCGGCATTCGGCAGATGGCGCGCCAACCATTCGCCGTGCCCGAACGGCACCATCCGGTCTTGGCGGCCGTGCCAGACCATGACGGGGACCTGGATCGTCTCCAGGGCAAATCCCCATGGCCTCAGCATCGCCACGCTGTCATCCCACCACCCTTCGATGCCCGGCGCGAGCCCCGTGCGGTTCCGGCGCATGAAGTACTCGCGCAGGTCGCCGGTCAGCACCGCCGCGTCGGCCGGCGAGAACAGCGTCGGATGCGACCCGGCTACGTCGGCCTCGCTGGGCTCGAAGAACTCGAGACGGTCCTTGGACAGCTTGGCTCGCGCGGCTTCGGGGTCGCTCAGGATCAGCCGATCGTCATCGATGTTTTCCTGTCCGGTGCCCGCCCACCAGTCGAGCCCCTCCGCATCGAAGGGCGCGGGCGAGGCGAGCGTCGCCGCCGCGACCACCCGGTCCGGCAGCAGGCTCGCGCACGCGAGCGCGTGCGGACCGCCTCCGGAGATGCCCCACACCGCGAACCGGTCGATCCCGAGCGCGTCGAGCACCGCGCGCGTGTCCTGCGCGCAGTCCGCGACCGAGCGTCCGGGGTGCGCGGTGGAGCCGCCGTACCCCGGACGGTCATAGGCGATCAGGCGGATCCCGCGTTCGGCGGCGTCGGCGAGGTGCGGCCCGTACATGACTCGCGAGCTGGGAGTCCCGAGGTGGACGAGGACGGCGCGGCCCGCCGGGTCACCTCCTTCCCGCACGAGGAGTTCTCGTCCTGAGGCGGTGGTGACCGAGCGGTCGACTACGGAACCGCTGTCCGGAGCTGAGGACACCTGTCGCGACTGTACTGCCGGTCCGGCAACGGCGATTCGCTCGCCTGGGCGGGGTCAGACCGCGGCGCTGTCGCGCCCGATCGTGACCAGGCGCTCCGAAGCGTCGGCCTCCGGATAGACGGGTTTCGGCCGCCGGTACTCCTCGCTCGTGAGCGGGCTCGACAGGACGAAGTCGGCGGTCGCGCGGTTGCACGCCGTCGGGACGTTGCAGACCACCGCGATTCGGAGCAGTGCCTTCACGTCGACGTCGTGCGGCTGGGGCTCGAGCGGGTCCCAGAAGAAGATCAGGAAGTCGATCCTCCCTTCGGCGATGGCGGCGCCGACCTGCTGATCGCCCCCGCGCGGGCCGCTCAGAAACCGGTTGACGTCGAGCCCGAGCTCATTCGCCAGCAGCGCCCCGGTCGTCCCGGTCGCGTGGAGCTCGTGGGTGGCCAGCGTGTCGCGATTGAACCTGGCCCATTCGAGCATTTCCGCTTTGCAGTTGTCGTGCGCGATCAGCGCGATGCGCTTCCGGCGCGGCATCAATTTCACGATCTCACCCATGGGGCATGACCTCGCAGGTAGATTCCGATTTCGGTTCACAACGCTAGATGAACCCATCCGTGCCGGGCACGGGCGCGGACTGCCAACCCCCCAGGTGTCTGCCCAGGGCGGCTCAGCTCGCCCGCCGGTTGCTCGGCACACGATCCGCGATCCGGCCAATCGGCTCGAGCGAACCCCGCAACGACCCGACATTGCCGTCCAGCGTCTCGATCGACGCTAGCAGGCGGTCCATCAGACTCGTGAGCCGAGCTCGTCCCTGAGGCCGCCCATCTCCTCGGCGAGCCGCTCCATCTACCGGGATCGCGCTCGTGCGCCACGTCCACACGCACGACAAGACCGGGCCGCCACGAAGGCGGCCCGGTCTCGATGCGGGCCGGCTGGTGTCCGATCAGCCGTGGTGATGCGGCATGGCGAGCAGTCCGTCTGTGTTGCCCATGCTGTCGGTGTAGAACCCGACAAGCTCGCCCTTGTCGTTGATGCCGTTGATCGTGGTGGCGCCAACGCCGTTCGGGTCATCGACCGTCTGGAATCCACGGCCTGGCATCCAGGTGAACCCGTGCGTCATCGCGCTCGAGCCGGTGCCGACCTGGTAGACGCCGACGACCTCGTCGTTGTCGTTGATGCCGAGCGCCTGGGTCATGCTCGACCCGGGCACGCTCAGCACAAGTACGCTGCCGTCCCGCCGGAGCAGGTAACCGACGACCTGGCCGTTCGACGAATCACCCGTCGCGTCGGTCCCGAACCCGGCGATGTCGCCCCGGCTGTTGATCCCCGCGGCGGTCGGGTTGGTGATCCCGGCGGGCGTGATCTCGCTGAAACGGTTGTGGCGGACGTCGAACGTGTAGGCGTGAGTGTTGCCGTTGGCGTCGTTGTAGAACCCGACGGCGATGTCATGGTCGTTGACGCCGAGGAGCTGGTCGACCGGAGGGGACGCCGGGCCGTCGGTGGGGAAGTCGCCGTTGACGAAATAGCCGCGGTAGCTCACGAACGCACGGTTGTCGTTCACCGGAGCCGCCCCGTTCACACCCGCATTGTTCATCGACGACCAGAAGCCGACCGTCACCCCGCGGTCGTTGAGGCCGGTGACCTGCGTCTGTGTCGACACGGGCCAGTTCTCGTTCCGATAGTTCGACTGGCCGTACGGAGCGGTCAGCAGGTAACCCTTGTTGGGATGCCCCGCGTTCCCCGAGCCAAAGTACCCGGCGATCAGACCATGCTGATTGATGCCGAGCAGCTGGTTGAATGTCACATCAGCCTGGTTGTCGAGTGTCGTGAAGCGATAGTTGGCCGTGCCGCCCTGAGGGGTCGCCAGCGCCGGGCTCGCGACGGCGCCGGCGCCCATCACCGGGGCGGCGGCCGCGAGCGCCACTCGGGCCCATTTCGCCGCGCGATGCCTGCGGCCCGCTTTCGATGCGCCCGCCGACTTGCGCGCGTGCTTGTTCGCATGCGTGTGCATGATGAGTGCTCCTTCTTGAGACGTGACAGAGGTCGCAACCACGCGGCGGAAGAGTCACTGACCTTCTTCTCCCGGCCCCCACGAGGTGCCGACATCTCGAAAAGACGCAGGTCCGTTCCGGCGCATTCCATCGAAGCGTCTGAAAGATCTCTTACGCGCTCTCGCCCGCTCCGAATGGAATAAGGACCCGGCCGAATGCGTCTCCCCATGCGTGGGGTGCGCCCTCGGCGCCCCCGCTTCAGGGCGCGGATCGCGTCCTATGATCAGAACACCGGCAATGCCATCCAAGCCCACACCCGAAGAGGACGAAGCCATCGCGATCACGCGGCTCGTCGACGACCCGTCGGCCGGCGTCGAACCCGAGGGCGCCGGCGCCTGGACCGACCGGCCGGAGATCCGCCGCCAAGTCGAGTCGCAGCGACGCGTCTCCCAGGCGCTCGGCACCGGCGGACCCGCGGTTCCGGACCGCCTCGTCCGGACGGTGCAGGGCAAGGTGCGCGACCGGTATGGCGCGGACGCGGACGCGCCCCGGCGCGGCATGCTCGCGTCCGGGTCCTCGTGGCGGCCGGCGGTCGCCGTGACCGCGGTCGCGGCGCTGTGCGCTGCGGTCGTGATCGGGATCGTGGGGCTCAGCGGTGGCAGCAGCGGTCCGAGCATCCCGGCCGCCGCCGGGCTCGCGTTCGCCCCCTCGACCGGACCTGCGCCCGCCGCCCGGAACGCAAAGCTGCTCGACGTCTCCTACGGGGGCGTGACGTACCCGAACTACGCGAAGTTCTCCGTCCCGCCCACCGGCAAGCGGACCGACCGCATCGGCGGCCGCCCCGCCCTGACCGTGTTCTACCGCCTGCCGAACGGCACGCGGCTGAGCTACACCGTGTTCTCCGGCAAGGCCGTCCCGCTCCCGGCCGACGCCCGGGTGGTGACGTTCGAGGGAGTTCCGCTCCGGGAGTTCTCGACCTCGTCCGGGCTGTCGGTGGTCACGCTCGTTCGATACGGCCGCACGTGCGTACTCGCGGCGCGGGTGAAGCCCGACGTCGTTCTGGGGCTCGCCGCCGCCCCGGTGCTCGCGCAGGCGCACGCGTAGCCTCGGCCGGCCGATTCCAGGCGCGCGGGTCAGCCGGCCGATTCCAGACGCGCGGCGATCTGCCCGCGACCCCGATTCAGGCGGCTCATGATCGTCCCCTCTTTTGTGCCGAGCGCGCGCGCCGCCTCGCGATAGGAGAGGCCGAGCACGTCCACCGCCACCAGCGCCTCGCGCAGCGGCTGGGTCAGCTCCTGCAGCGCCTCGTACACCGCGGCGCCCTCGATCGACTGCGCGATCGGGTCGTTGGGCGCTTGCACCTCCTCGATCTCCTCGCCGGCGGGCGCGGTCGCGACCTGTCGCTTGGCGCGCCCCGAGCTGATCCAGGTATTGCGGAGCACCCGGAGCAGATACACGACATCCTGATCGCGACGCAGGAAGCGGGGGCGTCGGAGCACGCGCTCGAACGTGTCCTGCACGAGATCCTCGGCATCCGGTCGCGATCCGCACAGCCCGTACGCCGCGCGATACAGACGCGCGATGTGCGTACCGAGCGATTCGGGATCGAGTTGGCGCGTGCCACCTTCCACGGCAGCGCCCAGTCTCACAAATTCCTTGGCGTCACTGCGGGTGACCGCGTGATGGACACCGATCGCCCGAGCCACGCGTACGGCGCGCCGCTGTGTCCGCGCGGTCGCCGGCCGGGTCACCGCCACCGCTACCCCAGAGGTAATTGCGCGGCCGCGAAGCGCGCGCTACGTTCGATCGGTGGCCGCGGACACCGCATCGATCCTCGCGAGCCGCACCCCGCGCCGATCGGCGAGCTGCCCCGCGCGTGGCGGCAGCGGCGCAGCCTGAGCCAGCTGGAGCTCGCGCTCGCCGCCGGCTACGCGCTCCAGTACATCGAGCGGTCGCTCGAGGAGCCCGAGATGGCCCCGATCCATCAGGCGCTCGACCGGTTCCTGCGCGCCCACGAGCCGTACCCGGCGGTGATCCTCGACCGCCACTACAACATCGTGTCGGCGAACGACGCGACCGCGGTCCCGACCGAGGGGATCGCGCCGGAGCTCAGGGCTCCGCCGGCGAACGCGCTCCGAACGACCCTCCACCCGGACCCGTTGCCCGCGGTGATCGGGTCCAGATAGCTGGCGTCGTCGGCGAGGGTCTCGGACACGAGCTCGCGCCTCCGGTGCGGATCGGTCTCGTTCCACATCACGATGTAGGTGCGAACGACCGTCGCTGGATCGGCCATGTACGTCTCCCTTCGTGGCTGCCAACGACGTCAGGCTCCCACGCGCCCGTGCGGCTGTCGATTACCTGACAGGTAGCCAGAGGGCCCGGTCGCGACCTGCGTAAGCTCAGGTCTGACGTGACGACACCCCCGCTCCACGGCGACACTCAGACCAGTCAACCTCCGCAGGCTGAGATGCCGGACGAGCTGCACCCTCGACACCTCGCGGTCCGGGTCATCGAGCTCGCGGCGATCATTGCGGTCGTGGCGGTCGCAATCACCGCGCTCCCGGGGCTCGACAAGGTGGAAGCTCGCCTGGCGGACGCCGACCCGGTGTGGGTCGTCGCCGTCGCGCTGGCGGAGGTCGGCTCGTGCCTCGGCTACCTTCTGGTGTTCCACGCGACGTTCTGCTCGCAGATGTCGTGGGGGCTGAGCTACGACATCGCGATGTCCGAGCAGGCCGCGAACTCGCTGCTTCCCACGGGCGGCGCCGGCGGCCTCGCGCTCGGCGTGTGGGCGCTCCGCGAGGCAGGAATGCCCACGGCCCACATCGCCCGACGCACAGTCGCGTTCTTCGTGATCACCAGCGCCGCCAACTT
>Ga0187766_10001552_pt1 | contig 13494 bp, 13 predicted proteins | sample 0216_QUI02_MP05__4_FD_132971 | JGI IMG/M metagenome (GOLD analysis project Ga0187766, IMG submission 132971) | Tropical peat soil microbial communities from peatlands in Department of Meta, Colombia - 0216_QUI02_MP05_20_MG | ecosystem: Environmental > Terrestrial > Soil > Wetlands > Peat ... | reverse complement strand
TTTCTCATCTCCATTGTTTGCCTTTATAACAACTGTGGAGGACAAGCCAAAATAATAATAGTAGAATTTACTATCGATAGTAAATTCTACTATTGCTCGACGGAACCGACGGGCATCGAACCGTCGGTCGCCCCTGGCACGCATCCCTCTTGAACGACTCTTCTGCGGTGAAGGTGATCTGCTGGTCTACCAGGAACACGCTGCCACTTCCTCATCCCAAATTGATCCGTTCACTTCTCCCCTTGACGATCCAATAGTGGTCTCTCTAGCTGACCATCCTCAAGCTGTCCCTGATCCTCGCTGGAAGATCCCGCCTTCAGAATGGGCAGCCGTGCTCCAGCGTGTTGAGCAGGGAGAACCACTCCGTCACATCGCGCATGATTATGGCGTATCCTATGAGGGGGTTCGTCGAGTGCTACGAGCTGCGCGTCGCCGCTGATTGGGACGTGTGGGTATAGATCACCCACCTAGCCAGTAGAGTATACTGCCTTTACATTATTTACCAAAGGACGCAGCTGATCAATCGTGTGCTCCCGCTGCCAGTGGCACAACAGCAATATACCACAGGAAGGTGGAGCTCACACGGATAGCACCTGGACAGGGGAAGGGAAAAGGCAGGCGGAAACCGGAATCAAGCAGCAATACGACAACTGTGCTTAGGATGTGAAACGGCTTCAATCAATGGGCGTTTGATATCAGAGAAGATGTGACGCGTATTAAGTCTCGCAACTCAGTTCGGAATGATTTTCGAGGAGAAGTGCGGCTATCGTTTGAAGAGGGTTGGTCCACCTAGCCTGCATACCCTGCCATTCCTGACAAATCTTGATATGGTTCTCAATGTCTGACTCCTTCGTCTTCAAGAACCCCTTGCATAAACTGTCATGCCGCAAGTGGAGAAGGTAGGGAACCACGCGCATCAAGGAGTATCCCGTCGCGAGCCAGATTCTCAAGGAACAGGGAGTCCCACATGTGCATCGTCCGGTCGGAGAGGAGCACATTGACCTCACGCGGGGCATCAGGGTGAAGTGCGCACGCATCGATGATGGTGGCAAAGATGGCTTCCCGATAAAGCCTGACGAGTAGATCGATCGTGCCAAAGATGGCGAACAGATCCACATCACTGGAGCAGGCGTCTGAAGGCGGATCGCTCTTCATGTCGGGTAATAGAACCGAAGAGAATCACCGCGAGCAAGATGACAGCATGCCGCTTGATCAGCAGGTTCACTGTTTCTTCGACAAGAACAGATGTAGCTTCGTCCAACCTGGCTGGAATAGGACCCATCTTCATGAAACCTGCCTATCTCAGTCGTTGCCCACGAAGGAGAAGAGGATTGATTTTACCCAGATTCACCAAAAAGCGGGATGAGCTAAAAGTCCGTTGGCTTTGACATTTCTACATGGGTTGCTACATAGGTAGCACACGCTCTGATCTCCTACCTGCGCTGTTCAAGCGGACAAACCTCCTTGCTGTTCACGCTCCTTAACCCATTTCTGCAAGACGTTGGTAGAAACGCGTACGACTTGGCAAATACGAATCGTTGGCAGCTCTCCGGTTGCAATCATCTCGTACATCTTTATGGGCCCAATGCCGATGCCTGCAAGCCCTTACATGCTTGTCCAGCCGATCAGGGGGACCTGGTCCGAGTAGGGTTGCGTAGCAATTGCTATGGGTGAGCCAACATTCATAGAACCAATGAGAAGCGAAATGGTTCGAGAAGGTGAGCTTGTGTTCTTAGATAGCTGCACTGCATAGCTTTTTCCATCAGGTGAGACAGTCGACCAGATATACTGAGTGTAGTGATTGAACGTGGTTTCTTCTTCTGCTGTTTCGGTAGTGAGCCTCGTGAGACCAGTGCCATCGGTGTTTATTTTCCACAACCCATTGTGACTGCTATCAACGTTGACACTACCAGCATTATGGATGACAAACAGCAGATTAGTGCGAGAGACCACGCGCACAGATCTGATCGCATCGGTTGGTGTGCTATAGATGACTCGTGCCGGACCACCTGCAGCGGGTTGCACCCGAATGCTACTTGGCCCTTTCGACACCGACTCGCCAAACACATACTCACTGCTAAACACCTGCGTCCCGTCGATGCTACTATCGAAATCTCCGTCCGAGGCGGGTGAGGTCAGGACCTGTTGCACTTTGCCTGTGCTGATATCAAGCAGGGATACCTCGAGTGGAGGCGGCCCGATGGCGCTGTACGGGGTCAGATACAGGTGGGTGTTATCAAGCCAGGTACGGGGCACATACCATGTGCTCTTACTGGGGGGCACCTCAAGCCGATAGGCTCCGGTGGCGACGGTGAGCATATAAACGTTTTGGAAACCATCCTTAAAGGCCAGGTATTTCTGATCAGGTGACCATTCCAGGCCGAAGACAGGCTCGCCACTGCTAGAACAGTAGAGGGTCTGCAATCCCTGACCATCCATGCGGATCAATTGTATAGCAGATGATCGGTGGGTAATGGCGCTAGTGAACAGCACCCACTGGCCATCGGCTGAGACCTGGGCCTCGTCGATAGCAGGCACGGTCGCAATCACTGTTGTATGCCCAGTCGTGGTATCATAGCGATTGAGAATTGCAGCAGTGGGGTTGGGATTGGTTCCCTCCCACTGGTTCTGCAGATAGACCACGTTGGCATGACCGCCCAGTACCAATGGAGCCATCACGGCTCCTCGGGCTGTTCCCGCTGGCGGGCAACTCGTCTGCGTTGGAGGCATTGGTACGGTAGTGGGTTCTGTCGTCGCTGTCCTTCCAGGTGAGAGCGTCTTCTCTGGCGTTGGCGTTCCCGGCCCTCCTGTTGAAGGCCGGGAACCACAGGCAGCCAGGGTCAGCACAAGAAGCAACAGCGAACTGAGGAAAGCAACAAATCGGTGTACAGGCGAATTGCTCAGCATTTTCATCATTGGCATTCCTTTCTCTCTTCCAACTACCTCTATTTTGGAAGGACTCTTCATTGCTCCCAGCATAGCTGAAATCAATCACGAGGCAGTCTCAATGAAGGAGACTGATCTCACGGGCTTGTCACAAACCGGAGAGGGTGAGCAGGCTGTAAACTGCGGGAAGGAACTGGTTAACCTAAGCGGCGGGGGCGACCCCGTCGCTTAGGTTAACCAGTTTCTATACAAAGTGGCAAATGATTGTGGCGTCGCATACGACGATACAGTGCTTGATATGGGCTTCCCGAAAGAGAGTGGGATAGTCACTTGGCGGCCTTTGGACATTCTTGAGTGAATTGGGTTATGTTCTGATTTACGTCTACTCACAACTCTTCCACTTGTTGCCTTTCATTGCAACTGAACGCTCCTCTACATTCAAATTCCTGCGACAATGCGAAACAGCAGAAGGCCGGACAAACCCTACCTTTTCTTGATGAATCTACTGAAAATGGGCAGGGCGAGTGATCTCTGGCATAGGGGGAGTAATCTTGATCTCGATGGATGTATCGCGAGGAGGTTGGCGCTGCACAAGTCGGTGCAGTTCGCGCAGCAGGCCAGCGATCTGCGTGCCAGGCGTGAAGACACTGACGTGCAGGCCGGTCTTGCCATCAGTTGCCGCTGATGCCAGCCAGACCGCCTTTTCTGCCGGGACAGAGGGCGCATTCGCCCAGAGGCGAATGATCGTGCTGAAGATCCTGAGCTTTCGCTCATATCCCTGCACCACCTCCACCATGCGCAACAGGTCGGTCTCAACCAGCCCGGGTTGAAAGGCATAAATGCCGATGCCCGTCTTCTTCTATTCCTTGGCCAGTGCCAGGGTGAAGTTGCGCACCCAGGCTTTGCTCGAAGCATAGGCATTCTGCAAGGCCACCGGCCCGGTATCCCCTCGTCCCAGCAGGTTGATCAGCTTGCCACCTCTCCCTTGAGCCAGAAAGTGCTGCAGCGCCACCCAAGACCCGTAGTATTCACCGAGGATATTGGTGCGCACGACGCGCTCGCGCATCTGCGGGTCAATAGCCGCTGTCGGGCCATAGACACCTGCGTAGCCGTCATTATTGACCCAGATATCGATCTTCCCGAACATCTTGACCGTGTGTTCGGTCAGCGCCTTGACCTGCTCCAGATCTCCTACCTCGGTCACCTGCCAGCTGACTCGGGCTCCCTGACGCTCGCAGACCGCTGCTGCCTCAGCCAGGGCCGCACTTGAACGACCGGCGAGCACGACCGCGGCCCCTTCACGGACGTAGGCCTGGGCGATCGCCAGTCCCAGGCCCCTGCTGCTACCTGTGATCACAGCTACTTTTCCTTCGAGAACGCCCATCGCTTCTTTCCTTCCCGTCTTTCTCACACGTTCGGGCTGTGCTCAAACAGGGCGAGAAAGGACGTCTTGCAACCTTGATCACGCTTCTTTCTTCACCAGCCCTGCCATTGGCTTCACAAACGGCCCTACCTGGTAGAAGTCATCCTTGTTCCACAGCGCCTGAAAGGTCGCAGCAGTCAGCGCAACCATCAACCAGACGAACAGCGTCGCCAGGGAGAGCGCCACCTTGGTATCCTTCAGGCGGAAGATCGCGACCACCCCGCTGGCAATGGTCAGCAGGAACATGACGAACGTCAACACCAGGGCATTGAGAGGCGAACGCAGGCTAAAGTAGGCGGCATTGAACAGCACGAAGTCGATCCACGATACCCCTTGTAAAGCCAGGTAAGCTGTACGACCCGGCGTCTGTCGTGATTTGTTGAGTACCTGCCAGGTGCCCCAGAGGACCGCGATGTTGTTCACCAACCACGCTGGTCCAAAAGCCCGGGAGGGTGGTGTGATCTTCACTTGCTTGAGGCGCTCAAAGTAAGACACGTCTCCAAAGGTCGCCTCTCGCAGGTTCTGTCCCTTGTTGCCTCTCACTAAGCTCACCAGTCCAGACAAGCCAAAGGTCAGGATTTGGATCACTCCATAAAAGACGACGGCGTGGTACCAGCGCCAGCGAGGCTGGACGATGGAGACTTGCTCAATAGGTTGCACTTCACTTGTTGCTGTTGCCATGATCTCTTCTCCTCTCACGTAAACACACAGATTATCTCTGTTGAACAGTATTGCAGACAAGATGTGTAGCTCTTGACATCCTGCTCGTTCTGTCAGTAGTTTCTTGCCTCGACGTGCGAGTATGCCTCTGAAGCTCCACTCTTGGCGCGCTTCAGAATGAGATAAGCTAGCATCTGTCTCACGTGTTGATGAGACTACTATACCATGGCAAAGTTACTCCAGAATCACAATGATGCTGCATAGCATCACAAAAATGTCACGGTGGTGACGCCTGAAATTGTCTCCATTTCAGCCTTCTTTGTTGATGGGAAAGATTGTCAACATAAAAATAGTGTAGTTGATTACACTGTAATCAACTACACTATTAAGAGAACGGAACCGATGGGCATCGAAGTCTCTCTCACCAACGCTGATACTCTTTTTTGAGCCACATGGGAAGCTCTATCTTAAGCTTCAAATAGTTCTTGCACAAAACCGGATGTTTGAACTACGTAACAACGACTAATGCCAAAGAAGCCAAAACATGGTATGCTCATTTCAGAAGGGCTGAAAGACTCGCTGTGTGCAATTGAAAACCACAATCTCCTGAAAATTGTTGCGGATGAGTATACAAGTATACAGCGTCATATGAGATGATACGATGCGTTATGCTTGCTGCTTATGAGCAGCAAGCTGGCTAAGGAGTAGAGTGTACATCCTCCGTTGGTTGTAGTGGTTACTTGGTACATCCGTTCGGAAAAAGACGCAGTAAGAAGGGTAGAGTGTCGATTGATTGGTTGCAGAGGGACGTGCAACGAGGGTAAAATTTGAGGATGTGAACCTGTGCTCACAAGATGGCCTGAAAATCTAAGCGACTTCCTGAAGGAGAAGCGCATGTGTGAACTCGATACAGTTCTGCCTCAAGCTGAATTCTTCAAGCAAGGCCTCGACATGGCGACCCGCTTGGAGAATAGACTCATCACAGCGAACTTGAACAGCACTTTCTGCTTCCAAGTCAGGAGAAATTTTTTGTTCAGCTGACAATCGTTTTATCCAGGAAATACAGCACCTATATTGCAGTAACAGAGTCGATGTCCGCAGTAGGCATGACATGAAAGGACCCCGAGGCTTATGGAGACAAGGAGAGCGGAAGGATTCCCCACTGAGCCTACCAGCAGTAGCCTCACCCCCAGCACCGTGTTCCGCTACCAACAGCGTCATGCCCTTCATGCCATCTTCGCACCCAGGAGCATCGCCGTCATTGGGGCAACGGACAAAGCGGGGAGCGTCGGGCGTACGCTCCTCTGGAATCTCATGAGCAATCCATTTGGGGGAATGGTTTTTCCTATCAATCCCAAGCGAGCCAGCGTCTTGGGTATCAAAGCCTACCCCACACTGGCAGCCGTGCCAGAACGGATTGATCTTGCGGTCATTGCCACACCCGCCCCAACCGTACCAGGAATTATCACTGAATGTGTCGAGGCGGATGTCAAAGGAGCCATTATTATTTCAGCCGGTTTCAAGGAAAGCGGGGCAGAGGGTGCAGAGTTGGAGCAGCAAGTCAGAGAGCGAGCTCGCCAGGGAAAGCTGCGTATCATGGGACCCAACTGCCTTGGCGTGATGAACCCGCTGACTGGCCTCAACGCCACTGTTACCAGCACGATGGCCCGACCAGGTCATGTTGGATTCATCACCCAGAGTGGTGGCAACGCCGTGCTGGATTGGAGCCTGGACGAACATATTGGGTTCAGTGCTTTTGTTTCCATTGGTTCGATGGTGGATATCGGCTGGGGGGACCTGATCGATTACCTGGGAAGCGACCCGCAGACCACGAGCATCGTCATCTATATGGAGACAGTCGGAGATGCCCGCTCGTTCCTCTCTGCCGCCCGGGAAGTCGCTCTGAGCAAGCCGATTATCATTCTGAAAGCTGGTCATACGCAGGCTACAACTGCACACGGTGGCACGTTCACTGGCAGTTATGACGTCTTCGAGGCGGCCTGTCGCCGTTGCGGAGTGCTGCTGGTGAACCGTCTCGACGAACTGTTCTCGATGGCCGGAGTGCTTGCGAAACAGCCCCGTCCCCAGGGGCCGCATCTCACCATCTTGACCAACACGCGTGCTCCAGGAGTCCTTGCCGCTGATGCCTTATTGAGCGGAGGGGGCCGACTTTCGGAACTGGCCCCCCAGACACTCGCCGCACTCAATCAGTTGCTCCCGGTGCACTGGAGCCATAGCAATCCAGTGGACATGCTGGGCGATGCTGACCCCCAACGCTATGCTCAAGCGCTTGAAATTGCGACGCACGATCCAAATAGCGATGGCACCCTCGTCATCCTGACTCCGCAGGCGATGTGCGAGCCAACGCTCGTCGCCGAGCAGGTGAAGCGCTACGCCATGGTGACAGGCAAACCACTTCTGGCCAGTTGGATGGGCGGAGCTGCAGTAGCCAGTGGCACGACGATGTTGAACCAAGCCAGTATCCCGACGTTTCCCTATCCCGACACGGCTGCCCAGGTCTTTGATCACATGTGGCACTACCAATGCAATCTGGACAGCTTATACGAAACGCCACAACCTGCTTTAGAGTTCGACGAGGATGGACATGAGCAAGCCCTGGCAGCGAAGTTGATTGACACTGCCCGTCAGTCAGGCCGCACGCTCCTCACGGAGGTTGAATCCAAGCAGTGTCTTTCCGCCTATGGCATTCCAACGGTCCGCGAGAAAGTCGGGGCCGAGCACTTTCAGGGAGTGGCCGTTGAGCCGATGAGTGCTCTCGATGGCTACGAACTGAGCCTGGCCAGCAGGATTGATCCGCAGTTCGGCCCGGTGCTGCTCTTTGGTTGGGGCGGCCACCTTGGAGAAGTCTGCCCGGACAGGACCTTAGCACTCCCACCTCTTACCACCACGTTGGCGCGGAGAATGATGGAACAAACCCGCATCTTCACAGTTCTCAAAGGAGTGCAGGGACGTCCAGCCGTCAATCTCGCCGCCCTTGAGCACCTGCTGGTTCGCTTCAGTTACCTGGTGATCGAGCAGCGCTGGATCAAGGAAATCGAGATCAACCCGCTGTTTGCCTTGCCAGAACAATTGCTTGCCATCGATGCACGGGTGGTGCTACATGGACCGGACATCCGCACTGAGGAGCTACCCAGACCCGCCATTCGCCCGTATCCCACGCACTATGTCCAACCTTGGACGCTGCAGAACGGCACTCCAGTGACGCTTCGCCCCATTCGCCCGGAGGACGAGCCGCTGATGGTCACGTTCCACGAAACGCTTTCGGCTCGCAGCGTCTATTTACGCTGGCTGTACAGGCTCAATCTGAGTCAACGGATCGCCCATCAGGAGCTGATCCGCATGTGTTTCATTGATTACGACCGACAGATGGCGCTCGTCGCTGACTATGAGAATCCACTGACCGGACAGCACGAGATTATGGGCGTAGGCAGCTTCATCAAAGAGTACAGCACGAAGAATGCTGAGATTGCTCTGCTGGTGGCCGACCAGTTCCAACGCCAGGGGTTAGGGACCGAACTGCTCCGTCGGTTGATTCAGATCGGGCGTGATGAACACCTCCAGCACCTCACGGGCGACATTCTTGTTGAAAACCAGGGAATGCGGGAGATTTGTAGGAAGCTGGGTTTCCATCTCCAGTATTCGATCGAAGAGCAGGTGGTGAAAGTCGAAATTGGACTGTGATGTTTTCGCCACTCGTGGTGAGTGCTACTAGCACACAGGAGTATAAATACTGTGATCTCATACAGGTATGGTTAGAGGTGGTTGCTGGAAGAAGGCCCGAATGAAAAAGAACATGTGTACTATAATTACTAGAAAAATGCATAAATACTCGACCGGAACCGACGGGCATCGAAGTCTCTCTCACCAACGCTGGCGATGTTTGTTCCCCCATATGGAAAGCTCTATCTCAAGATGCACCTTGTCCTTCAGAGAACTACCCCTCTGGAAAGAGCGCCTCGGCGACCAGGCCCAAAGAAACCAGGGAATGGTATCCCTGCTTCGGAATGGCGCAATGCCGTGAGCCTTATCCTTGAGAACAGGGACACGTTTTAGAACGGATAACCCAAGTAGCCATCACAGGTGAAGAAACGTCGACTTGCCCACACAGCAAGCGCTACTCTGCATAGTGAGCGACAATCTCCATCGTATCCATGTTCGGATCAAGCTGCTTCGTAATGCCATCGAGCAGTCCGAGGGTACGCCCGACCAGCAGCAAATCGGTGGGAATAGTGCCAATACTTTTACCCAGCTGCAAGCCTGTCGTGAGGACATCAACATCCTCCGCCGTCTCGTCCGACTCGCTGGTCTGGTCATTGCCCAGCAGCACGCCGACCAGCTGCAGCAGTGTGGCGAGATCCACATGCTCATCAAGCTGGAGTCCGGCCTCGCCGAGTGCATTGATGAGCGCATCAAAATCCCCGATGGCCAGCGCCTTGACCATCTTACGCAGCGCGGCGACCAGCGAGGGAGCCAGGGGGACAGTCAGTCCGTGATCAAGTAACACCAGGCGTGGGCCGGGTTGCACGAGCAGATTGCCAGGATGTGGGTCAGCGTGCAAGATGCCGAGATGCAGCATTTGTTCAGCATAGAGATCGTTGAGCAACCGTGCGACCTCGTGTGGGGAAATGCCGGCCTGTTCCAGAGCCTCGCGGTCCGTGACCTTGATGCCGTGGATGTATTCCATGATGAGCAGGCACGCCGTACTCAGCTCTGGGATCACTGTTGGAACGACGACATCGGCTCGGTGTGCGAGCGCTGCACGCAGGCTGGTCATAGCCTGGGCCTTGTGCTCAAAGTCGAGTTCGAGCGGGAGGGTTTCTTGCAAGTAATCAACGATTGGCTGGAGCTGGATCGTGGGGGTCAGACGAGTGATCGCCTTGACGGTCTGCTCCAGCACTGCCAGGTCCGTCGCCACCAGGTTCTCGATATCCGGGTACTGCACCTTGACCGCCGCCTCTTGCCCGTCGTGCAGTCGCGCACGGTGCACTTGCGCGATCGACGCGGCGGCGGCTGGCTCATGCTCGATCTGGGCGAACACCTTTGTTGGACGCCGACCCAACTCGCGCGTGATGGTTCTCTCTATCTGCCTCCAGGAGCGCGGTGGTATTCGATCCTGCAAGGGGGCCAGGGTGCGAATGTAGACAGCAGGGAGCAAGTCAGGCCGCGTGGCTGCGAACTGGCAGGCCTTGATCAGCGCTCCACCGAGCGAGGCGGCCGTCTCCAGCACCCGATTTGCGCTGCGCTGGTGCTGCAACTCCCAGTCGCGCGGCTTGACCAGGGAGGGTAACCACTTCGCACGTTCATGGAGCGTGGTATACCCGACGAAGATATCCGCGGTGATGGTGGCCAGCGCCAGGGAGCGCGAGAGGGACTGACCGACTGCAATCGCTCGTGTGGCATGTTCGTGCACCTGGAGTCCAGCCTCCGCCCAGAGAAAGGTATTCGAGCGGGCCAGATCGACCAGGCGGGCCAGAAACAGAGCCGGGTTGAGCGTTTCGGTTCCCGAGGTCAAGACCGCCCACGTCTCCTCGATGGTGCGCCTCACGGTCTGATCGAGGATCCACCTCCTCTTCATCGTTGGTTGCTTCTCCATCTTGACGCTGTCCTTATTGCTCATCTGAGATGCTCGTTTTGTTGACACGAGGACTGCACACCAGTATTACTCTGGTCTTGGTTTGCTCTGGCGGGGTTTGCGAGCGGTCTTCTCGCCGCCCCTGAGTGTTTCCTCCGTCGTGGTCTCCAAGTTCACCAAGGCTTCCTCAACGGTCGCCAGTCCCCGCTGCATGGTTTGGCCAGCCGCATCCAGTGCTTGCTCATAGGAGGAGAGGGCACGGCGAACCAACTCCACGGCGTTCTCCATCAATTGCCCTCCCCCTACTGCTTGTGTCGGAGTTTGCGCAACTCCTCGCTGCTCCAACTCCTGCAGGAGGGTGCTCGTTGCCTCGGCATGGCTTTTGAGGACATCCACGACATCGTCGACGGTACGTTGCGCAAACTGTAGGTTGCGTTGTTGGGTCGCAAGCAGACTCTGCGTGATCAATTGGCTGGTCGAACGCATGCTCTCTACCTGCTCGTGCATTCCTTCGTGGCTCTGTTGCTCAGTCATTATCTTGCTCCTTGTCCGCTTGTCAAGCGGCACTTCGTTATCCTACTACTCTGTGTGGTATGAGATGGCCAACTCTCTCAACAGGAAGTGCGCTTCCTAGCAGGAGCCAACCACTCCCCAGATACTAGTATAGCATAATCGGAAACCATTGTAGAGAGCTGTAACGCCTACTCAGTAAGCGTTACAAGGTAGGACTCAATCCGCTTCGTCCTACCTTGTCCTACGTCGTCTCATGTCAATTAGTTGTAGGTGGAAAACTACTTTGAAACCTAAAACACCCTGTAAAATAAACTACGACGGCCTACAATTGAAATCTGAGAGCCAAACCTCGCCATGACCTTGGTTACTTCAGCGTGTAGCTTCCCTTGCAACCAAACCTGGGCATCGCGACGAGCCACAAGGCTTCTCTGGCTAAAAGAGTAATAGTGCAAAGCCAGCTGTATTGCCATCTTCCCTGCACACGGCTGTTACCAAGGTCATGGCGGGGTTTGCTCTTGCGTCGTCACTTACTCCTCCTGTGTGGCTTATACACATCCAAGGGGTGAGCCAGCAGCGAAGCGAACGAGAGGCATGCATCCAGATACGCAGAGGTTCCTTCGACGAACAGGTCAAGAAAAAGCACCCACGGCAGAAGTGGGTAGCATGCGGCCTCGGGAAGAAAGGTTCGGACGACGAGTTCTTCCGGGTCGCATTCGTAGAATTGGGCAGCGAGTCGAAGGGCAGCAAGTGGTTCCTGGGCCTCAATCCTGCCCAGGAAGAAACGGATGCCCGTTTGTTTGTCCTCGCGGTAGATTGTCCAGGTGCTCATGAGGAATATCCGCTTTCTCGACTAGAAAAACGTGCTCAGAGTTGGGATGTGTAGTAACGGAACAGAAACGGCAAGAGGATTTCCACCTCCTACCACTATCATTCTCACTCATTTCGTGAGCAAACTGACTCATGACAGTGTGGCTCTCCCGATCCCAGTATTGACTCGCCCTCGAGCATGACACAGACCGAGGCTCCGACCTTGTCCCCCTCTCTAACACTCTCAGACAAGACATGACTGAGGAACAATCGTATCCATTATGCAGAATACACATGAGAGATAGATACAACAGTGACATCACGAGTATATCTCAAAAAAGAACGGCATTCTCACAAACCAGTCTCAATTTCACCATCCTAACTCAAAAAAGGAAGGACGATTGCTTATCAACCATTGCTTGGCAATCTCAAGCAGCACCATACTTCCTCGCTCACCCGAGCAGATGGTTCACTCGAAAAGCTCTGCTCTCAAAGAGAAATACGCCACGAGAAGCAACAGGTTGACCACCACAATCGAGGATGCGGTTGAAGCCTACCGGCCTCCTTTTTGGCCCACAAAGACAAGTATCAAACAGCCTGTGCTGGCTACTTAGGGCATCCGTTCGAGAAAATCGGCATGTTGTGCATGATTGATCAAGTTTCCTTGCCGAAGCAGGTGAGATGTGAGTACAATGAACGAGATCCATTCTGCTCTTACGCGTCTTCCAACGCGCCTATTTCACCTAGGAGAGGGTCAATTCGTGCCTTGTGTATTCATCTCAATGAAGCAACGAGTATGTTTCAGCTTTCATGTGATCCTAGAACGTTTGTCGCGTTGGATACAGCCATCGACAACCTCACTTTTGCTCAGAACGTTTGTCGAGGTAGTATCAACTTCATGGGTTTTGCGCTGATGGGTTTTCCTTACGAGAGTGCTCCTCCCCTTTCCCAAGTGGCCTCTTCGCTTCAGAACAGGAGACCAAGCTCCGCCATCCTCATGAAGGTGACAATACCATGTTTCATCACGTCGATCATCATGCGTGGGAGTCGGCCATGACTTGCGCGCTTGGACTGTGGTATTCATACCCTGGGCAGTTTCGGCAGTTGATGATCAACGGCATGCAACAGGATCACTCGTGGGCCAGCGCTGGGCAGCATTCCCTCAACATCTACGAGTACATCCGTCATCAGTGAGAGCCGGACCAGACCGGCGAGAGGAGTGTAGCCATGATTGATCTTGCGGAAGACGCTGATGGGCTTCCCAACATCTGCGGCTCAGAGGAGCGCATCAGGCAGGCGATCCAGGCGAGCCGGACCGCACCGGTGTTCCTGCCACAGGGGACCTCAGGTTTCGGTGAGATCAACAGCGCCTTCGCTATTGCATTGCACATGCACCAGCCACTCATCCCGGCAGGTGGTCCTGAGCTGAGAACGGCACAGTTGATCAGCAACGTGCAGTGGATGCTGGACCATCCGGACATCGCTGACAACCACAACGCGCGTGACTTTTTGTGGTGTTACCAACGCATGGGCCAGTTCGTCCCTCAACTCCTCGACGAGGGCTTCCAGCCGCGAGTCATGCTCGACTACTCTGGCACGCTGCTCTCCGGAT
>Ga0187766_10001551_pt1 | contig 13496 bp, 13 predicted proteins | sample 0216_QUI02_MP05__4_FD_132971 | JGI IMG/M metagenome (GOLD analysis project Ga0187766, IMG submission 132971) | Tropical peat soil microbial communities from peatlands in Department of Meta, Colombia - 0216_QUI02_MP05_20_MG | ecosystem: Environmental > Terrestrial > Soil > Wetlands > Peat ... | reverse complement strand
GGACAGCTTCGCGGCGGACATACATTGCGACGAATAGGTCAGGGTTCGGGACCGTCTGGATCGTGCCGTCCAGTCGGCCAAGCGCAACGTCTGCCTTGGACAGCAGCGCTACCAGTTGCGCGTCGGTGGCGACCGGCGGGTCCGGCGGAAGCGATGCGGGCACGAACACCTCAAAGCCGTCTTGTTTCACGAACTTGCTGCCGGATCGGGTGGTGCGCTCTGTCATTTCGACTGCTCTCGTCGCCCAAAACAAGGAGGACCTGGACGAGCGCTCTATTTTAGATTTCACGCTGAACGTAAAACAAGGAGGCGCTGGATGTCCCGTTATGCCAGCGCTGCAAAATGACCGTCTCCTCGAAGAGAAGCCGCAGTGAGCGGAGAGGGAGGGATTCGAACCCTCGATGGACCGAAAGGCCCATACCGGTTTTCGAGACCGGCGCATTCAACCGCTCTGCCACCTCTCCGGTGGAGCGAAGGACAAGTTAGACGAACTGGCGCCGGGACGGGACCGAGTGTCGGTGACTACCGCCGCGGAGCGAAGAACGCGCGCAGCAGGTCGGCGCACTCTTCGGCGAGCAGCCCGCTTTCCACCTGCGGCCGGTGGTTGAGGCGCGGCTCGTCGAGCACGTTGAGCACGCTGCCGGCGGCGCCGGCCTTGGGGTCGGTGGCGCCGAACACGAGGCGGGGCAGGCGGGACAGCACGATCGCGCCGGCGCACATCGCGCACGGCTCGAGCGTGACGTACATGACCGAGTCGAGCACGCGCCAGCTCCCGATCGCTCGGGCGGCCTCGCGCAACGCGATCATCTCGGCGTGCGCGGTCGGATCGGCACGGAGCTCGCGCTCGTTGTGGCCGGCGCCGATCACCTCGCCGCCATGCACGACCACGGCGCCAATCGGCACGTCGTCGTGCTCGGACGCTCGGGCCGCCTCGCGCAATGCCAGGCGCATGAAGTACTCCTCGCGGGGGAAGAAGTGGGCGCTCACGCCTCAGCGACGGTACCGTTCAGGAGGGCAACTTTGGCGGCCGCGAAGTTGTCTTACCGCTGGGGGCCCGACCTCACGTTCATCACTTCTGTCCGCGGCCAAGCCCCGCTCGCCCGTCTCGCGTTCGCCATGCTCACTCGCCGTCTCGCGCTCGCCATGCTCACTCGCCGTCTCGCGCTCGCCATGTTCCTGGGGACCGCGACGCTGCTGGCCGGTGGGGCCGGGCGGATCGCGCCAGCCAGCGCGGTGGCGCGCAAACCGGCCGGAGCTTCGGCACCCGACTACGTGCCGGGCGAGGTCGTGGTCGGCTACGTGCCGAGCCAGGCAAGAATGGCGCGGGTCGCTCACGCCACCAGGCTGATCGGGACGCAGGCGGCGGGGAGCGCGCTCGCGGCCGGCACGGAAACCATGCAGATCGTCAAGGTATCCCGGGGTCGCAGCATCTGGCAGACGATCGCCCAGCTTCGGCGCCGGCGCGGGGTCTTGTACGCCGTTCCCGACTACATCGCCCACCAGGCGGGCGGGTGGATCCCGAACGACCCGGGCAACGCCCACCATCCGCGCGGCTGGCAGGCACTGCAGTGGAACTTCCTCGCCGCCGCCGGCATCGATGCGCCGGACGCCTGGGCGCACATGTTCGCCGATCACCGCCCAGGCGGTCGCGGCGTGACGATCGCCGTGCTCGACACCGGCATCGCCTACCGCGACTGGGGCCAATTCCGCAAATCGCCCGACTTCACGGGCACCCACTTCGTCGACCCCTACGACTTCGTCGCGGGCAACGCTTACCCGCTCGACCGCGAGGGGCACGGCACGTTTGTGGCCGGGATGATCGCCGAGTCGACCAACAACAAGTTCGGCCTCACCGGCTTGGCCTACGGCGCGAAGATCATGCCCGTCCGGGTGCTCGATCAGGACGGCAACGGCGACTCGGTCACGATCGCGCACGGCATCCGGTATGCGGTCGCGCACCACGCCCAGGTGATCAACCTGAGCCTTGTGTTCGACCTCACGGTCACCGCGCCGGAGATCCCGGACATCCTCAGCGCGATCCGCTTCGCCCACCGGCACGGCGTGGTCGTGGTGGCGGCGGCCGGCAACGACAGCTCCCTGCACTTGGCCTATCCCGCGGCCGCGCCGGCCGTCATCTCGGTCGGGGCGACGACCCTCGACCGCTGCCTCGCGGACTATTCCAACGGCGGCGCCAAGCTCGACCTGGTGGCGCCGGGAGGCGGCGACGACGCCAGCCTGACCACCGATCCCGACTGCCATCCGGTTCGCAACCTGCCCGCCGTGCACCAGATGACCTTCCGCGACCTCGACTCGCTCAGTCCGGGCGCGGACCCCACCACGTTCAGCCTGCCCGGAAGTTACGGCACCTCGATGGCCGCGCCCGAGGTTTCAGCCACCGCGGCGCTGGTGATCGCCAGCCGTGTGCTCGGCCGTCATCCCTCGCCGGACGCGATCCTGGCGCGCCTGGAGCAGACCGCTACTGCGCTCGGCGGCGCCCGGCCCAACCCCGACTATGGCTACGGTCTCCTCAACGCTGGCGCCGCGACCGAGCGCCTGGCGGCCGCAACGCCCGCAACCCGGTGAGCGCCACGTTCACGTCGTCCGCACGATCAGCACCGAGCAGGGCGCGTGGTGCGACACCTTGTTCGGCACCGACCCGAGCAGAAAGCGCTTGGCGCCGGTCATCCCCTTGTTGCCAACGACGATCAGATCGCAATGCTGCTCTTCGGCGACGTCGATGATCGCGTCGGCGGCGTCGCCCTGCCGGGCGAACGTCTCGACCTCGGCCACGCCGGCGCCCACGGCCTCGGCTCGGGCCTCGTCGAGCAGCGCCAGCACCTCCTCGTGCGGGTTGATCGCCCACTGCGCGTCCTTGGGCGCGATCACCTGCTCGCCGTGCGCGCGCGGGTCTGACACCGGCTCGTAGGCGCTCACGATCCCGAGGCGTGCACCCAGGCCTGCGGCCATTTCGATCGCGCGGGCAACGGCCGTGTGCGCGGTCTGCGAGCCGTCGGTGCCGACGAGGATCGACCGGAACACGCTTACGCCAGCTTGGTGATGGCGATCACCATCCCCGCCAGGACGAACACGATGATCGCGATCTGCATCCAAATCCAATGGCGCGGCACAACGGTAAAGCTAGCGGTCTGCACCTCTATCGTCCGTAAGGAATGCCCCAGCGGCTCAACCCGGCGCTCAAGGCGGTCAGCGACGCGGTGCTCGCCGTGGCCGCGCACCTGTCGGTCGACGAGGTGCTGCAGAGGCTGGTGGATGCCGCCCCCGAGCTGGTCGGCGCTCGTTACGCCGCGCTCGGCATCCCCGACGGCGAGGGCGGCTTCAGACGCTTCCTGGTGTCGGGCATGAGCGACGAGCTGATCGCGTCGCTGGGCCCGCTGCCCCGGACCCACGGGATGCTCGGCGCGATGCTCGAGCAGCGGTCTTCCTACCGCACGGACGACATCCACGACGACCCGCGGTTCAGAGGGTGGTGGCCACGCCACCATCCCGACATGCGGTCGTTCCTGGGGGTCCCGATCGTCTCGCCCGACGGAACGATCATCGGCGCGTTCTACCTGACCGAGAAAGAGGGCGCCGACGCGTTCGACGTCGAAGATCAGGACCTGATCGAGCTGCTCGCGGCGCACGCCTCGATCGCGATCACCAACGCCCGCCTGTACGAGCACAGCCGCGAGCTGTCGATCCTGTCCGAGCGCAACCGTCTGGCGCTCGAGCTTCACGACGTGGTCAGCCAGAAGCTGTTCAGCGTGATGCTGACGGCAGAGGCCGCTGCCACCCAAATCGACTGCGACCTGGTTGCGGCGCGAGCGCAGATCGAACGGCTGCGCGAGCTAGTCCGCGAGGCGCTCGACGAGCTCAGGTCACTGATCCTCGGCCTACGCCCGGCGGAGCTCGAACGCGACGGCCTCGACGGCGCGCTCCGCAAGGAGGTCGAGCTGGTCCGCCGCGTGCACGGCACGAATGTCGACCTGCAGGTCGACGCGGACGCCAGGATCGAGCCCGGGGAGCGCGAGCTGGCGGTGCTGCGGATCGCGCACGAGGCGCTTCACAACGCCGTCCGCCACGCCCGCGCCCAGCATGTGACCGTGTGCGTCGGCGGCGCGAACGGCGGCCTCGTCGTCGAAGTGACGGACGACGGGATCGGGTTCGATCCTGACAGCGCGGAGCTACGCTCGCGCCACCTCGGCCTGACCTCGATGGAGGAGCGCGCCCGCGAGCTCAGCGGACGGCTCCGGATCCGGTCCGCCCCCGGCGCCGGCACCACCGTCCGGATCGAGCTGAAGCCCGATGCCTGACACGATCACGATCCTGGTCGTCGACGACCACGCGGTCGTGCGCGAGGGCCTGCGGGCGTTTCTGGGGCTCCAGGACGGGTTCGAGATCGTCGGCGAGGCCGCCGACGGCGAGGAAGCGATCGATCAGGCCGAGCAACTCGACCCGGATGTGATCCTGATGGACCTGGTCATGCCCAGGCGCGACGGGGTCAGCGCCATGCAGGAGCTGAGAGAGCGGGGAGGGCGCGGATCCAGGTCCCGCGTGATCGTGCTCACGAGCTTCCTCGAGGATGATCGGCTGCTGCCCGCGCTCGAGGCCGGCGCCGCCGGCTACCTGCTCAAGAACTCCCAGCCCGCCGAGCTGGCCCGGGCGGTGCGCGCCGCCCACGCCGGCGAGGCGATCATCGACCCGACGGTCGCCGCGCGCCTCGTCCACGCGCTGTCGGACCGTCAGTCACCCGGCCCCCCCGCCACCAACCTTGACCACCTGACCGGGCGCGAGCGAGACGTGTTGACCCTGATCGCCCGCGGCCGCTCGAACAAGCGGATCGCGCTCGAGCTCGGCATCTCCGAGAAGACGGTCAAGGCGCATGTCGGGCACGTGCTCGCCAAGCTCGACGTCACCGACCGCACCCAGGCCGCCGTGCTCGCCGTCCAGGCGGGTCTGGTCGGCCGCAGGTCCTAAGGCGCCGCCGTCAGGCGCCGCCGACCATGGTCCTACGACCAATTACCCCTGGTAACCGGGACCGCCGCGGTCCTACCGTGGCCGGCATGCCACTAGCAATCATCACCGGAGGTTCCAGGGGCCTCGGGCTCGCCGTGGCCCGCGCGCTCGCCGAGCGCGAATGGGCGCTCGTGATCGATGCCCGCGGCGGCCGCGAGCTCGAGCGCGCCGCGCGTGACCTGGGCACGATCACCGAGGTCGTGGCGCTCGCGGGCGACGTCGCCGACGACTGGCACCGCGGAGCGCTCGTCGAGGCCGCCGGCGAGCACGTCGACCTGCTTGTCAACAACGCCTCGATGCTCGGGCCCAGCCCGCAGCCGCCACTCGGTCGCTACCCGCTCGAGGTCCTCGAACGCGTCTACCAGGTCAACGTCCTGGCCCCGGTCGCGCTCGCCCAGCTCGTGCTGCCGCGGATGCCCGACGGCGGCACGATCATCAACGTGAGCTCCGACGCCGCGGTCGAACCGTACGCCGGGTGGGGTGGGTACGGGTCCGCGAAGGCGGCGCTCGATCAGCTCTCGGCGATCCTGGCCGAGGAGCACCCGACGCTGCGCATCTACGCCGTCGATCCCGGCGACATGCGCACCCAGATGCACCAGGACGCGTTCCCGGGCGAGGACATCTCCGATCGCCCGCCGCCCGAGGACAGCGTCCCCGGCGTGCTCGCGTTGATCGAGGGCGATCTCCCGAGCGGCCGTTTCCGGGCGCGCGAGCTCGCCGCGTCCGAGAGCATCGCGCGGTGAGCGCGCCGGCGTTCGAGCTCGCGCCCGCCCTCGAGGCCCACGAGCCGCCGGAGGCACGGGGCGTCGCGCGCGATGGGGTCAGGATGCTCGTCGCCCGCCGCTCGGACGGCTCGATCGAGCACCGGACGTTCAGCGACCTGCCGGAGCTGCTCGCGCCCGGCGACGTGCTCGTGATCAACGTGTCGGCCACGATCCCGGCGGCCGTGCCGGCGCATCGCCGCGACGGCGAAGCGGTGCGCGTGCACTTCGCGACCCGCGCGCCGCACCTGGAGGACGTCTGGCGCGTGGTCGAGATCCGCAGCGCCGACGGCAGCCGGCCACGCCGCATCCCCGTCGGCGAGCGCCTAGAACTGCGCGGCGGCGCCACCCTCGACCTGGTGGCGCCGTACGCGTCCGGTGAGCGGCTGACGCTCGCGCGCTTGCGCTGCGCGCTGCTCGTCGACGACAAGGCGCCGCCGTCAGGCGCCGCCGACCTTCCGACTAAGGCGCCGCCGTCAGGCGCCGCCGACCTTCCCAAGTACCTCGAGCGGCACGGCGAGCCGATCCGCTACGCGCACATCCCGCGACCATGGCCGCTCCAGGACTACCAGAACGTCTACGCGATCAGTCCGGGCAGCGCAGAGATGCCGAGCGCCGGCCGGCCGGTGACTCGCGACCTGATCTCGCGCCTGATCTCGCGTGAGATCGTGGTCGCCCCGGTGACGCTCCACTGCGGCGTGTCCTCGCCCGAGAGCCACGAGCCGCCGTTCCCCGAGTGGTACGAGGTGCCCGAGCGGACGGCGCACGCGATTGCGGTCGCGCGCGAGCGAGGCGGCCGCGTGATCGCCGTCGGCACGACGGTCGTCCGCGCGCTCGAGTCGGCCGGCGGGCCTGACCGGTGCAGCTGCGCGCGCTCGGGATGGACCGGCCTGGTCGTCACGTCGGAGTGCGGGGTGTCCGTCGTCGACGGCCTCATCACCGGCTGGCACGAGCCGCAGGCGTCACATCTCCAGCTGCTCGAGGCCCTGATGGGCCCCGAGCTCCTGGCGCGTTCCTACGAGGCCGCGCTCGACGCCGGCTACCTGTGGCACGAGTTCGGCGACAGCCACCTGATCTTGCCATGACCACGGGGCTGCCGGAACGGCCCCACGGACGCTGCGCGCAGCGCAGCCGATACAACTACGCAGCGTGGGCGAGCACGGCCGGGAAGTCGAGCTCGACGCCGTGCGGCAGGACCAGCACCGGGCAAGTGGCGTTCTCGATCTCGTTCTGGGCCTGAGCGCTGATCAGCACGCGGCCGGGCGCCGCCTCCATGCGGGAGCCGACGACCAGCAGGTCGACCTGGTGCTCGTCGCGCGTGAGCTTCGCGCCGAAGCTGTCGGCGAGCGAGCGCGCGGTGGCAAGCGTCGCGTCGTCTCCGGGGATGGCGAGCACGCCGATCCGTTGAATCCTCGGCGCCCACTCGTCGTGGTAGCCGGCGGGGGCGATCGCGACCGCGGCCGTCCCGCCCTCGAGGAGGGTCTGCGTCGAATGCTGCGGAGCCACGTGCCCCGGCGCGGTCCGGTAGTCCGAACCGAACACGATGATGACCGCCTCCTCCTGCTCGGCCACCAGCCGCAAACCCTCCGGGGTGGACGGGCTGACGACGACGCGGGTGTCGACATGCAGGCCCGAGAACCATTCGGCACCCCGCTCGAGCAGCATCTCGGCGTCGTGCTCCTCGCGCTGCTCTCGGGTGTTGTCGCTCTGCGTGCAGTGGCGCACGTAGGCCAGCGTCAGCGAGGCGCCGGCGTCGGCAAGCACGCGTCCCAGCATCAGCGCGTCGTGATCGCCGGGCGTGTCGTCGTAGGAGATGATCGCTCGGGGTACCATCTTGGGCCCTCCAATTCTCGGAAGAAGTCGGAATCGTCCTGTTCGGCCCGAGGATCGCAGCTACCTACCATCAGCGCTAATGAAGTTGATCATGCGGTTGATAAGATTTGCTAATGCTGCACGTGGGCCGCATGAGGGTGCTGACCGAGGTCGTCCGCCGGGGGTCGTTCTCGGCGGCCGCTGAGGCGCTCTCGTACACGCAATCCGCCGTCTCCCAGGCGATCGCCCGCCTCGAGGCCGAGACCGGCGCGATCCTGATCGTGCGCGATCGGGGCGGCGTGCGGCCGACCGCCGCCGGCGCCAGCCTGGTGGAGCACGCGGAGGGGATCTTCGCCCGGATCGAGGCCGCCGAGGCCGATCTGGCGGCGGTGCTCGGCGTGCGCGTCGGCCGGCTCCGGATGGCGTCGTTCCCATCCGCGGGCGCCACACTGATGCCGCTCGCGATCGCCACATTCCGCGAGCGCCACCCGGACGTCGCGCTGACGCTCGCCGAGGGCGAACCCGACGAGATCGCGCCGCGGCTCCGGGCGGGCGAGTTCGATCTCGCCCTGCTGTTCGAGTTCCCGGGGGCGCGGGAGCGGCAGGGCCCCAGGCTCCGGACCCAGCTGCTGCTCGAGGACCCGATGCTCGTCGCGCTTCCCGCCGAGCACCCGCTCGCCTCCAAGCCGGCGCTCGCGCTCGCCGATCTGCGCGACCAGAATTGGGTGCAGACATCGGCCACGAGCCCGTGCGCGCGCCACGTGGTGCTGTCGTGCGTGGCCGCTGGGTTCGAGCCGAAGGTCACGTTCGAGTCAGACGACTATGAGACCGTGCAGGGACTGGTGGCGGCCGGGGTCGGAGTGGCGCTGATCCCACAGCTCGCGCTGACCCACGTCCACCCGGGCATCGTCGTGCGGGCGCTGGCGCCGCGCAGCCCGGCGCGGCGGGTCGTCGCGGCGACGATCGGCGCGGCGGACGTGTCTCCGGCCGCGCGCACGATGGTCAAGATCCTGGCCAACGTCGCCAGGCGGTACACCGAGGGGCCCGCCCAGCCGGCGGCCGCGTAGGCGCCGCGGTCAGGCGCCGCCGACCCATCCGATTAGGCGTCGAGCGATCAGCTCGGCTTGATCTTCTGCGACAGGCGCGTGGTCAGGTTGACGGCGTCGGTCACGCCAAGCGTCAGCGTGACTCGGCTCGCCTGGTGGCGGGCGATCGCCGAGGTCAGGCTGCCACTGGCGGCCAGGCGCGGCGAGGAGATCGTGACGTGCACCTGCGGCGTCGCCGTCCTCAGCGTCAGCACGAGCGCGCCGTGGACGAGGCGCGCGCTGAACTTGAGGCGCTTGCCCGTGCGGCCGGTGACTGTGACCGTCGAGGTTGATTTTGTGAAGTTCAGGCCGCGCGGGAGGCCGACGTTGATCGTCTTGATCGACGCCGCGTCCCGCCCGGCGGTCAGCGTGAACGACAGCCTTGGCCGCGCCACCCCAACGCGCGACAACGACAGGTGCGAAAGCGCGGGGGGGTCCTGGATCGTCCACGCGAACGTGGTCTGCGCGGTGGTGCCGGCCGCGTCGGCGACCATGACCGTCACCGTGGACTGCCCGAGCCGCTTCGGCCGCCCGGTGATCTTGCCGCTCGAGCCGTTGATCGCTAGGCCGTTGGGCAATCCCGTGGCCGTGTAGGTCACGGGCGCTCCGCGCGTGTCGGCGGCCTCGATCTGCAGGCTCACGCTGGTCTTGACCGTCGTGTGCTGCGCCCCCGGGTCGACGAGCGTGATCGCGTCCGTGCACAGCGACTGCGCCAGCGCCGTCCCGTTCGGGGATCCGAGTCCGGTCGCCATGTCATACCCCGAGCCGGCCGGGTACAGCCCGCCGTTCGACATCGTCATGTCGTTGTTGCCCGCGGTGACGTCGTTGAAGTCGGTGCTGTACGCGGTGGCGGCGGCGTTGTACAGCGCCGGGTTGGCGAACCCGATCGACGCGCCGCCGCACCGGGCCGAGGCGTTGGTCAACGCGATCAGCGCCGCCCACGCCGGCGCTGCCGCGCTCGTGCCGCCGACGACCTGCCACGGGTTCGCGGTGGGGCCGGCACCGCTCCAATAGATCACGTAACCGGTGGCCGGGTCGCCGTCGGCGGACACGTCGGGAACCTGGCGGCAGTCGCCCGACTTCGACGCGCAGGCCGCGCCCGAAGAGTTGCCGTTGATCACGTGCAGGAACGGCGCCGCATTGGCCTGATAACCGGGCATTGCCCAGAAGCTCGAGACGCCGCCGCCGCTGGCGCCGACCGTCTGCCCGTCGTTCCAGACGGACTCGGCCTCGCGGGCCCCGGTCGACGGGTTCGCGCTGAGGGTCGTGCCGCCGACGCCGGTCACGTACGGCTGGCTCGCCGGGTCGTCGACCGCAAGCGCCGTCGCCGGGGTCGGGTAGCAGTCCTCGGACCCGTCGTCGCCCGACGCGGAGATGATCGTCATCCCCTGCGCCGCGGCCTCCTGGAACAGCGTGTTCTCGGAATTCGCTTGCCCGAACCCCTCGAGCTGCTCGCACTGTCCCCACGACGTGGTGACCACCTGCGCCGCCCGCTGGCTGATGATCGCGTTCATCGTGTCGTACGGGCCCATGCCGGAGTTCGGGCCCTCGTAGACCGCGATCCTGGCCTGCGGCGCCAGCGCGATCACGTTCTCGATATCGAGCGCGGCCTCTCCCTGGCCGGGCCCGCTCCCGGCACCGCCGTCAACCGGGACGCTCGTGGGTACCGTGCTGAGGCCGTAGCATGCATCGAACTGCTGGATGTCGGTGGGGGCGTAGGGCTCGAGCTCGAGGATCGCGATGGTCTGGCCGGCACCCTCGTCGCCGGACTGATACAGGCCGGACAGTCCATACGCGCCTGCGATCTGGTCAGCAGTGAACCCGCCCATGCTCGCGCCCGTCTGGCTGGCTTGCGAGCACGGCTGCGGTCCGCCGGTGACCACATGGGATCGGGCCGCCGGCAGCGCCGCAGCGGCGTGCGCGTGCACGAGCAGCGGCTTCGCCGTCGCGAGTGTGTCCAGCCCGATCACGGCCTGCACGTCCGGTGCGATCCCGGGGTCGAGCGACGGCGCCTGCTGGTTGACGATCGCGGTCGTCCCGCCGGCCAGCGCGACCCGCGCGAACGACGTCGAGAACGCCCGCGACAGCGTGCCCGCCGTCGCGCTCACCGGAATCGAGAGGTCGTTGGGGCTGATCGGGCCGGGCGTCAGGCCGTGGGCCTGGAGCGAGGACTCGACCGCCTGCACCGTGGCGGGCGTCGCGCCGAACCGCTGCGCGAACTCGGCCGGCGTGATGTAGTCGCGGTACAGCGGCGAGCCCGGGGTCGACACGTCGTTAGCGACCGCGGCCAGACCAGTGGGGTCCTGCGATTGCAGCGTGACCGTGACGTGCATCGGGGTGGACGCCGCGAGCGCGCCGACCGTATGCGCGTTCGCCGGCAGCGCCGGAGCCGAACCGAGCCGGACCGGCGAGGCCGCAGCGGCGGGTGAGGCGATCGCCAGCGCCGCGGCGAGCGCACATGTCGAAATCATCGCCCCGGCTCTCGAGAGTCGACCCATACCTTTTCCCGAGGCTAGCGGCTGGGTATCAGCGCCGCGTCAAATCTGTTCGCGGACCGGTGTGCGCGACGCGACTATCACGAACCAGCCGCTCGCGTGCAGAACGGTTCCGCCGCCGAGCTCGCGCGTCAGCTCGTCGCCGTCGAAGTACCGCTTGTAGACCTCGAACGCCGGCTGGTTGACTATCGGCCATGGACGATCGGCGCAGACTCAGCTTCGGCGGCGTTGCCGAGCTGTACGACCGCGCGGTCGAGGTCGGCGCCAGGACTATACGACCGCCGAGTATCTCGCCCTGCTCGGCATCCACTCCGCGTGTGTGGTCCTCGACACGCCCGAGCGAGCGCGGCTGCTGGGCGACATCGCCGCCCCGATCGACGCGCGGGGCGGGGGCTTCCGGGTGACCTACGTGACGGTGCTGTGTCTGGCGCGGGTGTAGTGACCGACGGGATCGTGCGTGGCGAGGACGGGGTGCGCCGCTGCTACTGGGCGGACTCGGGGGTGGGTGGGTCCGAATACCGCGCCTACCACGACCGCGAGTGGGGCTTTCCCGTCGCCGACGATATCCGCCTGTTCGAGAAGCTGAGCCTCGAGGGGTTCCAGGCCGGCCTCTCGTGGCTGACGATCCTGCGCAAGCGCGAGGACTTCAGGAGGGCGTTCGCCGGATTCGACTTCGAGACGGTCGCGCGGTTCGGCGAGGGCGACGTCGACCGGCTGCTGGCCGACGCGTCGATCATCCGTCATCGCGGCAAGATCGAGGCGGTCATCAACAACGCCGGCCGCGCCGTCGAGCTCGTCGAGTCGGAGGGTTCGCTTGCGGCGTACGTGTGGCGGTTCGAGCCCTCGCGGCGGCCGCGACGGGTCGAGCGCGGGGACGTGGTCGCGGAGACGCCCGAATCCCGCGCGCTGGCCAAGGACCTCAAACGGCGCGGCTGGCGGTTCGTCGGACCCAGGACGGTGCACGCGTTCATGCAGGCGATGGGCGTCGTCAACGACCACATGACCGGTTGCGCGGCTCGCGCGCAGGCTACTCGGGCGCGCAAGGAGTTTCGCGCCCCGGGGTCCTAACGAGATGGTCGGCGGCGCCTGACGGCGGCGCCTTAAAGGAGGCGGACGATCGCGGTGATTCCCACGACCACGATCACCGCGCGCAGGGCCGTCGGCGGTAGCCGCCGCCCCCAGCGGGCGCCGGCGATCCCGCCGATGATCGACCCGATCGCGATCAGCAGCGCCGGCAGCCACGCGACGTGCGCGGCGAAGATGAATACGATCCCCGCAACCAGGTTGACCAATCCGGCGAGCACGACCTTGAGCGCGTTGATCCGCTGCAGCTGCTCGGTCGGGAGCGACAGCCCGAGGATCGCGAGCAGCATGATTCCCTGGGCGGCGCCGAAGTAGCCGCCGTACACGCCGGACGCGAACACCGCGAGCATCGCCAGCGGCCCGGGATGCCCGCTCGCGCGTGCGCGCCGTGCTTCGAGCGCCCGCCCGATCCGCGGCTGCAGCACGATCAGCACCAGCGCGATCACGATGAACGCGGGGACGATGTCCTTGAACGCGGACGCCGGAAGGCTCAGCAGCAGCACCGCGCCGACGATCCCTCCGGCGGTCGAGGCGGTCGCGAACCGGAGCGCCCGCGCGCGCTGGCCGGCCAGCTCGCGGCGGTAGCCGATCGCGCCGGCGACGGAGCCCGGGACGAGCCCGACCGTGTTCGAGACGTTGGCGGTGACCGGCGCGTAACCGAACGCGAGTAGCACCGGGAACGTGAACAGCGTCCCGCTCCCGACGACCGTGTTGATCGTTCCGGCGACGATGCCCGCGGCGAAGATGGCCAGGGCGTGGAGCGGGGGCATCGTCGTGCCGGCGCGGTCCGGAGCCTACGTCCGGTGGGCGCGCACCAGGTAGCCGCTGTGGCCTGGGCTCGCGATCTCGACCCGTTCGAACCCGCTGGCGCCGAACATCAGCTCGAGTTCGCGGCGCCTGTAATTGAAGATCGGGCAGTTGCCGATCCACTCGTAGCGAACCTTGCGCACCGGGCCCTTGAGCAGCGACCACGTTGGGAACGAGCCGACCACGCAGCCGCCGGGCGCGCACAGCTCGAACATCCGGCGGCTGAAGCAGTGCGGCTCGGGAAGGTAGTCGAACAGGCCGACCGCGAGGATCACCTCGAACGGGCCCTCGAGCGGCGCGGTCAGGAAGTCGTCGGCGATCAGCTCGGTCTGCGCGGCGAACCGCTCCAACCTTGCCCGGGAGAGGTCGATCATCGGCTCGGAGAAGTCGACGCCGACGTAGTGCGAGGCGCCCGCCTCGAGCACGAACTCGCCGAT
>Ga0187766_10001549_pt1 | contig 13503 bp, 10 predicted proteins | sample 0216_QUI02_MP05__4_FD_132971 | JGI IMG/M metagenome (GOLD analysis project Ga0187766, IMG submission 132971) | Tropical peat soil microbial communities from peatlands in Department of Meta, Colombia - 0216_QUI02_MP05_20_MG | ecosystem: Environmental > Terrestrial > Soil > Wetlands > Peat ... | reverse complement strand
TTGCCCTCCTCGATGCGCTTGGCGAGCGTGATCTCTCCCTCGCGGGTGAGCAGCGCGACCTTGCCCATCTCGCGCAGGTAGAGGCGGACCGGGTCCTCGGTGCGGCCGACGGGCCCGGGGGTGAGATCGATGCGCCGGGGCTCTGGCTCCTCGTCGTCGGTCTCGGGCTCGGCCTGGGCCGCCATCTCGGAGGGCAGGCGGACCGCCTTGGTCGAGTCCACCACCTCGATGTCCATCGAGCCGAACATCAGCATGATGTCGTCGAGCTGGTCGAGCGTGACGAGATCGGAAGGGAGGGCGTCGTTCACCTCGTCGTAGGTGAGAAAGCCCTTCTGCTTTCCCTTGGCGATGAGCTTGTCGAGCTCCTCGATCTTCGGTTCGTCCGCCATCTTCGATTCGTTCGCCATGCTTCGCGGTTCTCCTGGTGGGTTAAGGTGCCCCTGCGCGGCGCGGATCGTCGTCCGGGCCCCGAGTCGATCGCGCCGGGCGCGCCAGGGCCAAGTCCCTGACCGCCTCCGCCTCCCGTTGCAGGTCGCGCTGCAGGTTTCGCAGCTCCTCTTCGAGCGCGGGCAGCGCCGGATCTCCGGCTGCCTGCGCGTCGATGATCGCTCGCGTCACCTGGCTCACCCGCTGTTTACGATGCCGGATATGGTACCGCCTCTTCAGCTCTGCAACGTGACTATGTGTATCGATCCACTGGCGGTCCTCGACCAGGAGGGCGGCCAGGAGGCCGCGCTCCCGGTCGCCCGGCAGCTCGGCCATGAGCGTCTCCGGTGCACCGGCGGGCGCCCGACGCAGCGCGGCCAGGACCAGTCGCAGCCCCTCGTGAGCCACGTCCTCCTGCTCGAGCACGGGCAAGAGCTCGGCCCGCGCCTCGTCGACTTGCAAGAGGAGGGCCACCAGATCGCGCTCGAAGGGAACTGGCGGAGGCCACGTATCGCTCCCGCCGGGCTGAGACGCGCTCCCGGCGGATGATTCGGGCCGCCGACCTCGGGCTCGGGCACCCTGCAGTTGCTGCGCCTCGATCCAGAGCTGGGTAGAGTCCACGCCGAGCCGGCGGGCGGCCTCACGGGCCAGCGACGTCGCCTCCTCGGCATTGGCTACCTTCGAGAGGATCAGGGCCACGCGCGCGTGGGCGTTGGAGCGGCCCCGAGGCGTGGCCAGATCCTCCTCGGCGAGCGTCCGCTCGAGGACGAACGACAGGAGCGGCCGGGCCGTGTCGAGCCGCCCGGCGAGGGCGGACGCCCCCTCGGCGCGCAGGAGGCTGTCGGGGTCGTGGCCGGTCGGCAGCACCGCGACCCGGATCGGCAGGTATCCGGCCTTCTCGAAGCCGCCGGTGCGGGCCACCGACCAGCCCAGGCCCTGCACGTCCATCACGTCGTTCATCATCTCCTCGAGCCGTGAGGAGGCCTTCTGGCCGGCCGCGTCGGCGTCGAAAAGCGCGAGCACCTCGTCAGCGTAGCGACGCAGCAGGGCGAGCTGGGCGGAGGTGAAGGCGGTGCCCAGGGCGGCCACCGTCTCGGCGAAGCCGTGCTGGTGCGCCATCAGGCAGTCGAGATAGCCCTCGACGATGATGGCGCGGCTCCGCTCGCGGATCGCCGTCTTGGCCACGTCGAGGGCGTAGAGGATCTGCCCCTTGACGTAGAGCGGCGTCTCCGGCGAGTTGAGGTACTTGGGCTCCTCGCCCGCGAGGGCCCGGCCGCCGAAGGCGACCACCCGGCCCTGGACGTCGCGGATCGGGAACAGGAGACGGCCCCGGAAGCGATCGTAGAAGCCGGGGCCGTTCTGCCGGGCGAGCGCCAGACCGGCCTGCACCAGCAGGTCCTCGCCGACGCCCTCCTTCGCCATCGTGCCGATGAGGGCGTTCCACCCTTCGGGGGCGTAGCCCAGGCCGAAGCGCCGGGCCACCTCCACGTCCACCCCGCGCTGCTCGAGGTAGGCGCGGGCGCGCTCGCCGCCACGCTCCCAGAGCGACCGGGTATAGAAGTCGGCGGCGAGGGCCATCACCCGGCGCAGCGCTTCCAGCCTGCCGTCGACCTCGGGCGGGCGACCCGCGCTGGGCAGGCTGACGCCGGCGCGGTCGGCCAGGGTGCGCACCGCCTCCGGGAACGCCACGCGATCCTGTCGCATCAGGAAGCTGAACACGTCGCCGCCGGCGCCGCAGCCGAAGCAGTGGTAGATGTTCCGCTTCGGATTCACGGTGAACGACGGGGTCTTCTCGGTGTGGAACGGGCAGAGGCCCTTCCAGTTCTCGCCGGCGCGCTTGAGCTTCACGAACTGGCCGACGATCTCGATGATGTCGACGCGGCCGCGGATCTCGTCGAGGAGCCCGGTGGAGAAGCCGCCCGGTGCGCTCATCAGCCCTGGCTCAGCTCCGCGATCGTGGCCCCCGCGCCGCCCTCGGAGGGAGCGCCGGGCCGATGCGCGGCCACCAGTGGGTGCGTGCTCAGGACCTCCTCCACGGTGCGGCGGAGGGCACCCGTGCCCTTGCCGTGAATGATGCGGACCGAGCGGTGGCCGGCCAGGAATGCATCGTCGAGGTACTTTTCTAGCAGATCCCGGGCTTCATCTCTAGTGCGTCCGATCATCTGCAGCTCCGCGGGCACGCCGCTCTTGCCCGGTGCCGATACGCCGCCGGTGCGCGAGCGGCCCCGCGCCTCCGGAGAGGGGCCGCTCCGCGGCACCGCCCCGGGCTCGCCGCGCTGGACGACGCGCAGCGCCTGCCGGGGCACTTTCACGGTGACCGCGCCCGCCTGGACCGTGGCGATCTCTCCGTCGAGGTCCAGCACCTGACCGGCCATGCCCAGGTGCGCGATCTCCACGCGGTCGCCCGCCGCGGCCATCGCCGAGTCCGTCGGCTCGTGCGCGCCGCCGCCGCCCGCCTCCTCCACGCGTTGCGCGGTCTCGAGCAGCCGCTTGCGCGCGCGGTCCAGCTCCGGCCGGCTCTTCTCGGTGCGCCTCAGGCGGTCCCACTCCTCGTTCACCTGGCGCCGCACCTCGGCGACGAGCCGCTGGGCCTCGGCGCGAGCACGGGCGACGGCCTCGCGCGCGGTGGCCCGCGCCGCCTCCAGCTCGGCCTGCGCCCGCGCGAGGAGGCCCGCGCTCTCGGCCTCGCGGCGCTCGAGCTGGGCCGCGCGCTCGGCGTCCTTGCGGTCGCGATCGTCCAGGCGCGCGAGAAGCTCCTGGAGCTGGCGCTGCTGGGTGGAGCGATGCGCGTGGGCGCGCTCGATCAGCGCGGCGGGCAGCCCAAGGCGCGCTCCGATGGAGAGCGCGTAGCTCTGCCCCGGCCGGTCGTAGACCAGGCGGAACGTCGGGGCGAGCCGCTCCGGATCGAACTCCACCGAGGCGTTGCGGGCTTTGGGGTGCGTGGAGGCGAAGCCCTTGAGCGGCTCGAGGTGCGTGGAGGCCGCGACCACCGCGCCCCGATCGGCCAGCTCCTCGAGCACTGCCTGGGCCAGCGCGGCGCCGTCGTCGGGATCGGTGCCCGCGCCTAGCTCGTCGAGGAGCACGAGCGATCGGGCGTCGACGCGCGCGAGCACGTCGCGGAGCTGCTTGACGAACGCGGAGAAGGTGGAGAGGTTCTCGGCGACGCTCTGGTCGTCCCCCACGATCGCGAAGCACTGCGAGAAGACCGGCAGGTGGGCGCTCCCGCGCGCGGGCACGTGACAGCCGGACTGGGCCATCAGCACGAGCAGGCCCAGGGTCTTGAGCGCGACCGTCTTTCCGCCCGCGTTGGGCCCGGTGATGACGAGCAGCGGGCGCTCTCCGTGGATCTCGATGTCCATCGGGACCACCGCGCTCCCGGTGCTCCAGTGCTGCGCGAGCAGCAGGGGGTTCAGCGCGCCGCGCAGCGACACGAGCCGCTCCTCGTCGAGGGTGGGCTCCACCGCCTCCATCCGCTCCGCGAGCCCGCCACGCGCGAAGACCAGGTCGAGCCCGCCGATGCCGGCCACCAGGACGTCCAGCTCGGGCAGCGCCTCGCGGACGGCGTCGGTGAGAGCGGCGAGGATGCGGACGATCTCGGCCTCCTCTTCGCGGACGACCTGCACCAGGTCGTTGTTGGCCTCGACCATCGCCTCCGGCTCCACGAACAGGGTCGCGCCGCTCTGGGAGCGGTCGTGGACGATGCCGCGGAGGCGTTGCTTGGCCTCGGCCCGGATCGGCAGCACGTACCGCCCGTGCCGGATCGTGACGTAGCGCTCCTGGAAGATCGTGTCGGCGTTTGGGGCCGCGAAGTAGGCCTCGAGGCGCTTGACCACGTCGCGGCGGAGATCGCGGATGCGCTGCCGCAGTCGGCGGAGCCCGGGCGACGCCTCGTCGCGCACCTGGCCGTCTGGGTCGAGGGAGCGCCGCAGCGCGTCGCCCAGCTCGGTCTGCGGAGGGAAGCCGGTGAAGGCGGACGCCAGGTCGGGCGCGACGGTGGCGATGCCGCGGCCGTAGGCACGCAGGCGCGCGGCCGCGTCGAGCAGCGGGATCAGCGCGGCCAGGTCCGCTCCCTCGGCGACCGTGCCCGGGACGCGGGCCGCGTCGAGCGTGGGCCGGACGTCGTGGACGCCGTCCCACGGTGGCGCGCCCGAGAGGCCGATCGCCTCGCGGGCCTGTCGCGTGTCGGCGAGCGCGCGTCGGATCACCGCGAGATCCGCCGACGGTCTGGTGGCGAGCGCCAGCTCACGGCCCATCGGGGTGTGGGCCTCGCGCGCGAGCAGGGCCAGCACCTCCGGCCACTCGAGCCCGCCGCTCCCCGCGGAGAGCCGGAACGGCGCGGGCGGCTCGCTCATCGGCCCCCGCTCCTCAGCGCCGCTCCACGAGCTTCAGCACGGAGTCCAGGGCCTCGTCGCAGGCGGTGGCGATCGTCTCCTGCTCCTCCGGCTCGAAGGCGGAGAGGACGTGATCGCTCACGCGGTCGCGGTCCTCGCCGGGGCGTCCTGGTCGGCCGATCCCGATCTTGACTCGCCGGAGCTCGTCGGTGCCGAGGGCGGCGATCAGCGAGCGCACGCCGTTGTGCCCGCCCGCACTGCCCCTCATGCGGACGCGCACGGTCCCGAGGGGGAGATCGATGTCGTCGAAGACGATGAGGAGGTCGGCCGGTCCCAGGTGGAGCTGACGGGCGAGACGGGCGACCGGCGGGCCGGTGACGTTCATGAAGCTGCCCGGCTTGATCAGGTACACCGTCTCGCCCTGCCAGCGTCCCCGCGCGACGGCGTGGCCGCCGGCCCGCGCGAAGCGCGCATGAATGCGGCGGGCCAGCGCGTCCACCACGCGCTGGCCCACGTTGTGTCGGGTGTTGCGGTACTCCGGGCCCGGATTGCCGAGTCCGACGACCGCCTGCGCCACTTACTTCTTCTTCTCGGCTCCGCCCTTGTCGCCCTCGGCCGCCGCTTCCTCCTTGGGCTTGCGCTCGGTGAGCACCTCGGGCTCGGCCGGGGCGACCGCCGCCACCTCCGTGGCCGCCGCGGTCGGCGCCGCGACTTCCTCGGCCGCCGGCGGGGCCACCGTCACCACCGCCTGGTTGGGGTCGTTGAGCACGCGGACTCCCTCCGGGATCTTGAGGTCCCGGACCGTGAGCACGTCGCCGATCGCCAGGTTGGTGACGTCGGCCTCGAGGCGCTCCGGGATGTTGCCGGGCAGGCAGGACACGCGGACCTCGCGGAGCACCATCTCCAGGATGCCCTGCGTCTCCTTGACGCCGATCGCCTCGCCGACGTGGTGGATGGCCACCGAGACCTGGATGGCGCGATCCATCGCCACTTCCTGCAGGTCCACGTGGATGAGGTCCTCCGAGACCGGGTCGAACTGCATGTCCCGGATGATGGCCATCTTGCCGTCCTTGGTCCCCTCGAAGGTCACCCGGAACAGCTGGGTGCTGCCCTCGTGACCGTGGATCAAGCGGAGGATGTCCTTCGGCGCGACCGCGACGTTCACCGGACTCGCGCCCCCATAGAGGATGGCCGGCACCTGCCCGCTGCGACGCAGCCGCCGGGCGGGGCCCTTGCCGACGCCCTCGCGTTTCCTGATGGTCAGCTCACGCATTTCCATGACTCAACGCTCCTTTGAAAGATGGCTCACACGAAGAGGGTCGAGACCGACTCCTCGTCGTGGATGCGACGGATCGCCTCCGCCAGCAGCGGAGCGACCGAGAGAACGCGGATCTTGGACAGCTGCCGCTCCGGGGTGAGCGGGATCGTGTTCGTGATGACGACTTCCTCGAGGACCGAGTCCTTGATGCGCGCGATCGCGGGCCCCGACAGCACCCCGTGCACCGCGCAGGCGAGGATGCGCCGGGCGCCTTCCCGCTTGAGCGCGTCCACCGCCTGGATCAGCGTGCCCGCGGTGTCGATCATGTCGTCGATGATCACCACGTCCTTGCCCTTGACGTCGCCGATCAGGTGCATGAACACCGCGACGTTGTTGCCGTCGCGCCGCTTGTCGATGATGGCCAGCCCCGCCTTGAAGCGCTTGGCGTTGGCCCGGGCCCGCTCGACGCCGCCCGCGTCGGGGGAGACCAGGACCGGATCCTTCAGGTCCTTCTTGGCGAGGTAGTCGAGGATCACCGGCGGCGCGGCCAGGAGATGGTCCACGGGGATGTTGAAGAAGCCCTGGATCTGCCCCGCGTGGAGGTCGATCGCGAGGAGCCGGTGAGCCCCCGCGGCGGTGATGAGGTCGGCCACCAGCTTCGCGGTGATCGGCACCCGGGGCTGCACCTTGCGGTCCTGACGCCCGTAGCCGTAGTAGGGCAACACCGCGGTGATCCGGCGGGCCGAGGCCCGCTTGAACGCGTCGATCATCACGAGCAGCTCCATCAGATGATCGTTCACGGGCGGGGAGGTCGGCTGGATCACGAAGACGTCTTCGCCGCGGACGTTCTCGTTGATCTGCACGTAGACCTCGCCGTCGGAGAAGCGCGAGACGTCCGCGTCGCCCAGCGAGAGGTGGAGCGTCTTGGCGATCTCCTCGGCGAGGGGACGATTCGCGTTGCCGGAGAAGAGCTTCAGCTCGTAGGCCATGGCGCGCTAGTCTCCCCGGTTGCTGGTGGGTGGCTGGGGCGGGAGGAATCGAACCTCCATCGCGGGGTCCAAAGCCCCGGGTCCTGCCACTGAACGACGCCCCAATGAAGTCACGTCGCGCGAATGGCCGGGCCGGAATTGGTGCGCACCGCCCAACACGCCCAGCCGGCGCGGCTCACCCGCGTCCGGATCTGCCGCGCGTGATCGAGGGACCGTGCGAGCCCGAACACGGTCGGCCCGCTGCCTGACATGATCGCGGCGAGGGCGCCGGCGGCGAGCAGCGCCGCCTTCATGCGCGCCACCACCGGCATCACCGGCTCCACCACGCGCTCCAGGTTGTTCGTCAACGCCGCCGCCACCTTCCCCACGTTCCGCGTGCGCAGGGCCTCGACCACCCGCTCGGTCCCGGTCGGCTCGGCGCGCCAGCCGGCCGGCACGCGACCGTAGACCTCGCGCGTGGACAGGGCCACCCGCGGGTTCACCAGCACGAGCGCGTAGCCACCACCGCTCGGCAGCGGGGTCAATCGCTCGCCGCGCCCGGTGGCCATGGCCCGCCCGGATCCGAGAAAGAAGGGCACGTCCATGCCCAGCTCCACCGCCAGCTCCTGCAGCCGCGCGACCGGCCAGCGCAGCTTCCACAACCGGTTCAGCCCCCAGAGGGTGGCCGCCGCGTCGCTCGAGCCCCCGCCTAGCCCGGCCGCGACCGGGATCCGCTTGGTCAGCCGGATCCGCGCCCCGGCGTCGACGCCGGCCGCCTTCTGGAGCAGGCGCGCCGCGCGCATGACCAGATTGCCGTCGTCGGTGGGCAACGCGGGGTCGTCCGTGTGGAGCGACAGGGTGTCGGCCACTTCAACCTTCAGGCGATCGAAGAGGTCCACCGCTTGCAGCACCGTCGCGATCTCGTGATAGCCGTCCTCCCGTTTCCCCAGCACCTCGAGGGCCAGATTGACCTTGGCGGAGGTGCGGAGCGCAAGCTCTCGGCGACCCCGTGACCGCGTCGACACGGCAGCACAGGCTAGCACGCAGCTTCGCGGGGTGTCAACGGAAGTCCTGGATTTTAACGCGTTCCGGGACGCTCAGCTTGAGCAGCGACGGGTCGAGGCCGCTGTTCATCTGCGGATCGCGGTAGGTGATCCCGACCTGCAGCGAGCCGTCCGGCGTCACGAGCTGAAGCCCGGCCGGCGGCGCGGCCGCCAGGGTCTGGGTGAAGGTGACGCGCACCGGGTTCTTCCCGGTCCACTCGACCTGCTTCGGCTGCCCGGTCTCCGGATCGAACCAGATGCGCTGCTCGCTCCCGGGCCCCGACAGGCGGAGCGACGGTCCCACCTCGTCGGCGGCGAGCAGCTCCGTCGAGGTCGGGTTCGCCATCGGTCGCACGCGAGCCGCGAGCAGGGCCACCAGGTCCTCGCCGCCCAGCGCCACGCCGAGCCATCGCCGGTTGGCGTCCGGGGAAGCGGGCGCGACGTAGGCGCGGTCGTCGAGCACCTCCCAGAGGGTGACGCTCAGCGGGTCTCCCGCGACGATCAGGACGGGGGTGCCGAAGGGCGAAAGTGCCTCGAAGCGGAGCGAGGCGGGCTCGCCCAGGAGCAGCAGCACGCCGGTGAGCCGCTGGGAGCGGTTACCGCGCCGGACCGTGATATCGGCGAGGGTCCGGAGGTCGGTCAGCGAGCGGCGGTACTCCTCGATGCGCGCGAGCGCGGCGCTGGCCTCGGCGGATACGGGCGGCGTCGGCGCGGGTGGGACGGTGGCGCAGCCCTGCAGCGCCACGACCACGAGGATGGCACCGACGAGGCTCCGCGCGGCGCGCGCGACCGGACGGCTACTTCTGCTCGGCCTTGGGCGGCACACCCTTGGCCCGGCTCTCGCGCGTCTCCCGGATCTTGTCCTTCACCTGGGGGGCGGTCGGTCCGTCCGGATCCACCTTGAGCGACTTCTCCCACGCCTCGATGGCCTCGTTCGAGAGGTTGTTCTTCAGGTAGGCGTCGCCCAGATGCTCGTAGAGGACCGGGTCCTCCTTGGCGAGGCTGACCGCACGCTTGAGTTCCCGCAGCGCCTCCACGTACCGGCCCTGCTGGTAGTAGGCCCAGCCCAGGCTGTCCACGAAGTAACCGTTGTCGGGCTCGAGAGCCAGCGCCTGCTGGATGAGCTGGATGGCCTCGGTGAGGTTGGTGCCCTTCTCGGCGTACATGTAGCCGATGTAGTTGTACGACTCGGCGTGCTTGGGATCGAGTGCGATCACGCGGCGGAACGAGCGGATGGCGTCGTCGAAGCGCTGCTGCTTCTCCTGCACGACGCCGAGCTGGAAGTGCAGGTCCTTCTGCTTCTCGTCCACCGAGAGCCCTTCGCGCAGCACCGCGGCGGCCCGATCGTACTGGTTGGCGCGCTGGAGCGCGGTGCCCAGGTACAGGAACAGCTCGGGACGCTTGGGCTCGATGTTCACGGCCTCCTGCAGGACGGCGACCGCGTCGTCGTAGCGCTTGGCGCGCCCGTAGAGGAAGCCGAGCTGCACGCGGGCGTCCACCGAGCGCGGATCGGCCTGGAGGATCTTCTCCAGCTCGGCGCGGGCGTCGTCGTCCTGGCCCGCGTCCATCAGGGCGGTCGCCAGGTAGTAGCGCGTGCGCATGTTGCCGGGCTCGAGCTGCACGGCCTGGCGGAAGGCGGCCACCGCCTTGTCGTACTGCTTCTGCTCGTAGTGGATCGCTCCGAGCTTGAGCCAGACGCGCGGGTCGCGCGGGAGCGATTCGACCAGCGACTCGATCTCGCTCTGGGCCTCGCCGTAGCGGCCGAGCTTGGCGAGCAGGTCGCCCAGGCGCTCGACGAAGGCCGCGTTGTCCGGGTTGGCCTTCAGCGCCTCCTTGTAGACGTTGACCGCGTCCTCGAGCTTGTTCTGGGCCTCGTAGACGAAGCCGAGGGCCGACCAGGCGCCGTCGTGATCGGGGTCGAGGTCCACCGCGCGCCGGAGGTTGACGAGCGCGTCGTCCCACTGCTCGTTCTCGATGCCGATGCGACCGAGGAGATAGTAGCCCTGCGAGAGGTTGGGACGAGCCGTGACGAGCCGGCGCAGCACCGCCCGGGCCTTGTCGTAGTTCTTCTGCTCGAAGTGGAGCTGGGCGAGCGCGAGGTAGCCGTCCGGCGTCTGAGGATCGAGCTCGACCGCCTTCTCGAGCGCGGCCTCCGCCTCCGGCATCTTTCGCTGGCGCTTGTAGAGGTCGGCGAGCGTCATGTACGCGCTCGGGTTGTCCGGCTCGAGCGCGATCGCCTTCTGGGCCGCGGTGAAGGCGCCCGGGACGTCGTTGGTGCGAATGAGCCACTGGGAGAGCTGGATCCAGAGCGTCGCGGTGTTGGGATCGGCCTTGATGGCCTCGCGGAGCTGAGCGATCGCCTGGGGAAGGCGGCCCGCGCGGGCTTCCATCTGGGCGATCACGTAGTGGTCATAGGCCTCGCCCGGCGCGCCGGCCATCCGGCGGCTCGGGGTGGGATCGACCATCGCGGACCCGGACTCGACCTGTCCGGAATCGGTGGTGGCGCACCCGGCGAGGACGCCCGCGAGGCCCACCGCGCCCAGCAGCAGCGCGATCGGCCGCGCGCGCCGCGCGAGCAGGTCCTTGGCCATCACCCGGCGGACCGTCGAGGCGAGGCCGGGATCGCGAACCTCGGCCGTCGCCCGGTCCACGAGCGCGTGCTCGCTGGCGTCGAGCCGCGGAGGCTCGGGGCGCGCCGCGGACCGCCGGGGCGTCGAGCGCTCCGGCGCGGGCACGGGGCCGCTCAAGGTGACCCGTACCGCGGTCACCTTGGGGCCGAAGTGGGATCGGACCGAATCGAGGACTTCCGAGGATCGCATGGATAGCTCCTGCAGCCAGGGAGAGTTGTCGACGTTCACGATGAGGACGCCCCCGCGCAGCTCGCCCGGACGGGTGCGCCGGGCCAGCTCTCCTCCGACCGCCCGACTCCAGTCCCGGCGAATCCGTTCGAAGAGCAGGCGCTCGTCGAGGGCGGGGAGGGCGGCGGTCAGGAGGTTGCCGACTCGGACGGGAAACGAAGAGCGAGCCGAGCCGTTGGGACTCCGCATCGTGCTTCCATGATACTTGACCACCCAGCCAGCCGCCACAACCAAGGGGTCGCGCGCGACGCCGCGGGCCGCGAGCGTGCGCGAGGGCTGGGCAAATTGACTCCTATCGGACGGACATTTATAGTGTCGGCACCATGGCTCGACCCAAGCGCGGGGAGATTCTGTCCCTGACGATCGACGACTTGGCGTTCGGGGGCGAAGGCGTCGGGCGGGCCGACGGCTACGTGGTCTTCGTCCCGGGAGGCCTCCCGGGAGATCGGCTTCGGGTTCGTCTCGTCCAGGCCCGCTCGCGGTTCGGGCGGGGCGCCGTCGAATCGGTCGAGGAGCCGTCGCCACAGCGCGTCGAGGCCCCGTGCCCCTACTTCGGGCGTTGTGGCGGCTGCCGGCTCCAACACGTCGCCTACCCGGCGCAGCTCACCTACAAGGCCAAGCAGGTGTCCGACGCGCTCGTCCGGATCGGCGGCCTCCACGACGTGGAGCTGCGCCCGATCATCGGAGCGCCGGAGACCCTCGGCTACCGCAACAAGATGGAGTTCACGGTCGCGCGGACGCCTCGCGGCACCGTCATCGGGCTGCACGAGGCCGACCGCTACGACTCGGTGCTCGACATCGAGCGCTGCCTCCTGCAGTCGGAGCGGATGAACGCGCTGCTCGGCGAGGCGCGGGCCTTCGTGGTCGAGCGCGGACTCTCGGTGTACGAGCAGGAGAGCGGCGAGGGGCTGCTCCGCTTCCTGATGCTGCGCGAGGGACAGCACACCGGCGAGCTGATGACCAACGTGGTGACGTCCGCGCCCGCGGTCTCCGAGCTGGCGCCGCTGGCCGGGCGCCTGGTCGCCCGCGAGCCCGGCACCACGAGCGTGGTGATGAACGTGAACCCGAAGAAGGCGAGCGTGGCGGTCGGGGTGGAGGAGCACCTGCTGGGCGGCCGCGACCACATCCGCGAGGAAGTCGGCGGGCTCTCGTTCCAGGTCTCGGCCAACTCCTTCTTCCAGACCAACACGCGCCAGGCCGAGCGCCTCTTCGAGCTGGTGGTGGAGTCGACCGGCCTCCAGGGCGGCGAGACCGTCTTCGATCTCTACTCGGGAACCGGGACGATCAGCCTCCTCCTCGCCCGTCGCGCCCGCTGGGTCTACGGGGTCGAGCTGGCGCAGGCCGCGGTCGACGACGCGGGCAAGAACGCGGCGGCCAACGGGATCACGAACTGCACGTTCCTCTGTGGCGAGGTGCGCTTCGTGCTGCCGTCGCTGATCGGCAAGGGCGTGACCGCGGAGGTGGTGGTGGCGGATCCGCCGCGCGCGGGGTTTCACCCCAAGGCCCTCCACGCGCTGGCGACCCTGGGCGCCCGCCGCATCGTCTACGTCTCGTGCAACCCGACCACGCTGGCGCGCGACCTGGGCGAGCTGGTGCGCGCCGGCTACCGCCTTGACTGGGTGCAGCCGGTCGACATGTTCCCGCACACGCCGCACATCGAGGCGGTGGCCCGATTGGAGCGCGTCACCTCGTGAGGTCGTACCTGACCCGGCGGCTCTGGCAGTCGCTGCTGGTCCTCCTGGGTGTCTCGGTGGTGGTCTTCCTCATCCTGCACCTGACCGGCGACCCCGCCGCCCTCCTGCTGCCGCCCGACGCCACCGCCGAGGACATCGCGAAGTTCCGCACCGCGATGGGCTTCGACGATCCGGTCGCGGTGCAGTACCTCCGCTTCCTGAAGGGCGCGCTGCGGGGCGACTTCGGCGAGTCGCTGCGTCACGGCGAACCCGCGATGGGCCTGGTGCTCGAGCGCTTGCCCGCCACCTTCGAGCTGGCGGGCGCGGGGCTGCTCATCGCGCTCTGCCTGGCCATCCCGGCCGGGATCGTGTCCGCGGTGCGCCGCAACACCTCGGTGGACTACGTCTCGACGGTGGTCGCGCTGCTCGGCCAGGCGATGCCCACGTTCTGGCTCGGCATCATGCTGATCCTGGTGTTCTCGGTGCGGCTCAACTGGTTGCCCTCCTCCGGGCGTGGCAGCATCGAGCACCTGATCCTGCCCGCGATCACGCTCGGGCTGTTCACGACCGCGCGCATCACGCGCCTGACCCGCTCCGGGATGCTCGAGGTGCTCGGCCAGGACTACATCCGCACCGCGCGGGCCAAGGGCGTGAACGAGCGGCCGGTGGTGTGGAAGCACGCGCTCAAGAACGCCTCGATCCCGATCGTCACGATCGTGGGGATCGAGCTCGGCACGCTCCTGGGCGGATCGGTGATCACCGAGACGATCTTCGCGTGGCCCGGGGTCGGGCGGCTCTCGGTGCAGGCCATCTTCAACCGCGACTACCCGGTGGTGCAGTCGGCGGTCTTCCTGCTCGCGAGCACGTTCGTCATGGTGAACTTCCTGGTCGACGTGATCTACACCTACCTCGACCCGCGCATCCGGTTCCGCTGATGGCCGCGCCG
>Ga0187766_10001548_pt1 | contig 13503 bp, 11 predicted proteins | sample 0216_QUI02_MP05__4_FD_132971 | JGI IMG/M metagenome (GOLD analysis project Ga0187766, IMG submission 132971) | Tropical peat soil microbial communities from peatlands in Department of Meta, Colombia - 0216_QUI02_MP05_20_MG | ecosystem: Environmental > Terrestrial > Soil > Wetlands > Peat ... | reverse complement strand
GCGGCGTGCTCGGTCGGGGTCTCCTGGCTCGCCACAGGAAAGTCGAGCACCGCCAGTCGTGCCTGCGTGCCACCGCGCAGCGCGACCGGTGAGATCTCCACGCGCGTGCCCTGGGGAGCATGACCCAGGACCGCGTCCAACGTCCGACCCAAGGCCTCGAGCCGCGAGAGGGCGAGGCCTCGGCGCGCGGCGCCGTTCAAATCGATGACGACCCCCGCAGGATCGCTCAACACCACGCCAAAGGGCAGGTGCTCGATGAGATCACGCTGTGCGATCGGCAGAACGTCGAGCATACCGCCGGGGAGGAGGGCTTGGCGCAGCAGGAGGAGCGACACTCCCAGCAGCAGCGGGGTCGGGTCGTGCTCGAAACGCAGATCCTTTTGGATGTACGCGAAGTTGCAAATCAACGGTGCGAGGCTCGCGAGACCCGCTGCCAGACGGCGTCTGCGCCAGGGCAATCTCGGCCGGAGCGCGGTCACAAAGCAGATCGTGGTTCCTGCAAACACGAGTGCGTAGGCGTAGGCACTATGCACCCACCAAAGGGGTCCCACGGTGTCGCTTTCTGGCGCTAGGAAGAGCGCGCTCCACGGCCCCATGAAGAGCGTGCTGTAGATGAGGAGCTCGGGCACCATCAGCGCGACCGGGAACCAGGGCAGGCGCTGGGCCACGCGGAGCTGGCCCGCGTGGGCGGCCACACCGAGCCAAAGAGCGGGCAACGTCATAATTCCGAGATATCGGACACGCTCACCCGTGGCGTGATCGATCGCTCCCCGCACGAGGAGAAGCTCGCCCGTGCACCACACCAGAGCCGCGACGCACATGGCACCAAAACACACACGCCCGGGCTGATCGCGGTCCTGCTGCCAGGCACCGAGCGTGAGCCAGAGCGCAAGCACGGCGCTGAGTTCTAGAGCGAGGGCATGAAGGGTCATCGCCTGGCGTACGCTCCCGGGCTCCCTCTCGGATTGATGGAGGGCTTATCGACGGAGAAAGCCTCCGCGTTGAGCCATCTCTCCCAGTGCGGCTCCTCCGAGCAACTCCCGCCTGCGGCGCGAGAGAGCGCGTATGATGGGTCCAGGAGCGTCCGGGATGAGACACGTTGCCGCGGAGATCGAGCGGCGGTTGCGAGCGAGCGGCTTCGCCCTCACCTCCCAACGCCGTGCCATCGTGCGCCACCTTGCCGAACAAGGCGGCCACTGGACTCCCGCGCAGCTTCGCAGCGCCTTGGCGGGCAACCCCCCGATGCCGAGTCGGGCGACCATCTACGCCACCCTGGCTCTTCTTCGGGACTTGGGCCTACTCCAGGAGGTCCATGTCCCTGGGGGAGAGCTGCTGTTCGACACCAACCCCTCGCCCCACCATCACTTTCTATGCAGACGCTGCAGGCAGCTAGAGGACCTTCCCATTCCTTCCCTTGCCGTGCAACTCGCACACGAGGGCGGCGACCCCCCCTTCTCCGTAGAGCGATACTCCGTGATCGCTGAGGGCCTTTGCGGACGTTGTCAATAGGCCAGACGAGTTAAAAACCCCACAATTTTCCTGTTCAATGACCAAGTTTCGTGCTAGACATATCTGGTCGGACCTCGGACGTCTGACCAGACGATTTGCGACAAAGCTTCAGGGGAGCACCCATATGGCTCTCGACCTAGAGCCTCTTGGAAGCGTGCGGCGCGCCGAAGGGGTCTTCGAGCAGCTCCAATCTCGCATCCTTTCCGGGGTCTTCCCGGCAGGAAGTCGCCTGCCCAACGAACGCGATCTCGCCTCGGCCTTGCGCGTCAATCGCGCCTCGCTTCGGGAAGCCTTGAAGCGCCTCGAGTACCTCGAGCTCGTGGAGGTCCGGCACGGCCAAGGCACCTTCGTGCGGGATGTCTCGGGCTCCTCGGCGCTGCAGGTGATCGAAACGCTGCTGCGCGATCCCCGTACCGTGACCTGTGAGCTCTTGCGCCAGCTGTTGGCGTTCCGGCGTCACGTGGCGCTGCATGTGGTCGAACTCGCGGCCTGCCATCGCAGCGAAGCGCAGCTCGAACGCGCACGCGCCCTGCTCGCGGCCGAGGAGCGCGATGGCCATGAGCCGAGCCGCGCCCTCGAGATTGATCTCGAGATGAACAGCCTGCTCGGCGACGCGTCCTGCAACCTCATGTATCAGCTCGTGACCAACCTGTTCACCAAGCTTGTGCGGCGGCTCGGCCCCCTCTACTACAATCAGCAGCGCGACCATCGGCGCTCTCTCGAAGCGCACCGGGCGTTGCTCGACGCTCTGGAACGTCGCGCTCCCTCCGACGCACGCCGCATTCTTGAGCTCATCCTTTCGTACAGCGAAGAGAAGATCCTCCGAGAGGTCGAGCGTCTCGAGGCCGCGGGCCAGATCGGTCCGCGCGGAGTGAACCGCGGCGGACCGGCCGAGACGCCTCGCTCATGACGATCTCTCGCGACACGCTGCGCTGGAACGGCTGGGGGCGCCTAGGGACGTCCATGGGCTTTTCGCGGAGCCGTGAGATGTATCTGTGCGACGTGCTCGCCCGCCGCCTCGGATGCAGGCTCGCTCCCACCGCCCCGCCCGTCCCTCTTGAAAGCGTGCGTCTAGCGCCGACGAAGCTTGCGCAGTCCACGCTTTGCGCGCTTCGCGCCGCTTGTGGCGAGGGAGGCGTGCGAACCAGCGCCTTCGAGCGGATCACGCACGCCCTTGGCAAAAGCCTGCCTGATCTCCTGCGTTTGCGGCGGGGCGAGATCGACGCGGCGCCGGATGTGGTGGTGTACCCGCCGGACGAAGGCGCCGTCGCGGCGGTGCTTCGGATCGCACGCGAGGCTCAGCTTGCGGTGGTGACGTTCGGCGGGGGGACCAGCGTCGTGGGGGGCGTGGAGGCACGGACTGCAGCGGGACAAGCGGGCGCGCTTGCCCTGGATACGACGCGGCTCGATGGGCTCGTGCGGGTCGATCCAATCAGTGCGACCGCCACCTTCCAGGCGGGGATTGATGGTCCCAGCCTTGAAGCCGCCCTCGCCGCGCAGGGACGCACGCTCGGCCATTTCCCTCAATCCTTCGAGCACTCGACGCTGGGGGGTTGGATTGCAACGCGTTCGAGCGGACAACTCTCGAACGGGTACGGCGGGATCGAGGAACTCGTGGTTTCGATGCGGGTGGTGACCCCGGAAGGAGTGCTGCGAACCGTATCGGTCCCTCGGTCGGCAACGGGCCCGGATCTCAACGCGCTGCTGCTCGGCTCCGAAGGCACGCTTGGAGTCATCGTCGAGGCGACCCTGCGCACCTCCCCCCTGCCGGCCGTTCACGACGAGCGCGGAATGCTCTTTCGGAGTTTTGCGGAGGGTGTCACGGCAGTTCGAGATGTGGTGCAGCGGGGCATTCCGCTGAGCCTGCTCCGAGTCTCCGACCCAATCGAGACCGCACTCGCACAGCTGCTCCGGCGCGATCCCGCGCGACGCTTCGACCTCGCCGCGGCTGCCCTGTCCCTGGCCGCCCGAGCGGGCTACGGGCCGGAACGGAGCGTCGTCTTGTACGGCGCTGAAGGTGCCAGCCGAAGAGAAAGCACCCATCCCGTGGCCGAGGCGCGCGCGCGCCTCCGCGCCCATGGCGGACTCCCTCTGGGCCGAGCACCGGGCCGCGCGTGGCGGCGCGACCGTTTTCGGACCCCGTATCTCCGCGACTGGCTGCTCGACGTGGGCATCGCCGTCGACACGCTGGAAACCGCAGTGCCGTGGAGCAGTGTCGAGCGGAGCCATGCGGCAGTGATTCGCGCTCTCGAAGATGCGATGAACGCGCACGCCGGAGCCGGCATCGCGATGGGTCACCTCTCCCACAGCTATCGCGACGGCGCATGTCTGTACTTCACAATTCTCTACCCGATCGACCCAGCGCGAGACCTCCCGCAATGGTCCGCCATCAAGCGGGAGGCCACCCAAGCCGTGCTCGAGACGGGCGGGACGCTCTCCCACCATCACGGGGTGGGCACCGATCATGCTCCGTGGATGCCGCTCGAAAAAGGCGTGCTGGGGATGCGAGCGCTGCGCGCCCTCAAGCGTGCGGTGGACCCCTCGGGCATGATGAACCCGGGCAAGCTGCTGTGAGTTGGTCGCTCGCGGAGCGCGAAAGCGGGCTGGCCCGCGCCGAGCGCGAGGGTCTCGATCTACTCGTGATTGGTGGGGGGATCGCCGGCGCCGGCGTGCTTCGGGACGCGGCTTCGAGGGGACTGCGCGTCCTGCTGGTCGAGCGTGAGGACTTTGCGGCGGGAACCTCAGGTCGTTCCTCCAAGCTCATTCACGGAGGGTTGCGTTACATCGCCGAGGGTCATCTCTCGGTGACGCGCGAGGCCTGCCGGGAGCGTGATTTGCTGGTCCGCCAGAATCCGTACCTCGTGCGTCCGCTGCCCTTTCTCTTCCCGGCTTTTGAAGGGGGCAGGTACCCGCTCTGGCAGGTGCGCAGCGCGCTCTGGATCTACGAGGCGCTGGCGAACTTCCGCCGGAGCGCGCGCTTTCGCATGCTGCGTCCTGAGGAAGTGGCCGCGTACTCCCGCGACCTGCGGCGCGAGGGGCTCCGCGGAGCGGGTCTCTATCAAGATGCGCAGGTCGACGATGTGCGCCTCGTCCTCGAGACCATCCGGAGCGCCCGTGCGCTCGGCGGCGAGGCCGCCAACCACGCCGAGGTGGTGGAGTTCGAGCGGGACGTCCGCGGCGCGCTGATCGGCGCGCGCGTGTACGACACCCTGGCGCAGCGAAGCTATCGGCTGCGTTCCTCGGCGATCGTGAACGCGGCGGGGGCGGCGGTGGAACGGGTCCGCGGGCTCGACCGACCCGTCCTTCAGCCCGAACTGCGACCGGCCAAAGGGGTGCATCTTGTGATCCCACGCAACCGGATTCATGCCCAAGGAGCGGTGACCTTCCCTGCGCTCGACGGTCGTGCACTCTTCCTTGTGCCGTGGAACGAAGTGGCGCTGATTGGAACGACCGACACCTTCAGCGAGGAGATCGACGAGCCCGCCGTGTTTATCGAAGAGGTGCACTATCTGCTTGGGGCAGTGAACGAAGCCTTCCCGGGCGTGAGCCTCACCACGAACGACCTGCGCAGCGTGTTCGCCGGAGTGCGACCGCTGGTGGCACCGCCGCAGAGCGAGACTCCTCCGTCCTCGGTCTCCCGCGAGCAGCGCGTGTATCAGGATCCCTCGGGACTCATCTCGGCCGCGGGCGGCAAGCTCACCACCTACCGCGCGACGGGCGAAGCCATCGTCGACCTTGTGCTCCGGAGGCTCCCGCGCGAGCGCCGGGCGTCGGTTGGCCCCAGCCGCACTGCGCGGCTTGCGCTGCGGACCGATTCTTTTGTACGCGCCGACCTCGAGGCTGAGCTGCGGACGGGCTTCGGCCTGGCACCGAGCCGCGGCGCCCACCTGGTGCGGACCTACGGTGCGGCCGCCCAGGAACTGCTGGCGACGGCCGCGCCAGCGCTGCACGGTCCCATCGGGAGTTCGCGCTTTACCTGGGCCGAAGTCCCGTGGGTGTTCCGCACGGAATGTCCGGCCACGCTTTGCGATCTCCTCGAGCGTCGGATGAGGGTGGTGCTCTTCGCCGACGGACAAGGCCTGCGCAGCCTCGACCAGATCGCGCGCCTGGCCGGTGAAGCGGCAGGCTGGGATGCCGAGCGCACCCGCGCGGAGGCGGTGGCGTACGCGGATTCGGTTCGTCGGCGCTACCAAATCGTGCCGCCGCGTGTCTCGCGCCGTTCCGCCGCCTAGGGAGTGCTTCAAAGATCTCGGACGCGTGTACCATCTCGGCGTGCCGACCGAATCCCTTGTGGTGTTGAATCCTGCAAGCCGTGGTGGTGCGCTGAAGGGTCGCCTCGCTTCGATCGAAAAGAAGCTGCGGGCGGCCCTGGGACCCCTCGAAATCGAGCAAACGCGGGGACCTCGCGACGCCGAGCGCATTGCACGCGAAGCGGTGCGTGCGGGGGTGGAGCGCATCATTGTGGCGGGAGGAGACGGCACGATGAGCGAGGTTGTGACGGGGCTGCTCAGCGCTGGCCTCGGCTCCTACGCGAAGATCGCACCCTTGGCCCTCGGTACGGGCGGCGATCTGCTGCGCAGCTTCCGAGCGGCTTGCCCGCTCGACGCGGCCATCGAGCGGATCGCGGGTGGGAAGACCCGGTGCGTGGACGCGGGGCGCGCCTGCTACCACGATGCCGAGGGGCGCAAGCACACCGCGTACTTCCTGAATGTGGCCAGCCTCGGTGTCAGTGGACTCGTGACGAAGCTCGCCAATGAGGCACCGAAGGTACTGGGCGGCCGTCTGTCGTTTCTCATCGCGACCTTGCGGGCCCTGGCGCGCTATCGCCCGCTCGAGGTCGCGCTTTGGATTGACGGCAAGCCTTTTTTCGAGGGTCCGCTCACCCTCGCGACCGCGGCCAACGGTCGATTCTTCGGTGGAGGGATGGAGGTCGCACCGGAAGCACTTCCGGACGATGGCTTGCTGGATGTGGTCGTCGTGTCGGGACTGACCAAGTCTCAGCTCTTGCGACGGCTTCCCCGACTCTACCGTGGAACCCACCTCGGAATTCCTGGCGTGTCCTTCGCGAGGTGCCGGCGCCTGGATGCGCTCTCCCGCCTCCCAGAGGCAGGGAGCGTGTTCACGGAGGTGGACGGTGAGCCGCTCGGGGTCCTTCCGGCGAGCTATGAGGTGCTGCCCGGTGCAGTTACTCTGCTGGGTGTTGACCCGTGAGCCCCGGCGACCCGGCGGAGACCGACCGCAAAGATGTCTTTGACCGCGTGCGGGAGGCCTGCGCGCACGTCGTGGCCACGGCGCGACATGTCCGCATCGACCACGACCGTTTGGCAGCGGCGGCCGCCGCGCTCGCCGCCGCCGGCACTCCACCCGTGGTCTACGACACCCGATACCACCACCGGGGTACGGCCCAATCGACCCTAGCGTTCGTGGTGACGCTCGACGCTGTGAATTTCGGCTCGGGCTGGTTTCCTCATTTGTGTAAGCCGGGATCGCTCTCCGGCTACCTGACCGTCGCCGGTGCCCTGAAGCAGCGCTTCGACGTGAGAGGTCCGCTGAGCGCCCGAGAGCTCGTGGAGATCGACGACAGCGCCCTGGCAGAGCTGCTGGGCCAGGACCTCACCCTGCCGCCTGTAGGCGAACTGATTCGGCTCTATGCCCGGGCGCTGAACGACCTCGGCAGCTTCTTGCTGGAGCGTTTTGCGGGATCTTTCGAGGCGCTCATCGAAGAGGCTTCGGGCTCGGCGGCCCGGCTCGTGGACCTCCTTGCCACCATGCCTTTCTACCGCGACGTCGCCCGACACGCGGGACGAGAGGTGCCGTTCTACAAGCGCGCGCAAATCACGGCTTCCGACCTCGCCGCCGCCTTCGAGGGTCAGGGGCCCGGCAGCTTCGAGGACGTGGACAAGCTCACTGCCTTTGCCGACAACCTCGTGCCTCACGTTCTGCGCCACGACAGGATTCTTGTCGTCGAGTCTGCGCTGGCCGAGCACATCGCGCACAAGGCACTGCTGCCCGCCGGGTCGCCGGAAGAAGTGGAGCTGCGGGCGGCAGCCGTGCATGCCGTGGAATGCCTGGTGGGGGAGATCCGGGCGCGCGGCGGAACCACTTCTGCCCGCGCCTTGGACTCGGCACTCTGGACGCGCGGACAAAATCCCGAAGTGAAGGCCCGCCCGCGACATCGAACCCGGACGGTCTACTACTGAAACACAGGAGAGGTTCCACCCCACCCTGGCTCCACGGGCTCAGTCATCGTGCAGCGGGCTGTGCGGCGGAGCGAGGGGGCGTGCTCTCAGCGCCATACGCGGAAAGCGCTTCCGCGAACCTCCGTGCGTCCTCCTCGCCAACGTTCGCTGCGCGCAGCTCTTCGCGCACCATCCGGCGCAGCGCGTCCGCGGGCGGCAGGGCATCGAGCCGAACGAGCGCTCGCGCAATCTTGGGGGTGATGCGGGCGATGGCCGGACGAAGGGCAGCGTCGAGACTCGGCAGCTCCCCGATTCGCTCGTCCTGCGGCGCCTCCAAGACTCCACGTTCCAGGTCGCGCGCCGCGGCGATCAACGCCTGAAAGACGCCGCGGATCGCGGCCTCCGACCGCTGCCGAATTCCGGCGCGCGCAGCCTCCTCGTGCACGGCGCGCACCGCGGCGTCGAGAACCCGCGCCTCCTGCGCTTCGTCCCGGATCGGCCATCCCGCGCGACGCTTGGCCTCCGCAACGAGCGGCATGAGGGCCAGGCGCTCGTCCGCGGCTGCGAGCAGCGCGGCGAGCGGAGTTGCGGTGGGCGCGGGGTGCGGGTCAGCGAACCAGGTCCTGCGCAGCTCGGAGAGCGTGCCGTCGGCTTCTCGGGCAAAGAGCCAGAGGTCGAGGTGGTCGGCCAGTTCGGTCAAATCGGCGCGAACGAGAGGGGCCTTGCGATCGTGCGAGAAGGGGCCCAGCGCGACGAGCGGCCCAGCACCGCGACGCCACTCGGGCGCTTCGAAGGTGTCCGAGACCGCAGCATCCGCTCGGCCTTCGAGGAGCGTGCGGCGCACCTGTGCGTTGTCCGGAAGGGCTTCGAGCTGAGCGTTCGGGAAGCGCTCACGCGCGATCCGCTCAAGGTGCCCGCCGGCATTGACCACGATGCGCGGGTGGCCGCGTTCAAGCGCCGCCAGATCAGGAAAGCGCTCGGGGTCACGGACCAAAGCGACGGCCCCGCCCTCTGCGACCGGCAGGCTGAATCGACCGACCAGGCTGCGGTCGGCGCGCACCGTGACGCCGCTCATGGCGATGTCGAAACGCCCCTCCCGGAGTGCGGCCTCGAGCTCAGACCAGCGAAAGCGAACCAGTTCGAGGGACCGGCCCTCGGCCTCCGCAAAGGCGCGGGCCAGGACTACGTCGAAGCCGTCGATGCCCTCGGCGGTCGTGTCGGAGTCGAAGCTAAAAGGGGCATAGTCACCGCTGGTGCCGATCCGCAGCGGGGGGGCCGAAGACGTCTCGCCCGCCCAGGAGAGCGCTGCGAAGGCACCTGCGAAGAACACGCACGCAGCACCCGGCCAGGCGCTCCTCAACCCGCGCACGCGGCACCTCGAAGCGCGCTGGAGTGCTGCCCGACGGGTTCGGCAGGAACGTGGTTCCGAAGCGGTGCACTGCCGCGAGAAGCGAAGGGCCCGTTGGCCCAGAGCACAGGGAGTCGCCAGCGCGTGGGTTCCACGAAGCCATCGTGCGGAAAGGGGGGCCCGAAGGGAGTCCCGGCCCGGCAAGGTCGAGGAACAGGGCCCGCGCGCACAGCCCACTAGGCTACCAGACGGTCCCTGCCTTCGTTTGACCCGATCCAAGCAATTGCCTACCCTTAAAGCTCCCCGGATCTCACGGCGCCTGCCAGAGATGCTTCTCCATCGATCGTTCGAGGTCGACCGCATGCTGTCTGTCGAGGAAATCGCTGCTGGCACCCGGGTTACCCACAAGAACACGGGCCTCCGCTACTCCGTCGTGGATCTAGGCGACGAAGAGGTGCTGCTCTCGCCGGAGAGCGCCGATCTTCAGGACCTCGTGGTTCCCGTCGAGCTGTTTCGCACCGAATTTGTGACCAGCGAACGTTACAGCGCACCGCGCGGCCGGGGCCGCCGCGTGGGCGGCGCCGCTCCCGCGTCGGGAAGTGGTCCTGCCCGCGTCCCCGCCGGCCCGAAGTGCAAAGGCCGGATCAAGAAGATGGTGCGGGAGCGGGGCTTCGGGTTCATTCGCGGGGACGACGGCAAGGAGGTCTTCTTTCATCGCTCCGGCCTTGGCGGAGGGGAGTATGACGTGCTCTCCGAAGGCGACGCCGTCGAGTACGTGGTCCAGGAGGGGCCCCGCGGCCCGCGCGCGGAAAACGTGAAGGCCATCCCGGAAAAGGCCGCCGGCGCCGCGCCCTAGTCCGTGTCCTTACCCGGCGACGTCGAGCTCATCGGCCCTACCTCGAGCTTCTACGTCTCTCAACGTCTGCGTCTGCATTGGGTGGACTGGGGCAACGAAAGCGCACCCCCGTTGCTGTTGATCCATGGTGGGCGCGACCACGCGCGGAGCTGGGACTGGGTCGCGCGCGACCTGCGGCATGACCACCACGTCATCGTCCCCGACCTGCGAGGCCATGGGGACAGTGCGTGGGCCTTTGGCGGCATGTACGCGATGGTCGATTTTGTTCTCGACATCGCACAGTTGCTCGAGGGTGTCCAGCTCTTCCCCATGACGATCGTGGGGCACTCCCTCGGAGGAGCGATCGCACTGCAGTACACCTCGGTGTATCCCGATCGCGTACGCAAAGTCGTGGCCATCGAGGGGCTTGGCCCGCCGCCCGCCATGATCGAACGCATGCGCGACGTGAGCCCTTGGCAGCGCATGCAGACCTGGATCGACGAGATGCGCAAGCTCGCGACGCGTCAGCCGCGTCGCTATCCCTCGATTGAGGCCGCCGCTGCACGCATGAGAGAGGAGAACTCCTTTCTCTCGGAGGAGCAAGCGCGACACCTCACCGTTCACGGCGTCGCGCGCAACGAGGACGGCACCTATAGCTGGAAGTTCGACAACTACGTGCGTGCGCTTTCGCCGTACCGCTTCGATGTGGAGGAAATGCGGACGCTCTGGGGCCGCATTTCGTGGCCCACCCTGTTGGTTCGCGGCACGCAGAGCTGGGCCAGCGATCCAAGCAAAGACGGTCGCCTGGCGGCGTTTCGGAACGCGCGCGTCGTGAACGTCGAAGGAGCGGGCCACTGGGTGCACCACGACCGGCTCCCGGAGTTTCTGCGCGTCGTGCGCGAATTCCTCGCCGCCGAGTGAGCGCCCCGGGCTGGGGTGCGCTTCGGCGGCTTCGGTTGCCTGCTCAAAGAGCGTTCCCTTGCCACGAACTGTCTAGCGGGAGGGAGAGTCTCCGCGGCGCGTCACGGCGCTAGGGGTAGTAGACAAAGATGGCGTCGGCGACGCACGCCGGTTTGCTTCCGCCCTCGATCTCAAAGACGAGCCCAAAGGTGGCGCGCGCACCGCCGCCTGGCATGTCGCGTACGTCTTTCAACTCGACCAGCACCCTGACCCGTGCGCCGGCGGGAACCGGAGCCGGCAGGCGCATTTTCTCGATGCCGTAGTTCACGCCCAGCCGAGCGCCCTCGACTCGGAAAATCTCTGGCAAGAGGCTCGGTGCCAGCGAGAGGGTCAGATAGCCGTGGGCGATCGTGCCCTTGAACGGGGATTCGCGCCGCGCGCGCTCGACGTCCACGTGGATCCACTGGTGGTCCCCCGTGGCATCGGCGAAGGCGTTGATCTGTGCCTGGCTTACCGTGACCCAACTGGAAGCACCGAGGGCCTTGCCTTCGAATTGCTTTAGGGCGCGCACGCTCGGAATCACTGTGGGGGAGGTCATGGGGCTCCTTGTCTCGCGAATCGATGCCTACGAACCCGTACACTCGTTCGCCTCGATCAGCCCTTTGAGACGGTTGAGTCCTTGGGCGAGACCGGCGCGAACGAAGTGCTCGAGAAGAGCCCCGGTGCCGGGGATGAGCGGCCGGAAGCGCACGCACCAGCGCACGAGTGTGCCGCCCTCCGCGGACTCGAGGACCATCTCCCCTGTGTGGTCGCGCAGGGGCGCGCCTTCGGTGAGCACGTACTCGAAGCGTTCGCCTGCCTTCCAGCCCGTGACCTGCTCCTCGATCACGAGGCCCATCCCGCGGATCGTGCGAATCGCACCCACTCCATCGGGCTCGGGAGATCCCGATCGGCGGCGCACCACCTCGCGCACCGGCATCCAGCGCACCATCCCCTCATGATCAGAGAGCACGGGCCAGACCCGCCCGGGTGGCGCCTCAATGTATTGCTCGAGTTCGATCCTGCGCATCGACGCGCACTCCTCCCGCGTGCGCGCGGGATCGACTATCTCGGAAACGCTTCCACAATACCGCCATCCACGGGCAGCGTCGCCCCCGTGGTGGGAGTTTGATTGCTGGCGAAGAAAACCACTGCGTTGCCGACATGCCGCGCGCTCACCCGGGTATGAAGCAGGCTGCGGTCCCGGTAGAAGTCGGGCAGGGCCTCGACCGGGAGTCCGCGGCTGCGTGCACGTGCGGGTCCGACGGTTTGCCACAGACCCGAGGGGGTTTCCCCCTCCGCGAACACGGCATCGGCGTTGATCAGGTTTACCCGCACCCCGAGCGGAGCCAATTCGATCGCCGCAACTTTCCCGATCTGGTGCGCGGCCGCCTTGCTGGCGCTATATGCGCCGAAATCCTTGCCCGGGGCGAACACATTCTTTGAGGCGTTGACGATGATGTTTCCCCCGGTGCCCTGCATACGGAAAATGCGCGCGGCCTCGCGAACGGTCAGCAGGACACCGAGGTAGTTCACCTCTGCGACGCGTTGGACCTCGGAGACGGAAAGAGTGGCGATCGGCGCCACCACGGCCACGCCCGCGTTCGCCACCACGACGTCGACGCCGCCGTAAATCATGCACGCCGCATTAAACGCGCGTTGCACGGAGGTCTCGTCGGTGACATCCATCGCGACGCCCGCCGCCCTCCCGGTGCCATGGGTCCGCGTCACTGTTTCGGCTGCAGCCTTGACCCGTGGTTCGTCAAGGTCGGCGAGCACCACGTGGGCGCCGGCTCCCGCACACACCTCGGCGACTCCGATTCCGATCGCACCTGCGCCACCGGTGATGAGCACGACCTGCCGCTCGAGCGGCCGCTCGGTCGCGCGGCCGAGCTTGGCTTGCTCGAGGCTCCAGTACTCCATGTCGAAAAGGTCCGAGAGCGAGAGCGCCTCGTAGCGGCCGATGGCTTCGGCAAGGGCCTTGGTCCGGAGCGTGTGCTCGGTGATGTCTGCGGCAATCGCCGCATCTTGCTTTGTCCTGCCGAAGCAAAGCGCACCCGCCCCGGGCAAGAGAACCACGCGTGGCGCGGAGTCGAGCTTGGTGCGGGACACGCCTTTGGTGCGGACCTGCTCTTCGAAATACGCGTCGTAGGCCGCGCGGTAGTTCGCCACGGCTCGCTCGAGCTGCTTTCCGAGGCAACTCGCGTCGTCCCAGGCGGGGTCCTCCACAAAAAGTGGAAGCGCCTTTGTGCGGATCACGTGGTCGGGAGTGAGAGGGCCCCTGTCGGCCAGGGGCGCCGCGACGCCGCTTGCGCAGAACGCGAGCACTTCGGGGCTGGCGCGCCAGTCGAGAATCGTGCGCCGGGGCGGAGCCTCGGGGTCGGGACCGCGCTCGGCGAGCAGGCCGCGCAGGACCGGCGCTGCCCTGGCAACGAGTTCGGCCGCGGGCGGCCCGGCGGGCGAAGGCCCGACCGAGATCGCGCTGCGGCCTCGTGCGCGGGCCTCGGCGAAACGTTGGCAGGCGTCCACGCACTCGATATGCCGCTCGTAGCTCTCGCGCGCATCCGCGCCAAAGGTGAAGAGGCCATGCTTGATCAGGACAATCGCGGTCCGGCTCGGCTCCTCGCGTGCCGCCTTCGCGACCGCCTTGGCGAGCGGGAAGCCGGGCATGATGTACGGCAGGACGACGACTC